>Ga0302326_10008368_pt1 | contig 22833 bp, 20 predicted proteins | sample Palsa_T0_3_FD_202264 | JGI IMG/M metagenome (GOLD analysis project Ga0302326, IMG submission 202264) | Peat permafrost microbial communities from Stordalen Mire near Abisko, Sweden - Palsa_T0_3 | ecosystem: Environmental > Terrestrial > Soil > Palsa > Peat permafrost | place: Sweden: Abisko... | reverse complement strand
GAAGCTGGTTCCGATGACCGTGGGCATGACGCTGGAACGGGCTCTGGAAGATGTGCCGGAGTTGAGGAAGGCATATGAGAATGACCCGGTAACGAAAGAGCTGATCGATACGGCGAAGAAGCTGGAAGGCCTGGTGCGCGGGGCCGGGGTTCATGCTTCGGCGGTGGTGATTGCGCCGCGGCCGCTGACTGAGCTGGTGCCGCTGAACAAGACCAAGAACGACGAGATAGTCACTGCGTACGACATGAAGTCCGTGGAGAAGATGGGCCTGTTGAAGATGGACTTTCTTGGCCTGGCCACGCTGACGGTGATTGACGATTGCCTGAAGCTGATCGAGAAGAGCAGGGGATTGAAGCTGGACATCGACGCCATTCCGCCGGACGACGAGGAGACCTTCAAGAAGGTGTTTCATTCGGCGCTGACTTCGGGGATCTTCCAGTTTGAATCAAGCGGAATGCGGGACATTCTGCGGCGCTACAAGCCGGACAGCGTTGAGGAGTTGACGGCGCTCAATGCGCTCTACCGGCCGGGGCCGATGAGCATGATCGACGACTTTGTGGAGCGCAAATGGGGGCGGCGGAAGGTTGAATACATGCTGCCGGAGATTGAAGGAATTCTGAAGGACTCGCTGGGCGTGATTGTGTACCAGGAACAGGTGATGCAGATTGCGAACGTGCTGGCGAGTTACTCGCTGGGCGAGGCGGATCTGCTGCGCCGCGCGATGGGCAAGAAGAGCGCCGAAGAGATGGCCAAGCAGCGCGACCGCTTCATGAGCGGCGCTGCGGCGCTGGGACATCCGAAGGGTACGGTCGGCGAGATCTTCGACCAGATGGAGAAGTTTTCCGGATATGGGTTCAACAAGTCGCACTCCGCCGCGTACTCGCTGGTGGCCTACCAGACGGCTTACTTGAAGACGCACTATCCGGTGGAGTTCATGGCGGCGCTGCTGACATCGGAAACTTCAAAACCGGAGAATGTGGTGAAGTATATCGGCGAGTGCAAGGAGATGGGCATTCGCGTGGAGCCGCCTGATGTGCAGGTCTCCGGCGCGCAGTTTACGCCCCATGTCGGGCCGGAGGGCGAGTCGATCCGCTTTGGCCTGGCCGCGGTCAAGAATGTGGGCGGGAATGCGATCGAATCCATCATGAAGGCGCGCGAAGAAGTGGGCGGGCGCTTCAAGAGCTTGTGGGAGTTCTGCGAGAAGGTCGATCTGCGGGTGATGAATTCGCGCGTGATTCAATCGCTCATCAAGGCCGGAGCGCTGGACTCGCTGGGCTCGCGGGCAGCGCTCTACAAGGCCGTGGACAAGGCGATGGAGCGGGCGCTGAAGTCGCAGAAAGATGCGGCGCAGGGGCAGCACGGGCTGTTTGGGCTGTTCAACGAGACACCGGCGCATGGCCGCGATGCGGATGAGTTGCCGCGCACCGCGGAGTGGGAAGAAGGCGAGCGGCTGGCGAACGAAAAAGAGGTGCTGGGCTTTTTTGTCTCCGGACATCCGCTGGATAAATATGCGGAGAAGCTGCGCAATTTGAGTGGCGTCATATCGACCGCTGAAGCGCTGGAGCGGAAGCCTCCTGAGAAGCGTTGGGGTGCGCAGGCCGATCCTGCGGATGAGATTCAGTTGGCAGGGATGATTCTCGGGCTCAAAGTGCAAAAGACCAAGCGGGACCAGAAGCTCTATGCGCAGGCGGCGCTGGAAGACGCGACGGGCAAGATTGAGCTGGTGTGTTTTCCGCGCGACTATGAGCGGCTTGCAGAGCAGTTGAAAATAGAAGCGCCGGTGCTGGTGCGCGGGACGCTGACAGGTGACGAGGATGCTGCGCCGAAGATCGCGGTGAGCGCGATCATGTCTCTGGATGAAGTGCAGGTGAAACTGCCCTCCGGCGTGCGCATCCGCGTGAATCTCGATCGTGCGACAGAGGAGATGCTGGCTGGTCTCAAGAGCGCGGCAGATGCGGCTCCGGGGCCCGGCAAGGTGATGCTTCACCTGGAAAAGAAAGGTGAGTACGCGGTGATTCTGGAGCCGGAAGGGATGAACGTGGCGGCGGATCGCGGCTGGGTGGAGCGGGTGGAAGAGCTGATGGGCAAAGGGACAGTGCAGGCGGTGGGGTAGTTATGCGATCAACTCGACCAGGTCGTGGTGTTCGGGCCCAGCAAGGCTCCTGACGGCTTTGTCGAGCGTGGCGAGTTTGCCGCCGTGGTGTTTGGCAAGGCCGAGAAGATAGGCGTCGGTAATCTGCTTTGGACCGTGCATGCGCGGCTCATATGAGGCGGTGGCTTCAAAGTAGCTGATAGTGGTGGGCCAGAAAGCGTGGCCTTCGAGTTTCGTCAGGTTCAGCAGCAGCTGTCGCGCCTCGCTAAGCGTGTAGCGTTGACGGACTACTTCAAGAGAACTCGTGATGCGGAGGAAGCCGGCCTGCGTGAACGAGCAGGTTGCGAAGGAATGAATTGCCTTGGCCCGGAACCAAGCTTCGACTTTGGGTTGATCGATGTGCCGAGGCCAAATCAACGGGATCAAGACATTGATATCCAGCAGATACGCAGTCATCCAAGTTCGGCCTGGGCGCGCAATACATCTTCGGTTGTAATCCACCTGCCGTCCATGGGGATGTCGGCCATGGGGATACCATCTACGAATTTAATCCGGGGAGGCCTAGGCTCGGTGCGTTCGATCAACTCGGAGACGGCTTCGCTCATCGACAGGCCGGTTGCGCTCTTGAACAGTTCGACAATCCTCGATGCTTCGGGTGAAAGCGCAATGGTGATCCGGCGCGGGGGCTGACGTTTCTTGGCGCCCTTCTCCGAATTCTCGACCAGGGGTTGGTCGGACGAGCGGACTGTTAATGCGGTTGCGGCACTCATAACCTCTATATGATGCACGATTCGCGAAAAATGTGCAATTTTCCTATAATCTGCGCAAAAATACGGAAACTGCATCAAGACAGGAGTGGATGTGCGATACCGGTGGCTGGGCCACGGCCCGCTGCAAGTTTCGGAGTTGAGCTTTGGGACATGGCTCACGGTGGCCGGCGGAATCGCGCGGGAGCAGGCATTCCGGTGCATTCACGCGGCGATGGACCATGGCATCACTCTGTTCGACACGGCTAATCAATATGGGGCGGGCGAGGCGGAACGGGTTCTGGGGCAGGCGCTCAAGGCTTACCCGCGCGACCGCTTCCAGGTTGCGACCAAGCTGTATTTTCCGGTGGGCGATGAGCCGGATCGTGGGCTGTCCGCGAGTCAAATTGAAAAGCAGTTGGATCGTTCGCTCCAGCGGCTCGGCGTGGATTGCATCGATCTTTACCAGTGTCATCGCTTCGACAAGGAGACACCGCTGGAAGAGACGCTCGTCGCGCTGGACCGTGCCGTGAGCGCGGGCAAGGTGGGGGCCATCGGATTCAGCGAGTGGACAGCGGAGCAAATTGACGCGGCGGCAGCCATTGCGAGCGCGGCTGGGCTGACCGCGTTCTCGTCGAGCCAGCCGCAGTACTCGATGCTGTGGCGCAAGCCGGAGCGCGGCGTCTTTGCGGCCTGCGCGCGCCACGGGATTGGGAACCTGGCGTTTTCTCCGCTGGCCCACGGAGTGCTGACGGGCAAGTATGCGCCTGGGCAGCCGCCTCCCCCCGGAAGCCGCGCGGCGAGCGAGGAAATGAACCTTTTCATGGAAACGGCGGGACGGCATTTCCGGTCGGAGTTTCTGCTGCAGGCGGTCGCGGAATTGAAGCCGATTGCGGCGGACCTGGGATTGACGATGGCGCAGATGGCGCTGGCCTGGGTGTTGCGCAGGCCGGAGGTGTCGTCGGCGATTATCGGCGCTTCGCGGCCTGAACAGATTGCGGACAACGTGCTGGCGATCGGCGTAAAGCTGCCTGCCGAGGCAATGGAGCGGATCGACCGGGCGGTGGGTGCGGTTGTGGTGTGGGAATGATCGACCAAAGCATTTGCAGAAAGAGTGAAGCCCCGAGTTTTATTGGTGTCCCACCCTTTCCGCAGAAAAGAGCGGAAAGGATGGGGCACGGAAGTCTGCGTTAAAAACGAAATGCTCTAGGACTTACAGAGCACGGCTGCCCAGTGGCGAATGCGGTCAGCAGCGACTGGACGGCTGCCGGATTCACTCGCCGCCAATTGCGCTGCCAGGTTGCCGATGGTGGAGCTTTCCGGGTGACCGATTTCGACAGAGCGAAGCGTGCGCTTCTCCGTCAGCTCGGTGAGGAGCTTGTTGCGGCTGGCGCCGCCGAGGATGTGGATGCGGTCTAGTTTGCGGCCAAGCAGCTTTTCCAGACTGGTGAGGGCGGAAGCGTAGCGATCGGCAAGGCTCTCGAAGATCACGCGCGCAAACACAGGCTCGTTGCCGGCGATGTCAGGGATAGTGGCCCATCGCCGCCGCCATAATTGGTGATTGATGCGCTCAGGCATTTCGGAATCAAGCAGGAGCGGCTCCGCGTCCACGTCGATGGTGCCCGGGAAGCCGGAGACGGCGGCCTGCGCGATGAGGTCTTCGATGTTCCAAACGCGGCCTTCGGCGCTCCACGCCTCCATGCATTGCTTCAAAAGCCACATGCCGTTGACGAGCGAGTGAAAGCAAAGCCCGGCGCCGGCCGCGCCGAGATTGGTGTATCGGGCGTCGAAGGCTTCACTGGCGGTTACGGGTTCGCCGATGACCGTGCCCACCAGCGACCAGGTGCCGGAGCAGATATAGAGCGTTGACTTGAGGCTGGAGGGAATGCCGGCAATGGCGGAGGCGGTGTCATGGCATGCGGGTGCGATGAGCTCGGTGTGGCGAAAGGCATTGAGGCCGGCAAGAGGCCCTTGCAAATGGCCGAGAATGGTTCCGGCGCGGACAATGGGCGGCGCAGCATCGACAGACAGACCGAGCAGGCGGAAGAGTTCGCCGTCCCAGTCGCCGGTTTTGAGATTCACGAGGCCGGTGTGGCTGGCGTTGGTGTGTTCCGCTATGCGGTGGCCCCCGAGCCAGTAAAGAACGTATTCTGGCAGCATGACCCATGCAGCGTGAGGGTCCACGCCGGCTGCGTTATCGGCCAGCAACTGATAGATGGTGTTGATGCGATGGGGCAATGCGCCGGTGCGGGCATACAGTTCCCTTGGCGCGATCAGTTTGTCTGTAGCTTCCTTGATTTTTTCAGTGCGCTCGTCGCGGTAACAGAAAGGCTGGTGCAGCGGGCGTCCATCGGAGGCCAGGCGCACATAATCCACAGACCAACTGTCCACGGCGATGGAAGCGATGCCTTCCGTGGCGAGCGCCGCCGCCTTGCGCAGGCCGTCGTCGAGTCCTGAGAGGATCGTATCGAGCGGCCAGTGCATCTGCTGGCCCTGATGGACGGGGCCGTTGGGAATGCGGTGGACCTCTTCGATGTGGGGTTGGCCATCCGCCCAGCGTAGCAGGGAGATGCGGCAGCTTTCAGCGCCAAGGTCGATGGCTATGCGGGCGGGTTCAGGCATGGGAATGATTCGGCGGAGTTCGTGGCGAAGCGTTTTGGACAAATGCAGCAAGTTAGCGCCCGCTGGGCGGGGATAGCCACTTAGCGGGTTAGCCTGCGTCCTGCTACGCACGGGGTTCCGGGTTATCTTATCGCAGGAAGGCCTCGGTCAAACCGCCATCGACAGGAATCAGGTGGCCGGTGGTACAGCGCGAGCGGGGGCTTCCCAAAAAGAGAATGGCTTCCGCGCAGTCGGCGGGGTCGATGGGCTGGTGGGTGAGGGTGCGCTTGGCGTAGAAACCGGCGAGCAGGTTGCGCAGTTCGTCGTCCGAGAGTGTGTCGTCGAAGGGGATGTTGTATTTGGTGAGCGAGGCGCGAACTCGATCGCGCGGGAACATGGTGGAACCTTTGACCACCGTCGCGGGGCTGATGCCGTTGACGCGGACGCGCGGCGCGAGCGCGACGGCGAGTTCGCGCACGAGATGCGAGACGGCGGCTTTGCTCACATCGTAGGCTTCTGACCCGCGCTTGGAGACCACGGCGTTGGCAGAGCTGGTGAGCACGATGGCTGCGTCGAGAGCCTGTTCGTTGAAGAGCTTGGAGGCTTCGTCGGAGAGCAGATAGTTGGCGGTGACGTTGATGTCAAGGGTGGTTGCCCACATTGCGTCTGGGACAACGCCGTCCGGCGAAGAGGGAAACAAGGCCGCGGTGTTGATGAGAATGTCGAGTCCGCCGAAGGCTGCGACGGTAGCATCGATGGCCTTGGCGATGGCTTCGCGGTTGCGAATGTCGACCGGGGTGACGGCGGTGAACTCCTTCGCGGTAACCGAGGCCAGTTCGGCCGCAACGCGGGTAGCTGCCGCTTCATCGCGGTCGGCAACCATGACGTGCGCGCCGCGCGCGGCAGCCAGCAGAGCCACTTGGCGTCCAATGCCGCTGCCTCCGCCAACGACGAGCGCGATGCGGCGGCTGAGCTCCTTCTCCGGCGGCTGGCGGCGGATTTTGGCTTCTTCCATGGCCCAGTATTCAATGCGGAAGGCCTCAATCGCCGGCAGCGCCACGTAGTTGGTGAAGACCTTGAAGCTGGCCGGGTCGTTGGCAGGGCCGCATTGCGGCAATATGCCCTTAACTTCGCCTTCCGCGAGAAGGCTCGCGCCTTCCATCACGTGAATGGCGTTGGTGTAGAACTCGCCCACGATGCGGGCTTCGGTCTTGTTTTTGCCGAAGCTGAACATGCCCAGGCCCTGGATGAGAACGACGGTGGGGCTGGTGTCGCGCAGGGCGGGCGAGTCGGTTGTGGCGAAGCCGCGATAGTAGTCGCGATATTGCTGGCGGTATTCATCGAGCGAGATTTGGATCTGCCGCTTCAATGCGGCGACATCGCCGCCCTCCGGCCAGGGGATGAAGAGCGGGCGAATCTTGGTGCGGATAAAGTGATCGGGGCAACTGGTGCCGAGAAACGCCAGCTCTTTGGCGTCGGCGGAGTTTACAAACTGGAGTACGTCGGGAGCGTCGTTGAAGCTTGAGATCCAACGGTTCTGAATGCTGACGCGACCGCGAAGATAGGGTGCGATTTGAACGGCAAGCTGCCTGCGGTTTTCACGCGCCTTCACGGCCGGCCCACCGAAGCGAGATGGGCCCTTCGCAATGCCGTGGCGCTCAATGAACTGGCCGATCTGGTCGATGACCGTGATGGTGCTCAGGTAGCACTCGCGCTGCGTGTCGCCCCAGGTGAAGATGCCGTGGCCGCCGAGCACGATGCCGTCGCAGCCGGGATTGTCGAGGATGGCCTGGCGCATCATGAGGCCGAGTTCAAAGCCTGGGCGCTGCCAGGGAACCCAGACGAGAGAGTGATTGAACTCGCGATTGAACTCATCCATCTTGGTTTTGCCGTTGGCGGAAGCAGCCAGCGCGATGCCCCAGTCGGGATGGAGATGATCGACGTGCGGGAAGGGAAGAAAGCCGTGCAGAGGCGTGTCAATGGAGGCGGCTACCGGATTGTTGCGGAAGGCGGCGATGGCGTACATGGGCACCATGTCGTCTTCGGTGTCCACGCCCTTATAGCTCCGTTCGAGCGAGAGCAGCTTCTGCTGGTAGAGGGTGGCGAAGCCGGTGCGCTTGATGCTGCCCAGATCGCCGCCGGAGCCCTTGACCCACAGCACTTCGACCGCATCGCCGGTGAGCGGATCAGGCTCGGTGACTTTGGAACTGGTGTTGCCGCCGGCGAAGTTGGTGATGCGCAGGTCGGAGCCGAGCAGGTTGGAGCGATAACGGAGCTGCTCGGGCTGGTCGAGCGTTGCGGCAACGGCGGGGTCCCAACGGTCTTCAAGAAACTTGAGCGTGGCGGGAATGGATGCGGTCTGGGTCATAGATACCACTTTACGAGGGAAGGGAGCAGTCTAGAAAGGAAAACGCATCGAAACAGCAATAGAGAAAGAATTTCTTATAGGGATTCTAAAGTCGCAGTCTCCCACGCTTTGGCGGAGAAATCCTCCGCGACGGGTCGAGGGTGGGGCCCCCGGCTCTCTTGCGGACAGGGGTGAAACAAAAAAACCCTGCCAACTACCCAAGTTGGCAGGGCATGAGTCTCAGATCTGGTTCTTACCGTACTGCAAATGAGATCAACTGCGCTGAGCAATGTTGATCATTTCCCTGAGTATTTTATTCTCCTGGCGCAAAAAAAACCCCTTTGGCCGCTACCGACAATTAAAGAGTGTTCCTTCTCCATCCACGTTCTTTAAGAAATGCGACCCCGATGGGTACTTTGTGGGGCGCCCGGGCAAAAGGTTGCGCGGGACGAGCTTTCGCTCAGCTCTCTTTGCGGTAGAGCATGTCGCGCATGGCCTTGCGCCGCTCGGCATTCAAGCCGCTATCCGCGTTGGCTGGGTCCACGCCGACGGAAGGAACCTTCGGGAGGGCCACATCTTCGGGTTCGCTGCACTCCGGGCAGCGATTCGCAAAGCCGGGCTTGTTTGGCCGGAGTTCGAAGTCTTCCCCGCAAACCACACAGGTTTTAATCGGAAACGCCATGAATTCGATTTTATCGCAGGGTATTTCTTCCGCGAAAGGCCTGCGGCATTACGGCAGTACCGGGTGAAATGGTTACAGATCGTTGCGCAGAACAGCGAGGTGAAAGCTGCGGCGGAATGTGAAACCGAGGCCACGGTAAACGGCAATGGCTGCGGCGTTGCTGGAGAAGGAATGCAGGATGGGCGTCTTGCCGTGCGCCCCGATGTGCTCCATCACCGTGGACATGAGGGCAGGCGCGTAGCCGCGTCCGCGGAAGTCAGGATGCGTGCAGACGGCGCTGACTTCAACGTATCCCGGCAGACTCAGGCGCTGTCCGGCCATGGCGACAAGGCGGCAGTTGTGGAAGATGCCGAAAAACGCGCCCAGTTCGAGGGTGCGGAGATGAAACGGGCCGGGTTCGGTAAGGGTGGCCAGGGCCACCATGGCGTGCGCGTCCTCTGCGGTCAGCGGGCGCATCTCCGCCTCAAGCGGCAGCAACTGGGGTTGGCGCTGGCGCGGCGAGGCGAAGATCATCTGGTCGAGCAGACCGCCGCGCAGCAGGGTCCATCCCGCAGTGGGCGCGGGCCGGTCGTCGAGGAACAGAGCGACATCGCCCAGCGGCCCGGCGAGAACGCGAAGGTCTTCGTAGCTCTCTTCGGTCTGGTCGGGGATGCCGCTCAAAGGGCCGATATCGGCCGGAAAGCGGCGGGCGACGCCGTGCGTGAGAGCCAGCGAACTGTGACCGGTGCGGAGCGAGTTGAGGATGGGGTTGTCAAGCAGTGCGGGGCCGGCCACTGTGTCAAAGGAGCCGGTCGCGGAGGAAGAGGAAGATCGGGAAGTCAAATCGATCGACGGCATCTGCTGTGAGATGAGCGAGAGCGGGCGGGGGATGCGGAAATTGGCCTGTCTCTGGCCGTTTCGGCTGCGTGAACAGCGTCTTGGAACCTGTATAAAAAACGAGTTCAAAGAGGGCCCGTTGAGGGGTCGCAGCCGGTGGGCCTCCCACCCATTCGCAAAAAACGCGAATGGATGGGGCACGGTGCGTTTGTGGCGGGTTCGAGGTCGACAAATCCGAGTATTTAGACAGGTTCTTCGGCTGGGACAGACGGACCGTAGAGCTTGCGCACAAGCCACAGCACCGGCAGGCCAAGCAGGATGAGCGCGGTGCCAAGCAGCGAATCCCTCAGGTTGCGCGTGTAAATCGACACCAGCACAGCCGCAGCGCAAAGGATGAATAGAGCCGGCAGCACCGGGTAGCCCCACACCCGGTAAGGCCGCGGTGCATCGGGCAGCCTGCGGCGGTAGATAAAGACCGTTGTGGCCGTGAGCATATAGAAGAGCCATTCGGCAAAGATCGCCAGTTCAAAGAACTGCTGGAAGCGGCTGAGAAAAAGCAGCAGCACCGTCGAGAATCCGGCCTGGACAATCAAGGAGGTCGAAGGCGACTGCCAGCGGGGATGGATGTGGGCGAACTGGCGGAAGAAGAGCCGGTCGCGGGCGGCGGCGTAAGGGATGCGCGCGCCGGACATGATGGTTCCGTTGAGAGTGACAAAGATGCTTAGGGCCATGGCGGCGGCCACGAATCCCGCACCGGCCGGTCCGGCGACGGCGCGGAGTGCGGCCACGGCAGGGCGCTCGCTGGCGGCAATCTGCGCGGCCGGCAGGATGTACTGGATGGCTGCGTTGGTGGCCATGAACAGGAAGCCGACAATGAACAGGCCGCCGATGAGCGCAATGGGCAGCGAGCGCTCTGGGTGGCGGACTTCGCCGGCGACCATGGTGAGGTCGTTCCATCCGTCATAGGCCCAGAGCGTGGCGATGAGCGCCGCCATGAAGCCGGTAATCCCGCCCACGGCGTGGGGCAGCGTGGTGGTGAAGTTGGAGAGCGAGCCTGACGCGGAGGCAAAGCACAGGCCGGCGACCATGAGAATGAGCACCACTTTCAGGACGGTAAAGAAAAGCTGAAAATCGGCGGCTTTCTTGATGCCCAGGTAGTTGAGTCCGGTAATGAACCAGGTGACGGCGATGGCGAAGATCTGCGACCAGAGCAGCGGGATAGGGCCCGGCACGGCTACGCTGAGCCAGTGGAAGGCGGGGAAAAAGCCCAGCGTGCGGGCCAGGCCGATGGTGACGGCGGCGATGGATGCGGGCTTGGCGACGGCGAACCAGGTCCACATGTAGAGGAAGGCGGTGGTGTCGCCATAGGCGCCGCGCAGGTAGACGTATTCGCCGCCGGCATAGGGCAGCATCGCGCCCAACTCGGCGTAGGTCATGGCGCCGAAGAGCGAGAGCAGTCCGCCGACGATCCAGGCTAGATAAACCAGGGCCGAGGAGCCGACATCCTGCATCATCTCGCGCGGAACCAGGAAGATGCCGCTGCCGATGATGGTGCCGACTACGATCGCCGTGGCCTGGGAGGCGCCGAGTACACGGGGCAGATCTGCCACCTGCGGTGGGGCAGACGCGGCTTGCGCCGCGAGAGGGCTGGAGGCCGGCGGCGTGGAGGGGTGGAGCTTACTCATGCGGTGAAGAGAGATTAGCACGAGGAGAACGTGGAATTCGATTGATGGCTTGGATTTGGCGGGATAAGGTTGGTGGTTTCCCACCCTTCCGCAAACAACGCGGAAGGATGGGGCACGGGGCTTTTGCAGCGGGGATGAAAAACACTTAAGTTTGTACTTGACAATCTGCGCGTCATGGCCAATACTCAAGTTGAAGCTTAACTAATTCCCTCGGAGGAAGGAATGATCACCATGGAACAACAAGCCGTCGTTCACAACACATTCGTCGTCGAGCGCGCCTATCCCGTACCGCCGGAGCGCGTATTTGCCGCATTTTCCGACCCCGCCAAAAAGCGCCGCTGGTATGCGGCCGAAGGCGAAAACCATCAGGTCGAAAGCTATGACATGGATTTTCGCCCCGGAGGCAGGGAACATTACGCCTCCGGCTTCAGGGAGGGCCATCCGCTTGCAGGCCGCACGCTCAAGAGCGAGAACATCTACCGCAACATCGTTCCCAACCGCCGCATCATTTTCACCTCCACCATGGCCCTGGAGGATCAACCCTTCTCGATCTCCCTGGGCACGGTTGAGCTTTTGCCGACGGAAAAGGGAACTGACCTCATCCTTACCTTTCAAAGCGCATTTCTTGAGGGTGCCGATGGGCCTGAAATGCGGCAAGCGGGATGGCGCGGGCTGCTGGACAAACTAGCCGCGGAACTGGCGCGATAAGCGGGGCCTGGCCGGCGGGAGGGCGCGGAAGATGAAGCAGAATGAGCTGAATGTCGACCGCGCCTTCCAGGCGCTTGGAGACGCGACGCGGCGGGCCATGCTGGAGCGCCTGACGGATCGGCCCATGTCGGTCTCGCGCCTCGCCGAGCCGTTCAAGATGTCCCTGGCCGCCGTGGTGCAGCATTTGCAGATTCTCGAGGAGGCAGGCCTGGTGAAGACCGAGAAGCTCGGGCGTGTGCGAAGCTGCTGGGTCGAGTCGGCAGGACTCGATCTAGCAGCGCAGTGGCTCGAGGCACGCCGCCCGGAGTGGGAGCGGAAGCTGGACCGGCTGGGAGAATTGCTGGGTGAGCCTGACGCAGAATAGACGGGCGTCAATCCGACGGGTCAGTACCAGTACTTGAGTTCAGGCCATGCCACGGCGTAGGGCACTTTGCGGTGGCGCAGCCAGAAGTAATGCAGATGCTCGTGGTCCATGATCCAGGGAGAGTCGAACGGGCCCAGGTCGGTGACTTCGGCGTAGGTATCGGCGTAGTCCCTGGCGTCGCTGCCGAGCGTCAGCATGGATTCGCCGGTGTAGCCGTTCCATCCCCAGAAAAAGAAATTCTGATGCCCGCTGATGGCGGGGGGCAGCCCGTATTGCGGGCCGAGAATGTTCACCGCGCCGGCTTCGCCGTAGTTGCCGCAGAAGATGCCGGTGCGGGCGCGGATGTCGGGCGGAAGGGCGTTGTAGCGGGCGGCGAAGCCCGCGGTCATCTGCTGCCAGCCGAAGCGGTCGGAGAGGATTTCGGGCAGCGGGCTGGTGAATTTCTCGAATTGGGTGCTGTTGGGATCAAAGGGAGCGGCGTAGGGGATGTAGCGGACTGGAGGCAGGATCGTGAGCACAATGGGTCCGGTGAAAAAGATGAGCCCAAAAAGGTAACTTACTCCGGGAGCGACCAGAGGCCAGTCACGCCGGGTGAGCTGACCGCAAGCCGCGGCTCCGGCGGCGAAGAGGACCGGATAAATCGGCGCCAGGTAGTAATCCTTGGCATGCATGGCCATCATCATGGCAAGGAAAACCAGGTAGGTAAGCGCGACGAATCGCCAGCGCCGCGCAGCACGCGCAAATGCCAGCCAGCCGAGCCCGCCGATCCACAACGGAGCGGTGGAGTAGAGGAGTATTTTTACCTGCTCAAAGAGGAACGCGAGCGGGGGAAACTTGACGTTCTTGTCGGAGTGGGCGACGGTCGAGAGGAACTGGTACGTGGGGAACTGATGCGCCGCCTGCCACAGGAAGTTGGGCAGCGCGAGCAGCAGGAGCAGTGCGACTCCCGCGGCGCAGCCCCTGGCGAAGAGGATGCGTCGCTGCGGGCTGAGCAGGAGTCCGATGAGAAGCGCGACGAGGAAAAAGACGGTGGAATGCTTGTTTTCGATTCCCAGACCGGTGAGCAGTCCGAAGAGCAGCCAGGCGCGCGGAGTTGCTGAGCCTTCCGCAATGCGAAGAACCACGAGCAGGGCGCCCATCCAGAAGCCGGGCTCGAAGGAATTCATCGACAGGTAATTGCTTGTGCCAAGGAAGACCGGAGCGGCGAGTACGCCGCTCATGGCCAGGAATTGTGCCGAGCGCCGGCCGCCAAGCTGCCAGGTAAGCAGGCCGGTCAGGGCGACGGTTACGCCGCTGGCCACGAAGCTGAAGGTGCGAATGCCGGTGGGCGAAAGGCCAAACAGAAGCTCGGCCAGGCGGGCCTGCACCGCGACCAGCGGAGGCTGATCCACGTAGCCCCAGGCAAGGTGCCGGCCGCAGACCAGGAAGTAGAATTCATCGCGGAAGTAGCCGTAGCCTAGGTGCATGCCCCAAAGAGAACTCAGGAAGTGGACCAGAAAGGTGATTGACGCAAACCAGGCCGCAAGCAAAAGCGCGGGGCGCAGGGACGCTCGGCCCTGAATCGGGGTGGAACAGAGCGACAGTGGTCGTAGATCCTGCGCGGTGGCGGACATGGCTTGGCCTGGAATCGATTTAAGAAGATTCTACCCCGGGATCGAATCCCGGAGTCCCACCTTTGATGGTTCTGGCACGGGCGCGGTCGCTCTTTGTTGAGCAGCCCCCGCTGCTCAGTGGGCTGCTGGAGGAGAAACCGGCCGCGGATGCGAGGCCGTGCTTCCTTCCGTCATCCCAAGCGCCCATTTGACAGCTTCGAAATACATCGCGCGGATATCGGGGTCCTGCCACGCTTCCTCGGTGTGTCCCAGCGTGGAGTAGAAGACCCGGCCCTTGCCGTACATCTTGCTCCAGGCCACGGGAAAGTCGTGGTCGGTGCGGTGAATGCGCGGGTTGCTGTCGTAGTTGAGCTTGGCGGGGTCCAGGCTCAGCAGCACATTCACCTTGTCGCGCGACCAGGCCTTGGGCTGGTAGATCTCGTCGTATTTCACAAAGGCGCCGGGAAAGTGGCGCACGGCGGGGAAGCTGGGATCCTCATTGACGATGGGCGCATTGAAGGTGGACCAGGGATGCTGGTCGAACCAGCCGCCGATCATCTCTCCGTACTCCGGCCAGGTGTAATTGGTGTCGAGCGCCGCATGAATGCCGACAAATCCCTTGCCGTCTTCCTTGATGAACGACATCATGTCCTGTTTCTGGCTGTCGTCCAGGTCCAGCTCGCCGGTGGTACTGGCAAACACCAGCACGTCGAAGTAGTTCAGATTCTTGGCGTTGTTCTTCATGGGCTTCTTGGTGAGCAGCTCCGTGTCGGTGCGCAGGGTGGTGTCCCAAAGGCCGCTCTCCTTGCCCAGGTTGTAAATTGCCGCCATAGCCGGCGAGACGGAATCGTGCTCAAAGCCTTTTGTCTGCCCAATTACCAGCACATGCTTGAGGTGAATTTCCTTCGCGTGCGGCGGCGGCGGGGCGCCTGCGGCGGTCTGCGCATGGGTGGGGTTGCCAATGCCGACAATCGCCAGAGCAATGAGGGCCGGAAAAAGCAGGCGGGAATTTGCAAATGCGCGCAAGGGGGATCTCCTTTGGGCTCGGCACGGTGGACTTCAGCCTAAAGCAACGCAGGTCCATGCAGCTTCGCGCCGGTTGCTACCCAAGACCGAAGCTCAAACTAAAGTCTCTCACCCGCCCGCAGGGAAATGCGGAGGGGCGAGCACTCGTTGATTGTACGCGGGCAAGGCGCGTGGCCGATCTGGCCTGAGGCTTGGAGAACGGATGGGGGGAGTCGGGTTGCGGATCGGGCCGGTGGGGAAGCTTCGTCCTTATTTTCCTCGGCAGCGCCAGGAGCCTGCTACCTGAGCCTGGGAGTCGGCCCTGGCGGCAGCCGAGAGATTTCGAACTGCCGCCGAGGAACGAATTGCGCCGCAAGCTTCAGTTGCTGAACAGAGGCTTTTCCGTCGTAATGGTGGCGCCCCCTTGCAGCAGCTTGTGCATGAGTTTTCCCGCGATGCGCGGGTCGGGGTCCATGCTGAGCCCGGTCAGGGTGCGGCCCACAAGGCTCTCCGCGGCAACCCCGGACTCGCGCAGCAGAGCTTCGTTGACGCGCACGATATGGCCAGTGCTATCCAGTTGCACCATGGCCATGGGGGCCAGTTCGAAAAGGTCCGCTGTATTGAAGGCCTCTTCCAGCGCCTGAGAGCGCACACGCTCGTCCGCGGCGCGCACGGTGAGAACGTAGCCCGTTTGCGCCCCCGTACCGTCTGCAAACGGCGCGACGGTCAAATCTACCAGCATCGCAGGGTGCCCAGGGCGGTTCAGCGACAGGCCAAACTCCTCGATCGGAGCGGAGAGTCCATGGCGGGCAGGCATTGTGAATGACCGGTTGCGCGAGTCTCTCAAATCCATGACCTCGCGAAGATGGCAGTCCGTGGCATGTTCGCGCGAACGCCCCACAAGCCGCTCGGCGGCCGCATTCATGAACTGGATGTCGCCGGATAACGAGACTGTGAGCAGGGCCTCGTGCATGCCATCCACAGTCGATGAAATCTTCCCATGTGCACGACGCAGCCCCGCATCCACCTTGGCCTTGTGCAACGCGATCTGCAGGGTAGCCTTGAGCTCGCGCGTTTGAAAGGGTTTGGTGAGATATCCATACGGCATCTCCCGCACCGCACGGGCAATGGTGGTGTCATCGCTGTAGGCCGTGAGGAAGATGGACGGAACCTGGTAGGCGTCGCGCAGCAATCTTGCCGTCTGGATGCCGTCCAATGAGCCAATGATGTGCAGGTCCATCAAGGCCAGTTCCGGTTGAGACTCCTCCACCGCCATCAGCGCCTCGTCGGCGCTTTGAGCCAGTGCAACGACCTCGCACCCAAACGCCTCGAGTTCCTGTTGCAGATCGAGAGCGACGATCGGCTCGTCTTCCACGATAAGTATTTTTCCCGTCATACGATCTCCTTTTGTGGCTGCCAGACTGGATGTTTTCGGCTCCGCGGACAAGAGGGCCGAGAGGCGGTGATGTTATGGCAAGCGTAGCGCAGAAACACTGGCAAGGATGGGACCAATGGAAATACAAGTTCGGCTAAAGGTAATTAGAGAATCTTGATTACGAGTAGGTTCAGTTTCGGGAAATCTAACTGCCCCTCGCAAATAAACTTGCCACAGGCACTTTAACCCAGAAATGTTTGGGATAAAATGCGGGGTCTCCCTCGATGAAGTGAACTGCATCTTACCAACTGGAATGTCAATTGTAGGCAAATCGCGAATCGTAAGGCTGGCGCTTTCATCCCTGCTATGGGCATTGGCGGGCTGCACCACCAGGCCCGCGGCGCCGCAGCAGACGCAACAGGTGGAGGTGAAGGTGGCTCCGCCCACGCCGATCGCGGAGAAAAAGGAAGAACTCGGCAAACCGGCCTGGGATCCGCAGTGGGATGCGATGATCGAAACCGCATTGCCTGCGGAGATGCTTTCGCCCCGGATGGAGCGGGCTGTAAGGCCGTTCTGTCCGCGATTCAAGCAGATGGGCGAAGCGGATAGGCGCACTTACTGGGCATACTTTTTCCAGGCGCTTTCCGGAGCCGAAGCGGGGCTTGTGCCGACGACCGATGTGAGGCATACCCAGCCGGAGGTTGCGGTGAAGGACGCTGTAACCAAGCGGATGGTGCGCAGCGAAGGCCTGCTGCAACTGACTTACATGGATTCCGAACGCTACGGTTGCGACTTCGATTGGGATAAAGACAAGGAGTTACCGGAGAAAGATCCTGCTAAGACCATTCTTCAGCCTAAGAATAACCTTGAGTGCGGAATCAAGATTCTGCAACGTCAGCTGATCGACAAGCGAAAGCCGCTGGTGACCAGCGCGAGTTATTGGTCGACGTTGCAGCCGGGAACCGCGAGTTACAGGTTGTTTGTAAAACAGATGACCAATGTACCGGAAGTATGCCGTGCGGCGCCGGCCAATGAAGCCAAGAGCAAGCGGGTGAGTAAGTCCATAAGTGGAACGGCGCAATCGGTGGCTGCAGGCACATTGGCGACCGGAACGAAATAGATAGGGTTCCGCCATTTCATTGCCGGTCGCCGTTCTCGTGAAACGTTGTCCCTGCGAAGGAGACTCTACTTGCTGCTGTCGCGTGCTGCTTTCACGTAGTCGTGAGACGTGGCGATATGCGCAGCCTGCGTGGCAAGGAGCTGGCGGACGGGGAATGGAAGCTCATTCTTGAGTGCGTCTTCGTAGGCGGCTTTGGCCTCGTCTTCCCCTTCTTCGGCGGTCACCAGGAGCGTGTGGTCTCCGCCGCCCAGCTTGGCTTTCAGATCGGCCCAAACGCGTTGGACGGTGCCGCTCGCCGTGCCCCTTTCGTGAATATCGTGAACCCCCTCCTGGTGGAGTACGGTTTCAAGCTCCCCTCGAAACTGAGCCCGGCACAGCGACTCAGCCAGAAAATAGCGCTTGAGCGTTTCGTCCTTCAGGTTGTCTCCGATTTTCTGGAACCCCTCCTGTCCATCGATCAGGGTTTCGATTACCAGGCGCAATGTCGACTCTAGTTCTTGTAACGTGGTGGATGGATTGGGCATTTTATTCCTCTACTTCGAAGGTTTCTGGTTCATTGAATGATGAACGTCAATCGGGAAAAGGCAGGGTCCGGTGACTGAGTCTGCGATTCTCCTTCGCCACCGGCAAGAAAGGGAAATCGCGAAAACCTGACGCCCCTGCCCTACAGTCGAACGCGGATTGGGTCCGCGTAATCCCGCGTTCTCATAGATAGAAGCATCCGAATGCGTGGTGGTTGCTTTGCCAGCGGTTCAAACAAAAGAAGCGGATTCGCTTTGCGTGCGCAACAAGGCCATCCAACAAGGGGTTGCCCCGGGTTGGATGGCCCGCTTCGTTCTGATCCATTTAATTTAGGAGGTGGCCGTAGAGTGCTTGCCCGGCTTTACCTCAAGTTCATTCACAACCTGCTGCACGTTGGGGACTTTCTTGGCCAGCGATTCAGCTTCTTTCTTCTGGCCCGTGGTCTTCACGGAACCGGTAAGAACGAGCGTGCCGTTCTTGGCGTTGGCGTGGATGCTCTGGTCATCGAGACTCTTGTGCGCTTTGATCTCGGCTTTGTAGTTATCCTCGATGCCGTTATCCAGGTTGGAGTCCACGGCGCTGGCCTGGCTCTGCGCTCCAAGCGGGCGGACGCCGATTTCATCGGCTACGGTGTAATCGGGAGCGGCTTGCTTGGCAAGGTTCTCCGCCTGCGACTTCTGATCGTCGGAAGATACATCTCCAGTGAGCGTGATCAGGCCCTTGTCGCGGTCCTGCGAGACGCTGATGCTGCTCAGGTTGTTGCTGTTGAGAGAGCTTGTGACTGCCGATTTCTCATCTGCATGGGCGGGCTGGTTGTGGCAACCTGCAATGGACAAAGCGCCGGCAAGAACGGCCGCCGATCCCAACAGGATTGGACGATATGTGTCGTTGTGTTTCATTCGATTCATCTCCCTGACTTACCGGAATTACTCACGGCAAATGGGATGCTGGAGATGAAGAAGCGGTTGTTTGCCAGGGCTGGACTTCTGGTGAATTGCAGAAGGGCATCGAGTTCGCTGCAATCAAGCGGCGTGGGGAGTGAGCTTGATGCCAAGGGCTTTCATAACGCCGAGAAAGGTGGAAAGCCTGGGATCGCCGGTGGGGGATAGGGCCTTATAGAGGGCCTCGCGCGTAACGCCGGCCTGGCTGGCAAGCTGAGTCATTCCAATAGCTCGCGCGATGTCGCCGAGCGCGGTCGCGATGAGTGCAGGATCGCCGTCCTCGAAGGCTGCTTCAACATAGGCGGCGATAGATGCGGGGCTGTCGAGATACTCGGACGGGTCCCAGGGGGTTGTTTTAAGGGCCATTTTGAGCCTCCTTTGCAAGCTTCTTTGCTTTGGCAATATCTGCATCCTGCGTTTTCTCGTCGCCTCCGACGAGGAGGAGAACCAATTAACTTCCGATCTGTAGGAAGTAGACCCTGTAACCCCGGACCGTAATCGATGCGCAACTCGCTGACGCCTTCGCCGACCGGCTTTACGTCTCCAAAGCTGCCCAGCGATAGACGCCGGATACGGATCAGAATGCGAGCCCGCGCCTGTTCGTCGCGGAGCTTGCGCAGCCAGTTTGCGAAGAGGTCAGTCTGGCGGACCTCGATCATATGTTAACTATAGTTCACGATTTGGAGTCGGTCAAGCCTTGACAACCGGGGTGATGCAGTTTGAGAAAAGGGCTTGCAGTTCTTCAATTTGGAGTGGTGTGCAAGCCCGCTTGGGGACGACCAGAAACCGACCTGGGGCGAGGTATAGCAGGAAGCACTTTTCGTCTTCGGAGGAGGATTGAATCGCACTCCATTGCACCTCGCTTTTGCTGTGTGCGCCGGATGTGAGAATCATTTCTGGAGTGAAGTTGACGGTGCAGTCTCCGCTACCAGACTTTGTTCGTGCAAAAGCACGCCTTGCCATGAAGTGGACATAAACGGGTAACAGAAGGAGAAGGACTGCGCAAGCAACACTAAAGGGCTGAGGGTTGCGAGTGCCGCCTGCGTGATGTGGAGTGAATTCAAACGCAAGAATGCAGACTCCAATAAAGGGATAGAAATAGCGAGATGTGCAATAGCCAAGAAAAGAGAGCTCGCTTCGTTTGGCGTGAAGTTTCTGGCCTGCGAAGTAGTTTTTGCGATTGAGGCTGTAGGTGATGTGCATTTGTCTTAGGCGAATCATATGTCCATGGGTGGGGAAGTGTAGCGGGGACTGACGTCCGACTTTTGAATTTGGAGCTATTGCGGCACGGCCGAAGGGATGCCCTGATACAGTGCCATTCAGTCTTATGGGCGGGAGGAAATTCGTCGGCAAGTCTCCGCGTGCATTGATTTGCGATTGGACAAGTGTTAGGACGCAGGCTGAGACTGGTGGAAGTGGTTGTATATGGTTTCGGCGGTCTTTCTCGGCACAACAGAGGCCAGCGATTCGGCGGTGGCTTGTTGGACGTCTCTTAGGCTGCCGAAATGGCTTAGTAATCGCTGTCTTGTCTGCGGGCCTACGCCGGGAACATTCAGCAGCTCCGAATCGCGGTCGCGCATAGCGCGGCGCTGGCGATGATAGCCGACGGCGAAACGGTGACTCTCGTCGCGGATGAGCTGGATCAAATGCAAAACTGGCGAGCGGCGGTCGAGAACTATGGGCTCCTCCTCGTTGCCGTAAAGATAGATGACTTCTTCGCGCTTGGCGATGGAAGCGAGCGGCTGCGACGTGAGGCCGAGGGATTCGAGCGCCTCGGCAGCGGCGTGCAGTTGGCCCAGGCCGCCATCGATGAGGATGAGCGAAGGGAGGTTTTTGGGTTCCTTGGAGTGTCGACTTTCGGACTCGGGTGCAAGGACTGGCCGCGTTTCCGACGAGCTTACCGCAGGGGCTAAAGCCCCCGCCGATGATGCATCGGGAATGTCCGGGCTAAAGCCCAGACCTACCGCCCCCGGCCCTCCCGGCCCCGGACCGGCTAAATCAGCATTCACGGATTGCAGTCTGGCGGTGCCGTTGATTCCTTCGAGCAGCCGGCGATAGCGGCGATAGACGACTTCGCGCATGGAGGCGAAATCGTCGACGCCGAGGACGGTCATGACCTTGAATTTGCGATAGAGCTGCTTGTTCATCTTGCCGTCTTCCCAGACGACCATGGAGGCAACGGTTTCAGCGCCCTGGATGTGGGAGATGTCGAAACACTCGATGCGGCGGGGAAGCTCGGGGAGCATGAGCAGGTCGGCAAGGGCTTCCTGAATGGCCTTGCGGCTGGGCTCCAGGACGCGGAAGCGCTGGATGTAAGACTGCTTGGCGTTCTGGCCGGCGAGGTCCACGAGAGAGCGCTTCTCGCCGCGCTGCGGGACGACCAGTTCGATGCGATGGCCGGTGCGCTCGGTAAGCAGAGCTGCGAGACTCTCACGGTCGGCAAAGTCGACTGGGATGAGCATGGTGCGCGGGACGTAATGCTGATCGATGTAAAGCTGTTTGAGGAGCGCGGAGAAGACGGGGCCGGCACGGAATTGCGGCTCCGAAGGTGGGTTTAGCGTTGCCGTTTCCCAGGTCTCAGAATCGAGACCTGGGGCACCCAGCGCATCCGGCTCGTCGAGTTGATCTCCAATGGGCGTTTCCAGCAGTTCGGGCAGGTCGTCCCAGAAGAACTCGCGGCGGTCCACGATTTTGCCGGCGCGGACGTGGAAGAGATTCACCGCCAGGCTGCCCGCCTCGTAGTGATAGCCGAACACGTCGGCGTCGTCGGACTGCTCGGCCGTGGCGATGCGCTGTTTTTCCTGCAGTTGATGCACGGTGGTGAGCTGGTCGCGCAAGCGCGCGGCGGCTTCAAACTGCTCCGCCGCGGCGGCAGCCATCATGCGCGCAGTAAGCGTGCGCTCGAGCTCGGCGTGGCGGCCTTCGAGGAAGAGCTGCGCATCGCGTACGGCGTTGGCGTACGCCTCGGGGGTGGTGAGTCCCTCCACGCAGGGGCCCAGGCAGCGATGGATGTAGTACTGCAGGCAGGCGCGCGGATGATAGCGCGATAAATCGACCTTGCAACTGGGGATGAGAAAGCTGCGATGGATGAGCTCGACGATGCGATAGGCCAGGTTGCCGGGAAAATACGGTCCGTAATAGGCAGCGCCGTCTTTGCGCAGGCGGCGGGTAACAAAGACCTTGGGGAAACGATCGGCGAGTGTGAGCTTCACGTAGGGGTAGGTCTTGTCGTCGCGCAGCAAAATGTTGAAGCGGGGATGGCGCTGCTTGATGAGGTTGTTTTCCAGCGCCAGCGCTTCGTGCTCGTTGGCGACGAGGATGTAGTCCAGATCGACCGCCTCGCGCATCAGGGAGCCGGTTTTGGCGTTGGCCTGGGAGGCTTCCAGGAGGTACGAGCGCACCCGCGCGCGCAGGTTCTTGGCCTTGCCGACGTAAATGACCTCGCCCTCGGCGTTTTTGTACAGGTAAACGCCCGGCTGGGTGGGGAGGGTGCGGATTTTCTCGTAGAAGTCCATAAAGAAATGCTGCGGCTCAAGCGACCCTTATTAGATTAGCGGGTGAGGGCCGTGGGCTGGGAATTGCTCGCTTTGAACCGCGCAATCCTTGGCCTCACGGAGTAAGAATTACACGATTCCGGCGCCGGCCTGCGTGGCCGACCTGCCGGCAAGCCGTTCGTTTCGAGGCAAGTGCGCTTGGCCGCGGAATGGCCCGGCAATTGCGAGCGAAGAGCGGCAGGAACCCAATCCAACTGACATTTTGCGGAGGAGAAGAACCATGCATGGAGGAAGAGAACTCGTGTTTGAAGGGACGTTGGAAAACGACCGTGCGAATGGGGTGGCCAGCGAAAACGCCAGACGCGCCAAGCGCCAGGCGGGCCAATGGGCGGGCGGCGATGGTGCTCAGGGCGAAGGCCTTACGCAGCAAGGCCTCCCGCAGCAAGTCAAAGGGAAGGCGCAGAAGGCATGGGGCGATCTTAAAGACGCGGTCCGGTTTGCGAAAAACCGGGGTGCAAAAAACCAGGCATCGAGCCGAGCCGAAAAACGGCCTGCCGCAACCCGCTTGACCAAAGCCTGAAGGTTGTTGAACAGCATCTCCGCAGCCAGGGAATATGGGATTTGTGTGCAGTTCAGAGCAACAAGAATTGTGGGAATTGCATCAATACGAACTGGATTGCAAAAGCAGGAGATGTCGCGAGCCAGAAGTGCGCGAGATAACTTCCAATGGAAAAAGGAGAAGC
>Ga0302326_10008366_pt1 | contig 22835 bp, 12 predicted proteins | sample Palsa_T0_3_FD_202264 | JGI IMG/M metagenome (GOLD analysis project Ga0302326, IMG submission 202264) | Peat permafrost microbial communities from Stordalen Mire near Abisko, Sweden - Palsa_T0_3 | ecosystem: Environmental > Terrestrial > Soil > Palsa > Peat permafrost | place: Sweden: Abisko... | reverse complement strand
CTACTGGTGATGCTGATAACCGCCGTGACGGTTGCTGCGTTCACTTTTATGACCCGGTCACGAAAAAGCCGCCTTTTTTGACGGGCTGCTAGAGGAATCTTTGTCGATGTGTCGCTCAAAGGCTCGGACCGATTTCCTTTCGTATTGGCGCACGAGTTTGGACACCTTGTGCTCCATCGGCGCATCGACCCTTTGAAGTCCGGTTATTCTAGTTCATCAATTGACGACACCGAGCTGGATTTTGTGACGGGAAAGAAGATTCTAAGGACGCCACGAGATTGGATTGAGTGGCAAGCTAACAGATTTGCAGCGGCGCTACTTATGCCACGTGCAACCTTCTCCGATGCTCTGGTGAGCTATCAGAAATCTAAGGACATCAAGCGAAACATTGGCAGCGTCTACGTTGATGCCACCACAACTAGTCTACGCGATCTTGACCGTACCCTTGTGCGTCTTGCAATCGTTTTTGGCGTTAACCGAACAAACGTGGAATGCAGGTTACGCGACTTGGAGTTGTTGCAAGATCATCGTAATGCGTCGACACACCACATCTCGCAACTGCTGATGGAGAAGTGACGACTGGTCTGAATCCGGCGTGAGGGCAAAATCAGGCCGGGCCAATCGAGGCTCGCTAAAGACTCGTGGAACTATTTTCCACCAGCCCTGAAGTCTGCAAGGCGTGGCGTATTTGGTCGGGGGCGGGCGGCTTGGTCAGGAATAAGGCCGCGCCGAGCGCTTCCGCCCGTTGCTGGTCCTCGGGCTGGCTTGAGGAAGTTAGCACCACCACCGGCGCCGGCGCGCATTCGGCCTCGCGCCGCATCCATTCCAACACCTCAAACCCGTTGACGTGTGGCAGCTTGAGGTCCAGAAATATGATGCCGGGCGGCGGATAGGCCGCCACGTCGGCGAAACGGCCTTTGTGGAGCAGATAGTCCATCGCTTCCACGCCGTCCACGGCCACATGGGTCTCGCACGAGATTCCGCTCTTTCCTGCGGCGCGGCGAAAGAAAAAGACGTCGTCCGGCGAGTCTTCCACTAGAAGGATGATGATAGGTTGCTTGGATGTAATCATGAGCTAGAGTTATTCGCGGTTTGGAGGCACGGCGAGCAGATCGACCCAGAACCGGCTGCCCTGGCCGGGGGCGGATTCCACTCCGCAGCCGCCTCCCATTCTTTGCACCGCCCGATGCACAATGGCCAGGCCGACGCCGGTGCCCTCGTACCGGTGCAGATCGCCCACTCGCTCGAACATGTTGAAGATTTTGCGGTGGTAGCTGGCGTCGATGCCGATGCCGTTATCTTCAATCCAAAGCCGCACACGGGCGCCGTACGGCTCGGTGCGGAGATGAACTTCGGGCGTGACGCCGGGGGGAACAAACTTGATGGCGTTATGGATCAGATTGCCCAAACATTGTTCCAGCAGGAAACTCTGGCCCATGACATCCAGGAGGTCCGGCGCAACGATCATTTTGGCGGGATGCTTGCCGCCGGTGTTTTGCAGGGCGATGACGGCCTCGATTAACGGCTGAAGACGCACCGGCTCCAGCGTGACTGACTCGCGAGCGACCCGTCCGTAGGCCAGCAGATCACGGGTCAGGGCGTCCATGCGTTTGGCGGCGCGGTCCAGGGCGAAGAGATGGTTGCGGCCCGCATCGTCCAGACGCGACCCGTAATCTTCCAGCAGAACGCCGACATAGCCGCTGATGGAGCGCAACGGAGCGCGCAAATCGTGGGAGACGGTGTAGGAAAAAGCCTCCAGCTCGCTGTTGGCCAGTTTGAGTTCGGCGTTGAGTTTTTGGATGACGTCCAATTGATCGGCCTGCCGGCGATTGTGGGCGGCCAAGTCCGAGGCCTGGCTTTTGATGATCTGGGTCTGGCGGGCCAGTTCGACGAAGACGCTAACTTTGGCCTTCAGAACCTGGGGCACGACGGGCAGAAACATGTAGTCCACCGCGCCCAGTTCGTAACCTTTGAGCCGGTCCAGGTCGGTGGTGTTGTAGCCGGTGACGAAGATGATGGGTGTTTTCTCGAATCGGGGCCGCTGGCGAATGAGGGCGGCTGTTTCAAAACCGTCCATGCTGGGCATGTTGACGTCCAAGAGAATGACAGCGAAGTCGCGGCGCAGCAAATGTTCAAGGGCCTCAACACCGGTCCGGGCCTTGATGATGTGCTGGCCCAATTCAGAGAGGATGGCCTCGTGCGCCATGAGCTTGCCCGGCTGGTCATCGACCAGGAGGATGTTGACAATATCCGTGGGCAGGCCGGGCGCTTTCCTGTCCGGTATTGGCAGCGTCGTTGTTTTGGTTGGTTCGTGCATAGATGGCCCAATCTGCCGCTCAACGATGCAGCCAGACGCGCATCAATGATACCAGTTGTTCGCTGTTGACCGGTTTGGCGATGTAATCGGACGCGCCAGCCTCCAGGCATTTTTCGCGGTCGCCCTTCATGGCCTTGGCCGTCAGGGCGATCATGGGAAGGAGCTTGTGCTTGGGATTGCCGCGAATGACCTGCATGGTTTCGTAACCATCCATTTCGGGCATCATGATGTCCATCAAGACCAGGGAGATGTCGGGCGTTTGTTCCAGCAGGTTGATGGCCTCGCGGCCGTTGGAGGCGCTCAAGACCTGCATGCTGTGGCGCTCCAGCAAACCGGTCAGGGCGAAGATGTTGCGCACGTCGTCATCGACCACCAGCACCTTTTTGTTGGCCAGCGCCTCGTCCGTCTGATGCAGGCGCTCGAGCATGCGCTGTTTGACGGGGGGCAGATTGGTCACCACGCGATGGAGAAACAAGGCCGTTTCGTCCAGCAGCCGTTCCGGCGACTGGACGCCTTTGATGATGATGCTCTTGGCGATCTTGTGCAGTTGGGTTTCCTCTTCCGGGGTCAATTCCTTGCCGGTGAAAACAACGATGGGCAATTCGCGCAGGGCCGGCTCGCCTTCGATTTTGGTCAGCAGATCGAAGCCGGAAATATCGGGCAGGCGCAAATCCAGCACCACGCAATCGAAGGAGCGGTCGTGCATCAATTGCCACGCCTCGGCGCCGGTTCCCGCGCTGGCGATCTCGACATCCTCATGCGAGAGCAATTCAATGATGCCGGTGCGCTCGCCCTGGTCGTCATCGACAACCAACAATTGTTTGGTGCGCGGTTTGGTGAATTCCTGGATGCGGGTCAGCGCCGCCTCCAATCCCTCAGTCGTCACGGGTTTGTTCAAGTAGGAGAACGCCCCGTGTTCCAGGCCGTGCTGGCGTTCCTCTTCCATGGTGATGATCTGCACCGGGATGTGGCGCGTGGTGGGGTCTTGTTTGAGGTGGCTCAAGACCGTCCAGCCCAGCATGTCCGGCAGGAAAATATCCAGGCAGATGGCGGTGGGTTTGAATTCCCGCGCCAACGACAAGGCAATGCCGCCGCGCATGGCCACCAGGCCTTTGAAGCCCTTGTCGCGGGCCAGCCCCAGCAAAACTCGCGCATAATGCGGATCGTCCTCCACAATCAGCAGGACCGTTTCGCCCTCCTGGATGTTGTCGCGGTCGTCCAGCACCGTTTCGGAACTGGCGGTGGGGAGGACCTTCATGGCCGGAACTTCGACATCGGCCGGGCGGGCGACGGAAGGGCCGGCGTAGGTTTGCGGGAGGTACAAGGTGAAGGCGCTGCCTTCGCCGGGGACGCTGTTGAGCTTGATTTCACCTCCGAGCAGATTGGCCAGTTCGCGGCTGATGGCCAGACCCAAGCCGGTGCCGCCATATTTTCGACTGGTGCCGGCGTCAGCCTGCTGGAAAGCCTCGAAGATGATCTTTTGTTTTTCCGGCGGGATGCCGATGCCAGTGTCGGACACCTCGAAGGCCAGCACGGCAGGCGCGCGCTTGAGCACTGGATGATCGACGGACCAGCCCTGTTGGGCCACTCGCACGGTGAAGGTGACACGCCCCTGGCTGGTGAATTTAAAGGCGTTGGAGAGCAGGTTCTTTAGAATCTGAAACAGGCGTTTGGCGTCGGTGATCAATTGCCGCGACAAATGCGGATCCAAGGTTAGAACGAACCCCAGGTTGCGCGTGTCGGCCACGTGGCGGAAGTTGCGATCAACCGTGTCACGCACGGAGGCGAAGCTGACTTCCTCGGCCTCGATGGTCACGGTGCCCGATTCGATCTTGGACAAGTCCAGAATATCACTGATCAGGTTCAGCAGGTCGGTGCCGGCGCTGTGGATGGTCTTGGCGTATTCCACTTGTTTATTGCTCAGATTGCCCTGGGGATTATCCAGCAATTGCTGGCCCAGGATGAGGATGCTGTTGAGCGGCGTACGCAATTCGTGGGACATGTTGGCCAGGAACTCGGATTTGTACTTGGACGTGAGCGCCAGTTCGGAGGCCTTTTCTTCCACCGCGCGGCGGGCCTGTTCGATTTCCTGGTTCTTGCGTTCGACTTCGGCGTTTTGCTCGGCCAGTTGCCGGGCTTTTTCGGCCAATTCCTGGTTGGTGCGCTGCAACTCGATCTGGCGGGTTTGCAATTCGCTGGCCAGTTCCTGGGATTGCTGAAGCAGCCCCTCAGTGCGCATGGTCGCCTCGATGGTGTTCAGCATGATGCCGATGCTGCCGGTCAATTGTTCCAGGAAGGCCATGTGCGTTTGCGTGAAGGCGGAGAGCGAGGCCAGTTCGATGACGGCCTTGGTCTGGCCCTCGAAGAGCACGGGCAGGACGACAATATTGGTAGGATCGGCTTCCATCAAACCGGAGCTAATCTCGATTTGATGGTCGCGCACGGAATTGAGCAACAGTGTCTTTTTTTCTATCGCGCATTGCCCGATAAGGCCTTCGCCCAAGTGCATTGTTTCGCCGGCGCCGTTGCGGCGGCGATGGGCGTAGCCGGCCAGCAGCTTCAAAAATTGCTCGTTTTCGCCCGATTCCATTTGATAGATGACGCCCTGGTGAGCGTTGACCAGCGGGGCCAACTCGGAAAGCAACATGCGCCCGACGGTGATAAGGTCGCGCTGGCCCTGCAACATGCGGGTAAACTTGGCAATGTTGGTCTTGAGCCAGTCCTGTTCGGTGTTGCGCTGGGTCGTGTCGCGCAGATTGCTGATCATGGCGTTGATGTTGTCCTTCAATTCGGCCACTTCTCCGCGCGCGATGACCTGGATCGAGCGGGTCAAATCGCCTTTGGTCACGGCCGTGCCGACTTCGGCGATGGCGCGCACTTGCGTGGTCAGATTCGCGGCCAGCAGGTTCACGTTATCCGTCAAATCCTTCCAGGTCCCCGATGCGCCCGGCACGTTGGCCTGGCCGCCCAAACGGCCTTCGACGCCGACTTCGCGGGCGACGGTAGTGACTTGCTCGGCAAAAATGGCCAGCGTGTCGGTCATGTTGTTGATTGTGTCGGCCAGCGCGGCGATTTCGCCTTTGGCTTGCACGGTCAGCTTCTGGTTCAAATTGCCGTTGGCCACGGAGGTGACGACTTTGACGATGCCGCGCACCTGGTCGGTCAGGTTGGCGGCCATGACGTTGACCGAGTCGGTCAAATCCTTCCAAGTTCCGGCCACGCCGGGGACTTGCGCCTGGCCTCCCAATTTTCCTTCGGTGCCGACTTCGCGCGCCACGCGGGTGGCCTCTGCGGCGAAGGCATTGAGTTGGTCCACCATGACGTTGATGGTGTTCTTGAGTTCGAGAATTTCGCCCTTTACGTCGGCGGTGATCTTTTTGGACAAGTCGCCCTTGGCAATGGCGGTGGCCACTTCGGCGATGTTGCGGACCTGGGCAGTGAGGTTGCCGGCCATGACGTTGACCGAGTCGGTCAAGTCTTTCCACGTTCCCGCCACGCCGGGCACGATGGCCTGGCCGCCCAATTTGCCCTCCGTGCCGACTTCGCGGGCGACGCGAGTGACTTCGGCGGCGAAGGAACGCAATTGATCCACCATTGTGTTGATAGCCTCCTTAAGTTGCAAAATTTCGCCGCGCACATCCACCGTAATTTTCTTGGACAAGTCGCCGTTGGCCACCGCGATGGTGACATCGGCGATGTTGCGGACTTGGGCGGTAAGGTTGGAGGCCATGGAGTTGACGTTGTCGGTCAGGTCTTTCCAAGTTCCGGCCACGCCGGGGACTTGCGCCTGGCCGCCCAATTTGCCTTCCGTGCCCACTTCGCGGGCGACGCGGGTAACTTCGGAGGCGAACGCGTTCAATTGATCGACCATCGTGTTGATGGTGTTTTTAAGTTCCAGAATTTCGCCTTTAACGTCCACCGTAATCTTGCGGGAAAGATCGCCGCGAGCGACAGCGGTCGTGACTTCCGCGATGTTGCGCACTTGCGCCGTGAGGTTGGAGGCCATGGAATTGACGTTGTCGGTCAATCCTTTCCAAGTTCCGGCCACGCCGGGGACTTGCGCCTGGCCGCCCAATTTGCCTTCCGTACCCACTTCGCGAGCCACGCGGGTGACTTCGGAGGCGAAGGCGTTCAGTTGATCGACCATCGTGTTGATGGTGTTCTTGAGTTCGAGAATTTCGCCCTTGACTGGCACGGTGATCTTGCGCGAGAGGTCGCCGTTGGCGATGGCGGTCGCCACTTCCGCGATGTTGCGAACCTGCCCGGTTAGATTGCCGGCCATCGAGTTGACGTTGTCGGTCAAATCTTTCCACGTGCCCGCCACGCCAGAGACCTGCGCCTGGCCGCCCAGCGTGCCTTCGGTGCCGACTTCGCGGGCGACGCGTGTGACTTCGGAGGCGAACGCGTTCAATTGATCCACCATTGTGTTGATGGTGTTTTTAAGTTCGAGGATTTCGCCTTTGACATCGACGGTCACTTTGCGTGAAAGGTCGCCGCGCGCGACGGCGGTGGCCACTTCGGCGATGTTGCGGACTTGGGCGGTCAAATTGCCGGCCATGGAGTTGACGTTGTCCGTCAAATCCTTCCAGGTCCCGGCCACGCCCGGCACTTCGGCCTGGCCGCCGAGCTTGCCTTCGGTGCCGACTTCGCGGGCCACGCGGGTGACTTCCGAAGCGAAGGAACGCAGTTGGTCCACCATTTTGTTGATGGCCTCCTTGAGCTGCAAAATTTCGCCGCGCACGTCCACCGTGATTTTCTTGGACAAGTCGCCGTTGGCCACGGCAATGGTCACGTCGGCGATGTTGCGCACCTGCGCCGTGAGATTGGAAGCCATGGAATTGACATTGTCAGTCAGGTCTTTCCAGGTTCCAGCTACGCCGGGCACGATGGCTTGGCCGCCCAGTTTGCCTTCCGTGCCGACCTCGCGTGCGACGCGGGTCACCTCGGCGGCGAAAGAGCGCAATTGATCCACCATCGTGTTGATGGCCTCCTTGAGTTGCAAAATTTCGCCGCGCACGTCCACCGTGATTTTCTTGGATAGGTCGCCATTGGCCACGGCGATGGTGACGTCCGCAATGTTGCGGACTTGGGCCGTGAGGTTGGAGGCCATGGAGTTGACGTTGTCAGTCAAATCTTTCCACGTTCCGGCCACGCCTGGGACTTGCGCCTGGCCGCCCAGTTTTCCCTCCGTGCCGACTTCGCGGGCGACGCGGGTAACTTCGGAGGCGAAGGCGTTCAATTGATCGACCATCGTGTTGATCGTGTTCTTGAGTTCCAGAATTTCCCCTTTGACGTCCACCGTAATCTTGCGCGAGAGATCGCCGCTGGCGACGGCGGTGGTGACTTCGGCGATGTTGCGGACCTGGGCGGTGAGATTGGAGGCCATGGAGTTGACGTTGTCGGTCAAATCCTTCCAAGTTCCAGCCACACCGGGGACTTGCGCCTGGCCGCCCAACTTGCCTTCTGTGCCGACCTCGCGGGCCACGCGCGTCACTTCGGCGGCAAAGGAGCGCAATTGTTCCACCATCAAATTGATCGTTTCCTTGAGTTGCAGAATTTCCCCTCGCACGTCCACCGTGATTTTTTTGGACAAGTCGCCATTGGCCACCGCAATGGTCACGTCGGCGATGTTGCGGACCTGGGCGGTGAGATTGGAGGCCATGGAGTTGACGTTGTCGGTCAAATCTTTCCACGTTCCGGCCACGCCGGGAACTTGCGCCTGGCCGCCCAGCTTGCCTTCGGTGCCCACCTCGCGGGCGACGCGGGTGACTTCCGAGGCAAAGGAATTCAATTGATCCACCATGATGTTGATGGTGTTCTTGAGTTCCAGAATTTCGCCTTTGACGTCCACCGTGATCTTGCGCGAAAGGTCGCCGCGTGCGACGGCGGTGGTGACTTCGGCAATGTTGCGGACTTGAGCCGTTAAGTTGGAGGCCATGGAATTGACGTTATCGGTCAAGTCCTTCCATGTTCCGGCCACGCCTGGGACTTGCGCCTGGCCGCCCAACTTGCCTTCGGTGCCGACTTCGCGGGCCACGCGCGTCACTTCGGCGGCAAACGAGCGCAATTGTTCCACCATCAAATTGATGGTCTCCTTGAGTTGCAGAATTTCACCGCGCACGTCCACTGTGATTTTTTTGGACAAATCGCCATTGGCGACTGCAATGGTGACTTCCGCGATGTTGCGGACTTGGGCGGTGAGATTGGAAGCCATGGAATTGACGTTGTCGGTCAAATCCTTCCAAGTGCCGGCCACGCCTGGGACTTGCGCTTGTCCGCCCAGCTTGCCTTCGGTGCCCACTTCGCGGGCGACGCGGGTCACTTCGGCAGCGAAGGAGCGCAATTGCTCGACCATGGTGTTCATGGTGTTCTTGAGTTCAAGGATTTCGCCTTTGACATCGACCGTTATCTTCTTGGACAAGTCTCCCTGGGCGATGGCGGTGGCGACCTCGGCGATGTTGCGCACTTGCGCCGTCAGGTTGCCCGCCATGATGTTCACGGAATCCGTCAAATCTTTCCAAGTGCCGGCCACACCCGGCACGATGGCCTGCCCGCCCAGCTTGCCCTCGGTACCGACTTCGCGGGCCACGCGAGTGACTTCGGCGGCGAAGGAACGCAGTTGATCGACCATCGTATTGATGGCCTCCTTGAGTTGGAGAATCTCGCCGCGCACGTCCACCGTGATTTTTTTGGAAAGATCGCCGTTGGCCACCGCAATGGTGACATCGGCGATGTTGCGGACTTGGGCGGTGAGGTTGGAGGCCATGGAGTTGACGTTGTCGGTCAAATCTTTCCAGGTTCCAGCCACGCCCGGCACGATGGCCTGGCCGCCCAGTTTGCCGTCGGTGCCGACCTCGCGAGCCACGCGTGTGACCTCGGAAGCAAAGGCGTTCAATTGGTCCACCATCGTGTTGACGGTGTTTTTGAGTTCGAGAATCTCGCCCTTCACATCAACCGTGATTTTCTTGGACAAATCGCCTTTGGCGATGGCCGTGGCGACCTCAGCAATGTTGCGCACCTGCGCCGTGAGGTTGTTGGCCATGAAATTGACCGAGTCCGTCAGGTCTTTCCACGTTCCGGCCACGCCGGGCACGATGGCCTGGCCGCCCAGTTTGCCGTCCGTGCCGACCTCGCGGGCCACGCGCGTGACTTCCGAGGCAAAGGAGCGGAGTTGATCGACCATGGTGTTGATCGCTTCCTTGAGCTGCAAAATTTCCCCGCGCACATCGACCGTGATTTTCTTGGACAAATCGCCATTGGCCACCGCGATGGTCACATCGGCGATATTGCGCACCTGGGCGGTTAGATTGGAAGCCATGGAATTGACGCTCTCGGTCAACTCCTTCCAGACGCCGCTGGCCCTCTTGACCTGGGCCTGCCCGCCCAGTTTGCCTTCCGAGCCGACTTCGCGGGCCACTCGGGTGACTTCGGACGTGAAAAGATTCAGTTGCCCGATCATGGTGTTGACGATTTTGGCGCTGCGCAGAAATTCGCCTTTGAGCGGGCGCCCTTCGACCTCCAAGGCCATGTCCCGGGTTAAATCGCCCTTGGCCACCGAGTCAATGGAGCGGGTGATCTCGGCCACCGGCCAGGCTAGGTCCGAGACCAGCGTGTTGACCGAGGACTCCATTTCGCCCCATGCGCCGCCGTGCGCGCCAAAATTGGCCCGATTGCTCAACTTGCCTTCCTTGCCCACCACGCGGCTCATGCGCTCCAACTCCTCCGCCATGAGCTGGTTGGTCCGCATGATCTCATTAAACACGTCGGCAATTTTGCCCTCCAGGCCCGTTCTGTCGGAAGGCAGGCGAACAGTGAAATCGCCGTCCCGGGCTGAAATCAGCACCCGCAGAAGATCGCCAAGTTCCAATGAATCCGAGCGCTCGGAAGAACCGCCATTGCTGTTGCCTTGCGGCCTGGCCATAATAGATTTCCGGGTCTTGCTCCCGGCCGAATTAGTCATTTCCATCGTCTTCATTGCAGTAATATATCTTAGCCTAATGGTTTCTTTTTCACCAGATCGGTTCGAGAGGATTCCCCGAACCTCACCTCATGATAAAACCACGACGTTGGTTGAGGGGCAATCAGGGAGCCCTTGTTTCCACCCGCTCTAAACCCCTTTTGGGCATATAGGGGATTTGCCTATGAAAGCATCAGGGCAAGAAGGAGGCCGTTGTGCCATCGGCCTTTCCACTAGTCTTGGTCCGTTCTTAAGCCTGATTTACAAATTCTCGCCCGCTGCGAAATTGATGCCAGAAGGAGAAACATATTATGAATGCAATCTTGCAAGAATCGAGGAGAGTCAAAGCAGTGCGAATTCATTCCTTCGGCGGCCCGGAAGCGCTCTGTTATGAGGACGTGCTTCCGCCGGAACCGGGGACGGGTGAGGTTTTGGTTCGCGTTCACGCCGCCGGCGTCAATCCACTGGATTGGAAAGTGCGCGAAGGGCAGTTCGAACCGTTGCCGCTGCCGCGAACGCTGGGGACTGACTTTTCCGGCGTGGTGGAGGATTTGGGGCCGGGGGTGACGGAGTTTTTCGTGGGTCAACCGGTGTTCGGCTATTCCGGCTTTGGCGGGGCTTTCGCCGAATTGATAGTGGCTCCCAGCGCCTATCTGGCTCCCAAACCGCCCTCTGTGGATGATATTCAGGCGGCGGCCACGCCCTTGGCTGCCCTGACGGCCTGGCAGGCGCTGTTCGAGTATGCGGGCCTGCGGAGCGGACAGAAAATTCTCATTCATGGCGGCGCGGGCGGAGTCGGGATGTTCGCCGTTCAATTGGCCTTGCGCCATGGCGCCTTCGTCATTGCCACGGGCACGGGACGCAGTCTTTCCTTTTTGGGCCGTCTCGGCACACAGCAATTAATTGACCATAAAGCCGTCCGCTTTGAGGACGCCGTCAAAGGCGTGGATGTGGTTTTGGACCTGATCGGCGGCGAGACGCAGGCTCGTTCCTGGAACGTTCTTAAGACGGGAGGGCGATTGGTTTCGACGGTTTCGACGCCATCGCAGGATAGATCGCTGGTGTGCGGCGTGCGAGCCATGAAAATGCAGACCCAAATGAGCGCCGACCAATTGTCATTGATGGGCGATCTGATCGCCAGCGGAGAGATTCAAGTAATGGTGGATAAGGTTTTCCCCCTGTACCGAGCGCCCGAAGCTCTTGAATGGAGCCGGGGCGGCCACGTCCATGGCAAGATCGTTTTGACCGTTCATAATCCTGACGACTGCCACATGGAGTTCCCTCAAGCCGAGGTGGAGAAAATTCGTCCGGAATCTATGTTGCTTGTTTAAAAGGGAGTGAAGTTTATCGCTCGCGCTGGCATGGTTCTTCCATAGAATCACGGCATGTCGCGCCATTCACGCAATGACCAGGCAGGGGTTGAGCTTCCGAAGGCGAAGCTGGATCGAGAAAGTCTTAAACAGGCTTTGGAGCTATTTGGGTATCTGCGCCCTTACCGGGGAAGGTTCAGCGCCGCCTTGGTGGCTTTGTTTGCCGCCAGTCTTTTGAGCCTGTCGTTTCCTTATTTGGCAGGAAGTATCATCGACGCGGCCATGCACCGCGGCATGGGGGCGGCGAATCGAACGGCGCTATTACTGATGGGCATCCTGGCGTTGCAAGCGGGCCTTTCCTTCTTCCAAACCCTTTCATTTGCCACCGCGGGACAACGCAGCCTTGTCGATTTGCGTCGCGATACGTACGCGAGATTGATCTCGCTCCCCATGACCTTTTTCGGCCAACGCCGCGTAGGGGAATTGGCCAGCCGTCTTTCCAGCGACCTGATTCAGATTGAAGACACCCTTATCGGCATCCTGCCCCAGTTTATCCGGCAAGTCACCATCCTCATCGGCGGCATCGCCTTGATCGCAATCACTTCGCTTCAGTTGACAGGCATCATGCTCGCGAGTCTTCCGGTCATAGTTGTGGCGGCGGTCATTTTCGGACGCAAGACGCGCAAGATTTCCCGAGAAGCGCAGGATCGCCTGGCCGAAACAGCCACCATCGTCGAGGAAACCTTGCAAGGCATATTGAATGTGAAGGCCTTTTCCAATGAAGCTTATGAACTCAATCGCTACCACGCGGGATTGGGATCATTCCTGACCATTACTTTGCGTGGCGCCCGGCTGCGCGCGGCGTTTATTGCCTTCATCGTTTTTGCCTTGTTTGGCTTCATTGTGCTCGTGCTCTGGTCGGGGGCGCGGCTTTTGCAACAGGGCGAGATCACTTTCGGCCAGCTTACGCGTTTCGGTCTTTATACGACTTTTGTGGCTGGATCGATGGCCCAGTTCGCCGAGTTATACAGCCAGCTCCAGAAAGCCATCGGCGCCACCCAGCGAGTGCGCGAACTCCTCCGGGAAACAGGCGAAGTGGAGGTCCTCCTTGCCCCGACGCCGCCATCCACCCTGCCGCGGCTGCATGGCGACATCGTGTTTGAAAACGTCCACTTTAGCTACCCTTCGCGGCAAGGGGTGGAAGTTCTGCACGCGATCAACCTCGCGGCAACTTCCGGCCAAAGAATCGCGCTGGTTGGCCCGAGCGGCGCCGGCAAATCCACCCTCATCTCCCTTTTGCTTCGTCTTTATGACCCGTCGAGCGGACGCCTCTTGATCGACGGCCGGGACGCGCGCGATTACAAGCTGGCCGAGCTTCGCGGTCAAATGTCCATGGTGCCGCAGGAAGTGTTGCTGTTCGGCGGAAGCATCGCGGACAACATCGCCTATGGAAAACCGGGCGCCAGCACGGAAGAAATCGAACAAGCCGCCCGGCAGGCCAACGCGCACGAGTTTATTCAGGCTTTTCCCGAAAGTTACGCCACGCTGGTGGGCGAGCGCGGCATTAAACTTTCCGGCGGCCAGCGTCAACGCGTCGCCATTGCGCGCGCGATCCTGAAAAATCCGGCCATTCTCATTCTGGATGAAGCCACCAGTTCCCTGGATTCGGAGAGCGAGCGATTGATTCAGGAAGCATTGGAAACCCTGATGAAAGGGCGCACGTCGTTCATCATCGCGCACCGGCTGGCCACGGTGCGGCACGTGGATCGCATCATTGTCATTGCGGGCGGACGCGTGGTGGAATCCGGCACCCACGAGGAACTGCAAGAGGTTGAAGACGGCACCTACCGCCGCCTGGCCGCCTTGCAATTTCGCGAGTGAGATGGACACATGGCTATTCCGCAGGCGGATGAAGATCGAGCGCACGAGTGATGCGGGCGTTCAAGTCTTTCAAATGTTTCTGGACGACGGGCTTGCTCTGAGCGACATCGGCATTTCGGACCAAGGAGCGGATTTCCTCCAGTTCGGCCCGGGAATACGCGGGCAAATCCGTGTTGGCCACCGGCGGTTTGAGGTTGGCGGCGAGCATGTCAATGTAGGAACGTTGCAGGTTGCGGCGATAAAGATCGATGTCGGCGGGCTTGGTTCCCAACTCGCGGAAAAGGCCGTCGCGAAGATCATTGAAAAGTTTCGCGGGCGAATAGGCCGCGTTGGTGGACGTTTGCTCGATCTCGGCCAGCCGCTGGATGCGCCGGCTTGAGGTCAAGCTCCTGAGCACAGCCTCTTGCGCGCTCAGGATTCGTTGGGCCGTTCCTTCGGCCGTGAGGCGGGACACTATGTCCTCGCCAATAAAGTTGGTCGGCGTGATCAACGCATGCTCCAACAAAAACGTGACCGCCTGCTGTTGGTAGTCGGCCGGATTCGGAAAAAATCGCCGGTTGGCGTCGCCAAAGTAAAGGTTGATTTCCTGGACGCCAGCCACGACGTTGGCCACGTGGCCCATTTCGCGGCTCCACTGTTGCAGAAGGGAATTGTATTCGTCGGACAGCAACTCGTAGTCCTTGCCCGGTTTGCTGGTGGCCTTGACCAGGTAACCGGCGACGCGCTGCAAATTGAGCAGACCCAGTTTGGTGGCTTCCACGGCGTTGGAGCCGAGGTCTTCGGTCTGCTGCGTCGAATCCACGCCCGCGTTGGGATTGCCAAAGCGGAACATGGGTTGATCAATCTGGACCTTGGTCATTTTCTCCAGTTCGGCCTTTTCATCCGCGTCTGCGGGGAATTGGCGGTAACCCCAATTGACGGCAAAGTAATCGTAAGGCCCGATCTTGGGCATCAAGCCCGCGCCGTCGCCAGGTTGGGCGACGTAGTTGTAACGCGCGTAATCCATAATCGAAGGGGCCGTGCCGTTCTTTTTGGTCCATTCGGGATTGCGCAGTTGCTCGATGGAATAGCTGGAGGAGGCCTTCATGTTGTGCGGGAACCCGAGCGAATGGCCCACTTCATGCGAGACGACGAAGCGGATCATTTCCCCCTCCAATTCTTCCGGCAGGGGAAAGGTCTGGGCGCGCGGGTCGTTCGGGGAAGCTTGCACGAAGTACCAGTCGCGGACCAATTTTTGGATGTTGTGATACATGCGCACGTCGGCGCTGAGAATCTCCCCGCTGCGGGGATCGTGAACCTGCGGGCCGAAGGCGTTTTCGATCTCCGACGGCAGCCATCGAATGCTCGAAATACGCGCATCCTCCACGTCCCAATCCGGATCTTCGCTCGGATCGGGGGCCAACTTGCCGATAATGGCATTGGTGAAACCGGCGGCTTCAAAAGCCGGCCGCCAATCCTCGATGCCCGCCTTGACGTAGCTCTTCCATTTCTCCGGCACTTCGCGGGCGACGTAGAACACAATAGGTTTGACGGGTTCGGAAATTTTCGCCGCGGGATCTTTCTTTTCCAAACGCCAGCGAAGGATGTATTCGACGGTTTCGGCATCGTGCTCGTCCCGATCCGAATAGTCGGTGAACGATTCGGTGAAAAACCCGACGCGCGAATCAAACCGGCGCGGTTTCATCGGCGTTTCCGGCAGTTTTACCATGCTGTGACACAACACGGCGGTGATGCCGCTGGATTGGGGGCCGTCCTCGGACGCTGCACCGCTTTGTTTGCCCAGGGCGAAGCTCGCCAGCACGCGCACGTTGATGTTCCTGGGAAAGGCTTTGAATTCTTCGATGAAGGAGCGGCCGCTATCCATCGCGCCCGCATGCAAGGCGCCTCGCGCGCTGAACTCCGGCACGTCCTTTTTGAACAAGTCCGTCACGTCGATGACCGGCGCCTTGTCCTTGCCGTAAGCCTTGATCTCGAACGCGCGGATGATAGGCGCAAGGTTGGAAGCCTTGACCGCCTTGGCGATGGGATCGGACGTCTCGGCGCGAATGCCATAGCGGACATCGCGCAAAAGCACCTGGTCGCCATGCAATTCCCAGCGCACGACGCGGTCACCCACCGGCATGCCGGCGTAAGAACTGCCCTCGGTCGTCTCGGAAATCTGGACCACCCAAAGCAAGTCGGTGTCGAGGGTCTCGACGGGTATTTCGTAATAAAGGCTTTCCTCGACCCGATGTACCCGGAAGAGGCCGATCTTGGTCACGGCATTGGTGGTGATGACCTCGTCGTACTTTTTGATCTTGGATTTTTTGGAAGCGGCCTCATCGGATTTCTTATCCCCTTCCTTGGCGTCGGCTTTGTCAGAGTCGGAAGGTTTATCCGCCCCCAAAATCGCCGCCGTCGAAAAAAGCGCAAATGTCAACAAGAATACTTGAAGAATACCGCCCTGGCCATGATGTTTATACATGGATTGATGTGTAAGAGGTGTGGCGCTCACTTTCAAGCCTTATCAGGCAAATATTATGCATGCGGCTTTGATACAAAATTGTTCGGCCTCATTTGCGGGAGATTGTAACAGGGAACGATTTCGCTGTTACAGGGTTGACGTTCTGCAGAGTTTCGTAGATTCTTCCTACACGGTGCTCAACATGACCAACCGAATAGCCAAATGAAAAGGACGCAATTAAAGAAGCTTCACCAACTCGAAAACGAAATCGCAGTTTTGAAGCAGAAACTAGGTGTTTCTGCTCGCGGCGAGATTATCTTCCAAACTCCGAGAAGCACGTGGTCTGAGGCTGACGTGGTTGTGGAAGCGGACGGATCAGGCGGTGCAACCCTGCTCATAGTGGAGGGCAACTATCCTTCCGACTACTTAACGCATAAAACACAATTCTTCCCGACAGAGGAAGCTGCTTGTGAAGAGGCAGAGCGAATGACCGGGCCAATATAATTTCGGTTACTTGAGGGTACTTGAGTACTCGCGCCGGAACTCTTCATATACAATTCTCAGAACTTTTTGACGATCTTCCGGGTCTTCAAAACCTACGGCCATCTTTAGCAAGTCGTTTTTGCTGATGGACTGGACTTTCATCTCGATCAAATATTCCTTCACGTCTTTTGAAATGTCATCGATGACAAGGATGACGTTCCCGTCCTGCAACCGTTCGCTGTCAAAGTTCACCTTCAATTCGGCGTAAATCTTGTCGGCTTGAGACTCAGTGTAAACCCGCAGTTTCTTGACCTGATAAACGACACCGAAGTTCGTCGAGAGGTCCACGCCTTTGTCGTGCGCAGAGGTTCGGGTGTCCCGGTAGACCTTGCAGGCAAACTTCTCGAGGTGAACTTTGATCACAGCGAAACTAAACATCTCGAAATTCGCGGGTGTTTTGTCGATCTGCTGTCGAATCAAATCCAGGAATTGTTTCTGCTCCTCAGCAAAGGCAATCCGTGCAGTCGCGTTGCAAAGGAGTGGCACGACCCCGAGCCGCTCCTCAATATGGTCCTTAATACGCCTCGGTATCCACTCGCTTAATGCGCCTGCAAAGCTGGTGTACGGAGGGAGAATCTCGTACTTAAGATGGCCAACGGATTTCAGAACGCTGTAACGAGTCATTCGGGAACCGTATGCGTCATAATACTTCGCGCCGATATGAAGATCGTGGCCGAGGAACTTCTTTAACTGCTTCACGGCTGTCTCATACGCCCGCTTTATCTCAGAGTCAGTAAATTCTGTTTGTCCATCCTGGAGGAACACGTTTAGAAGACCCAACGTCACAACCGGCATGAGCACCTTCGTCTGCGAATATTTCAGCATCCGCTCGATCTCGCAACGGCAGAAGGTCTCTGTATCAGAGGGGGGCGTTTTTAGTTTGTAGGCCATGGAACCGAGACATTGTCAATTCGTCCGATGAAATCCTTCGAATCCTCTTCGTCCTCCGCTGGGGATTCATCCGATCGCAGTCGGTCGAGAAAGCCAATCTCGCTAAGGACGATAGGTTCTTTAGTCTGCAGCAGCGTGTCTCCCACCCATTGAAAAATCGTGTTGGCCTCAAGAAATCGTTGCGGACACGTTGTGATTATCGGACCAACCCCCGAAACCGCGCCGTCGCCTATTTGCCGATATCGGCGGAGCGAACACACCCCCCCTTTTTTGTTGCACTTGGCATCATGTTGAAAAGGGCAAGTCGCTCCGATGATCGCGTTTGCTTCGCACTCGATGCTTGCGCGTCGCGACCGCTCAGACGAACTGAGCGATTCAAACCCGGTCCCATACCACTCACCAATTGAGTATCGGCTGCGGGTTTTCGCCTGTTTGCTATTGGCCATCCGTGTTGCTTATCAGAATGCGGTTCAATTAGCCAACATCCAATTGAATAAAAGGCTTGCTGGTTTAGGGTCTTGGCGAGGCATTCTTGATTTTTTGCCCGAAAAAGTGTGTTTTCAAAATCTTTTGTAAGTTACACGCCAACAAGGCCAAAGTCGGGGCTGGCTGCTCACGCAAAAACGTACTGACAGCAAAAAAAGGCCTTTTTTGGGGCGTTTTGGCAGGAAAACAAGGGGTGGACGCTAAGAAAAAATCATCTTATTTTGCACTTTTTCACGTTTTAGTGGTTTTTGTGTTTGCAAGTTGTTCTGTGTCAGTATCTTCTGGAATATTTTCGGCTCCGAAAAAAATCGTGCCAAAAAACCTACCGTAGGTTTTTGGTTTTTAGCCGGTTCTGGTAATATTCCTTTATGAATGTAAAAATCATAATGGCGGCTACGGCGTATCTGTTCGGTGTAGCGCAGACTTCCAAGTCTGCTGTGCCGCGGGTTTCCAAACCCGCTGTCCGCAGCTTCGCGAAGCCGACTTGGAAGTCGGCGATACGGCAGGTTTGGAAACCTGCGCCACAGACCTTGACGTCGGTTGACTCAACCTTGACCGAGTCAAAGCTGGTCAAGGCTGGTCAGACCAAGTCAAAGCTGGTCAAACCAAAATGCAAAAATATATTACGTATCTATGCTCGCGGGTTTTTCGGGCCAGCCCTTCGCCCGTCCGGCATCAATTCGACCTGGCGGGTTTTCAATCCGGCCTTGATCCGCTTCCAATTCGACCTCTATCCGGGTTTGATCCGACCAAGTCCGACCAAGTCCGACCTAATCCGACCTAATCCCACCTAATGACGAAAAGTTTTTCTACACCTTATTCATGAGCGGGCAGCAAACGCGGGTCGTCCAAGTCCAGCCGGTAGAGAATCTGGTTGTAATTGTAGCGCGGGGTCTTGGGCGGATTGCGGGCGAATTCGGCGGTGTACGTCCCCTCGAAAATCAAAATGGGGGAGTTCTCCACCGTGAATTCGGGATGAAGACTCGGATTATAAAACGTGTAATTATCATGGCTCAGAATTTTCACCGCCGGACCCCACGGACCCGTCGGCGAGCGTGCTTCCGCGTACCAAACCTCACCCAGCGTGGAGGGCTTGCCATCAGCTTGCACAAAGACGCTGACCCACCTTTTTCGCCATGGGTTCCAAGCCAGCGAGCCGGTGTGCGGGCGCACTTTTTCGCCGGTCTTGGCCGCCAGCAATTGTTTTTGCGGAGCAAGTCGTTCCCACGTGTTGGTGTCCTGCCAGGCCTCGAACGTCGCCGGGCAGCGCATCAGCGGGAACGGATTGCAAAACAGCATCCAGGATTTCCCGGCACCGTCCGTCCATTTGACAGCGTGCCCATCCGGCGCCAAAGGCGGATGCGGAGCGGCGGGCGTTTCCTCCCAAAGCTGCCGCAACTGTTTGAAGGATTCGGTGGCGTCGTCCCAAACGGCCAGACCCTGGCGATAAATATGGACCAACCCCTGGTCTTTTACATAGCTGGCCACCAAATGCTCGCGCCCTTGGGCGTCGGGCAAGGTTGTCAGGGCGGAAATCCAGGTCGGACCGGGGCCGGGCATTTTCGCCAAGCCTTTTGGAGCACCCTTGTTGTCGAAATAATCCAGCGGCAACCGCAGGGGCGGTTCAAAGGAAGCGAGCGGTTGCGGCGAAGTGATCGCGCCAGTGCTGTCAAATATGCCCAAGGGGTATCGCGCCAGAGTTGTATCGCCCCAGACCCAGACCAGCTTCCCGCCGTAAATGGCGTTCTGCACCGAATCCTGGCCCAGCACGCCGGTTTCCCGCCACGAAGTTTCCGCTCCCAATTTCTGGCTTTCACCAAACAAACCGCCGCCAGTGATTCGGCCCAGCCGCCGGACGATCGTCGTGCGCTCCACTTCAACCCGATGCACCTGGCCCGGTTGCGGGGTGAACCGAATCCCGGAGTAGCCGAAGCCGTCCTTTTTGACTTCGTAGCCCTGTCCTTTGAGATCGAACCAGGTTTCCTGTCCCATCAATTCCGGCAGGTCGAAGGCGATGACGCCGGCGTTGTCGGTTACAAATCGAACGTCGTGCGTCGTTTGCAATTCCACCAGCGGGACCGGCCAGCCGCACGATTTGTCCACCACTTCGATGCGGCACGGAGCGGCGGCGAACGCGGTTGCCGCCAGGCAAAAAACCAGTTCAAGGATGGCAATTCGTCTCATCATACGCCGAGGCTTTGCACCTTTTCCAATTTCACTTCCGCCGAAACGGCGGCGGCCGGCGGTTTGGGTTTGGTCAGACAACCCCGCCAAAAACCCAGACCATAAAAAACATGACACGCGAAAATCAAGAGGGCAACCACCGGAAACCAATGCAATCGCTTCCACGGTGTCACCGCCATCGCCTGAATCACAACGGCCACGCCGTAAGCCGCGAGCACCCAGCGAAAAACCGGCGGCAGAAACCAGACCAGCGCGAGAAACAGACAAAACATCGGCGGAACAAAATTGGGCGCCGATCGGAAGGTGGGGTGCAGCCGGAATTGCTCCGCCCGGCCGCGCCCGTAATTCATCAGCATCCGGCGAAAGGCCTTGAAAGTCGGACGCGGCCGGCGATGCACCGCCAGGTCCGGATCGTAGATCAATTTGCCGCCGCGCTTCTGCAACTCATCCATCAGCGCGTTCTCCTCATTCGGATACAATTTTTCATTGAATCCCCCCAATTCCAGCAACGCATCGCGCCTCGCCAGCAAATTGCACAGAATCAATTCCTTCTCGCTGGCCGCGCGCGACTGGCCGGTTTTGCGGTAACGGGCGCAACTGGTGAAGGACGCCATCCATGCGCCCATGGTCAAAGCAAAGGCCTGCTCCAGCCACGGCGCCTCCGGGGGACAAAGACTTGGCCCGCCCACCATCTTGACTTCCGCCGAGGCGAATTGCGCCAGTCCGCGCCGCAGATTTTGGGGAAAGGCGATGGAATCATCATCGAGAAAGTAAATGATCTCCCCGGCCGCGGCGCGCAGGGCCACGTTGCGCTGCACCGAGGGCTGTTTGCCCCGTGCCAGGATGATTTCCAGCCGGGCCGGCGGGTAATCCAATTGGCGCGCGGGCGCGACGGCACGGACTTCGGCCATATCCGGCCGCGCCGGGATGATGACGGTGACTGTGGGCAGACTCTCGTTCACGATGCAGGAAACAATTGTTACAACACTAAAGTTTCGCGGGCAAAGCGCAATGCGGAACCGAACTTGTAAGCAAAAAACTCAATCATTGTGAGTTTTTCACTTGCATTGCGCGAGGGAAACCCTTAGTCTCAATCAAATTATGCGTATTCTAGTGCAGGATGCGGTCAGAAAGGTCTTCTTCGACGGAGTGAGATGGAACGACAATGCAGCCCTTGCACGGGAGTTCGAAAGCGTGGCCCAGGCAGAATCCTTCTGCGAGCAACATGAACTCTCCACCGCCCTGATCGTGGTCAAATCCAAGGATGCCAGCCGCGACATCAGCTATCCGGTGGGGGTGCGCCATGCGCTCCTGGTGTCCAAACCGGCCACCACCCAAATCAGGCGACTTTGCTGAATTCCACCCGACCTGCCCGCAGTCCATTCTTTGTTCTGGAATCCGCGCTGGAATGCTCAATGCTGTGGCCGTGCATCTGGCTTATCTTAAGTTGCGTGACTTTCGCAATTATGGACGTTTGGAGGCCGAATTCGCTCCCGGCTTCCATCTGCTATTGGGCGACAACGCCCAGGGAAAAACGAACGTCCTGGAAGCCATATATCTTCTGGCCACGCTGCGCTCCTTTCGCGGCGTCGGCGGCGCTCAATTGGTCCGGCACGGGTGCAAGGGCTACTTCATCGGCGCCCAAATTATGGCCCGCATTGGGCACGACATCAAAATGTACTGGTCGTCCACCGAGCGCCAATTGAGCCTGGACGGCAAGCCCGTGCGCAAGCTGGGCGAATATTTGGGAACCTTGCGCGCGGTCGTGTTTTGCACCGAGGACGTGCAACTGGTCAAAGGCGCGGGCCGGTTGCGACGGCGCTTTTTGGACTTGCTCCTGAGCCAGACCCATCCCGTTTATCTCCCCTTGCTGCAACGCTACGCCGCCGCCCTGCGCTCGCGCAACGCCCTGCTCAAGCAACCCGTCCCTAACCCGTCCGCGCTGGAAGGATTCACGCATCAATTGATCGAAGCCGGCACGGAGTTGATGAGATGGCGCCGGGAGTTGCTGCCGAAAATCACGCCGCTGGCCGCGGAGTCTTACCAACGCGTGGCCGGTGCCGCCGAGGAATTGACCCTTCAATATCAGCCCTCCGTTCGGCAGGATTTCGCCGTGGAACTGGCCCGCAATCGGGCGCGGGAGAAGGCGTTGCGTTCCACCTTGCTAGGCCCGCATCGGGACGAATTGCAACTGCGGTTGAACGGGCAATCGGCCGCCCAATTCGGCAGCGAAGGCCAAAAGCGCTCCATCGCCATCGCATTGAAGATGACGCAGGCCGAATATCTTTCGGCCATTCACGGAGCGCCGCCCGTCCTGCTCATCGACGACATCATGGGGGAACTTGACGCCCGGCGGCGGGCGGGATTTTTGCCATTGCTGCATCGGGCGCAGTACGCGCGCAGCCAGGTTTTCATGACCTGCACCGAAGAGAGTTGGCCGCGGGAATTGGGCCGGGACCTGCAACGGTGGGAAGTCAAATTGGGGTCATTGCGGCAGGCCGCGGTCGTTGTGTAAAAAAGGGTGAAATTCCTGCTTGCAATTTATGAGGAAAGCCCGAAAATGGCGCGGTCATAAGGAAGCGAGCGTAGCTCAGCCTGGTAGAGCATCACGTTGCCAACGTGAGTGTCGAGGGTTCGAATCCCTTCGCTCGCTCCATGTCCATCAACGACTTACGTCGATGGATTTGGTTTTGCAACAGTTTTGCAACACCTCGGCCCGACCGGGCGGCTGACAACCGGCCCCAACTCCCATTTTTCGCGCGGCACTTGAGGCCGCGCGTGTTCCTGCCCGTTCGTGCGGACTTCCCGCAAACATTTTCGCTT
>Ga0302326_10008365_pt1 | contig 22836 bp, 18 predicted proteins | sample Palsa_T0_3_FD_202264 | JGI IMG/M metagenome (GOLD analysis project Ga0302326, IMG submission 202264) | Peat permafrost microbial communities from Stordalen Mire near Abisko, Sweden - Palsa_T0_3 | ecosystem: Environmental > Terrestrial > Soil > Palsa > Peat permafrost | place: Sweden: Abisko... | reverse complement strand
GGCCCTGACGCCACCTACGTGGTGCCTCTTCCTGCGCCGGGCGAACCCAAGCGGGCGATCCTGCGCACCTACACAAAGGAGTACTCGGCGGAGTACCAGGCCCAAGCCTTCATAGACCTTGCGAAGCGAATGCGCGAGGACGGGCGCCTGACCGACCTGGCCGACGTGAGCTCGGTCCGCATCTATACGAGCCACCACACCCATAACGTCATCGGGTCCGGCTCCGGCGACCCGGAGAAATTCGACCCTGACGCTTCCCGTGAGACGCTCGACCACTCTCTGCCTTACATTTTCGCGGTGGCGCTACAGGACGGGACCTGGCACCACGAGATGTCGTACTCCCCCGAACGGGCACACAGGCCCAGCACGGTCGCCCTCTGGCACAAGATCAGCACCGAGGAGGACCCTGTTTGGACCAAGCGCTACCTGTCCGGAGAGGCCTTCGGGGGGCGAGCGGTTGTCCAACTGGCCGACGGCAGCACCGTCGAAGCAGAGATCGTGGTCGCTGACGCTCACCCCCTCGGGGCAAGGCCGTTCGGACGTGCTCAGTACGTGGAGAAGTTCCGCCGCCTGGCCCACGGGACCATACCCGAGGCCGAGCAGGACCGGTTCCTGGCGCTGGCTGAGCGACTGCTTGAGTTAGGCCCAGGGCAGGTCCGCCTGCTGAGCCTGATCGCGCCCGGACTGGAAACTGACACCCCCAAGGGGGGCCTGTTCTGATGTTCCACACCAAAACCCCAGCGAGCGAGCGCCGCCAAGCGCTCCACGAAGGGCTCTCCTCCGGGCGGTTGATGAGGTTCCCGGGCGCCTTCAACCCGCTCTCGGCGCTGCTCATCGAACGGCTCGGGTTCGAAGGGGTGTACGTGTCGGGCGCCGCGCTCTCAGCATCGCTGGCTCTCCCTGACATCGGCCTCACAACGCTTTCCGAAGTGGCCGCCCGGAGCCACGAGATCGCCCGCACTACCGCTTTGCCGACGCTGGTGGACGCCGATACCGGCTTCGGCGAGCCTCTCAACACGGCCCGTACGGTGAACGTGCTGGAGGACCTCGGGCTGTCCGGTTGCCACATCGAGGACCAGGTCAACCCAAAGCGCTGCGGCCACCTTGACGGCAAGGAAATAGTGACCGCCGCGGAGATGCGCCGGCGCATCAAGGCAGCCGTAGGGGCGCGCCGCGACCCGGGCTTCGCCATCTGTGCACGGACTGACGCACGGGCGGTAGAAGGGCTATCTGGGGCGATCGAGCGGGCCAAGTCGTACCTGGACGAAGGCGCTGACATCGTTTTCCCCGATGCGCTGGAAGGCGCCAGCGAGCTGGAGAAGTTCAAAAAGGCCGTCGACGCCCCTGTCCTTGCCAACATGACCGAGTTCGGGAAGACTGAGCTGCTCGACGCCGGCACGCTCGCCTCCATCGGCGTGAACATCGTCATCTACCCGGTTACGCTGTTACGTCTGGCCATGGGTGCAGCAGAGCGCGGGTTACGGGCGCTCGCGTCCGAGGGTACCCAAAAGGGGTTATTGGAACAGATGCAAACTCGGGCTCAATTGTACGAACTTTTAGGGTACGACGACTACACCGCGTTCGATACGTCGCTAGGAGAGATATGAGCACAGGAGCGAACGAGGTCAAGCGTGGCCTCGCTGGCGTAATAGCCGACACGACCGCAGTCTCGGTCATAGATGAGGGGACCGGGACACTCCTGTACCGCGGCTACCCCGTGCCAGACCTGGCCACCTCTTGCAGCTTCGAAGAAGTCGCTTATCTCATCTGGCACGGAGAACTACCAAACACGACGCAGCTCCAGGCTTTCACAGCCGCAGAGCGCTCGCACCGCGGAATAGATAGTGATCTCCTGGAGCTTCTGGCAGGGCTCCCCACGACATGTCACCCGATGGACGTGCTACGGACCGCCGTGAGCTACCTCGGCGCCTGCGACCCCACCGAGAACGATTCGTCTCCAGATGCCGAGCTCGAAAAATCGTTGGACCTATGGGCAAAGTTGCCCACAGTGGTCGCGGTCGACCAGCGGCGCCGTCACAACCTACCCCCCATCCCACCCGACCCGGGCCTGTCGTTTTCCGAGAACTTCTTCCACATGTGCTCGGGGACGGTCCCCGACGAGGAAGTGGTCCGCGGCTTCGAGATCTCTCTTATCCTGTACGCCGAGCACGGTTTCAATGCGTCGACGTTCACAGCCCGTGTGATCACCTCGACCCTGGCCGACCTGTATTCAGCCATCACGGGTGCGGTCGGCGCGCTCAAAGGGCCCTTGCACGGAGGGGCCAACGAGGCGGTGATGGGCCTCTTCGGTGAGGTCAAGAACCCGGCCGAGGTGGACAATTGGCTTTCGAGCACGCTCGGTTCGGGGCAAAAGGTCATGGGATTCGGGCACCGCGTCTACAAGCAAGGTGACAGCCGTGTCCCAACAATGCGAGTTGCCCTGGAGCGTTTGGCGGACCGGACCGACGAGGGCCGCCAGCTGATGGCTGTGTACGCTCATCTCGAGCGGTCCATGAAGGACACTAAGGGCCTCTACCCGAACCTTGATTACGCGACGGGACCGGCCTATTATCTCATGGGCTTCGACATACCTACCTTCACTCCCGTTTTCGTAATGAGCCGGGTGACGGGCTGGACGGCGCACGTGATTGAGCAGCGAGCCCAAAACGCACTGATAAGGCCGCTGTCGTCCTATGTTGGCCAGGCTCTGCGTGCCTTACCGGAGACTCGGTAAAGGCCTTGAACACTGAGTCGCAGGCTCCGATAACGGGAGAGCTGCCCCCAGCTCCAGTAGCAGGCGAAGTCTCCTCAGTCTCCATAACGGGAGATGTCGGCGACGAGGCGAGCCCTTCGGCAGCGCTGAGCACGCGAAGTTCACACCGCCCTGCGCACTTCGCCGCGCTACCTCCTCAACGCGGCCGGGCTAGCCGTCGTGAGCTGCTGGTCGTCGTCGCCCTCTCGTTCGCCCTGGCAGTCGCCTTGTGGCACAACGCATGGGCCAACCCGCTCGGATCGCAACTGGGGGGGGTCGGGGACGCCGATGAGTACGCGTGGTTCCTCGCCTGGATGCCGTACGCGCTCGGCCACGGTTTGGACCCGCTCATCAGCCATTACGTCAACTTCCCGAACGGCGTCAATTTGATGTGGAACACCTCGGTTGTCCTCCCAAGCTTTGTCATGTCACCGGTCACGGTCATTTTCGGAGCGGCGTTCTCCTACAACATCTTGATGACCGCCGCACCCGCGCTGAGCGCGACGTTTGCGTACATGGCATTCCGGCGCTGGGCGGCGCCCCTGCCTTCGCTCGCAGGCGCGCTCATTTTTGGTTTTTCGCCCTACGTGGTCTCGCAATCCTTCGGCCACCTCGCCCAGACCCTTATTTTGAGCGCCCCCCTAATGCTGATCGTGCTCGACCGTCTGCTTGTGCTCCAGGCGAAAACACCATGGAAGGACGGCCTTCTTCTCGGGGTGCTGGCCTGGGCTCAGCTGCTCACAGGTGAGGAGGTCCTGGCCATGGAGGCGGTCACAGCCGCCATCGCGGTCGTCGTGCTTTGCGCTCTGAACTGGTCGGCTGTCCTTAGACACGTGCGCTACGCAGGGAGAGGCCTCGTCACGGCGGCCGGCTCGTTCGTCGTGCTCTCGGCACCATTCCTCGCTGCCCAGTACCTCGGCCCGGATAGGGTCCAAAATGCCCACCCGTACGACGTCTATGTGAGCGACCTTTTCAATTTCTTCGTCCCGACCGACGTCACCAGGCTGGCCCCCGCATCGGCACTGGCGGTCAGTTCCCATTTCACAGGCAACGGGTCTGAGCAGAGTGCCTACATAGGCGTCCCACTGCTCGTTTTCATCGCCATGACCATCTTTTTCGCCCGACGTCGCGGGGTTACGTGGACCGCACTTGCCATCGGCGTCGGGGCGGGGGTGCTGTCGATGGGCCCGACCCTGCACGTGGTAGGCGACATCACATCGTTCCGGCTCCCGGGAGACATCGTTCATCATCTGCCGGTGTTGCAAAACCTGCTGCCCGACCGCTTCGCCGGGCCGATGTTCCTCGGAGTTGGGCTCCTGGTGGCCGTCGGGTTGGACGAGCTGGCACGGTTGGCAGTGCCATACAGAGTTGTCGGCTGGGCCCTCGCCGGGCTCGGTTTGGCATCATTGTTCCCCGCCACCGGTTTCCCCGCCGCCGGGAGCCCGCTCTACACCGCCTTCGACACCGGCCTTGCTTGCCCAAGCTCCACGCCCGGCTCGGGGCACCCGCCGGTGGCACTGCTCCTTCCAGCAGTGAACGAGTTGAACCTGCGCTGGCAGCCGGAGGCAAAATTCTGCTTCGTGATGCCGAGCGACACGGGCATGACCGGGACCAACCAGGGCGACGTCGGAGCGCTCGGCCTGATGCTCGGCCTGGCTCAACCTGGTGCGCTCCTGCCGCCACTCACGCCTCAAACCCGGGCCGAGGCGGCCAACGAGATCACGGCGCTCGACATCAAAGAGATCGTCGTCGGCCCGGAGTCCCCCCAGGTGCCGACCTGGTCGCCGGACGGCCAAGCCCAGCTGGTTGTCTGGCTCGAATGGCTCCTCGGGCAAGCTCCGCTCCAGAGCCACGACAACTACATCACTTACATCTGGAAGGACCTGCCCCCTGCCAGTGACATCGCCTCGGGCAAGGTGGGCACAGTGCCGGGGGAGGCATAGTGCCCGAAAGTTTTCTGTCCTCCCGATGAGATAGTGCTCGCGCCTCCCGCTGAGATAGCGCCCGCCCCCGGCGCCGTGGCGCCGCCCCTACGAGGCCATGCCAGTCGGCTTGAACTCGTGGCGGTGCTCGTCCTGTCGCTCGCGCTCGCAATGCTGATGTGGCACGTTGCTTGGGAGCACCCGTTAACCACCCAGGTGGGCAGCCCGGGGGATTCGGACGAGTATTCGTGGTTCCTCGCCTGGATCCCGTACTCGATAGGTCACGGGCTGGACCCACTCATCAGCCATTACGTCAACTTCCCCAACGGGGTCAACCTGATGTGGAACACATCTGTGATCCTGCCGAGCGTCGTGATGTCGCCGGTAACGCTGATCTTCGACGCGGCGTTCTCCTACAACATCTTGATCACCGCCGCCCCTGCGCTCGGCGCGACATTTGCCTACGTAGCGCTCCGGCGCTGGGCTTCCCCGCTGCCCTCGCTCGCAGGGGGGCTCATTTTTGGCTTTAACCCTTACATGGTCTCGCAATCGGTCGGCCATCTTGCCCAGACGCTCATGATGAGCGCCCCACTCATGCTCATTCTGCTTGACCGGCTGCTCGTGGTGCAGGCAAAGACACCGTGGCGTGACGGCTTGCTCCTTGGGCTGCTCGCCTGGGCGCAGCTGCTGACTGCGGAGGAAACCCTCGCCCTGGAAGTGGTCACGGCCGCGTTCGCCGTGCTGGTCCTTTGCCTCCTCAACAGAGCCGCCGTTGCCGCGCACCTGCGGTACGCCGCGAGGGGCATCGGCGGTGCGGCCGCATTGTTCGTCCCACTCTCGGCACCGTTCCTTGCCGTCCAGTACCTCGGCCCCTACAGGGTCCAGGACGTTCACCCGGCCAATGAATATGTGAGCGATCTTTTCAACTTTTTCGTCCCGACCAACATCACCAAGTTCGCCCCACATTCCGCTCTAGTAGTGGCCTCCCGTTTCACAGGCAACGGCTCGGAACAGGGTGCCTATATCGGGCTGCCATTACTCCTGTTCATCGCGTTGACGCTTTGGTTCGCCCGCCGGCGCTGCGTGACCTGGGTAACGCTCGCGATAGGGGTTGGCGCAGGTCTCCTTTCTCTAGGCCCGACCCTGCATGTCCTCGGCCACGTCAGCCCGCTCCCTATGCCCGATGACATCCTCAAGCATTTCCCGACCCTTCATAACCTTTTGCCTGACCGATTCGCCAGCACGATGTGGCTCGGGGTTGCGCTCCTGGTCGCCATCGGCCTCGACGAGCTGAAACGCCTTGCAGTGCCTTACAAGATGGTCGGGTGGGCTCTGGGCGCCCTCGGCTTGGTGGCTCTGTTCCCGATCACGAATTACCCCGCAGGCGCGAGCCCACTTTATAGCGCCTACTACAGCGGACTTGCCTGCCCGAAGACGTCCGGCACGGGCGCGGGTCACCCGCCGGTGGCACTACTGCTGCCCCCGGTGAACGAGTTGAACCTGCGCTGGCAGCCGGAGTCCAAATTTTGTTTCGTAATGCCGACTGATACCGGCATGACGGGGACCAACCAGGGCGACAGAGGCGCGCTACGCCTGATGCTGAGCCTCGACAACCCGGGGACGACATTGCCGCCGTTGACAGCGCAGACCAGGGCGGAAGCGGCCGGCGACATCGCCACACTTCAAATCAAAGAGATCGTCATCGACCCCGAGTTCCCCGAGAGCCCGGACTGGAGCCCGCAACGCCAAGCCAAGCTAGTGGCCTGGGTCGAATGGCTGGTCGGCCAGGCACCGCTGCAGAGCGACGACCCCTTCATCAGTTACATCTGGAAGGATCTCCCACCGACGATCGACATCGCATCGGGCCATGTGGGCACGGTGGCAGGGGCCTACTAAAGCCTCACGCGGTGCGCTTCGCGGTTCGGGGAGAGATCTCCACGCGGTTCCTGCCCCGCTTCTTGGCGAGGTAGAGCGCGCGGTCGGCGGCGGCGAGGACGGACTGCCAGCTATCGGGCGGCCCGCATGCCACGCCGATACTGATCGTCACCTCGAGGAGGGTCTCCAACCCCTCCCAGGGGTAGGAGCTCACCTTGAGACGGATCCGCTCTGCGAAGTCTCTTGCCGCGTCCAGCTCGACGGAAGGTAGGGCGAAGACGAACTCCTCACCGCCGTAGCGCACCACGACCTGGCCGGTACGAGCGTCGGTCGCCAGGATGTGGCCGAGGGCACGCAGGACGTGATCGCCCACCTCGTGGCCGAAGGTGTCGTTGATCTCCTTGAAGTGGTCAATGTCGGCCATGAGCAGGGCAATTTGGTCCTGTTCGTCGGTCACATTGCCCAGGACCCTCTCGAGAAGCCGCCTGTTGCCTATCCGCGTGAGCGCATCCTCCTCGGCGGAGGCGATCGCGGCTGCAGTCTGGGCCTCGAGCGCCCTGCGCTGCTGCTCCAGCTCGGCACGTGCCCAAACCTGCTCGACCAACTGCGCGGTTTGCCGCCGGTGGAGGTTCCACATCTGGCGCTTCAGCTCCACGGCGTGAGCAATGGCCGCATCGAGGTCCCCGGCGTCGCGTTCTGCAACAACGAGCTCGTCGAGGATCAACATCAGCTCGTGATGGTCATCGCTCGGCTCGGCGAGCTCCGCTGCTCTGTTTGCAGCGGCCACTGCCTCCGCCGACCGGCCGAGGGCCCGGAGACATCTCGCCTCCACCAGAGCCAGACTGGACCGGCCAGCAGCCCAGACGATCGCCCCCGCATCGCCTGCGGTCCGCCTGATGATCTCGAGCGCCTCAGCCGGGCGTCCCTGCTCGATCAGCAGCGCGGCCTGCAGCCGTTGTGTCCCCAGCCTGGCCTTCACCTCTGCAGGGCACTCTTCGAGCAAGCGGTTCAGCGCGTGCTCGGCCTCCTCCAGCCTGTCCGCTCCGAAACGGTCGTAACGACTGTCCTCTTCGGCTGATGCCCGGTCTTGGTGGACCGCCAGCAACAGCGCATCGGCGATATTATGCAGCTGGCGGTAAGTCTTCCAGGCATCGCCGGCGCGCTCCGCGGCAGCGAGCGCAACCTCGAACTGTTCGATGGCCCGGTCGTAGTCGAGGAACGAGTAGCAAAAGATCCCGAGCCGGTTGGCCACCTCGGCGACAAGGCTGTCGTCCAGCGAGCCCATACCGGGGATGCACATTGCCGCAAGCTCGGCTGCAAGCGATATCTCCCCGAGCCGAGAAGCGAAACCGGCACCGAGGCTCGCCGCCTCGAGGGCACGGCCAGGCTCCCCGGCCTCCTCGAACAACGACATCGCAGCCAAGGCGTCCTGAAGGACCTCCCTGGTATGCCACTGGTTAGAACGGACCCGCGTCCGGCACATCAAAAGACGCGCCCGCTCGCCGGGCTCGTCAACCAGCTCGAGGGCGGCCTCGATGCCTCTCAGGCAGCTTGCGCGCTCCTCGGCGGAGGCCGCGGTTTCGGCGCGCCGATAGAGCGCGTCTAAGTCGGCCCGCGTCCTTGTGGCACCCACAGGACTCTTATCGGCGCTTTGCCGGAGAGAGGTTGAGCATGTGTTCTTGCCTTTCCATTTCGTTCTCAGGCGATTTTCAGGCTCACGCCTTGTCTCACGCCTTGGCGTCCGCCCAACTCGCGCCCCAAGACAGGTTCACTTCCAAGCCGACGCTCAGCTCCGCCGCCCCTTGCATTGCCTCGAGGGTTACCTTCGCCGCTACTTCTGCCTCCTCGGGAGGCACCTCCAAGAGGACCTCATCGTGAACCTGCAAGATAAGCCGGCTACGAAGGGTTTCTTCACCTAGCATCGCATCGAGGCGCACCAGCGCCACTTTGAAAATGTCGGCTGCCAGGCCTTGGATGCCGGCGTTCATCGCTTGACGCTCACCCGCCATGCGCTCCTGGTAGCGGGGCGAGGAGAGCTCCGGGATCATCCTGCGCCTTCCAAAAAGTGTTTCCGTATAACCCTTGTCACGTGCCTCTGCCACCACGCTGTCCATGTACGCCCGGACACGGGGGAAATTGTCGAAATACGCGTTCAAGATTTGCGAAGCCTCGTCGACCTCAATGCCGAGACGCTGGGCCAGGCCATAGGACTCCATGCCATAGGCCAAACCGTAGGACACCATTTTTGCCTTCGATCGCATGCCGATGGTCACTTCGCTCGGCTCCACACCGAATATACGAGCCGCCGTCATGCGGTGGATGTCCTCCCCCGTTCGGAAGGCCTCGACAAGACCAGGGTCCTGTGCCAGGTGGGCGATAACCCGGAGCTCGATCTGGTTGTAGTCGGCTACGAGGAGGCGCATTCCCTCCGCCGGCACGAAGACCCGCCGCAATTGGCGGCCCTCTTCGGTCCGGATCGGGATGTTGTGCAGGTTTGGCGCATCGGAGGAAAGCCTGCCTGTGCGTGCGACGGTCTGATTGAAGGTGGCGTGGATCCGCCCGTCGCTCCCGACTTCGGCAAGGAGCGCATCGGTATATGTGGACCGGAGCTTCTCCACTTCCCTATAGCGCAGGATGGCCGGGATTATCGGGTGTTCCTCACGGATCTTCTCGAGTGTCTGGTTATCGGTCGAGTAGCCGGTCTTCGTCTTTTTCCCCGGCTTCAAGCCGAGCTTGTTGTAGAGGACCTCGCGGACCTGCTGCACGGAGTTGACCAGGAACGGGACGCCGGCGAGCTCGTGGACCTGCCTTTCGAGGCTGCGAGCCTCGTCGGCGAGGAGACGGCCGAGCCGGGACAGCTCGGCGGTGTCAACGCGGATACCGACCAGTTCCATGCGGGCAAGGACGCGTACCAAGGGCCTCTCAACTTCGTCGTAGAGCTTCGTCAAGCCCCGCGACTTGAGCGCGGCCGACAAAGGCGCGACGAGGCGGCCGACCGCTCCAGCGCGTTCGGCTGCCAGCTGGGCCGGCTCGGCGCTCCCCGACAGGTCGAGCTGTCCGGCCGCCGTGGTCCCGGGGGCCGCCAGCGCGATGCCGGCATAACGGGCAGCCAGCTGTTCGAGCAGGTACTGGTCACCCGCCGGGTCGACCAGGTAGGCGGCGACGGACGTGTCGAGCTGGAGGTTGGCCAGGTCCACCCCGTGAGGCGCCAGGCCTCTCATGAGCGCCTTGGCGTTGTGGGCCGAGACAGCCACGCCTCCTGGTCCGAGCAGCGACGCCAACGCCCCGGTCACAGTGGGCTCGCCAAGGATTTCCCCGGCGAGCCACCAGGCATGCACCGGCTCTCCGACGTCCCCCTCGCGTTCCCCGGGCCGCGGCGCAGTCCGAGCCTCAGTGGGCTCCGCCGGAGGTCTTCCCACCTCGACAAAAGCGAGGCCGGCGAGCGGCGAGCGCCCCTCGGGACCTTCCCAGGACGGGGCAATGGCCAGCTCTGGCCGTTCGCGCTCCCAATCCTTGAGACGCCGCACCGCGTCGCTTGCAACGCTCAGCCCCTCGAGCTCCAGAGCCAGCTGTTCCCCGGGCGTCGGGCTTTCGGCGGCGGCGTCCGACTTGCCAAGGCCAGTCGCGGCGGCGAAGCGGTCCCAGAGCTGGGGGCCGAACTCGAGGAACGCGAAGAGCCGGCGCAATTCGGCCTCGTCCCATCCGCCCAGCACTGCATCGGCCGGATCTATGGAAACAGCCAGGTCACGCACCAAAGGCGTCGCCATTGCATTGCTGAGCACGGAGGGCTCAGCGCCAACCAGGGACTCGCGCAGGCGTGGTGTCAGGTCGTCCAGGTGAGCGTAGATCGTCGCGAGGTCGCCGTAGGTATTGATCAGCTTCGCCGCCGTCTTCTCCCCCACGCCCGGCACCCCGGGCAGGTTGTCCGACGGGTCGCCGCGCAGCGCTGCGAACTCGGGGTACTGCCGCGGTGTCACGCCGGTCCGCTCGGCTATCTTCGCCTCGTCGTAAAGGACGTACTCCGACACACCGCGCAGCACGTAGAGCACCTTGATATGCGGATCTTCGACGAGCTGGTAGGCATCACGGTCGCCCGTCACGACAATCACGTCGTCGCCGACAGCGGCCGCCTTGGTTGCCAGCGTGGCGAGCACATCGTCGGCCTCGAAGCCCGGGGCTTCGACAACAGGGATCCGCATCGTGTCCACGAGCTGGCGGACGAGGCCCATCTGCTGGCGCAAGATGTCGGGGGCCTCTGACCGGGTGGCTTTGTAGCTCGGGATCATCTCGTGGCGGAAGGTGGGCTCCGGCCTGTCGAACGCCACAACCAATTGGTCGGGCTGGCGCTCCTTGATGAGGTTTACGAGCATGGACGTGAAGCCGTAGACGGCGTTGGTCACCTGTCCCGAGGCGGTGGCCATGGTGGTTGGAAGCGCAAAAAAAGCGCGGTAGGTAAGGGAGTTCCCATCAAGCAGCATCAACAGGGCCACTATCTAACCCCCCTGTGGGAGCTCAGCGAGTTCTGGCACACGCCCCCGGCAAGACCACACTTGGAGAGTCTGCCACCACCCGGAGGGCATCCGACGGGCCAATCGCCGTCGCCGGTGATTTCCACATAGATCTGTTGATGTTCTGTTGATGACCTGTTGATGAACGGCGGCGGAAAGGTGGCCCGGCCCTATCGCCGGCTACCTCACCCGGTCAAGCTCGGCCGTACCATGGCCGCTGGGCGGCAGTACTCTCGCGGTATGCCCAGCAATGCTGCCGCACCCGGCGTCCACCCTCCCAACGAGCAGTACCTCGAGGCGATCCTGTACCTCGAAGAGGAGGGGAGCCAGGTCATACAGGCCCGTTTGGCGGAGCACGTCGGCCACTCGGCGCCGACCGTGTCGGAAATGGTGCACCGGCTCAAGGAAGCCGGTTACATCGAGGTCAAGGGACGGTCGATCATCCTGACGGCGTCCGGGCGAAAACTCGCTACCAGCGTCATCCGCAAGCACCGCTTGGCTGAGCGGCTGCTCACCGACGTGATCGGGCTCCCTTGGCACAAGGTGCACGCCGAAGCCGACCGATGGGAGCACGTGATCTCGGACGACGTAGAGGCCCGTCTCGTTGAGATCCTAGGGAACCCTAAGACCTGTCCTCATGGCAGCCCTATCCCGGGTTCGGGGGGCAAACCGGAGCCGGCAACCGTTCTGGCGGACGCGCAACCGGGTGACCGCGTACGGCTCTCGCGTGTGACAGAGCTCGTCGAGTTCGACCAGGACGCACTCGTGTACCTGGACACGCACGGGTTTATACCGGGCGCCGAAGCGACCGTGGCCGCTCGCGGCCCGGACGGGACTTTGGTGCTGGAGGTCGGCGAGGGCACCGTGGTGTTGGGCGCTTCCCTGGCCAAGCAGCTTTACATCATGCCTGTGACAACCACGCCGGCACGCCCGACAAAGGGTCGTCAGTCCAAGCTCCAGCTGTTGCGCTGACCAGTTTGCCGCGGGCAGCTCAGGGGCGGAGGCTGCCGTCCAGCACCCTTTGAGCGACGTCCCTCATGGACGTCCTTTCGTCCATCGCCCGCCGCTGCACCCATCGGAAAGCGTCGTTCTCTTTCATGTCGAGCTCGTCCATCAGCTTGCCCTTTGCCCGGTCGACAACTTTGCGCGTCTCCAGGCGCTCCTCTAAATCTTTGTTCTCGTCTTCTAGCGCCTTCATCTCCTCGAAGCGCCCGATGGCCAGCTCCATGGCGGGGACAAGGTCGTTGCGCTGGAAAGGCTTTACCAGGTAGGCCAAGGCGCCAGCTTCCCGTGCCCGGTCGATGAGCTCCCGCTGGCTGAAAGCCGTCAGGACAAGGACCGCCGCCAAGCGGTCGGCCGTTATCTCGGCAGCGGCAGTGAGCCCGTCGCCGCCGGGCATCTTAATGTCGAGGATCGCCAGGTCGGGGCGGTGCTCACGCACCAGGTCCACCACTTCGTCCCCGCGGCTGGTCTCCGCCACGACCTGGTAGCCCTCCTCCTCGAGGGTTTCCCGAAGGTCGAGGCGTATGAGGGCCTCATCCTCGGCTATCACGACTCTTGCGCCCACTCGCCTCTACCTTTGTCCCTTCTCCCCGCTGTCGCACGCTTGCGGCCTCTGGCTCTCCTGGTGACGCCAAAGACTAGTTGGTACTCGCCTGCAGCAACGAAGTACGGCGGGGGCGCTAACTAGTCAGCGCTGCCCGGGACCAGCTTGTCAAGTAGCTCATCGAGCTCGGCTTCAAGGCGCTTCACTTGGGAAGCGAGGCTGTCGCGTGCCCCGCCCATCGCCTCCGCGTGACGCTGAGCTTCGTGGCTCTCACGGGCAGCCAGAGGCGTCTCAGACACCAGGGACCGGATCCGGGCTTCGTCCGCCACCTCGGCAAGGGCGTTGAACTGCTCGTCCGCGACAGCGAGCTCTTCTCGTGCCTTGCGCAGGCGCTTGGACACGTCCATCAGCTTGCGCTCGACTAGGTACTGAGCCATTCTCACCAAGTTAGCTTGACCAGGTTCGCCCGTTCGCCGCTTGAGCCTTGTTCCGATCCTGTGTTCAGCACGTTCTCAGATCCGGGAGGCAAACTGGGGTGATGCGTGTCCTGGTCGTAGACGATGAGCCGGCAGTGCGGCAGGCATTAGAGCGTGCGCTGCGTTTCGAGGGTTTCACGGCCGAGCTGGCCGAAGACGGGATGGCCGGCCTGGCGGCGCACGCCGAGCGTCCCGCTGACGCCATAGTGCTCGATATCGCGATGCCTCGCCTGGACGGTCTCGAAATGTGCCGGCGACTGCGTGCTGCCGGTGACCGGACGCCGGTGCTCATGCTCACGGCCAAGGCTGCAGTCACCGAACGAGTGGACGGCCTCGACGCGGGCGCCGACGACTACCTGGTGAAACCGTTCGCTCTCGAGGAGCTCCTCGCTCGGATGCGCGCCCTGCTGCGGCGGACCGCCCCCAGTGCTGACAACGAAATCCTCCGCTTCGGTGACCTGTCGCTCGACCCGGGCACGCGCGAGGTCCGCCGTGGGCAACGTCCGATGGAGCTGACACGGACCGAGTTTTTGCTACTCGAACTGTTCCTTCGCAACCCCAGGCAAGTGCTGCCCCGAGAGGTTATTTTCGACAGGGTCTGGGGGTATGACTTCGGCCTAAATTCCAACAGCCTCGAGGTCTACATCGGTTACCTGAGGCGCAAGACCGAGCAGGGAGGCGAGCCGAGACTTATCCATACCGTGCGAGGGGTCGGTTATGTCATGCGCTTGCCAACAGAGGCCAGGGGGTGAAGGGGGTGCGGCAGTCCCTGCAATGGAACTGAACTGGGCTCCCCAGAGCCCATGGTCCGATGACGTTCCAGGCGCCGCTGCCCCGCAACCTCCCTGGCCTGTCTACCCACCAGGTGAAGTGGCCCCGGCTTCCGGCCCTGCCGGCGGGGCTCCCCCTCCCGGGCCACACAACGGGGCAACCCCGCCCTGGCCCTCCGAGGGGACTGGTGACGTCGCCCTTGGGCCGACCGAAGAGCGCGATGAGGCGGAGCAGGACGTCCCCAAGGAGGGCACAGCAAAGGAACCCGCGCGGGCGTGGTTGCGCCAGGTCAGCTTCCGCGGCCGGATCAGCATCCTCGTCGGAGCGGCGGTGGGTATCGCTGTCGCGCTCGCGGCGCTTGTGTCGTACGTCGCAGTCGGGCGCCAGTTGGAGCGCCAAGCCACCACGAACCTGGACAACGCGCTCAATTCGGCAGCCGGGCTGGTACATGTGGGTTTCCCGAGCCCGACATACTCTCCGGCGCAGGTTTTCAACTTCCAGAACCAGACGGGCGACTACGTCCAGGTGATCACCAAGACCCAGGTGTACTCGATGGAATCCGGGCAACCCTCCAACAGCCGGTTCTTCCCGATGACGGCGGGCGCGGCACAGGTCCTCAAGAACGGCCCTGACTCCAGCCCAATTATCGAGACCGTTACTGCAACAAACGGCGCACAGTACCGCCTTGCCAGCGTGCCCACCTCGATCACTGGAGTCGTCGTCCAGGTCGGCTACCCGCTCACCGCCGTTGACAATACGCTCGCGTTCCTCCGCCTGATGCTGTTGTTGGTAGTGGTCGGCGGGGTTGCAGTCGCGACCGGGCTCGGGTGGGCGGTCGGTCGCGCCAGCATGCGCCCGGTAGAGGACCTGTCCCTGGCAGCCGAACATGTTGCAGCCACACAGGATCTTTCCGCGACGATCGACGACGAGGGCAACGACGAGCTCGCCAGGCTTGCGCGCAGCTTCAACGCCATGCTCGCCGCCCTGGCCGTGTCGCGGCGCCAACAGACTCAGCTCGTTTCCGATGCCGGGCACGAGCTACGCACGCCCCTCACGAGCTTGCGGACCAACATAGAGGTCCTGATGCGGACGAAGGACCTGCCCCCCACTGACCGCGACGAGCTCCTGGCGGACGTGGATGCCCAGCTGAAGGAACTGACGACACTCGTGGGCGACCTGGTCGACATGGCAAGAGAAGACGAGCGACCCGGGGCAGAACCCGAACCGGTCCCGTTCAACGAGATCGTCGAGCGCGCCGTGGAGCGGGCCCATCGGCGGGCTCAGTCCCTTCATTTCGACGTGTCGCTCCAACCTGGTGAGGTGCGAGCGCAACCCGCTCTCTTGGAACGCGCCGTGATGAACATCCTCGACAACGCGGCCAAGTGGAGCCCGCCCGGAGGCCATGTCGGTGTGACCCTGGAAGCTAACAGCGCCTGGCACCTTACCGTCACCGACCAAGGGCCTGGGATCGCCCCAGAAGACCTACCGCATATTTTCGAGCGCTTCTATCGCGCGGAGTCCGCCCGCTCGATGCCAGGCTCAGGCCTCGGCCTGGCGATCGTACGCAACGTAGTGACATCGCACGGTGGCAGCATCGACGTCACCTCGTCCTCCACTGGCGGCGGCACGCGCGTCGACATAGTGCTGCCGTTGGAGGCATCCTTAGCCGCCGGATACGGGGAAACGGACGAGGCTTAGCTCCCTGCCGCTCCCGGCTGGGCGTGCTGCACGTCGCCTACGGAGCAGACAAGCAAATACCTCATGGCACAGCTCGCCAGTAGATAATTGCGTCGCGCCCCGCAGCGATGCCATCTGGCACCTTGCCGACAACTTGCCAGCCGAGATCTTCGTACAGGGCGCGAGCCGGGTTGTCCGCGAAAACAAAGTTGAACTGGATGGCGTCGAAGCCTGCCAGGGGTGCCCTGGCGATCGAGTCCTTCACAAGCAGGCGACCAAGCCCGAGCCCGCGGTACCGCCGGTCGACCACATAGCCAGCGTTGGCAATATGTGAGCCCAAACCTGGCAGGTTCGGCTTTAGGTAGTAGGCGCCCAGCAACGTCCCCTGCCGCATCGCCCCCGCAACAAGGCTGACCGGTCGCACCCAAACGTCCTCGAAAACCGAGCGCGTAAGCGGCGGCTGCTGAGGGAAGCCCTCGCCGCGAGCAACAATGTCGGCAAAGACCGAAAAAAGTTGGCCCATTTCGGGCCTGTCGATCAGGCCGATCTCCACCGTCGCGCCGTCGCCGGCTTCCACCCGGGATACGTCATCGAGGTTGTCCACGTTGGACATTATTGCCGGGACACCCGAGCTGTCCGCAGCTCGGGTGGCTGCGCTATCCCTCGGTCGTCAACCCTGGCCGGGTACCCACGGTCGCGAAGCCTGGGTAGCGCGGTCGGCGCGACCAAGGTCCTTCCGCCCAACGCCAGGAGGCGCTGACCCGCGGCCCCGACGCGGCCACCTTCGGCACTGCGTGCTCGAAGAACTTTTGGCAAGTACCTCCCATTACCAGTAGGTCGCCCGAACCGGGCCGGAAATCGCGCGAGCGGCCGCCGCCCTGAGGCCTCACCAGGAACGGTCTGGCAGCACCAAGGGTAACGATTGCGACGGTCGTGTTGTCCAGGTAGTGAAGTTCCCGGTCGGCATGAAAAGCCACACTGTCGCGACCGTCGCGGTAGTAGTTGAGGCCCGGGCCAACGAACGTGACGCTGTGGAGCTGCGCCAGCTGCCCTCCTACCATCGCCAACGCTGGAGAGGGGAGATCGTCGCCTGGGCCGTACCACTTGGTGAGGCGAGGCTCATCGACAACGCGCTCGTACATGACCCGGCGGTTGTGACGCCACGGTACGGATCCGACCAGCTCCTGGCAAAGCGTGTCAGCACCGAGTAGCCAGCCCCTTCGCACTTCTACCCAGGCGCCGTGCCCGAGCTCGGTCCGTTCACTCCTCGAGCTCTGGTTGATGGTTGCTTCCCCGACGCCGAAGAAGCCAAGCTGCATTACGGTCACAGCGACATAATAATCTCGGTCGTACGTATGTTCGATCTTTTTTCGGGGGGGTCGTGGCAGGTGCTCGGTAGGCGGATCCGGCGAGGCCTCCCCGTACCGGCGCGCCCGCGGGCTTGCCGGTTGGGGCTAGTCTGCGGCGCATGTTACAAGCGGCCGCCCACCCCGGTGCGCGTCGCGGCCCTAGGCACGCGGACGAGAGCGCCACCCTGTGACCCCGTTCTACGTCGCCGGAGCCTGCCTGGTGGTGGCCCAGCTGCTCGGCATCTTCGCGCTGATCAGCCGCAAGGCGGACTTCACTTTCGTCCTGATCATGGGGCTCTTGGTCCTCGTGGCGCTCGCTTCTGGCATCGACGGTGTCTACACCCAGCTGCACTAAGGCAGCACGGTTCGGGCGCTACTTGAGGGCTCCTATAGCCACGCCCCCGATCCCAGCCAACGCAATGCCGATCAGAGCGATCTTGGCGGCGTGCGAACCCGGCCTTGGCACCTTGAAAATGAAGATACCGACCGAGACGTTGACGAGCAGGCTCAACTGGGCGATCGTAAAACCGACTCCGGTGCCGACCCGCGCTACTAGGGCGAGGAGCGACACGTTGCCGACCCCAAAGAGCACCCCGGCCGCCAGCTGCACCGACGTAGCCCTAGGGCTGAGCTTGGCCGGCCCTCCCTTGGTGATTACCAGTGCCGTCCCGGCCACGACTATCCCGAGCGCGAGCGGGAAGTTGCCGACCTGTGCCGGCACCTTGGCCCACTGTGCCGGGACAAAGTAGCTGCCCCAGAGCAACCCCGCCGCACAGGCGAAGAGGAGGCCGCGGTGGTGCCTGGACTGCACCGCTGAGAGGCCGGGGCTCCTGGAGTGCAAGGCACCAGGGGCAGGCGGGCCAGCAGGGGCAGGCGGGCCAGCAGGGGCAGGCGGCTCAGCAGGGGCAGGCGGCTCAGCGGGCGCAAGCGCACCAACCGTTACGGACGCCGCAGCGACCGAGAGGCGATCCGGGACCTCGCGAGAACGGACGATGAAGTAGACGCCGACGAGCACGAGCGCCAGGCCGGCGCCAAGGACCACAAAACGCGCAGCGCTCAACCCGTCAAGCTCGCCGAAAAGCAAGGCACCCCAAACGAAGGCGGTGATTATGTTCAACGGCGTCCACGTCCCGCTCGCCCGTGCCAACCCGATGTTCTCAGAAGCCCGAAATGCGGTGTAGTTGCCGGCGGTCCAGACGACGCCGCCCGCGAAAGGCAACCAGAAGGGCTTCCACCCGAACGAGAGATGCCCCCCACCGACGACCAGCGCGATCGCCGCGAAGACCGTGTTGCCGAGAGTCGCGTAGAAGGTCCGAGAGCGCTGCGGGACACGGGGCACGATCTGAGCGACCGGTATCCATAGCCCCCAAGCCAGCACCGTTGACAGTGCGAGCAGGACAGTCACGGCCGAGGGGCCAGTGGGTAGCTCACGTCATCGAGCTCATCGAACCTGCGCGGCAACCCAGTGAGGGCGGCGATGTCGGCTTTGGTTGCCGCGGGCCCCATAACCTGGCAGCTTGCCATGTCGTCGCCCTTTAGCGAGCCCGTGCCAGCATCTCGAGGCCTATCCGCGCCGGTAGCAACGCCCCTCGCGGGTGCCGACATACCTGGCCCCGGGCTCGCCATCTCGGGTGTGTCGAGGACCTATCAGACCGAGGACGGCCCGGTCGCTGCGCTTGGCCCTATCGAGCTGTATGTGCCAGAAGGCCGCTTTGTGACCCTCATAGGGCCGAGCGGTTGCGGCAAGTCCACCTTGCTACGGGTCCTGGCGGGTATCGAGCGGCCTGACGAAGGGAGCATTTCGATTTTCGGCGAGAGCGTCGAGCGTGCCCGCCAGGCCAAGCTCATCGGCTTCGTCCCCCAGGCGCTGGCTTTGCTGCCTTGGCGCACGGTGCTGGACAACGCCCGACTTCCTCTCGAGCTCAACCGCTCCGGCACAGCGGACCGCAGGAAACCGGCCCGGGACCCGATCGCGGTACTTCGGGCGGTCGGTCTGGGGGACGTCCTCGACCGGCGGCCAGCCGAGCTGTCGGGCGGGATGCGACAACGTGTTGCCATCGCGCGAGCCTTCGTCTCGGAACCGGCTCTTTTGCTGATGGACGAGCCGTTCTCCGCTATCGACGAGCTAACAAGCGAGGTATTGCGCCGCGAGCTCCTCCAGCTGTGGCATTCGACGGGCACGACTGTGTTGTTCGTTAGCCACTCGGTCTCGGAGGCGGTGCTGCTGTCGGACCACGTTGTCGTCATGACGCATGCCCCGGGGAAGATCGCCGCCGTTATCGATGTCACCTTGGACCGCCCACGCGGGGACCTCGTCGAGGTGACCGACGCGTTCCGGGACTGCGAGCGGGAGGTCCGGCTGGCCCTCCGCGCTGCCTCGCTCCCCGACCAGCAGGCCCCGTGACAACCCAAGGACAGGCCGCGAACGCCGGGAGGAGGAGGAGGAGGCGAGCCGGCCGCCTCGCGACGCAGGCGTTGCCTGGGGCGGTGCTGCTCTGCCTCCTTGCGCTCATCTGGCAGCTGGTCGCTGTCCACAACGCCTACCTGGTCCCGAGGATCGGCGCAATCTGGGACCAGCTCGTCGACAACCCCCGAGAGTTCCTTGACGCCGCCGGCAACACGCTCCAAGAAAGCGCTGTCGGCCTGGGGGCCAGCTTCGCCGTTGCCTTCAGCCTCGCGATCGTTATGAGCCACGTCCGGGTCATCGAGCGGGCGGTCATGCCCGTCGCCGTAATCATCAACGTCACCCCGGTCGTCAGCCTCGCTCCGGGACTTGCCGTCGCTCTCGGCTTCGGGATGGCACCTCGTTACCTTGTCACGGGGATCATCGTTTTCTTCCCGATACTCATCAACTCGCTTATTGGCCTCCGGTCGGCGGACCCTGAGGCGCTCCAGTACTTCGCATCGCTCAACGCCTCCAGGCTCGAAGTGCTGCTTCATCTGCGGATCCCTTCGAGCCTGCCCTTCCTGTTCGCCGCGGCCCGTATTTGCTTCCCGCTGTCGATAATCGGCGCGGTAGTGGCGGAGTTCTCCACTGCGGGCACTTCCAACGGGCTCGGCTCGCTCATAGAACTGGCCTCCCAGGAGGGGACGTCGAAGAGCCTGCCGCAGGTCTATGCGGCGATTTTCTGCCTGGCCTTGCTCGGGCTGTCCTTCACTCTGGCCGTCATGGTCCTGGAGCGGCGCTTGCTGTCCTGGCACCCCGCACGAGCAGTGCAGGTCCGGTCCTGAGGGCCACCGGCGACTGGCCCGTGGGGGCACCGACCGTCAACCGGCTAGCGTTTTGGGGCACTGGCACGCAGCGCGCCTAAAGGCTCGGTAGCGCCGCAGCACCACACCCGGCGAACGAGAAATCGAGAAATAAGGAGGCCCGGTCTTGCAGGAGCGTAAGCGTCGGAGATGGCGCACGTTGGCGATGCTGGTCGTCCTCGGCCCCCTTTTCCTGTCGTCCGTGCCTGTGGCGGCGGCCGCAACCAAGACGGTGTTGCCGATCGAGGCCGCCCCCGCGGCCCTTGCAGCAGGGTCAAAAGAGTGCCTGGCAAACAAGGCGGCGGGAACGGTACGTTTCGCGTCGCCCTACGGCTACGACGCCTCGGCCGGGATCATTGACGTCTACGCGGCTCTCAAACTCGGGTACTTCGCTGACCTCTGCCTCAAGGTCGACTTCGTCTATGTCCCGTTCACCGAGTCGAACTACTCGCTCGTCTCGGCGGGGACGGCCCAGGTGACCGGGGCGGGCAGCGCCGCGGACGCCATCGTCCAAGAGTCCGAGGGCTCGAACTTCGTCGCTGTCTCTACGTACGGGGACACGTCGGACTATGCGCTACTGACCAGGTCGGGCATCACGAAGCTGACGCAGCTAGAGGGCAAGGTCCTCGCCTACCACACGACGTTGCCCGTCGTGCTGAGAGAAATGCTCGTGAAGGCCGGCGTCGACCTCTCGAAGGTCCGCCTGGTCAACGACCAGGTCTATAACCCGCTGTTGCTGGTCCAGGGGACCTTCTCCGCTCTCCAGGCGTACCAATCGAACGAACCGATCACGCTGCGAGCCGACCACAAGGCTTTCACCATGTGGACGCCGGCCCAGTTCGGCATCCCAGGCACCTTCAACGTCCAGGTCGTCAACCGCAAGTTCCTCGCCTCCCACCCGAGCGCCGCCGCCGACTTTCTTCGAGCCGAGTTCCTGGCGTTCAACTACTGCGTCCGGGACCCGGTGACCTGTGTTGATTTCCTCGCCAAGGCCCAGGGGCCTACCTTCGACGTCGCGCACGGTGAGGCCGAATGGCAGGTCGAGAGCACGCTCGCGCTCGACCACCACCTCCGAGGCCAAGGCATCGGGGTGCAGACGACCGCGGAGTGGGCCCCAGAAGCCGACGCTGTCGTCCAATACAAGCTTCTCGACAAAGCCGTGGACCTGGGGGCGGTCGAGGACACCACCATCGCGGCGTCGCTCTACCACGGTACGCAGCTCATCTGGCCGTAGTAGAGCCTTTCGCGCCAGGCTCCTCTGGCAAGCAGCTCACCGGGCCTAGCCCCTGGTCCTGCCGCATATCCCAGGCGACTATTGCCGGCTCGAGCCAGCACTCTCAGTAGGCGTGGGCAACATGGGCTAGCCAGAGGGTGGTCCGAGCGGCTAACGTCTCGGCGTCGTGGCGTGCCACCAGCCCGAAGGGCCAGCTGGGGCGCTGCGGGTAGCCAGGCGTCTCACGGTGGCGCTGGTTGGCCTAGCGGCAGGGTTCATAAGCGTAGGCGCGCCTGGCGTGCCGTCGTCAGCCGACACTCTCGGCCCTGCCAGGGCGAACGCCGTGGCGCTATCCCAGCGTGTGCTGCAGGAAGCCGAGCTCGTCCACCAGCGGACCGTGCAGTACCAGGCTGAGACGGCCCGAGCCGACTTGGTTCGAGAAGAACTTGCCGGCAGTGAGGCGACTGCTCAGGCTCTCCGGTCGCGTGCCGCTCAAACCGAGTCGCTCTTGCGCCAAGAAGCGCTTCTGTCCTACGCAGACGCGGTGCCCGTCGTCGGTGCGGGAGGGCAGTCCCCGGGCGACCTAGTGGAGGTCACCGACCAGACCACCTACCTGGCGCTCACTGTCGGGGACATTTCCGGCACCCTGAAGCTGCTACAGGCCCAGCAATCCCAGCTAGCAGGCACTCTCGCCGCATCCCGGCGAGAGCTGGCAAGCGCTCTGGAGGCTGAGAGCTCTGCCGGTGCAGCTCGCCAGCTGGCACTCCGCGAGGCGGGCTCGCTCCAGGTCCTGCTGTCGAAGGCTCAGTCCCAAGTGGCGGCGCTCACCGCCGCAGAGAGACCCCGCACCGGGCCACCCGTCGGCGACGGCATCGTAAAGGCGGTGGCGCAGCAACTCGGGGCCGCACCCGCCACTGCAGTTCCCAAAGGTATCGGGGGGCGGTCTGCGCGGGCCGCCGGGGCGGCGGTGACTGCGCTAAAGCCCGCCACCGTATTCAAGGCTGGCCTGGCCCGCACAGTTGTCCCAGCCCCCACGGTGGTCCCAGCCCGGTCGGCTGCCGCGCTGTCCAAGGCCCGGGGGACGCGGGCTACGACAACGCTGGGCCTGGCCACGACCAGCGCCCCCCGCACGACAACGACTCGCCGGCCCGTGACCGGGACCACTGGGTCGTCCACGACGACCACCGGCACAAGCCCCACGACAACGACGACGACACAGGGAACAGGGGCCAATGCGGTCTCGGCGGCGCGCACTGCATCGCCGTCTTCTACGACGACTTCCTCAGTGAGCCCATCACCGTCCTCAACCGCACCGTCCTCAACGGCACCGTCCACAACCGCACCGTCTACGACGACCACTACCGACCCCCGGCCGCCTCCCACCACGAAGCCTCCCACCCCCCCACCGCCCACCACGCCACCTGCCACAACCAGTGCCACAACAGCCGACGTGCACCCACCGCCGGCAGGAGGCCTTTGGCTAGAACTGCGCGACTGT
>Ga0302326_10008364_pt1 | contig 22841 bp, 12 predicted proteins | sample Palsa_T0_3_FD_202264 | JGI IMG/M metagenome (GOLD analysis project Ga0302326, IMG submission 202264) | Peat permafrost microbial communities from Stordalen Mire near Abisko, Sweden - Palsa_T0_3 | ecosystem: Environmental > Terrestrial > Soil > Palsa > Peat permafrost | place: Sweden: Abisko... | reverse complement strand
TGAGGTCTTGCGCCGCGGCCCCGACGGCGTCTGGCTCCGTGCCTGCTGGGAGGGCATCGTCACCACCCTGGCGTTCGTCGACGACGAGGGGACCCTGCTGGCGGCCACATACTCACCGGCCGACGACGCGACGGCTCTCGTCTGCCTGGATGTTTCGGTCCGGCCTTCAATCGTGGGGCTTGTCGGCGCGTCACCCGACGACCCCGATTCCGACGGCCGCGCGGTGGCGCTCGCCATCGACGACGCCCACGAGGTCGTGTGGGTGGCCGGCGCGTTCGGTGTGGCCGCCTTCGCAAAACCGACGCGACCGTAAAGCAACCGTCGCGAGGGACGAAACCTTTCCGGATCAGAAGCGTATCCGTTCTCGCTTGTCAGGACTCCACGAGCTTCGCCTCGCCGACTTGCTTACCCTGCTCGCCGTTCATCGCACGGGGTCGATTTCCGGGGCTGCCCGGGAGCTTCGCGTGACGCCGTCGCAGGTGAGCAAGGCCATGGCCCGCCTCGAGCGCCACTTCGGGATGCGGCTGCTCTCGCGAGGGGCGCGGGGCGTCGTCCCTACGGCTGCCGGCCGCCAAGTGCTCCCCCACATCGTGAGCGCGATCGACGAGCTTGCCCCCTTGGTGGGCATGCGCGAAGACCAGGTGCCGTCGATCGAACTGACGGTCGCGGGGCCCTCGTACCTCGTGGCCATCGTCCTTCCGGCCGTGATGGGGCTGCTCCCGCGCGTCCGCGTGCGCGGCCTCGAGATGGCGCCCGCACACCTGCGCGCCCGGATCGCGGAGAACCTCTTCGACGTCGCCCTCTCGCCGGGCGGCATCGAGAACCGGCCGGCCGCTTGGACGACCGACAGCGTCGGCCCCCTTCGCATCGGCTTGTTCGGGCGTCCCGCGTTCGTCAAGCGCCTCGGGGTATTGCCGCTGACAGAAGACCGGGTGCGCGCGCTGCCGTTCATCGGGCCGGCCAAGGTGGCGGGCGACGCGTTCATCACGTCGGGCGACGACTGCCCGCTTCCGCTCGGCGATCGATGGATCGCGCACGAGGTGCAAACGATCGGCGCCGCCCTGGAGTTCGCGTGCAGGTCCGACCACGTCGTCTTCGGGCCCCACGTCGCCGCCCGCCGTCACGTCAAGGCCGGAACCCTCGTCGAAATCCCGGTAGGCGAGTGGGACGTCTGCGAGCCGCTGCAGATCCTCTGCAACAGCGACCGCGTGCTCTCGCGCGTGCGCACGGCGGTGCTGCAGGCCGCGCGCGAGGCCATCGCTCCCGACGCGGTTCCCGCGGCGGCTCGAAGCCAGCCGGTCCTGGGCGCTCAAGTCTCGTAGCCCCGTCAGCCGCCGCGTCGGGCGATCGCGCGCATCGCGCGCCGGGTGGCGTCGGGCGCGATGGGCGAGGCGGCGGGATCGCCGCCATCGACCAGGATGACGAGCGCTCGCACCATGGTGCGGGCCTCGTGTTCTCCCGCTTCGTCGCCTGCGGTCCGCGCGATGTCGTGGAGGCGCCGCCACGTTGCGAGCTGCGCGGGGGTGCGGCCGTCGGCGGCGAACCACTCCGCGAGCTCGTGCAGCGCGGCGACGTCGCCCTCGAGCCCCGCGTAGGTCTCGAGATCCGTCTCGGCCTCGGTGTGGCGACCGAGCGCCCAGCGGGCGTGGGCGCGCCCCGCGAGCGCCAGGTGCAACGACGGCATCCGATCGAGCGCGGCCTGGTAGACGCGCTCCGCCTCGGCCGCCTCGCCGAGCCGAAGGCGGAGCGCGCCCAGGCCGAGCCATGCCTCCACGCTCGTCGGGTCGAGGGTCAGCGCTTCGGTGTAGCGGCGCACGGCGACGTCGTCGTCGTGCTCGGCCTCGTGCTGGCGGGCCTGGCGCACCAGCTCGTCGCCCGAGGACGACGCCGCAGTCGACCCGGCCGCCAGGCCCACGGTGGCCGCGACCGAGCAAGCGAACGCACGGCGAACGGTCCCAGCGATGCGCACGGCCTCCCCGTGAGAGCGCTAGCCGACGCTTTGCGCGTCCTCGATCGCCTCGGTGCGGCGGGGGCGCTTGTTGATCTCGAGGATGCCTTTGCGGACGCGCACGGCGTCGGGCGTCACCTCGACCAGCTCGTCGGCGTCGATCCACTCCATCGCCGTCTCGATCGTGAGCACGCGCGGCGGCGCGAGCGCGACGTTCTCGTCTTTGCCGTGGTTTCGCACGTTCGACAGCTTCTTCTCTTTGATGACGTTGACGTCGGTGTCGTTCGGCCGATTGTGCTCGCCGACGATCATCCCCTCGTAGACCTCGGCCCCGGGCGAGATGAAGAACGACCCACGTGGCTGCAAGTGAAAGAGCGCGTACGGCGTGGACACCCCACCGCGGTCGGAGACGATGGCGCCCGTCGCGCGCTTCATCATCGCGCCGCCCCAAGGCTCCCAACCGTCGAACTGCGAGTTCAGGAGGGCCGTCCCGCGGGTGGCCGTCAGGATCTCGCCCCGGAAGCCGATCATGCCGCGGCTCGGGATGCGGTACTCGAGGCGCGCGCGCCCGTAGCCGGGGTTGGACATCTTGACCATCCGGCCGCGCCGCTCGCCCATGCGCTCGGTCACGACGCCGATGAACTGCTCCGGCACGTCGAGGACGACGAGCTCCATCGGCTCGCAGAGCGAGCCGTCGACCGTCTGAGTGACCACTTCCGGGTTGCCGAGCTGCAACTCGTACCCTTCGCGTCGCATCGTCTCGATCAGGATCGCGAGCTGCAGTTCGCCACGGCCGAGCACCACGAACGTGTCCGGCGAGTCCGTTTCCTCGAGGCGGATCGCGAGGTTGCGCTTCGTCTCGCGCGTGAGGCGGTCGCGCAGGTGCCGGCTCGTCAAGAACTTCGTCGCCTTGCTCTTGCCGGCGAAGGGGGACGTGTTGACGCCGACGCGCATCTTGATCGTCGGCTGCTCGACGAGGATTCGGGGCAGGGCGTGAGTCTCCCAGCCCTGCGACAGGTCGACGATCGTGTCGCCGACGTCGACGTCTTCGATCCCGGCGATGGCGATGATCTCGCCGGCCTGAGCGTCGACGGCGGGGGTGCGCTTCAGGCCCTCGACCGTCGACAGGACCTTGATCGATCCCTTGAGGTTGCGACCGTCCTTGAGGACGCCCACCGGCTGGTTGGCGCGCACCGTCCCGGCGACGATGCGGCCGATGCCCAGGCGGCCGACGTAGTCGTCGTGGTCGACGTTGCTGATGAGGATCTGCAGCGGAGCCTCCGGGTCGCCCGGCGCCGGGGGGACCTTCGCCACGATCGTCTCGAAGAGCGGCTCCAGGTTCGTCGACGGATCCTCGAGCGTTCGCTTCGCGATGCCCTGCTTGCCGATCGCGTAGATGAGCGGGAAGTCGAGCTGCGCCTCGCTCGCGTCGAGGTCGCAGAAGAGATCGAAGATCTCTTCGTGCACTTCGTCGGGACGGGCGTCCGAGCGGTCGATCTTGTTGATGACGACGATGACCGGGAAGCCCAGCTCGAGGCACTTGCGGAGCACGAAGCGCGTCTGGGGGAGGGGCCCCTCGGCGGCGTCGACGAGCAGGAGGGCCCCGTCGGCCATGAGCAGCGTCCGCTCGACCTCTCCGCCGAAGTCGGCGTGGCCGGGGGTGTCGATGATGTTGATCTTGGTGTCGCCCCGCCAGCGGACGCTGGTGTTCTTGGCGAGGATGGTGATGCCGCGCTCGCGCTCCAGGTCGTTGGAGTCCATCACGCGCTCGGTGAGCACCTCGTTCGCGCGAAAGGTGCCCGCCTGCCGGAGCATGTGGTCGACGAGCGTCGTCTTGCCGTGGTCGACGTGGGCGACGATCGCGACGTTGTAGAGGGCGTACGGGCGCGGCGTGCTGCTCATCGGGGCGGCTTCACGTAGCTTCCCGGGCGCGATCCCGCAAGCTTTCGGCGCATTATGTGCGCGCACGGGAGGCCTCGCCCCTGCGTTCTGGGGCTTCCGGGGCGAGCCCGCGCCCGGGCCGCGTCAGCGCGGGCGGTCGAGGCCAAGGCGTGTCCGGGCCTCGACGAATGCCTCCGTCACGCCGAACGCGATGAGATCGCGCGCCTCGGGGGTCCTGCCGATCCACGCCACACGGTCCTTTGGGTCGGCCGGCACGGTGCGCGTGGCGTTGGGCCCCGTCGTCGACGTCGAGGCCGCGATGGCGTCGAGGGCACGGTGCGGGTCGCCGAGGGCGAGCAGGGCGGTGCGGTTGGCCCACGCGATCGCGGCGGGGCCGAGGGTCGCCTGCCTCGTACCGATGGTCCCCGCGATCTCGAGTGCGAGCGCGCCGACATCGGCCGGCACGCTCCGTGGGATGGCCGACTGCATGCGCGCGATGGCGGCGCTGAGCGCTCCGGCGTTGATGCCTTGGGCCTGCCACGACGGCGCGAGGGACTTGAGCCACGCGGACACCAGGACGCCGAGCTCCCCCGGCGGGGTGCGCCCGAGGGCCGCTGCCTTGATGCGGACGAGCTTCAGCGCGCGCAGGGCCAGGAACGTCCCGAGACGCTCGTCGGCCACGAGCGCCTCGCCGAGCAGCACCGCTGGCGGGTTCGAACCGACCGGAATGCACGCCATCCCGAGCTTTGGCGTGGAGAGCACCTGCACGCTCTGCAGCCCGATCGCCGCGGCCACCCGGTTGAGCAGGCGCGCGATGGCTGCTTCGGCCGGGACGGGCGCGGCCTTGAAGGCGCGCAGGTCCACGGCCGTCACGGCGTCGAGGACGTCGCCGGTCTTGGCGAGCAAAGCGCGCAGCGCGGGCGTCATCGCCTCGGGCGCGAGGATGTCGTCGAGCGACGGGTCGAGCGCGCGCTCAGCGCCGGCCCCCGCGAGCTCTGCCGGCCGTCCCTCGAGCGTCGCGAGCATCGCCTGCGTCGCGCGCGCGGCGTCGCTTCGGCCGCGCAGCTCGTAGCCGGCCGCGAGGATCTCGAAGGACGCGGGCGCGAGGCGGCCCGCCGAGAGCGCGCGCCTCGCATCCGCCCCGGCGCGGTCGAGCAGGATGTTGAAGGCCGGCGTCTGCTTGTGCCGCAGGTAGAGCTCCGCGAGCGCGCGCAGGAGCTGGACGTCCTGCGGGAACTCGCGCCGGGCCGTCTCGAGCACTTGCTCGGCCCGCCGCGTGTCGCCGCCCACCTGCTCGTGGAGCTCCGCCAGCTCGACGACGCGCGCTCGCTTGTCTTCCGGCGTCGGCGCCTTGGCCACCAGCTCCTGCTGCAGCTCGACGGCCCGCGGCGCGTCTTTCTGGCGGGCGTAGATGGCGACCAGCTTGAGGGCCGTCCCGGCGTCGCCCGGGCTGCGCTTCAGCACCTCCTTCAGCGCCACCTCGGCGCGCGGCAGGTTGACGAGGTGGGTCGAGTACAGCTCGCCGAGGCGCGCATAGACATCGCGCTGCTCGTCGGCCATCGGCAGGAGGCGCGCGAGCTGGACGAGCGTGCCCTCGGCGGCCTCCCACTCCTGCCGCGACGCGCAGAAGTCCGCGTACGCCGTCAGCGCGGCGACGTCGTCCGGGTTGTCCTGCAGCGCCGTCTGAAAGACGGTGCGCGCCCCCGCGATGTCGCCGACCTCGGCCAGGACGCGCCCGCGTCGCAGCTCGATTTCGAGGCGCTCCTTCGGATCGGTGACGCGCTCGATGCGTCGTTCGAGCAGCGCGGCCAGCTCCGGCTTCATCCGGCGCGACGCGTACAAGTCGGCAAGTCGGGCGAAGACGTCGCCGTGCGTCACGTCGATTGCTGCCGCGCCCTCCAGCGCGGCCACGGCCCGGTCCTCGTCCCGGGCCTCGTCGAGCCAGATTCGCGCGGCTTCGTGCAACGCCACCAGGCGGTGCTCTTCGACGCCCGTCTCCCGGGCGATCGCCTCGCAGGCCTCGGCCGCCCCGTGCGCGTCGCCGGCCGAGCGGCATGCGTCGCGCAAGTTCGCCCACGTGGCGACGTCGCCCGGGTCCTCGCCCGTCGATCGTCGCAGCAGCTCGACCGCCTCGTCGAGGAGCCCGAGCCTCGCCGCCGCCTCGCCCGCCCGGGCCAGCAGCGTCGCGCGCTCCGGGGCGCGCGTCGCGCGATCGACCAGGCGCTTGGTCGCGTCGAGGTACGCCGCGTCGTCTTCGCGGGTGCGCGCGTGGGCCTGCAGCATACGCAGAGACCAGAGCGACGGCTCTCTCTCCGAGGCAGCCAGCTCCACGATGTCGCGCGTCGCCTCCCAGCTCCCCTCGGTGCCGCGCATGCGCAGGCGCGCCGCCGCCTCGGCGTGGGCCGAGCACTCCGCCGAGCCGGTCGCCCGCAGAGCCCCCGCGATCGCGGCCATGACCGGCTCGAGCTCGTCGTCGCGTCCCTCGCCGACGAGGTGCTGCTCGACGTGGCGCAGGCTCGGCTTGTAGTCGGGCTGTTCCTCGAGGATGGACCGGTGCCAGAGCAGCGCGCCCGCGGAGTCGTTGCCGGCGGTGGCGTCGAGCGAAGCGAGCCGCTCGAAGGCCTCGCGCCGCACCCGGGCGTCCTCGGCGCCTTTTGCATGGGCGATGAGCTCGTCCGAGAGGCGGGCGACCTTGCCGGCGCGAAGCTCCGCACGCTCCCGGGCGATTCGGCCGAGCGGGGTGTCCGTCGAGGCGGCGGCCTCCGCGCAGCGCAGGGCGCCCTGGTCGTCGCCCGCCCGCTCGTACTCGACGGCGGCGTCGAGGTACCCGAGCGTCCGCGCGTTGCCGCTCGCCTCGAGGGCGCGCTCCTCTCGCCAGCTCGCCCGGTCGTCCATCGGCTGCGCGCCGACGCGCTCGTACATGAGGCGCAGCGCGACGTCGCCCGGGCGCGCGTCGTGGGCCTCGTGGAGCCTCTCCTCGGCGAGCGACGGCTCGGCCTCCGCAACGAAGAGTGCCTCGCGCACGCTGTCGAGCGCGATCTCGATGGGATCGGTCGCCGTCGCGCGTCGTTCGCGCACCCAGCGCAGGGCTTCGTCGCCATCGCCCGCCCGCCGCGCGATCCGCTCGGCGAGAAAGCCGGCGACGGGGATCGCCGGCGCGGCCCTGTGCGCGCTCTCGAGCATCTGCGCCTTCGTCGGATCCGGCAAGGCCTCTTCGCCGAGCGCCACGGCCTCGATGCGCGCGAAGGCCGCGCGCGGCCCCTCGGCGAGCGCGTCGGCGAGCTCGTTCATCTCCGCGACGATGTCGACCTCCTCGAGCGAGGCGATCGCCCGCACCGCGGCCTCGCACGTGGGATCGGCGGCCCGCGCCGCCTTGAACGCCTGCAACGCGCCGGTTCGGTCGCCGCCCGCCTCCGCCACCACGGCTGCCGCGAGGGCGCCGGCCGCGCGTTCGGCGGCCGTCGGCCTGGCCGCGCTCCATGCCGCGATCGCCGTGCGCACCTCGGCGGCGCGGCGCCCGCGAACCGCCATCTCGAGGGCCACGGCGCGTGCGGATGTAGGCGGCTCTTCGCCGATCGCGATGAGGCCCGCTTCGATGTCCCCGGCGTCGGCCGACGCCGCCAGCCGTCGGCCGAGCGCCGTCAGGGCACGCACCTCGGGGGGCCCGGCGGCGCGATCGGCGCGAGCCCGCGATCGGGCCGGGCCGTCCGCGTCGTTCGCGGCCGTGCCGAGCGCCGTCGCCGCGAACGCGAGCGCGCGCATGTCGTCGCGCGCGGCCAAGGCTTCGAGGTCCTCTTCGCTCGGCCCGCCGTCGAGCGCGACCAGTGTGGCGAGTGTCACGCGGTCCTCGGCCGCGAGGTCCGTGGCCGACGGTGCGTGGGACCGGGAGAGCTCCTCGGCCAGGACCGCCCGGTCGCCGAGCTCCAGGGCGCGGGTGACGAGCGCGCGCTGTGCGTCGCGTTCGCCCCGGGCGGCGAGCGGCCGGAGCCACGCCGCGGCGTCCGCGCGACGCTCGCGATGTGGCGCCCCGAACGCCGCCGCGACCCAGAGCGCGCCGTCGGCGAGCTCCGGCACGCGGGCGAGCTCCGAGACGAGACTCGCCGCCCCGGCCGTGTCTCCCTTGGCGACCGCAATTCGCGCGCGCAGCAACACCTCGCTCGGCGACGCGGCGGGCTTCGCGCCGGCGACGCCCGCGCCGCGCAAGCGAAGGCACGTCGCGATCGCCTCGGCGACCGGAGCGAGAGCGGGCGTGTCGGGCAGCTTCAACGCGGGCGAGGTGGCCTCGTTGCCGGCGAGGGCCCGCGCCGCGCGCGTGATGGCCGGGCGCACGTCGGACCCGGCGACGCGGGCCGCTTGATCCATGCGCTGCGCCGCCTGCGCGTCATCGCCGTGGGCGCGAAGGGCCTCCGCCGCGAGGAGCATCGAGTGGACGCGCGCGGGCCCGCCCGGCGTCATCTTCACTTCGGCATCGAGCGCGGCGACCATGAGGGCGCCGTCCGACGATGGAGGCACGAGGGCGCGCGCTTGGCGGTGAGCCATGGCAAGCGACGGGGCCAGCGCGCGCGCCTCGTCGGCCAGGATCGAAGCACGCTCGGCGTCCCCGATGCTCGCGATGATCTCGCTGCACGAGACCAACGCGCGCGCCCCCGCCACGTGGTCGGCCAGGGCGCGCGCCTCCTCTTCGAGCCATGCGGCACGCTCGCGGAGCGACGCCCGCATCGTCTCGTCCATCCACTCGGCGGCCGGCTTCTCGTCGGGCCACGCCCTCTCGCGCGCCTCGCCCGGAAGCGCGTCCGGGCCGCCCGGCGCGATCTCCCGGACCCCCGACGACGACCTCTCCTCGACCGGCGGGGCGGGCGCGCGGCTCGAGCGCGACGCGGCGGAGGCCGGGAAGACCGAGGGGGTCTGGGTGGCCGCCTCCACCATCTTGGCGATCGCCGCCTGGCTCTTCACCGCCGTGTCCTCCTCCGAGCCGTAGGTGCGCCGAGTGGGCGAGTGGAGCGACCCCGCGGGGGCGGGCAGCACCAGCCTGTCCTCCGGCAAGACGGGGGTGTGTTCTTCGGCGAGGGGGTCCGAGTCGGACTCGACCTCGTCGAGTAGCTCGTCCTCGGCGTTGAGGGTCACCGCCTGGGGCCGCGGCGGCGGCGCGAACGGATCGGCCTCCGCCCGCTGCTCGGCGAAGGGGTCGAACATGGCGCCCGTCGGGACGGCCTCCGTCGGATCGACCTGCGACGGCCGGCGCAGCGGCTCGATGCGCCCAGTCCCCGCACGCGCCGAGACCGGCGCCGCGCTCGTCACGACACCCTCGGGGATGTCTCCGCCGAGCACCACGGTCGGTACGGTCGATGGCGGCGGCGGAGGGTGCGTCGACCCGTCGCCGCGCCCTGCGAGCAGCTCACGCGGGATTGTGGTGACGACCGTCGCCTCTTCTTCGTCGTCCGACCCGAGCAGGCGCCGCGGCGGCGGAGGGCTCTTCGGCGGAGGGACGGGGGTCTTCGGAGGGGGCAGGGGGGTGCGCGGCGGAGGCAAAGGGCTCTTCGGCGGGGCGGCGCGCGGCGTGGCGGGGGCCAGGCTCCGGGTCGGGGCGGGCCTGGGCGCCAGGCTCGTCGTCGGCGCGCGGTAGAGAGGCCGCGACACCCCAGTCGAGCCGGGCTGCGGCGCGGGCTTGTCCGTCACGACGTCCTTGGCCACCTCGGGCGAGAAGCTGCCCGTGTCCCACTCCGACAGGGCCTTGTCCCAGTCGACGTCCGCGAAGTCCTCCGGCAGCTTCTTCTTCTCGTCGGTCATGCGCCGACCTCGAGCCCGAGGGACTTGCGAAGGTCCAAGTACTGCGGCGACAGCACGAACCGAAGAAGCTCCTGCGCGCGCGCGTCGCCCGGGACGCTGCGGCCGAGGCGATCGACCGGGACCGAGAGCACGTCGGACAGCACGATGCTCGGGTCCCCGCTCGCGAGCACCGCGATGCGGTCTTGCGACGCCAGCGCATGCTTCGTCCACTCGCGCGCGTCGGCTCCTTGAGCGACGATCGCCCGGCACACGTCAGGCAGCGCCTTTCGGGTCTTTCGCGCGATCTCTTTGCCGATGAGGCGCTCGATCTCGGCGAGCACCGCGTACGGGGGGTGATCGATGCGCACCTCGGCCAGCTTGCACGCGGCGACCACGATGGCGGCCATGGTCACGTCGTCGCGCCACCGCGCGACCGTCGTGCCCCGTACGATGGCGAGCAGCTCCCGCGCGACGCGGCTGCGGGCGATGGGGCTGAGCGGCGCGTTGACGCCGGTGCCGACGACGAGCGCCGGGGTCTCGCCGGGGATCCCCTGTACGGCGGCGGCGTCGTTGCCCCCGACGTAGAGGTCGAACTCCCGGATCCCGAGGGCCCCCGCCCACGCGGCGATCTCGTTGCGCAGGGCGATGCCGCTGCGCGGGTCGACCTTGTCGCGCCGTCCGACGCCGGACGCCGCGAGATTCGGGCCGAGGGCGACGGCCAGCGTGGGCCCGAGCAGCGCGAACAGGTCGGCGATCGGGCCGCTGTCGCCCGGCGCGAGGATCGCGCGCAGGGCTGCCTCGGATATGGCCACCTGCGGGGTGCGGGCGCCCTTGGCCGCGAGCTGCGCGAACGTGGAGTCGGCCTGCGAATCGGCCGATCCGAGGCAGACGAGGGCGCCCAGCGCCGCCTGCTGCAGGGGCTGGTCCTGCAGGCTGCGCGCCACGCGCACGAGGCGGCGGATCGCAGGCACGTCCGTCGGCTGCGCGGCGACCGCCTCGCGCAGCGCGGTGCGAGCGGCCACGAGCAGCCGCTCGAGCACGTCGCGTGGGTGGGTCGTCTGAAGGAGCATGTCGACCGCCTCGGCGTCGCCGGGCCGCTCCTCGAGCAGCTTCACGATGGCGGACCGCGCGCCCTCCGGCTGCCCCAGGCGGTCGCGGTGGATGGCCATCGCGAGCCGCGCCGCCTCGATGCGGCCCTCCGCTTCCGGACGCTCGAGCATCAGCTCTTCGAGGATCGCCGTCGCCTCCGTCCATGCGCCCGCGCGTGCGGCCGCCCGGGCGAGCCGCTCGCGCACCGGCAGGTTCGACAGCTTTGCCTTGTGCAAGACGAGCAGGATCTCGAGCGCGCGGTCGAAGGCGCCGAGCTTGTTCTCGTAGAGATCGACCGCAGCGATGCCCGCCGTCAGGCGGTTCTTCGGAGGCGCCGACTCGAGCGACGCGAGCCGGCCGAGCGCCGTCGCCGCGTCGTCGAAGTGGCCCCGGCGGATATTGATTTCGCCAAGCAGCGCGAGCGCGCCCACGTGATCCGGGTCGAGCATCGTGACGTGCTCGAGCGACTTGAGCGCGCCATCTTGATCGCCGCTCTCGCGAAGGACGCGCGCCTGCTCCCAGAAGAGCTTCTGGATCTCCGCCGGTTCGTCGGTGAACTCGAGGCGGCGCCGTACGAGCACGAGCAGCGCCTCGTTGTCCTTTCTTGCCCGCACGCGGCGGAACAGTTTGTCGAACGCCGCGCCCCGCGTCGGATCGCGCTCGAAGCACGCGAAGAGCGCCTCGTCGGCGGCGTCCTCCTGACCGAGCTCGAGGCAGAGCGTCGCCGCCTCTTCCCAGAAGGCCGCCCCGCGCGCGGAGTCGCGGCACCGGGCCCCGAGCTCCGAGGCGGCGCGTACGCGAAGCTCGGAGTCGCCCGAGAGCTCGGCGCACGTGCGCAAACCCTCCCACGCGGCCAGATCGCCGGGGTGGGCCGCCGCGGCGCGCTCGAAGGCGTCGCGCGCCTGGCCGACGTCCGAGGCCGCGAGCAGCGCCCAGCCGGCCAGTCCCGCCGCGTCGACGGCCGCGTCGTCGCCGAGCAGAGAGCCGACTTCGAGCAACGCCGTCGACCGCCGGCGCGGGTCGCTGCCGGGCGGCGAGAGCTCCAGGTTGACGAGTCGCGCGGTCGCCGACGTCCCTTCGACCAGGGGCGTCGGCCGATCGGGCTCGATCGCCGCCGTCACGAGGGCCGCGCCCGCGACCATCGCCTCGCGGCCTTCGCCGTCGAGGGCCGCGGCCACCGCCAGCCGAGCCGCGATCTCGTCGCGAGGCTCCTGGAGCGTCATCGCCGCACCGAGCCACTCGAGGGCCGCGGGCAGGCCGCCACCGGCGTCGACCCAGGCCGCCGCCTGTCGCGCCACACCCTCGAGGTCGTTCGCTTCGCGCGCGCGGCGCACGCGCTCGACGGCCGCGACGAGGCTCGCCGCCGGCCCGGCCCCTTCGATGCGCGCGAGGCTCTCGTCGATCGCGTCCGGGTCCGAGGCCGCCGCGGGCGCGACGAGACGGCCGAGAGCCATGGCCATCGCCAGGCCGTCGGCCGCGCCGTCGCCGCTCGGTGCGGTGTCGAGGGCGGCGCGTGCGCTGTCGACGTCGCCCGCGCCGAGCTCCAGGCCGAATCGCTCGAGCGCGAGACGGCGCGGATCGCCCGCGCCGCCCGTCGCCTCGGCCCGCTCGATGGCCCTGCGGCGCGCCTCGATCGAGTCGGGCTCCACACCCCACGACGCCCATCCTACCGCGACGCGCGCGGCCGCCGGAGCGCCCTGCATCGCGGCTTCCATCTCTTCGATCGCCGCGACGCGATCGCCCTCGCGCCACCGCTCGAAGGCTGCCTCGAGGCGCAGGGCCGCGGCGCGGTCGGCGTCGGTCGAGGCCGTGGCGGCGTCCGAGGCGACGCGCGCCGCCGCCGCGTGATCGCCCGCGGCGCGATCTAGGTCTGCCAGGTACGCGCTGACGACGGGATCGGTCGGGTCCCGGTCGGCCAGCTCGCGCAGTCGTCGCCGCGCCGCCTCCGCGTCGCCCGCCGCGTGCGCGCGCATCGCGGCGACGAGCCCCAAGCCTCGAGACAGCTCGGAGTCCGACTCGATCGCCGCGAGTTCCTCGACCGCCGCGCGCGGCCGATCGTCGCCCGCCACGCCGGGCACGAACGCCTCGAGCGCGCGGCCGAGCCACGCTCCCCGCGCGGTCGCCCCGAGTTCGCGCAGCAGTTTCGCCGCGCCCTCGATGTCGCCGCGCGCGCCGCGGAGGCGAAAGAGCTCGACGGAGAGCGAGGTGATCTCGCTCTCGGCGCCCCCCGCCGCGAGCAGCCGCTTGGTCGCGTCCTCGAACCACGCCGGGTCGCCCGCGATGCTGGCGAGGGCACGCGCCATCCGCCCGATCGTCGCGGGCGCCACGCCGTACATCGCCGCCTGGCTGAGCGCCGCTTTCGCGCCCGCCACGTCGTGCGCGCGCCCCCCCCACACGAAGGCCGAGAGCAAGAACGCCCGCCCGCGCGCATCGTCGGTCGCGAACTGCTCGGTGAACGACTCGAGCTGCGTCGCGAACGCCGCCGGGTCCGCGCCGTCGGCCAGCAAGTCGAGCTGGTACGCGCGCGCCGGCAGCGAGCCCGGATCGGCGTGGACCGCGAGCGCGAGGGCCTCGAGTGCGCCGGCGTACTTGCCCTCGCTGATGGCGTGCTCGGCGACGCGCAGCGCGAGGGCAGCGCGCTGCGCCGGGTCCTGCTCGACCGTGAGGCGGCTCGCGGCGATTGCGGCGGCCTGCGCCGTGTCGCCGAGGTGCTCGGCCAGCATCATGCGCCGCGAGGCGACCAACGTGGCGACCATGGCCTGGTCGCCCGGCGCCAGGGCCCCCAGGAGCGCGTCGTCGCTCGCTCGGTCCAGCATCGCGGACGCGAGATCGAGACGGCCGAGGGCGCGTCGCTCGTCGGCGGCGCGCATCCACGCGTCGACGACCCGCGCCGGGTCCCGGGTCCAGAGGGGGACACCCCGCGCGTCGCCTCGCGCCGCGTCGAAGGTGGCGGTCTGCACGAGCGTCGCGATCGCCTCGAGCGCTGCCGCGCGCATCTCGGCCCGCGCGCCCGCCTCGTCTCCGTCCGGGTCCCCCGGGTGCGCCCGGAGCAACGCCTCGAGCTCGACGGTCGCGAGCCACGTGGCCTCGGACTCCAGCGCGCGCGCTTCCTCGAGCGCGGCGATGGCCTCATCGACCCGGTGGCGTGCGGCGAGCGCGCGGGCGCGGTCGACGAGCAGTAGCGTGTGCCACGTCGCGTCGGCCGCGAACTTCGACCGCTCGCCGAGGGCGGCTTCGCGTGCCGCCGGATCGCCGTTGCGCCCCGCGAGGATCTCGAGGGCCAGCCACGCGCTCGCCCTTTCCGCGGGGGGTGCGTCGGGAACATCGGCCGCCTCGCGCGCCGCCTCGAGCGCTTCGGGCAGGCGCGCCGCCACGTCGCCCAGGTACGCCGCCTTGAGCAGAAGCGCGCGGACACGCTCGTCGGGCGCCGTCGCCGCCGCCACCATGCCGTCGACCAGTCGACCGAGGTTCCTCAGGCTGCGACGCTTTTCGAGCAGGCGCACCAGGCCTTCGAGTGGCTCGCCAAAGCTCGCGTCTGCGGCGTAGGCGGCGAGGTAGTCGCGTGTCGCGCCCGGATCGTCACCCTCGCGCTCCTGACACTCGCCGATCTCGGCGAGGAGCCGCGCCTGGCGCGCTGGATCCGGCGTCGCCGCCACCTCCGCGCGCAGCCGCCGCACCGTCTCTGCGAGCTTCGCGAGGGCTTCGGACGGGGGGGGACGCGACGGAGTCGACGTCAGCGGCTCCGCGGGCAGGCTGAACGTGTTCGTTTGGGACATGCGCGGAGTCGGGGCGGACGACCGCTACTTTCGCGTACCAGAGGGTAACTTAGTCCGCCCGCCCGCCGCATGAAAATCGAGCCCGTTTGGCTTGCGACGGCTGCCTTACATCGCACCGGGGCAAGGCCTTGGCCCACACCCACTTCCCGTGGAGCTAACGCAGCAGATCGAGCTTCTCGTTGACCTTCGACTCGACCTTGGCCTTGAGGACGCGGAGCATGAACGGCAGGTCGATCTCGACGCGGACGTCGGTGTCGGACACCGAGACCATGCCGCGCGTGCCCTTGGCGACCCCGCGTGGGGACTCGAACACGATGCGGTCGCCTTCCCAGCGCCAGTCGAGTTCGACCTTGTCCTTCAAGCCCACCGCGATGGCCTCGGCCCGGCGCTTGGCCTCGTCTTTGGGCAGGGTGTGGGTGCGCCGCAGTTCGATCGTCGCCATGTCGCTCTTCTCTCCGCGCAGTCGATATCCCGGGGTCCGTTTCGTGAGATTCGTGAGAAAGGGGTGTCGGGGCGGCGCGCCCCGGAGCATACGTCAGTCGATGCGCCGGACGATCCAGTAGCCTCTCGGCGTGTCCATGGGCCCGCCGATCTGCCCAGTAGGCAGGGTGAACAGCTGGTACTCGAGGGGCGGCTCGAGGATGCCCTGCTGCACGCGCCCGACGTCGTCGGCCGACCCGGAGTCGCCCTGCTGCACGGCGGCGTGGAAGTCCGCGTCGGCGGTCGCACGGAGCTTGTCGGCGAGGGCCTTGGCGTCCGCCTTCGACCGCGCCGCGGGACGCCCGCCCGCGGCGCTCGGCTGCGCCCCGGCGTAGGACACGAGCACGACGCCGAAGCGCACCTGCCGAGGCGAGTTCAACGGCAGCGGCGGCACGCCCGCATACGGATCCATGCGCCGCGCGCCGAACGCCAAGTCCGAGACGAACGCCTCCGGGCTCGCTGCTGGCGGCGCGGCCGCCTCCGGGACGGCGCTCGCGATGGGCGCCGCGTCGGCCACGCCCCCGTCGGCCGCGACCGGATCGCGCCCGACGGACGGCGGCAAGTGGAAGTCGCGTACGACCAGCCATACGGCGAGCGCCGCCACGGCCAGGCCGACCACCGTCGTCACGCCCCGCGGCATGGCGAGCCGCTACTCCGACGCCAGCGGGACTTCGTCCTCCGCCGGAGGAGGGACGGCGCCGTACGCCTCGAATGGGCGCTGCGTTGCCGGAGGAGGATCGCCGTAGAGGTCGAGCTTGGTGGCGAGCCAGTTCTCCTTGCCGATCCAGGCCTCGCGCTGAACCCGCGCGTCGACCTCGGACTGGGCGCCGCCGCGCGCCTCGATGGAGACAATCGGTACCCCCTCGAGCTTCGCGAGCTCGGCCTGCGCCTCGGCCAGCTCCTTGCGCACGACGACCGGGTCGATCTGCGCGCGCTCGGCGTACTCCTCGGTCAGGATGACGAGCCGGTCGGGCCCCGCCTCGGCGAACCCTGGACCGACCGCCACGCGCGTCGTCTCGCTGCCCTTTCGGTAGGTGACGATGCCGGTCTTCAGCGCGGCGAGCAGCGGCAGGTGCCCGGGGAGCACGCCGAACTCGCCGTCGATGCTCGGCGCCGTGACCTCGTCGACGTGCGCTTCGAGCGCGCGGCCCGCCGGCGTCACGATCTCGAGAAGGATCTGGTCGGTCATGTCGGGGCGGTCTCGATCCTAGGCCTTCGCCGTGAGCTTCTGACCCTGCTCCTTGGCCTCGGCGATGTTGCCGACCATGTAGAACGCCTGCTCGGGCAGGTGATCGAGCTTGCCGTCGATAATCTCCTCGAAGCCGTCGATCGTGTCCTTGAGCGCGACGTACTTGCCCGGGGCGCCCGTGAACTGCGACGCGACGAAGAACGGCTGCGAGAGGAACCGCTGCACCTTGCGCGCGCGCGACACGACGAGCTTGTCGTCTTCGCTGAGCTCGTCCATGCCGAGGATCGCGATGATGTCCTGCAGGTCCTTGTACTTCTGCAGGACTTGCTGCACCCGGCGCGCGACCGCGTAGTGCCGGTCGCCGATGACGCCCGGGTCGAGCAGCGTCGACGTGGAGTCGAGCGGGTCGACGGCCGGGTAGATGCCGATCTCGGTGAGCGCGCGGTTGAGGACCGTCGTCGCGTCGAGGTGCGCGAACGCCGTCGCGGGGGCCGGGTCGGTCAGGTCGTCGGCGGGGACGTAGATGGCCTGGACGCTCGTGATCGATCCCTTGTTCGTCGACGTGATGCGCTCCTGCAGGGCGCCCATCTCCGTCGACAGCGTCGGCTGGTAGCCGACGGCGCTCGGGATACGGCCGAGGAGGGCGGACACCTCGGAGCCAGCCTGCGTGAAGCGGAAGATGTTGTCGACGAAGAGCAGCACGTCCTGCTTCTCCTCGTCGCGGAAGTACTCGGCCACGGTGAGAGCGCTCAAGGCCACGCGCGCGCGGGCGCCCGGGGGCTCGTTCATCTGCCCGTAGATGAGGGCCGCCTTGCTGATGACCGGCTCGCCCGTCTGCAGCTTGGACTCGTTCATCTCGATGAAGAGGTCGTTGCCTTCGCGCGTGCGCTCGCCGACGCCCGCGAAGCAGCTCACGCCGCCGTGCGCCTTCGCCACGTTGTTGATGAGCTCCATGATGAGCACCGTCTTGCCGACGCCGGCGCCGCCGAAGAGCCCGATCTTGCCGCCCTTGCGGTAGGGGGCCAGAAGGTCGATGACCTTGATGCCCGTCTCGAAGATCTCGATCTTGGTGGACTGCTCGACGAAGAGCGGGGGCGCGCGGTGGATGGGCGAGCGCATCTTGGTGCGCACGGGGGGGCCGTCGTCGACCGGGTCGCCGATGACGTTCAGGATGCGGCCGAGGCACTCGGGGCCGACGGGCATCGAGATGGGTGCGCCGGTGTCGCGGACCGACATCCCGCGCACCAGGCCATCCGTCGACTCCATCGAGATGGCGCGCACGGTGCTCTCGCCAAGGTGCTGGGCGACTTCGAGCGTCAGGTTCTCCTTGAGATTGGAGACTCCCGGGTTCGTCACCTTGAGCGCATTGAGGATTTTCGGGAGCTTCCCGTCGGGGAACTCGACGTCGACGACGGGACCGATGACCTGCACGACCTTGCCGGCGTTGGCGGCCGAGCCGTTCGGTGCGAGGGGGAACGTGGACTGGGACATGTCGGGCGCGCGTTTACCATGGGGTGAACGGCAGTTCAATGATGGGCGGCGGAAAAGGCGCGGGCAGGGGCCTCGTTGTAGAGGGCCTGCGCGATGAGGGCGCGCGGGCTGGCCGGCGAGGCGACGAGCATCCGGTGGACCTCGCGCCCGATGGCCGCCGTCGTCTCGGGGCTCGCCGCGGTGCGCAGCGCCCCGAGGACGCTCCGCACCGGATCGTACGGATCGACGAACCGGTACCGCAGCGCCTCGAGCTCAGGGTGCGCGTCGCGCCGCACGTAAACGGCCGCCGTGTCGCTCCAGTAGACCATCGACCACAGCGGGTCGCTCGCGAGGAAGGCGAAGCCTGGCTGTTCCGGTGTGTTGACGCCGAGCGCCCACGTCACGCCGTCGGCCGCCCGCATGGCCGCGAACGTCGGCGCGTCGTGCTCGGCGAGCAGGCAGCGCACGACGAAGTCGGGGGGGTAGACGAGCTCGTTCCGCCCATCGACCAGCACCTTCGCGTCCGGATCGGTCCAGAGCAGGTAGCCGCCGAGGTCGAAGGTGTTGGCGATCGGGCCTGCGAGGCCGTGCTTTCGGGCGAAGGCGACGGCTCCGCGCGGGGCGAAGCCCGGATCCTCGCCGAGGGCGTAGGGAACCTCGCGCCGCGCGAACCCGTACCAGGCGACCATGGCGAGGCCCAGGAGCGGCAGCAGCACTGCCCTGCGCGACGGCGGTACCGCGAGAACCTCCGGCCCCAGGAGACGCGCGACGACGGCCAGCGAGACCATCGCCAGGTACGGCAGCCACCGCACCGAATCGAGCGTCATCGCCGTCAGCGTCACGCCCAGGAGAAGGTGCCAGGCGCGCACGGGGCACTCCTCATCGCGCCGCCTCAGCGCGACGGCGAGCCGCGCCGCCATCCACAGCGCGGCAGCCGCGGTCACGACTAGGGCCACGGGGAAGGCGGACCAGAGCTCCGCCAGGCCGGCGCGCTTCCACTCCCAGAATTGCTGCCGAAGCTCGGGGTGCGCCGCCATCGTGGAGCCACTCGACAGCGCGTAGATGCCGCTCGGGTTTGCGAGGGCCACGAGCGGGCTCGCGATCGCGGCCAGGGCCGCGACCTTCAGGCTGCGGGCCGGCGCGCGTGGGCCGAAGAGGAGCCTGCCGGCCGGGTGCGCGGAGGCCCAGCGCGAGGCCAGGAGAAGCGCCGCCCAGGCGAAGATCATCGCGTGCCCCAGCACCGAGAACCGGTGCAGCCAGGTCCACGCGAAGTTCAACGCCACCCACGCGCCGAGGGCCGGGCCGAGCCGCGGCGGGTCGGCCGAGCGCTCCCAAGCCGCCTCCTCGATCGCCAGCGTGGCCGCGAAGAGCACGATCGAGAAGAGCGCAGGCTGCTCGATGAACAGGAACGACTGCACCAGCAGGCCCGCCATGGCGACGAGCAGCAAGGGCCCGCGAGAGGCGCGCGGCACGCTGGCGCCAAGGAGCGACGCGACGGACAGGATGGCCAGAAACTTGAGTGTCGCGAACCAGGCATATCCGAGCTTGACGAATCCAAAGTAAAAGATGGTCTCGGCGAGAAGGTCCTTGTGGTGCCACGGGGTGCCGGCCACCGAGAACGAGAAGGGATCGACGGGCAGCAGGCTGCGCGCGGCGATGGCGGCGCGCGCGGTGGCCATGTGCCAGTAGATGTCCGGGTCGCCCGTGTAGAAGTAGCTCGCCAGCGCGGCGAGGGACGCGACCGAGGCCGCCGCCGCGAGGGTAGGAAAGTAGCCTTCCGGGGTCTTCACGTCGCTCCCAGGCGCGCTCATAGGCCAGCCATCGCGCGCCATCGGGCGGCCGTGAAGAGGGGCCCGCGCGTCACGAGGCGGATGCGCTCGTAGAGCGCGGCGATCCGCGGGTCGCGGATGGCGCCCTCGCCCCTCAACGCTTCCTTGTACCCTTCGGGCAGTGGGCGGGCGAAATGCCCGATACGCCACGCGCCGGTCGGCTCGAAGGGGAGGCGCGCGAGCAGCGGATCGCCGAGCGCGAAGACATCGACGACATGCACGCCTGGGCCCGCGAAGTAAGCAAAGAAGCCAGTCTCCTTGGTCACCGCCAAGGTGGCATTCTGCGCTCGGGCGCGAAGGCCGTTGAACGCCCCCGGATAAGGCGGCACGGGCCCGTGGTAGGCGAGGATCTTGGCGTAGCCCTTGATGACGCGAACGAGGCCCGTCTCGGGGAAGTAGTACGCGCGCTCGTCAGCGATGCCGTGCGTGTGCTCGTAGGCGTCGCTGGCGATCGCGTCGCCGTAGTCGGAGCCCGCGCGCCAGTGCGAGCGGGGTAGGGCGAGCGTGCCGAGGGCGACGAGGCCCGCCAGCGCGCCGACGAACCGCACGCGGCGCCGTGGCCAGAGGCGCAAGACGAGCGGTACGCACACGAAGAGCAGACCACCGAAGAAGCGGCCGGACATGAAGTCTCCGCCGATGCGTATGACCGCGGCAAGATAGAGCAGCACGCCCGCCCCGAGCGCCGCTTCGGCGCGGCCCCCGCGCCGGAGGGCCAGGCCCGCTCCCAGGGCGACGACCGCGAGCGTCAGCGGGTCGCGCACCAGGGAGTCGGCGGCGTAGCGCAGACCTTGGAGCACGAGCGCCGACGCCGGCAGATGGACGTCGAGCTTCGCGTACGCCGTATTGGAGACGAGCGACCCGTAGTAGACGAGCGAGAATGCCTCCCACGCCGCGAGCGGCGCCAGTCCTAGGGCCGCCGTAGCCAGGGCGCGGCGCCATCGGGGGCTCGTCGCCACGGCGTGCACGAGGGCGGGCAGCGCGACGAGCGTCGCGTCGGGCCGCGTGAGCGCGATGAGCGCCGTGAGAAGACCGAGCAGCGCGGTGCGGCGCTGCGAGGCCTCGGAAAAGACGACGGCTGCGAGCACCGCGAAGAGCAGATCGAGCAGCGGGTTCTCCAGGCCGCAGGCGGCGTAGTCGACCACCGCGCGCGACCCCGCGATCAGCACCACGGCGAGCGTCGCCCACGCCGGCCCTTCGGTCTGCGCGATGACCACGAGCAGCGCGGCGACCGCCACCGCGATAGAGAGGGCGATCGTCGAGAAGTACCCCTCGCCCGCGAGGCCGTACGCCGGCAAGAGCAGCAGCATCCAGAGCGGGTGCGTGTAGCTCTGCACGCGCTCGTCGACGTTCCAGCGAAGCCCGTAGCCGTGCCACGCGTTGTCGACCGTGCGAAGGGTGATAAACGCGTCGTCCGACATCCAAGCGCAGCGGACCAGGAGCGCGGCAAAGAGGGTGAGGAGCGCCGCGAGAAGGGCGCTGCGGCGCGCGCGGGCGGCGACGTCGAGCGGGGCGGGGGCGGGCAAACGGGCGACCTTGGGGGCGAGAGTACCTGCACCGCTGGCTTGCTGGCGCAACAGCGTCCGACCGCCAGCGGGCGGGGGGAGGGCCGCTCCTTGTCGAACGACCTCCCCCTTCCCTTGTTGTGCCACGATGCCCTCGGCTCTTACGTCGAGTGCGTCGTCGTCCGACCCAAACGGACGTAGCTCTCAGCGACGCACGCGCCCCTGAGAGCTTGAAGGATGCGCGTGCAAGCCAGGAGGAGTCGCGTGTATCCCCGAGCGGGGGGCAGCATGTCGCAGTGGGGCGGCTACGCAGCCGGACGGGGACCCGTCCGTGCCGGGTTGCTCCGCCCATCGGGCGCGCAAACGCCGGCTGCAGGGTGCACGAGGCGAGCCCACGGAATCCTGCGGCGGAACGGGACGTGCACGGGGTCCACCGCTTCGCAACGCACCAGAGGCCAGGAAAAACGCCATGCTGATTATTCTCTTCATCGTGCTCTTGTTCGCCCTAGCCGGCGGCGGTTGGGGCCACTCGCGCTACGGATACGTCGGGTGGTCGCCGGCGGGCATCATCCTGCTGGTCGTGGTGTTTCTCTGGTTTAGCGGAAGGCTCCACGGCTGAAACAGCCGTTTCACGCTCTTCTCGCTCGGCAACGGGCGCCGGCGAAGCGGATCCTTCGCCTGGTCGGGCGGGGGATCCTGGCCGCGGCGCTGGTCGTCGCGGGGGCGTTGGTCTTTTACCTCGCCGCGATGAACGTGTTTCTCGGAACCCGACTCTTCCGTCGGGCCATCAGCTACGACCCGGGCTCGCTACTCGTCGACTACGACAGGGCCTATTCGCTGTGGCCCGGGCGCATTCACGTCGAAGGGCTGGTCATCCGGGGGAGCGACCGCAACGTCGAATGGACGCTCGTTCTCGACCGCTGTGACTTCCGCGCGCACTTCGTCGACTTGCTCCACAGACAATTTCACGCGGGCCCCGTCACGGGCGACGGATTGAACTTCCGCGTCCGCCAGCGGAAGAGCCGTTGGACCGCGGCCGAGATGGCCGCCACGCCTCCAGTGCCCGGGTTTGCCGATCCGGCGCTGCCGCTGCCGGGCCCCGATCCCCCGCCGCCGACGGACGCGAACTACGCTCTCTGGTCGGTGCGCCTCGACGACGTCGACGCACGCCATGTTCGCGAGATCTGGGTCGACACGATGCGCTACTCGGGCGACATCGAGATCCACGGCCGCTGGCTATTCCGGCCCATGCGCTGGCTCGAGGTCGGCCCTGCGAGGATCGACATGCGCCCGCTCGACGCGGGCGATGGCATGGTCACCTCCTGGGTCACGGGCGTGAACGGGCATCTCGACGTGACGCTCCACCCGTTCGACCTTCGCGCGGTCCGCGGTGCCGAGATGCTCAAAGAGGTCTCGCTCGACGGCGAGTTCGACGGCGCCGTGCATATGGCGAACGTGGTGCAAGCCGTCGCGCCAGCCGTACACTTCGAAGGCACCGACGCCCCGTTGAGCGCGCGCCTCGCCATCGACCACGGGGTTCCAGGTCCCGGCACCGAAGTGCATACCAAGCCATTTCATGCCCACGCCACGGCGGGAGACATCTCCGTCGAAGCCACGGTGCAGCTGAGCGGCGTCGTCGACGCACCCAAGCACGCGCGCGCTAGCCTCGCGGCGCACGGGATGCACGCCCGAATCGGCTCGACGTCGGCGGGCGGCGACGCGCAGCTCGGGGTGCTGGTGCATGCCTCCGGGCACTCCGTGGATGTCTCGGGGAGCACGCTCGCGTTCACGGGTGCCCTGGGATCCGACGCGCCAGCCGGCTGGTGGGCGCGCGCCGAACTTCAGCACGCGGTCTTCGACCCGAAGAACGGGCCGCATCTTCGCGCAGACATCCGCGCGACGGCGAAGGAC
>Ga0302326_10008362_pt1 | contig 22841 bp, 15 predicted proteins | sample Palsa_T0_3_FD_202264 | JGI IMG/M metagenome (GOLD analysis project Ga0302326, IMG submission 202264) | Peat permafrost microbial communities from Stordalen Mire near Abisko, Sweden - Palsa_T0_3 | ecosystem: Environmental > Terrestrial > Soil > Palsa > Peat permafrost | place: Sweden: Abisko... | reverse complement strand
TGATCGAGGCTCCGCAGCTCAGTAAAAACTTCAGCTACAAGAAACGTGGCGAGGTCCGCGTGGTGGATTTCGTGAGCTTCCGTTGCGCTCCGGGAGTAATTTACGGGCTGCTTGGCGCGAACGGCGCGGGGAAAACGAGCACGCTGAGGAGTCGCGTGCCGGCAAGGCCGGGATTCCGCCGTCTCACTGCGGAAATTTCGAGCTACCCTTTGTGGAATTGAGCGTCTAACTCGGCAATCTCGTTCTTCGCGCCGGAAGAGCGCGTTGCGCGGTGCGATGCTAGAATCTTTCCGTCCATGAGCGCTGATTCCCTCATCCACGTTCACGAGTTGAGCAAACACTTCCGGAGTTTCAAACGCCGGGAGGGCGTGTGGGGCTCGGTACAAAACCTGTTCGTGCGCGAGCACCACACGGTCGCTGCCGTCGATCGCATCAGCTTTTCGATTGAGCGCGGCGAAATGGTCGGCTATATCGGCCCCAACGGCGCCGGAAAATCGACCAGCATCAAGATGCTCACGGGCATCCTGGTCCCCACCAGCGGTGAAATACGCGTGAACGGCTTCGTGCCCGCCCGAGAGCGGCGGCGCTACGTCAAGACGATCGGGGCGGTTTTTGGCCAGCGCACGCAGCTCTGGTGGGACATCGCGGTCATCGAATCCTTCAAGCTGTTGCGAAGAATTTACGATGTTTCGCAGCGCGACTTCGACGCGCGGATGGAACAGTTCGACGCGATCCTGAACATTCGCGATTACCTGCACACGCCGGTGCGCAAACTTTCTCTCGGCGAACGGATGCGCTGCGATATTGCCGCAGCGTTGCTGCACAATCCTCCGCTGTTATTTCTGGATGAACCGACGATTGGCCTGGACGTGGTCGCGAAGGATCAGATCCGGCATTTCCTGCGCGCGATCAATCGCGAATTACACACCACGGTTCTGCTGACGACGCACGATCTCGACGACATCGAAGAACTCTGTCGCCGCATCATGATCATCGACCACGGCAAAGTGCTGTACGACGGGCAACTCGCGCAACTCAAAGAGCAACTGCTGCGCACGAAATACATCAAATTCGCGCTGAAAGATCGCGCGCATGCCGCGGGCCTGGTGGCATTTTCCCGGGACGGCTGCGAAGTCGAACAGCTCGACGAGATCACGCACCGCATCCGCTTCGATCGCATGAAAGTTTCGACATCGGATCTGGTGCGGCAGATTCTAGCTGCGGTAGAAGTTCGCGACCTGCTCATCGAAGACGAGCCTATCGAGGAGATTATCAAGCGTATTTACGCGGGCGAAGCGCAATTCGAGATTCCGGTATGAGTGGCACTTACGAAGCGTTGATTCCCTACGCCGAATTTTCGCGGGTCGGGTTCGTCAATATGCTGGCGTTCCGGCTGCGATATTTCACCGGGATCATCACGTATTTTCTAAACGTCACGGTGTACTACTTCATTTGGAGCGCCGTATACAGCTCGGGGCAAACCATCGCGGGATACAACCTCACGCAGATGCTCACGTACGTGAGCGTCGGCTGGATCATTCGTTCGTTTTACTGGAATACGATCGATCAGGAGATGGCGTACGAAGTGATCGAGGGCAAGATCGCGATGGATTTGATCAAGCCGGTTTCGATGCAGTGGATGTGGATTTCACGGGCGATGGGCGAATCGGCGTTTCGCCTGGGCTTGCTGACTGTTCCGGTGGCTATCGTGGTGGCACTCGTATTTCCGGTGCAGGGTCCGGCGTCGCGCGAGAATTTCGCGCTTTTCTTGGTGAGCGTGCTGGGGAGTTTCTTCTTGATGGGCGCGATCAATTTCATGATTGGCACCTGCGCGATCCCGCTGCAATCGATTCTGGCGCTGATTCGCGCGAAGTTCTGGCTGATCGAGCTGCTTTCCGGCCTGCTGATTCCAATGAGTTTTTTCCCGGATCGTATCCAGAAGATTCTGGCGTGGCTGCCGTTCGAACACATTGCCTACACGCCGTTGCAAATTTATCTGGGCAAACTCGATCGTGGCGCAGCGTTGCGCATGCTCGGCATTCAGTGGTTCTGGGTTTTTGCGCTGCTCGCGCTGGCGCACGTCTGGTGGGATCGTGCTTCGCGCAAGATTACGATTCACGGCGGATAAGATTTCAAATGTCACCTAGTCAACAAATGAGCCGTTTTGCGGGGCGGAGCGACGGAGCATCGCCTCAAGAGAGACGGGGCACGGCCGGGTTGGTCGACGCCGTGAAGCGCCATGCGTTGCTGTTTGTGGATTATTTTTCGCAGTATGCCAAGGTTCGCGTCAGCTATCGCGGAGATTTTTTCATCAGCCTTGCCACCAGTTTCGCCGCAACCGTTTTTGCGCTGGGGTTCGTGATCGTGCTGTTCAAGAAGGTTCCGCAGATTGGAGGCTGGAGCTTCGACGAAGTTCTGTTTCTCTATGGGTTTTCGCTGATTCCCTACGGGTTCTTCAACATCATCAGCCTAAATCTCTACGAGTTCGGCAATACGTACATCATCGAAGGCAAGTTCGATCGCGTTTTGCTGCGGCCCGTCTCCTCGCTCTTCCAGGTGCTCTTCGAAACCTTCCGGATTGAAGCCCTCCAGGAAATCGCGACCGGCACATACTGCATGTTCTGCGCGTCGCGCCAGCTCGGCATTGCGTGGACGCCGACACGATTTGCGATGCTGCTGTTTTTCGGCGTGTGCGCGAGCATGATTTACGTGTCGGTTTTTCTGATGCTCACGACGATTTCGTTCTGGTTCGAAGATCGCATCGGCGTGCACCCGCCGGTATGGAACATGATGGCGTTTGGCCGCTATCCGCTGACCATCTATAGCCCCGTGGTGCAATTCTTCCTGTGTTGGATTGTTCCGTTCGGGCTCGCGTCTTTCTATCCCAGCGTTCGGATGCTTGGCCGCACTGTTTCGCCCGCCTATGCGCCGCTGGTTCCGGTCGTCGCCGTCGTGTTTCTCACCGTCGCGATTTCGCTCTGGAATCTTGGCACTCGCCGCTATTCATCGACCGGCTCGTAAATGGCGGCGGTGAGATCAGCAACGGGCCGCGCAGAGTGTGATTCAGTTTTTTGAGAAATATCCGGCGGGGAAACAGAATTAAATCAAACCACTTTCAGAATGAAGATCACGCGGTCGTCGTCGTGAGCGCCGCCACGTGAGAATAAATCCACTTCGGTCAGCACGGACTTCACGATTTCCTGGGCCGGCTGGGTGCGCTTGCTGGCGACGAGTTCAACCAAGCGTTTCGATCCAAATTCTTCTTCGGCGGCATTATCCGCTTCGGTAATTCCGTCGGTACAGGCCACCACCACGTCGCCGGGATAGAGCTTTACGTGGCCGCGCTCGTAACGCATGCCCGCAAACAGGCCCACGACGATCCCGCCTTCGGTGAGGTATTCGATGTCGCCGTTGGCCCGAACTACGCCCGGCTGCACGTGGCCCGCATTCACGTAATGGAGGGTCCGGTTGGGCTGGTCGAGAAGCCCGACGAACATAGTCATGAACTTCTGGCCGCGCGTATCGGCCAGCATCATGTCGTTCAGCGATTCCACCAGACGTTCGAGGGAATGCAAGTGCGCAAGCAAGGCGTGCAATGTGGCCTGCAGGTTGGCCATGACCATGGCCGAACCGACGCCTTTGCCTTCCACGTCCGCGACGACCATGAGAATCGTATCCGGCGCTAGCGGAATGAAATCGTAATAATCGCCGCTCACTTCCAGCGACGGGCGATGCGAGACGGCAATGTCAAAACCCGCGAGTTGCGGAGGCCGCTCCGGCAGCAGGCCCACCTGAATGCTGCGCGCGAGAGCAAGCTCACGCTCCATGCGCTGCTTGTGAAGCAGGTCGCGATGGAGTTGGGCATTTTCAAGAGCCAGGGCGACGTGGTCCGAAATCGCGCGCAAGAGGTTTTCGTCGGTGGTGGAAAATGGCCCGGTTTTCTTGTTGAGCAGTTGCAGCACGCCGATCGTTTCATTGTTCTTGCTGAGGATGGGCAGGCAGAGCAGCGATTTGGTCCGGAATCCGAGCCGTAAATCCACTTCCGATTCAAACCGGGGATCGCTGTACGCATCCGCGAGGTTTACGACTTCGCCGTGCCCGGCCACCCAGCCTGCGATTCCCTTGCTGATGGGCAGGCGGATCTCGTGCTGCTCGAGGCCCAGGCCCACGAGCGACCAAATTTCGTTTCGCTCGCGATCCACCAAAAAAACGGTTCCGCGCTCGGCGCCCGTGTGCCGGGTCGTCAACTGCAAAATAATGTTCAGCAGTTCAGCCAGGTCCAGGGTCGAGTTCAGGCGCTTGGTGGCTTCGACGATCGTCGAAAGTTCGATAACCGCGTGGCGCCGCTCGCTGCTCTCGAGGGCGACTTCCGCGTAGCGGCGGAACAGATCCATCCATCCGCGCGTATTCGCATCGAGCTTGCCTTTCGGCTGGGCCTCGAGAATTCCGATGGGATTCGGCCCACGCCCGAGAACCCAAGTGCTGCCATCGCCGTTCGCGTTGGGATTCTTGCCGTGTAAAATTCGTTCGACATGGCCCACATCCGCGGCTGAAAGCTCGCCGCTTTCTTGCCATACCACAGGCGTGCCATTCACGATGCGCCACAACCGCGCACCCTCAAAACGACCCGGCGCCGCCAACGCGCAGACCATTTGCGCCGCCAGTTCGCCTGGATCCATCTCGGGATTCAGGGTGGCGACGACCTGTCCGAGAGTTTCGAGCGGCAAGCCTTCTTGCATTCCCGTTGCTGGCGTTCGGGGCGTGGCCTTCCGCGTCATGCGAGGTTTCCCTTGTACTCGATCACCAGAATTGTGATGTCGTCGGATTGCGCGGCGCCTTCGGTAAACGCGCGCATGCCTTCGCGAATGGCGTCGCCGAGTTGATGCACGGTATCGCCAGTGAAATTTTCCAAGATTGCGCGCAATCGCGATTCTTCAAACAGCTCGTTCTGCGTATTACACGCTTCCGAAACTCCGTCGGTGTAGATCACCAGAAAATCGCCGGCATCGAGCTGCACGCGCGCGGACTGATACTCGGCTTCGAGAAACATTCCCACGGGGAAATTCGCCGATCCGAGACCCTCGAGCCCTCCACTTTTTCTTTTTAGAAGCGGCGGCACATGGCCCGCGTTCACGTATTCGAAGCGGCCCATCTTATCCAGAACGCCGTAGAAAACCGTCGCGTAGCGGTCTTCGCCGGTGCGTTCGCATAGATATTGGTTTACGCGGGCAAAGACCCCGGGCAGCGATATATCCATCGCAGCGGTGGTGAAGAAGACGCCCTGCAGCAGCGTGGCCAGCAACGCGGCGGTAACTCCCTTACCCGAAATATCGCCAACAAAAAATCCGTGACGCCCGCCACCGAGTCCAATTACGTCGAAGCAATCACCGCCCACCGAATGGCAGGACAACGTAGAGCCGGCCACCGCCACATCGGGCAAATTAGGAAGCGCTTTCGGCAAGAGCTGCTTCTGAATCTGGCTGGCGATTTCGATCTCGTGATCGAGGCGCTGCTTGGCGCGCGACGAGGCAAAGAGCCTTGCATTTTCGACCACCGTTGCGGCTTCGCGCGCCAGCGTGCGCAAGACCTCGCGATCCAAGTCGGAGAAGGCGCTCGACGGCACGTGGCTATCCAGATACAGCACGCCGAGCAGCTCGCCCTGGCGGGTGGAAATCGTGGCATCGAGAGTTTCGATGACGGGAAGCTTATCGACGGGAATGGCGATAATCGTGTGGAGTTCGAGCCGCGCCACACTTTCCTGCTGGCTCATCCCACCATCTTCGCCGGTATCGCTGACAATCAACTCGCGGCGAGTCTGCGCGACCCTCTTCACCACCGACTGCGAAACCTGGAGTTGGTCGGGACGCAAAGTCCCGCGCTGCGCGTCACGCGCGACGATCATCTGCAATTCCTGGCCTTCGTTCGCGAGCAACAGCACGCCACGCTCGGTGCGGGTGATCTTTATTGCGGCGTCGACCACAGCGGTGAGCACGTCTTCGAGGGACAGTCCGGTGCCGAGCGTGCGCGCAACCTCGAGCAGTACGCCCAAATGATACAGTTCGTGAGATCCGGCATGGGAGGGTGGGGGCGCTTCGACGCGTTCGACCAACTCCTCGATGGTCGCGCCTTCACCTAGAAAAAGCAGTTTGTAGGAATCCGCCATGCCGAAATCCACCTGGTCTTTCGGCTTCAACTCGTGGCGCAGGGTTTTTTGGCCGTTCACGAAAGTTCCGTGACGGCTGCCCATATCTTCCAAAACCATCGCGCCGTCCACGGCGAGGATTTGCGCTTGCTGGCGGCTGATGCGACTGTCTCGAAGAGTCAGTTCGTTGCCGGCCTGACGGCCAATGCGATATGGGGTGGTGCCAATGGCGACCTCACGGCGGACGCCGTTAGGTTCAATCACGACAAGTCTTGGAGCGCGTGGCATCGTCTTGGTCTGTGGAAATCGAGGCACTACAACGCAAAGCCGCGCCCAGGCACGAGTTTGCTGGCACCGCACATGGTAGGGAAAGTCGCGCCCGAAGTAAATAGGGCCGGCCCGACTATGAGCGCTTCCCGTGGATCGGCGTGGACGGCCGGGTTGCCCCGGCCCGGGGGTCGCGTGTAGAATCGCCGGGTCACTCGGTCTCTGATCTTCTCTTGCAGATGCTGGTCATTTCCAATCGCCATTTTCTTTCCCGATCGTCTAACCAGCCATAAGTCCTTAGGAGGCAAAATGAAAAGAACCCTCTCAGCTTTGATTCTGATGTTCGCGCTCGCTTGGCCGGTTCCGGCGTCCGAAAAAGAATGCGATCGCGTGGACAATGCCGGAAAAGTCGCGCAAGAGATCATGGACATTCCGGACGATATCCCGCAAAGCGTGATCGATAAGGCAGACTGCGTGGTCGTGCTGCCGTCGGTCGTAAAAGCGGCCTTCGGTATCGGCGGCAGTTACGGACGTGGCGTGATGACGTGTCGCAGCGGCGCGGATTTTCGTGGCCCGTGGGGCGCGCCCACGATGATGGCACTCGAGGGCGGAAGTTTCGGATTCCAAATTGGGGTGCAAGCTACGGACTTCGTGCTACTCCTCATGAACGACCGGGCTGCCAGCAGCATTCTCACCAGTAAAGTGAAACTGGGTGGCGACGCTTCTGCCGCTGCGGGTCCCGTAGGGCGGAGCGCTTCCGCCGAAACGGACGTGACCATGCGCGCCGAAGTTCTTTCCTACTCGCGCGCTCGTGGATTGTTTGCGGGAGTTTCCTTGACCGGCTCGACGCTTCGCGCCGACAACAGCGCAAATCGCAACCTGTATAGAAAGGACATCAGCGCTCAGGACATCGCGCTGAATGGCAAAATTGCCCCGCCGGCATGCGCCAAACTGCTGATCGCCACTCTCACGCAACACTCGCCGAAAAATATGTCGGGAAGATAAGCCACCATCGCTTCACTCGATGAGAACCTCTCGATCATCGCCGTGGTTGGCAGCGTTCGCACTGTGTGTCGCGCTCACTCCGGAGACGGGTTTGTCGCAAGCCCAATCGACGCCGGCCAATTCGGCGCGCCATTCTGGCCCAAGCGCCCGCAGCCTTGCGACGTTGCAGTTCGATGTGGATGCCGCGAAAGAATGGATGGATACGAAGTTAGATTTGCGGCAAGGCGAAAAACTCCGAATTACGGCTACCGGAAAGATCACTTACCCCGCCGACAAAAAACATCCGGACGGCCGCACGTTCGGCCCGGCGGGGATGGCCCGCGGTTTCGACGATTTGATCCACCAATATCCCGTCACCGACTCCGGGCACGGAAGCCTGATCGGGCGGCTGGGCTCGGACGAGGGCGCTCAGGCTTTCGCGGTCGGCAAGAGTTTGGAGTATGAAGCTCCTGTCGGCGGGCGGCTCTTTTTCGGCATCAACCAGAGCATGAAAGACGCAGGCGCTGCCCAGGGAAATTTTCATGTAAAAATTGAAATTATAAATCCTGGACTCTCCGCCGCGACAGCGATCGCGATTGGTGGACCTCCGGAAACTCCCGTGCCGGCGATCACCCCGGCGATCCTGGCCAAGATCCCGCGGCGGATTGCGGACCAGCGGGGAAATCCGGGAGATATGGTCAATGTCTTCGTAATCGGAACTCCGGCCGAATTGGAAAAGGTATTCAGCGCGGCCGGATGGGTTCGTGTGGACAGCTCGGTTGAGAATTCAGTAATGAACGCGGTGATGGACTCCTTCGAGAAGAAAGATTACCTGACCATGCCGATGAGTACACTTTACCTGTTCGATCGACCGCAAGATTACGGCTTTGCGCACGCCGAGCCGGTGCGCGTCGCCATGTCGCGGAATCACCTGCGTGCGTGGAAATCCCCCTACCTCATTAATGGCCGGAGGCTATGGTGCATCGCGGCGACGCATGACACCGGCTTCGAGCGGGACCAGCGGAACAACGGTGTCACACACAAGATTGATCCGGCGATTGACGGCGAACGCGAATACGTCAACGGCACCTTGTCGGAGACGGGCCTGGTCGCGCAACGCGCGCACGTGACACCCGCCGACCCGTTGATTACTGCAAAAACGGCTACCGGTGGGGAATTTCATTCGGACGGACGCATTCTCGTGCTCGTATTGAAAGATGAGACCGCGAGCAACGCGAATTAGCAGCCCGCTCCCTGCAGACCTTAATCGAGCTCGCTGGGCGTTTTGCTCGCCGGCTTTGTCGCCGCAGCTAGGTGGATCTTAGCGCCTGTGACTGGCCTTCCCACGCATCGCTCAACTGACGGATGGTTTCGCGGAGGCGCACGGCTAGTTCGACGACGGTCTGTAGTCTCTGAATGTCGGCGGGTGGCAATTTCACGGCGTGGGATAACACCAGCTCGGCGTTCCCCAGAATCCCCGTGAGCGGATTGTTAATGTCGTGCCGGAAAATTTCGGCGATGTCGTCGGACATTACGCCCCGGGAGGCGACGGCCCCCAACCGTGCGAGCTCTGCGCCACGCAAATGTCGCAACACAAGACTCGCAGCGAGCGGAGCAAAATCGCCCAGGCGGCCTACAAATTCCACCTTGCCGTCCTCGACGAGGCCGGCGATTTCTTTTTCGCGGTCGAATGAGCCAATCAGAACCACGGGGGCGCTTTCATTCAACTGGCGCAGAAATTCCGCCAGGGGCGCGCCGGCCACCAAATCATCGTCGAGCAAGACAACCCGCGGGCGGCTGTGCACCATGCTGCCGACCAATCGCGAAAGATTTTCGGCCACCGAGACCAATGCCGCGGGCTGTCTCCGCCGAATTTCCCGGGATATGGATTCGGCAAGCTGGCCGTCCGCGATTCCGCAAAGCGCTTCGGCTTCAATGGATGCTATTGGTTCCTTGGCCGCAATGGGCATTGCGTTTCATTCCTCCTGGTCATCGCGCGTTGCTCTGCTCCGGTTGCCGATGCGCTTCCTCGGGCCCGAACGCGAGTGCCTCCAGCCGACGGTTGACGGCGAGTTTCAATTCTTCGACCAGGAATGGTTTTGCCAGATACATCAGTTTCGCGGTTTGCAAGAATTTCATCGTGCGGGGCGCCAGGGTGTCGCCGGTAATGAAAATGATGCGATCGCGTGCGGCGCTCCCGGAGCGAACCAGGGCTTCGTAGAAAGCGGGCCCGTCGAGGCGCGGCATGCGCAGATCGCAAATGATCAAGTCGTAGCGTCCCCGCGATAGCCGAGTCAATCCCTCCTGGCTGTCGAGCACCGCTTCCACCTGATGGCCTTCTTCCCGCAAGACATCCACAATCAATTGCGCGACGGTGGGTTCATCCTCAACTACGAGCACCCGGCTCTTCGGCGCCGTCGTGGTAATTCTTGATTCGCGCTCGACGGCCGTGCTGTGGGCCACCGGAACTTCGACGACCGGCAATTCAACGGTGAACCGGGCGCCGCCCCCGGGCTGATTTTCCACGGAAACCTCCCCGTCGTGTTGCTTGACGATCCCGTAAACGATGGAAAGTCCCAGGCCGGTTCCCAGCCCCGAAGGTTTGGTCGTAAAAAAGGGATCGAATATGCGCGAAACAATTTCGCGCGGAATTCCCGGACCGTCGTCACTCACATCCAACGCAATCCGTTTGGCGTCGGAGACGCGCGTGCGGATGCGCACGCGGCCTTTTCCCCTGCCGTGCAACAACGCCTGCTCGGCATTGACCAGGAGATTAAGAATTACTTGCTGTAATTGATACGGGTCGGCCATGGTTTCCGGCAAATCCGCGGCTAGTTCACATTCGATTAAAATATCTTCCACTTTCAGTTCGTAACTGCGCAGGGCGAGAGCACGCTCGACGATTTCATTCAGCGCCACGCGAGTTCGCTCCGGCTCGTTTTCCCGCGCAAAATACAGCAGGTTTTTTACGATTCTCCTGGCCCGCTCCGCCTCGTGGAACACACGGCTCGCTTGGGAAAACTGCGCGGCGTTCAAACCGTGGCCGAGCAAGAGCTGTCCATAACCCATGATCGAGGTCAACGGATTATTCAATTCATGGGCGATGCCCGAAACCAACTGGCCCACCGCGGCCATTTTTTCGGTCTGCAAGAGCTTGGACTGGATTTGGCGCTCGCCGGTGACGTCGTAATAGAGTTCGAGCCACCCCATGCGCAGGCCGGCGCGGTCGAGCACCGGACGCGCAAAACGCTCCAGCACGCGCCGCGCGGGCCGCAACATTTCGAGTTCATCATGCCCCGGCTGGTCCTGGCCCTCGGAAAAGAGTTTCCACGGGGCGGCGAATCCTTCGGGAGAGCGAAAGCGCTGGCTGATCAACGACTCGAGCTCGCTGAAAGTCTCCGTAACAAGCAACTGCCTTCGTTCCAGACCGAAGTATTGACTGAAACGCGGGTTGAAGAATCGCAGGCGTCCAGCCAAGTCCACGAGTACGATTCCGGCTTCCACGGAATCGAGCACGCTCAATAATTCGGCCTCAAGCTGCCGCCACTTGCCCTCGATTCGCTGCACGAGAGGCCCTTCCTCGAGACAGAGCAGCAGTAACTCCGTTCCTGGCAGGCTCGCGCGAAAATTCAGCCGAACCGGGAATCCCGTGGAAAGCTCGCCATCCACAGCGGCCACAGCGTGCGAGGACTGCGCCAGTTCGCAGAGCCTTTCGAATTCCTGCGCCGAAGGGCGCGATAAACGATCTCCCAGCCTCGAGCCGACAAGAGCCCCGGTTTTCGCCGGCACGATCTCGCGCGCCCGGCGGTTGGCGCGCCTTACAGTTCCCGAAAAGTCAACCAGCGCCAAAGCTTCATCACTCGAATCAAAGACGGCGCGGAACGCGGCATCGCCCGCGGGCCCGTTGGGAGCGGCCGAGGGCGCGGAATGTGCACTGAGTGTGTGGCGTGGCGAGTTGTTTCGGCAAGCGCGGGTCGTCTCGCTATCTCTCATTCGCGCTGCTCGCGTGGGCAAGACGAGATAGTCGAAGTCCGTCATTGTCCCTGACAGCATGAAACGCGGCTCCGTGGACGATTTGGGAAAGGGTCATGCTAAATCGCATTGCATGATCTTGACCACCTGCAAAATTTGTTAAATAGCGTAATTTCATGGCGATAGAAGATCTCCCATGGCGAAGTCCGATAGGACCTTCCCAATTAGACATGCAGACGCGCGAACCTTCCCTTCCTAGGAATTCTCAAGGCACTGGGGGCGCGTGCTCCGGCGGGTTCTTCGGGAGCCGGTGTCGAGGAGCTAGTTGGGCTGAATTTCCGCCTGATATTGTTTGAGTTTGCGATAGAGGGTGGTCTTACCAATGCCCAGAATCCGGGCGGCGGCCAGTTTGTCGCCCCCCGCATCACGCAACGCGCGGAGTATCGCGCGCCGTTCCAATTCTTCGAGGGGGAGCAGTTCATCGTTCTGCGGCAGGCGTTCGCCGGTTCCGTATTGCAGGCTGGTGGGCAGATCGCCAGCGTGCAGAATCGGCCCGGAGCCCAGCGCAATCGCCCGTTCAATGGCGTTTTCCAGTTCGCGAACATTTCCGGGCCAATCGTAAGTTCGCAGACGAGACATCGCCTCCTCGGAAATCGTCCGGATCTTTCCGTTGGCTTCGCTGAATTTCTCGAGGAATGAAATCACCAGCGCGTCGATGTCCGATTTACGCTCCCGCAAGGGAGGCAGTTTAATTTGGACGACATTCAGCCGGAAAAACAAATCTTGGCGGAATTTCTCTTGGCGCACGGCCGCTTCCAGATCCCGATTTGTCGCGGCAATGATGCGCGCCGCGAGCGGAATGCGCTCCGTCGATCCCACCGGCCGCACTTCCTTTTCCTGCAGGGCACGGAGCAATTTCGCCTGCATATCAGTGGGCATGTCCCCGATTTCGTCCAGAAACAGCGTGCCGTTGCCGGCAATTTCCATCAATCCTTGCTTGCTGTGCATGGCGCCGGTGAAGGCGCCCTTTACGTAACCGAATAATTCCGCCTCGATTAACGTGGGAACCAGGGATGAGCAATCCACCGGAATAAATGGCCTGTTCCGTCGTACCCCGGAAAAATGCACGGACCGCGCCACCAATTCCTTACCGGTACCGCTTTCTCCGAGAATCAAAACCGGGTAGTTATGCTGGCTGACTTTTTCAATGACGCGATACACCTTTTGCATCTTTAGTGACACCCCAATCAGCCCGCCGAATCCGGGACGCGTGCGCAGAGTTTCACGCAGTACCCGATTTTCCTGGTCAACCTCAAGCAAACGAACCATGCGGTCGATTTTGCTGCGCAATTCAGGGATGTGAAACGGCTTGGTTATGTAGTCCGCGGCACCGAGCCGGGTGGCCTCCACCGCGCTTTCGATCGTGCCGTACTGGGTGAGCACCAAGACCGCGGTCTGCGGAAAATCCTGCCGGACGCGCTTCAGCAACTCCAATCCACCGATCTGCGGGACCCGCAGGTCCGTAATCAGGATTTCGACGGGCGACTGATCGAGGATTTCCAGAGCTTGCTCGGTCGTGGCCGCCAATCGTGTGCGCAGCCCGGATTCGGACACCACATCGCGACACAGATTCCGTGTCGAATCTTCATCGTCCACAATCAGAATCGTCGGCGTCGCGCCGCGCTCCGGTGAAAAAGCCGTGCCCATCTCTGGTCTGGATGAGGCTCCCATGATTTTGCTGTTCTCCCAGGTCGTCGATGCGACAGTTACTGCACAATCAGGACCAAATAGGAACTAGGAGTGCTTCCCGATTTGCCTTAAAAGAATGGCCTTAGTTGCAAAACGCGACAGTGCAGGACGGGAGTCTAATATCGAATTGGGATATTTAACAAGTCCGTAATACTACGTGGGCAGATAACTCAAGGTATCCGTAGGGAGTGCAAGTTCGGTATTGTAGCTTTTTCAAAATTGGGAATTTCGCAATGAAACGGGTGGAAGGGCTTAGAATCTCGCAGCGATCCGTCAGTGGCCGCCTCCGGCCGGAACGCGCGTTTGAACCGCCCGGCCCTCGCCTGCATTGAGCACGCGATCGAATTCAAGCAAGTACAGGCCCTCACTTGCCGAACCGGCAAAAACCTCTTCAGGCACTCCCGTAGCCGCCAGCACGGGAAATTCGCCGCCCCCAAGCCCATCCCGCTGATTTCCATCGGCGGTCGTGACTCGCAACCACGACTTGCCCTCATCGCTCGACGCATAAAGCCCACCGGAATTCCCCTCCGATTGCGTGGATACCAGCCACAATCCTGGACGAAGCAACAAGTCTTGGGCGCGCGAGCCGGGCAGACCTGAGTGCCCTGTCGTCCACGTTGCCCCGCCATCTCTCGATATGTACAGCCCGGTTCGCGCCTCGGCCAACAAGGTGGATTCATCAGCCCCTTCGAGCTTCAGTGCGCCGCGCGAATCCATGGGTAAATCGTGCCAGGTCCACGAGTGTCCGGCATCGTCCGAGAACACCATGCCATTTGAAGAAACAATGCGAATCGACTTGCCGTCTGGCGACGCCAGGACGGATTGAACGGGCAGGTCAGTTGGGGCAAAGCGCAACGAGATCCAATTTTTTCCCTCATCCCTCGATACGAATAGCCCTTGCTCGGTGGCCGCAAACCAGCCCGCCTCACTCACGCACACATCGTTCACGATAGGTCGGACGCTCCTCTTACTGGAGTTAGGAGTGCCGGCGGCACCCAAACCGGCGGGGATTTCCCAAAAAGTTCCAGTCCGCAGCCAGGCCTTCCTGGCGTCGTCATAGCGGATCAGGCCACCCGACGATACAGTGGCCCACCAGCCACTCGGGAAGGAAAAAACCGACCGCACGCTCTCGGGCGCAAGGCCGCTATCCATCGCGGTCCAGCTTGTCCCGCCATCGTTGCTCAGCACCACGGAGTCGGGAGCGTTCGCCAGAACGGCGGCGACACGCCGCGCATCTCGTCCATCAACCGCGACCGAAAGGATTCGACGGTGATAAAACCCATCATTTGCGGCGCGGAAATGTGCTCCGCCATCGTCGCTGGCGATAACGCCCTGCCGCTCAGTCCCGAGGAGCAATCGCGCGGGCTGCGCTCGGACCGAGTCGGTCGCAGGCGAATCGCCCGCCGGCTGAACGAGCATGGCGTTGATGACCCAATCCGCGGGTGAAATTCGCGTCCACGTCCCGCCGCCATCGCTCGACTTCCACAATCCCTCCGTGGTCCCGGCGTACCACACGTTGGGCTGCGCGGGATCCTGGCGAATCACCAGGGTGCGCCGCGATGCATACGGAATACCTGCGATCTTTTGCCACGTCGCGCCGCCCGAGTCACTGCGATAAATTCCCGAACACGCACTAGCGAAAATCCGCCGCGAGTTCGTGGCGTCGAACGCGAGGCTCAGGACGTCGGAATCCTCAATCATGCCTGCATGGATAGCCGACCAGTTCTGGCCGCCGTCAATCGTCTTCCACGGAAGATGGAATGTTCCGGCATATATGATTTCCGGATTCGCGGGATCGATCGCCAAAGAATCAAAATTACGAAGTTCATCATCGCCTGGCGGGGTCGCTCGCTTCCAATTGCGCGCTCCATCGCGCGAAACGAAAACGCCATCCAGAGCGCCCGCGACGAGCACGTCCGGGTCCGAAGCCGCCTGCACCAGCGCGCGCACCGCATGCGCCCGAAGACCAGATTCTTGCCAAGTCTCGCCGCCGTCGTGGCTCACGAAGATTCCTCCACCTTCTCCGGAAACTTCGCGCGTCCAGGTAGAAGCAAAAATTTGCGAAGGATTGCGCGGGTCAACAATCAATCCGGTGACAAGCGCGTTCGAATTCGTGCCGGCGAGGCCGAGCAACTTCCAGGATTCGCCTCCGTCCGTCGAACCAAAGATGTGCCCATCCGTAGTCCCGAGATACACGATCCGGGAATCGTTAGGATCGCTTGCGAACGCCCGAACGTCTCCGCCAGTGAGTCCGGCCGAGCGCCAGACCTGCGCCGACGCAGCCGATGCGAACAGGAACGCCAGCACAGCGAACGCACAGGTGCCGAGTTTTCTAAAATGAGAAAATTGGGTGTTCATACGTTTACATCTCAAGCCTCGCTCAGGTGAATCCGGGGCGATTCACGAAGCAGAACGAAGCTTCCACGACCACCACGCGCGGGCTGCAGTGCGCCACAAACGACAAGCGCAGGCGGAGCAGTCCGCGGGCGGTACAACAAACCAAAGCGAATCAGTCAAATCTCAAAGCACGCCTCACGACGAAGCAGCAGCTACGCCGTTGGCGCGGGACCACGAGCTAATACGATGCGCCATCCGGAACGAAGACGACATCCAGACGCCGATTCTCAACGCCGGCGCCGGCCGTGCCGGATTCGCTCCGTACTTCGATGCGGGTGGCGTCGATGCCCTTCTCGTCTCCCAGATACTTCTTACCGGCATCACCGCGCCGGGTAGCCAACCTTTCGGCGTGGGCTTCCTCGGGGTCCGCGTAGCCGACCAGCACCACTTTGGACTTGGGATCGCTCTGCAAACGCACCGCGACGTCGTCCAGGTCGCGCTTGCATACATTATCGGCTCGGGCGCTGTCTAACGTGAACTTGCAGGCGCTTACTTTGCTGGCCTGGGGCGCTGGAGCGGGAGCCTGCACGGTGACGTTCGCGGAGCAGTCGCAGGCGCTGTGCGTCACTGTTTCGGCACGTCCCGTTACCACGTAATTCCCTGGTTGCAGGCCGGACGTGTCAAGTTGTACGCTCGCGCCATCGCCCACGATCGTTCCGCCGTTGGTCTGCCAGGTGTAGGTCAGCGCCGATCCCGACGGGTCATTCACATTTGCGGTGATGGTGGCGCGCTCGCCGGCCAGCACGGTGGAGCGATCCGCCGTGCAAGTCATGGTGGGTGCAGGGGGTGCGGGTTTGGGCTGGACGACTACATTCGCCGAGCAGCTCGAGGTATTGCCCGCGCCATTTTCGACGCGCGATGTGAGGGTATAACTTCCCGGCGCGACTCCTGCGGAATCCCAGCGTACGAATGATCCGACGCCGCTAATTTTTCCGCCGCTCGCCGTCCACACGTAGGTGAGCGGACGCCCGTTCAGGTCCGTCGCGGTCGCCGTAGCAACCACTCCTTCATTGGAACCTTCCATTAGCGAGGATTTGTCGACCACACAGGATGAGGTAATGCTATCCGGTGGAAGAGGCTTTTCCGGCCAGAACGCGGTGCCGACCTTGATCACAAAACCATTGCGATCACGGTGGCCAGTCAAATCGAGCGAATAGCGATAGCCCAAGTCAAGCGCCGCCCACTTCCAGGCATAGAGCCGAATGCCGGTGATGCTATCGACGGGATCGCGGGGCCCGACGGTCGAATTTTTAATTCCGCCGCCCACGAAGATCGTCGCGTCATATTCCGTGATGATCTGAAAGCGCTTGTCAGGAAAAATCAGCATCCCGGCGCCGACTTGCATCTGGTCCGCAAGATTCAGCACCGCCGTTCCGGCGACTCCGTCGATGGTCACGTTGTTGAAGGTGGAATCACGCGTAAAGCGGTAGGCCCAGTTCGCGGTGGCCACAATGCTGCGGTGCATAATGGTCTTGCTCGCTTCCACGCCAATGCCGTAATTAAATTTTCCGTACTGCACTTGGTTCGAGAGCAAGTCCGTGTAGCCCGTCACGGTCGGAATGTAAAAATCGTTGCGAATCGAAAGGCTGAGGGGTTTGCCGCGGCGTTCCGATAACAGGGCGATCTTGAATCCCAAATCAATTTCGCCGACGCCGGTGCCGTTGTGCGAAGCAAACGGGTCATCTTCGACGTAGCCGGGCCGGAAGCCGGTGGAGGGAATCACCGAATTGTAAATCGTGTTCTGATATTGAGGGTTGAGCGCATTCACGGAAGAAAGGCTCAACTGGCTGGGCGCGCCGACGTGAATATGATCCTGAGCATCGATGTCGAAGAACACGGAAAACCAGCGCGTTACACCATAGCCAAAAGCGGGAATCAACTGCAGCGAAGTAATTTCACCGGGCATGCGCGAAAACTTGTTCAGACCAAGCCCAATATCAAAGGCATGTTTCGGCAGAGTTTCTCCGGTTTCAAGGGTGAAAAGACCCGGATTGCCGTCGAGCGCCGGCATCGGCGTCCAGCGGGGCGATTGGCTGGAGGTTGAATTGTCGTCCGTCGCGGCTGCGGCAGGAGGTTGCGGCGTAACGGGCGGGGTGCCAGGAGCCGGCTGCGGATCGGTAGCCGCACTGTCGGCGCCGGAAGCCGCCATCCCCGGCACGGGATCAGCGTTCTTCGCCGGAGTCGCGGCTGCCGTCTTCGCGCCATCGCCATCTACACCGGCGGTCTTCTTGTCGTCCCCATAGCTCGCGGAGAGAGCCCAGGCAACCAAAAGAAATAAAATGGCAGTAGATCGCAAGAATCTCATTGGTCCTCCAACGACGTGCCATCCGACCCGACTGCGCGCCTGGAAGCTTGGCGCAGCGGAAAATCCCGAACAATCAGGTATAAGCCTGAGTCTTGTTTTGCAGCACGGGATCCAATGAAGTCGGGGGCAATTACTAGAAATCGATTCGGGCGGATTATAGTTCAGGCATGGGCTTTACAGAACAAGTTTTTCCAGTTGTTCGCCCGCAACCAATTCCGCGACTCGGTGTTTGGGTTCTTATGGCACCTGTATCCGAGGATTTCTGTCGCACGCTTCACGAACGAGAATCCGGCCTAATCTCGCGTCCGGTCTCGACATCTGTTATATTTGGGTCAACGGTAAACGCTTTCGCGCTCCAGCCGAAAGCGCCAAACTTTGGGAGGAATTTATGAAACGCTGGAGAGTTTTGCTTTTCACCGCCGCGCTATCCGTTTTCTTTGCGTTCACCGTTCAGGCTCAAACTCAGGACCCCGCAGCGCAAACTTCAGATGCACCCGCTTACGCCGCAGCCCCTGGAACACGAATTCTCGTCGCGTTGCAAACGCCGATATCCACCAAGGTGGACAAGGCAGGCAAGAGCATCCGCGCGCGCACGCTGCAGCCAATCGTCACGCAAGATGGCACGGCGTTACCTCCGGGCGCCGAAATTCGCGGCCATCTCGACAAGGTTCAATCGGCTGGCAAGACCGGTCGCGCGCACCTGTGGATCACTTTCGACGATATCCGGACCCGAAGCGGGTGGGTTCCGCTCGTGGCGGCGCTCGTCGACGCTCCGGGGGTTCACTCGATCCGCGTGCTCTTCGATCGTGAAGGCGAAATCGAAGCGCCTACGAGCAATCGCGATCAAGAAGCGCTGGCGATGGCGATGGCGGCCCTGGCTGGAGCGGAACCCGGCATCGTCAACAACGACAAGAAGGACGCAGCTAAGGGCGCGGCAACCGGGGCGGCCCAGGCCTTCATGGCCACCTCGGGCATCGGGCAGGATCTGACCCTTGCGGAAAACATGAAGCTCGAAATTGTCCTGCAGCGCCCGCTCTTTTTCGGCAAAACGTAGCGCGGCGGGAAATCCAGAGCCGCGTAGCGAACGCGGACTTGCCTTATTTGGGCGGCCGAGTACGGGGCCCAACATTCCTTCGACCCTGGAATCGGCCGCTCGCTTGGATTTCCTTACCACTGCTGATAGATTCAATCCTTGATGGCATCTGAAACCGTAAGGCTCCAGCGCATCCTGATCGTCGAAGACGAAGACAACGCCCGCAAGGGCTACGAAGCGCTGCTGCGCAAGTGGAATTGGGAAATCCTAGGCGTGGGGAGCGGCGAAGAAGCGCTCGCGAAATTCCAGGAATACCGGCCCGACTTGATCCTCGCGGACGTTGAGCTGCCGGGGATGAACGGGCTGGACTTGCTCGCGCAGCTCGGCGAGGAAATCGCGCGCATCCCCGTGATCATTATTACCGGCCGCGGCAGCGACGAACGGGTCATTCAAGCCATCGAAGCCGGCGCCTACTGGTACATCGAAAAGCCGCTGAAACCTCCGGTGTTGCGGGCATTGATCGAGCGCGCACTCGGTCACGCCCGCGACCAGCAAACCGTCGTTGCCCTGCGTCGCGATCTGCGGGCCGCCGGCAAGATCGGAACGCTGGTCGGCACGTCGGAGCCCATGCAGGACGTGATGCGCCAAGTGGAAATCGCAGCGCCCTCGACCGCGTCGGTGCTGATCACGGGAGAAACCGGCTCCGGCAAGGAAATGGTGGCGCGTTCGATTCATATGCTCTCGCCGCGCGCCGAGCGGCCCTTCATCGCCATCAACTGCTCGGCGATTCCCGAATCCCTGATGGAAAGCGAAATCTTCGGCCACGAGAAAGGAGCTTTCACCGGGGCCGCTGAACGCCGCATCGGCTGCTTCGAACTGGCGGACGGCGGCACGCTGCTGCTCGACGAAATCGGGGAAATGCCCGCGCCCACTCAGGCGAAATTACTTCGGGTGCTCGAAGATCATAAAGTGCGCAGGCTGGGGAGCAAGGTCGAGACCTCGGTGGACGTTCGCGTGGTGGCCGCGACGAACAAGAACCCCGAGCAGGCGGTGGCTGATGGCCATCTGCGCCAGGATTTATATTTCCGGCTCAACGTGTTTCACATCCATCTGCCGCCGTTGCGCGACCACAAGGCCGACCTGCCGCTCTTAATCGATCACCTGCTTGCGGATATTTCGGCAAAATACGAAAAAAAGATCTCCGGCGTGGGAAACGATGTCATGGATCTATTCAAATCCTACCCGTGGCCCGGAAATGTCCGCGAACTTCGTAATGTGCTGGAGCGCTCGACGATCGCCTCCGATCGCGGGACGATCGCCCGCTCGCATCTTCCCGCGGAGTTCGGCAAAGCCACGGCCATGACGACCTCCGGTCTCGCGGGACTGCGCTTCCCAGTCGGCACCACCGTGGATGCCGTGGAGCGCGAACTTATTCTTCAAACGCTAGCGGCGACGGGCCAGAACAAGACCCGCGCCTCGGACCTATTGGGGATCAGCCTCAAGACGCTTCACAATAAATTGAAGGAATACGAGGCGGGGCGGAGCGATGCGTCTCAGCCTGAAAACTAAGTTCACGCTGGCGACTTCGCTGCTCGTGCTGGCGGTCGTGACCGTCGTTTCGAGTCTGTATATCGCCCGGCTGACGCGCCAAACGCTGCGGCAGGCCGACGACCGCGCGCATTTCGTCGCCGATCAGATTTTCCTGGCCTGCAAGAATTCACTCACCGATGCGGCCGCGCGCGGCGACGCGCCTGCTTCCAATTCACCCGCAGATTTGCGCGCCTACGTGCAACGCGCCCTCGATAACAGCAACACGCTCAACTCGGTCATGGAATCGGCCATCGGCTATTCTCCGACGATTTATGAGATCACCATCAGCGATCGCGACGGAATCGTCTTAGTGTCGAGTGACGCCGCTCAGCGCGGCGAAAAGATCGCCCAGCGCCCGCCGGTGGACGCCATCGTGCGCGGCGGATTCTTCGAACAGATCCGGACGCTCAGCGGGCCGCCGCAAGTGTACGAAGATTCGCTCCCTTTTGTTTTGGGCTCAGAACCCTTCGGCGATATCCGGATCGGACTCTCGTCGTCACTGATCCGCAATGAAATCCTGCCGGGCCTGCGCTCCGCGGGATATTACGCGCTCGGTTCGGTGCTGCTCTCCACGCTGCTGGCGTTCGTGGTCAGCCGCGCGTCCCTCGCGCCGATCGACCGCATTTCCGCGCAGCTCGATCGCATCTCCGCCGGAGAATTCGACCTGGAACCGGTGAAGCGCGGCGACGAATTCGGCGCGGTGAGCACCAAAATCATCGGCATTGGAAAGCAGTTACGAGACGTGCGCGAGATTTTCAGTACCTTGCGGGAAAATCTCGATCAAGTCATGAGCGGGCTGGAGGACGGCCTATTACTTTTCAATCCGGCGGGCCGCGCCGTGCTGGTGAGCCCTTCGGTCGAGAAGTTTCTAGGAGACCGTCCGCAAGATCTGCGCGGCCGCCGCTTGAGCGAGATATTCCCCAAGGGGCATCCGATCCGTGTTGCGCTCGGTATTGAAGGCGATCAGGTGGACTCGATCGAAAACGCCGAAATCACCTTGGAGGGTTTGCAAGGCTCGCAGCGCATTGGCGTCAGCGCGCAGGTGATCCGCGAACACGGCACGCCCATGGGCGTTTTGATCACCCTTCGCGACGTGGAATCGCTCGAACGGATTGGCAGCCAGTTGCAGGTTTCCGAGCGTCTCGCCGCGCTCGGTCGAGTCACCGCCGGCGTGGCGCACGAAGTCAAAAATCCGCTGAATTCCATGCGCCTGTGGCTCGAAGTCCTCAAGGCCAACATGCCCGTCGATCCCGAACCGCAGCAAGCCGTGAAAATGCTGGACAGCGAAATTGACCGCCTGGATCGCGCCGTAAAAACATTTCTAAATTTCACCAAGCCGCTGGAGATGCGGCTCGAGGAAACGGACCTCCGCGTCTTGCTGGAAGAAATCGCCGAGGCGGCGCGGCCTTCCATCACCCGAGCTGGCGTCGACCTTCGCCTCGAAGTTCCCACCGGTTTTCCGCATGTGCTGGTCGACCAGCAAATCATTCATCAGGCGGTGCTCAACCTGCTTGTCAACGCGAGCGAGTTCACCAAGCCCGGCGGGCGAATCACGCTGGCTCTTCGCCGCAACGGCGAATTTGCGGTGATTGCGGTTTCCGATTCCGGCGCCGGTATCCCCTTGGAAGATCAAAAGAAGATCTTCCAGCTCTTTTTCACCACGCGCCCGGGCGGAACCGGAATCGGCCTGGCCAACACGTTTCGATTTGTGCAGTTGCACAATGGTCGTATAGAATTCGATTCAGAAGTCGGTCGTGGCACGACGTTTCGTTTGGAATTGCCGCTGGCGCGCTCGCTCGAAGCGCCCGCGGGAAAAGTTCGTGATTTCGGTCAACCGTTCGCGGAGCAAAAAGGGTAGCCCAGCCCTCGATGACACCTCGATATATAGCCGTTCTCTGTCTTTGCGGTCTCGCTGCCACAACGATTGGTTGCGCGCAAAAATCCGTAAAAGCAGCCGCGCCGGTGGCGGCGGCCCCCGCGCCTTCGCTTGCGGATTCGAAGCCGCTGACCACGATCGCGCCGGACACCACCGCGACGCCTCCCCCGGAGAACGTTCCGCCGCCGCCCAATCCAGCTTCGACCAGCACGCCGGAACTTCCGGTGACGCCCGCGAGGACCAAACCCGCTCCGCCCGTTCGTAAGCCTCCCACCGATACGCCCGCCGAAAATGCGACCGAACAACCCTCCCGGCCGGCAGCTCCGCAAATATCGCCGCAAATTTCTCCCGGCGATCAAGCGGCGTTCCAACGAAAAACGGAAGACGATGTCGCAGTCGCCCAGAGTAATCTCCAGCGGTCGGCGGGAAAGCAGCTCAGCGCGGCGCAACGCGATCTGGTCGAAAAGATCCAGAGCTTTTTGACGCAATCGCGAGAAGCCAGCCAGACGGGCGACTGGGCTCGCGC
>Ga0302326_10008360_pt1 | contig 22847 bp, 19 predicted proteins | sample Palsa_T0_3_FD_202264 | JGI IMG/M metagenome (GOLD analysis project Ga0302326, IMG submission 202264) | Peat permafrost microbial communities from Stordalen Mire near Abisko, Sweden - Palsa_T0_3 | ecosystem: Environmental > Terrestrial > Soil > Palsa > Peat permafrost | place: Sweden: Abisko... | reverse complement strand
TGCCGGCGGCTATGGCTACTCCGGTGCGAACGGCGGGGCGGGGGCTGCATCGGGGCTGACCAATGCGGTCACTGGCAGCACGACCGGCGCGCTGACTCTGACGCAGGATGCCTATGGCGGTGCGGGCGGCGGTTCGGCTAGCGGCACGGCAGGACCCGGTGGCCCGGCGAGCTCGACGCTCGGGAGCATGACGAGCCCCTACAGCAATACCAGGGCCAGTTCGCTGGACGTGAACCTCATTGCCACGGGTGGCAACGGCGGCTCGACCACCAGTGGCATCGCCGGCAACGCGGGCAACGCGACGGCGATGCTGTACCTGACCTCGACAGCGAGCAAGTCTCCGTCGCTGACGGGAAGCGCCACCGCACTCGGTGGCAATGCCAGCGAAGGAGCGGGTGGGACAGCGCAGGCAACATCGGAGCTCACCTCTCCCTATGCGGCCACCGCCAATGCCACCGCCACCGGCGGATCCGGGAGCACGCCGGGTGCTGCGACTGCGACAGCGACGGCGATCGGCACCAAGTCGAGCGACAATCTGATAACTGCAAACGCCACGGCCTCCTCGTTGACCGGCTCTGTTGGGGCCAACAGCACGGCCACCGCCAATACCACCTCGATCGGCGCCGTCACGGGTGTGGCGATCGCCCAGACCACCGGTGCCACCGGAAACGCCGTCGGCAACAGCACGGCCGCTAACGCAGCGACGGGAGCTACCGATACGGTATCCGCCAGTGCCACGGCTGCCACCAACATGAGCGCTGTCTCGACTCAGACCCAGGCCAACGTCGGCGGCAGCTGGTTCGGTAATCCGGGCGCCACCTCCAACAGCTACGCTGCCTACGCGGGCGCCATGGGTTTGCCCTCCTCCAGCGTGCGGACGGGCTATCTGGTCAGCCCCACGCTCAATCCGAGCGTCTATCACTCGCTCCACTCGAGCGGTTCGAGCGTCTTCGGGGCGGGAATTCTGGGCGCCAACTACACCGCGACCACGGGGACCTACAGCTACTCGTCGAGCAATACCCAGATGTACAACCTGAGCGGCAACAACGCGTTCACGCTCGGGTTACTTACCATGGGCGCCTACAACGGCGGCTTTACCCGCCTGACCCTCACAGTCACCGACGGGACCACCAGTCTGCTGACCAAGACCTTCACGTCCTTGAGTGCGGCACAGACCTACTTCACCGATGATCCGGTGTCACTCGGCGATATCACCGGCGCGGTGGATCTGAAGCTGACCTACACGCTGACGGCGGCCGCGGCGCAGGGAGCCGGGATCAGCTATCTCATCGCCGATGCGCCCGTGACTGCCGCGTCGGTTGCAAGGACCGCCACGACTGCGATCGCGCGCGAATTACCGGCTGCGTTTGCAAAATATAACGTGGAGTTGGCCACGCTGAGTGCACGCGTAGCTGCCTCCGCGGCGGCGCTATCCGTCCAGGGACGGTTCGATTCGTTGACCCATGTGAGGAGAACCACGGGTGTGCTGGTCGTCGTGCATGCTGCGCATTGACGCGGGCGACATTGTTGAGCGGCGCTGGCGCTACAGGTTGGTCGCAATTTGCGCGTGGATGCCGTGGTCCTGATCGATGAAGCCTGGATGAATCAGGTGTATGCCGACGGCGAGATCGGCCTGCAGATGACTCCACCTGGCTCGTAGGGTAATGCCCGTCGAGGACAGGGTTGTCTTACCGGGAGGCTTTGGAACGGTAGCTGCCCTGGAAGATCGGGCGTTTCTGACTGAAATCGGCCGCCTCGGCACAGGGGCGCAATACCTGACATCGGTGTGCACCGGGTCATTGCTGCTGGCGGCAGCGGGCTTGCTGCACGGGCGGCGCGCTGCCTGTCATTGGGCGTGGCGGGATCTGCTGTCGGCATTTGCCGTGGCACCAGATCCAGCACGAGTTGTACGCGACGGCAACGTCATTACCGGTGGCGGTGTTACAGCTGGTATCGATATGGCCCTGACGGTGATGGCCGAACTCGCCGGGGTCGACTACGCCCAAGCCGTGAAATTGTCGCTCGAATACGCGCCTGAACCGCCGTTTGATTCCGGACGCCCCGAGCGCGCGCGCCCCGAAACGGTGGCCGCAGTTCAACAGTGCGTGGCGGCCATGGCCGCTGAGCGAGCAGCGGCGGTCGATCGCGCTGCACGCTTGCTGGTTGGGCACTCCTGATGCGCGGCAACCTGCGCGATTGAACGACCGGAATTAGGCAGTCAGTTTCGTTTGGCGATTGACTGGAGTTGGCTGAACTCAGCCGATGGACGGCAAATTGGCAGCTTTTGGGGCATGTACTTCCACAGTTGACCTACAAGAGACAAGAGAGTCTTCCGTTAGCAGCCATTCAAAAGTATCGAAGCGGTCAGTCTCATTCGCGCACGAATCAATTCTCGCGACCAATTTTTGCGTCATCCCGTTCCTTTTAAATCTGCTGCCGATACTCAGACACCGAAATGATTCGCTGTGCGCGCGTATCCCAGAGGATGTATTTCAAAGCGCTGGGTATTTGAGATAACTTTACGCGAGTGACATCCGGAAAGAGATGCTGAGATTCGTTGTGACACTTGACCAAACAATAGTTTGGAATGCTGGCGGATAGATGGTGAATGTGATGATAGCCCATGTTGACGGTAAGCCAATTAAGCCAGCCCGGCAGAATCAGAAAACTTGTTCCCCTAATCGCCCCGGTAGTGTAGTCCCAGCGGTTACTGTCGCTCGCATAAGAGTGCTCAAAATTGTGCTGAACAGTGAACAAAATAATGCCCGCGCCACCGGCAATCGATACCGTGATTAAATAAATCGTAAAAAACAGCGCCGTGCCGAATGCCCAGCACATCAATACCCAGACGCTGAGCAGCACGACATTGTTCCAGAACATATGCCAATACTCTTTTGCGGATTTCCAATAGCGCGTTTCAAAACTAGCGGCATGCTCGGTCAACGATACGGTCGGCTGCGTCACCTTGTTTCTAACAATATGGATCACAAAGCTGATACTGCCTTTTACCCAAGTAAAGCGCGGATTGAAAATCAGATATATAAAACCGGCAATGGGCGCGGACGCGATGCCGCACTTGCGTCTATACATGCGCTGCTGCGCGTCGGTCATCGCCGCATATTCATCTACCGACAGCGTCGTGTAGGGTCCGCGGTATTTATCCCAGTTGCCATTATGGGCATGGTGATAATTATGATGCCGCGACCATACATACTGCGGCATGCCCGAGATTACGCCAAGGAGAAAACCGATCGCGCGATTAAGCCAAGGGCTGCGAAATAAGCTGCCATGGCCGCATTCGTGCATCAGCGCAAAGATCCGCAGAGTAAATAAGACGATTAGCAGCATTGCAGCTGCGGTGAGCCAGCGGGAAGTGCCGGCACCCATAACGGCGGCCCACCAAAAGAGGGCAAAGGACACTAGCGTCGTCAGAGCTTGCGTCAATCCCTTTACATTATCCGACTTGGTATACGGACCAATAATGGGCCGCCTGTGTTGCTTTATGGGCTCGATCGACGACACCATAGAACTCCGCGCGGTTACAAAATGTCACTTATGGAGAGAACTGCCCGGAGGAGTCTAACAGACGGATGTATTAGCGGCGCCCGGTGGGTAGGGCATCACTTCTGCGTTAGTCCCATGACAGATGTAGCGGGTCGGGTTGTAGAGCCGGCACGCACAAGTGTCGTCTGTACGGTAATGTCCGCTATGGAGGCACTGTTCCGGCGGCCTCGGATGACCGCTCTGGCCGGGAGCTGTAACTCCTTCGAAAGACCACTGCCGAGGCGGTCTCTAAGGCGAGTCGCTAGGTCGCCAACTCTAGGCAGCACGATCACGCAGACGAGGCAGCCCCTTTATATCGTCGCCGACTTGATGCTCTGCCACGCGGAGCTCGTAGAGCTTTTGCAGGTTCAGCCAGAACTCGGCACTGGTACCAAAGTAGTGCCCCAAACGCAGCGCCGTGTCCCCAGTGATCGCGCGCTGTCCGTTAAGGATATGCGTGATCCGATTGGTTGGCACCTTGAGCTGTCGCGCCAGCTTGGCCGCGCTCATTTTGAGCGCTTCGAGTTGCTCGGCTAGGTGCTCGCCCGGGTGAATTGCATGACGCGGCATAGAAATCTCCTCTAGTGGTAGTCAACCACTTCAACGCTCATTGGGCCTTCGCCACCCTTGAGCCATTGGAAGCAGATGCGCCACTGATCGTTCACTCGAATGCTGTACTGTCCCTTGCGATCGCCCTTCAGCGCCTCCAGGCGATTGCCAGGCAAGTTCAGATCGCGTAATGAAGTCGCGGCATCCAGCTGATCCAGCTTCATGCTCAGCTTACGCGCGAGGCCATCGAAGGCCTTGACCCGCTGTCCGGCTGCAAAACTGCGCGTTCGCTTGTCACGGTAGCTGCCGATCATGCACGAGTGACGCTACACTTCATTACTCGTTACGTCAAGCGTAACGGCGGAACTCAGCTTCCGGTCGGTCTGTGAGGAGCGAAAAGGTAGCCACGACCTGGACTCCGATCATCCGGCGATCAGGCGAGTCGCGTTCGCAACATCGGCGACCACCCGAGTGAGTAGAAGGTACAACACGCAGCAACTTTAACTTATTGATAACTAATGAAATAGCTGCCGTTGGACTCGAACCAACGACCAACGGATTAACAGGCGGGCAGCCTACTTTTTCCTACTCCTCCAGGCACTTAGGGGCTCTTCTTAAGCTATTGATTCATCTCGATGTGGTTTGAATCGCACAGTTGCAGCAGGGTGTGTCGAGGAGTCGGTTGGAGCTAGTCACTGCACGAAATCTGCACGAAATTTTGCCGACATCGCACCAACGGTTTTTAGATGCACGAGATCAAATAGCGATACCTGGCAACGTTTTAGAAGCCCTGCGACCAACGGACCGAATTCCGTTGGTCATCGTGCAGAACTGAAATCCGTTGGTCACTGGACAGCAAGGCCCGTGGACTGCCCTTCAATCGAGATCATCTGAGTATTCCTCCTCCTCATTCTCCTCGCACTCATCGCATTCCGCTGTAGGGGCTGCAATCATCTCGAACGCCAACTTTCGCGCCAGATGCGAGGCGGTGGAGAAAAGGCGGAGTAACGCGCCCTTCAGCGCGGCTCCCTCCTCCCCGTACAGCGAACGCTGCGGTGTCCGGTCTGGATTGCGAGGCACCGGCGAGAGAGGGTCGAGTCGATCCGCGTAGCGGGAAGCCCACTCAAGAAAGTCGAGCGACTGCTGCTGCAGCTTGGCTTGCACGGGACGCGGACCGGTGGCGCGTTTGGCGGCACGAATGTAGCTCCGCAGAAGTCGGGCCCGATACCACGCGCCGACTTGTCGCTCGAGCTCGGCGACGAGTTTCGAGTGCGCCTCACGTCGCTCCCGAGCCAATCCTGCGAGCCTCTGATGTTCGCGCTCAGCTTCCTCTTCAATCCGTCGCTGCTCCCGTCTACGCTTTTCCTCAAGCGCATGTTCAAGCATGGCGTGCATCACATCTGGCAATTGTTCCTCAAGCCGACGCTTCGTACTGTCCGCAAGCGTTTTAAACACGTATTCATTGGCATTCATCAGGTTCAAACGCAGATCCCCGGTGTACGCCAGATCCCAAGGCGGCAGATGGGACTGATAGCCGCGGGCGCGGCTGTCCATTTCGTACTTAGTGAGCACGTGTGGAACTTGCTTTCGCCGCTCGGAGATCGTGATCTGCACGGGCTCTCGCTCGACCTGAATGCATCCCCAGGTCGGGCCGGAATACTCGGACATCTGGTATCGCCGGCGCCAGAGGTCCTCGCTTTTTGGCGGCGCCTCGAATGTCCAGCCCATGGTCCCCGCGGCGCGCAATACACCATCTGCGACACGCAGAGCCCGTTGCGTCGAACTCGAGTCGACCGATATACAAAAGATGGGTCCTGCGCGATCCCCGCTCTTCCAGTCGAAATCCTTGACCCTAGAGGCCTTCAGGTGCAAAGCCGTGCGCCGTATGCCGGGGTTAGCGCCGCGCAAATCCGCCCGCACAGAGACCGGACTACTGCTGAGCTTGGCATCAAGAGCCTGGTGCTCGAGGGAGACCGGCGGCTTCGCTGATTCGGGCGTAGGGATCCGAACCCCATGGTGAAACGTCGGCTCTGGACCTTCGCGCACCGGCGCGACAGGAGCAGCAGCCGATGCTCTCTTCGGGTCCTCTGGCTCGGTGCGACGGTACTTCGGTAACGGTAGCAGCGTTTCGCCAGCGCGACATCGCTGATACCGAACTCTTTGGCAAGAGTCGTCATCGGTTTGGACCAGACCAGCTCGTACAAGGATTGGCGGGTCAGGGTTATATAGTTAGCGGACATCAGGTCTCCCGAAACTCCGCATGATTGCAGATACGGCGCAGCCACGTTCGAGCGAGACATCTCACTCGGAACATTGTGCCGGGTCTGGCCAAAGACTTCGCGTCTGACGCGGTGATCTCATTGGAAGACGCTGACCGAACGGAGGCCGCAAGCGCTCGAGGTAGCCCTGATAGTCCGGCAGCAAATCGACCGAAGATCTTGTGCGAATTGCCTTCGCAGCAAGCGGGAAGGGCGCGAGATTAGTGTTCTCTGGAATGGCAAAGCGATCGACGGAGTATCTTGTCAAAACAGCTTTCGCGAGCAAAGGTGCTGTGGTGTTCGAGGATTGAGTCTGCGATCAGCTCGCCTCACGAACGCATATCCTGACCAGCTGCGGAACGTCGCTTGGCACGCCCCCGCTACCACTCCGTACCAGTCCTACCCGGGCGCGTGGTACCCATTTCATTCCGGAGACATGGGTAACAGTTTGGCGCCGAACCGGTTTGGGGCACACTCGACGCGATCTGTCTCGTGATCATGCCGTCAGAACTGCGACGGATGGAAGATGTTACGTTTGACACAGGATCCAGTTCCATGGCGGTCACGGGCGAGTCTTGAGTTTAATTCTTAATGATGGAATACATCACGATTCGCTCGGCGCGCCCACGCAATCGGTATAGCCCATCTTCCAAGCCCTAGGGTGTAGGTAGGCGTAAACCCAAAGCACTGCGCAGCAATGCGTAAGTCAATGTCACATTGCGCAAGTAATCTCAAACATCTCCGGTTTCGCTATCCAGCAGTGCGAGCGAAGCGGCTGGGTAGCGACTACCCGCCACAGCTTCGGTTGGCACTGCCTCGTTCAGCGCCCGGAGCTGTTCGGGCGATAGCCGCATCGCAATGGCGCCCAATGCTTCGGCCAATTGATCGCGTCGGCGAGCGCCAACAAGCGGCACGATATCTGGGCCTTGTGCGGCTACCCATGCTATAGCAACTTGGGCGACCGTCCCTCCAAGGGCTTGGGATAGTGCCCGAAGTCCTTCCACAAGCTCCAAGTTCGTCCTGAGATTGTGGCCTTGAAAACGCGGGCTGATTGACCGGACATCGCGCTCGTTAACGCGCTCATTTGACCAGTGGCCGCTGATCAGTCCACGCGATAGAACGCCATAGGCTGTGATACCAATTCCGAGCTCACGGCAGACCGGGAGAATCGAGTCTTCCAATCCTCGTGAAAATAGGGAATATTCTATTTGCAGATCGCAGATGGGGTGGATTGCGCTGGCTCGCCGAAGAGTAGCAGCGCCGACTTCGGAAAGGCCAATGTATCTCACATAGCCTGCTCGTATCAGATCGCCGATCGCCCCTACAGTGTCTTCGATGGGGACCGCCGGATCGAGCCTCGCTGGGCGATAGATATCGATGCAATCTATGTTCAGCCGACGCAAAGAATATGTGACGTAATTCTTGACCGCAGCTGGCCGGCAATCGTAGCCGGACCAACTTCCAGCAGGGTCTCGCAATGCGCCGAACTTCAAGCTGACAAGCACTTGCTCACGAATGCGGGAATCGAGGGCCTCCCGAATCAACATCTCGTTATGGCCCATGCCGTAGAAATCGCCGGTGTCGATCAGTGTGACTCCGGCATCTAGCGCGGAATGAATCGTGGCAATACTCTCTATGCGGTCGGTCGGGCCGTAAAAGTCAGACATGCCCATGCAACCAAGGCCCAATACGGACACCTCGGGTCCCCGTGATCCGAGCAAACGATACTGCATATTCATCTCTGGTCTCCCTATAAGTGCTTCACCATGAGTGTGGGAGGAGGATGCTAGGCCCGTTAGCCGATTGCTACGGCAGCAATTTTAGAATTCTTCGCTCCGCCCTGACTGGCAGTGGCCCGACATCAGCGCGTTGAGTTCCCATAGCGGCTTCGTAATTCCTTGCGCAGGATTTTACCGGCCGCACTCTTCGGCAGTGTCGCAACTAAAAAGATGGATTTCGGCCATTTGTATGGAGCCAATTTGCCGCGCAAGCCATTTATCAACTCCTCGGCACTAATGCGAGAATCTGGCTTCAACACAACCGCTGCAACGACCCGTTCTACCCATCGCGAATCGGGTACTCCGAAGACCGCGGCCTCTAGGACATTGTGGTCGCGATAGAGGTAGCCTTCGACTTCTGTGGGGAACACGTTCTCGCCTCCCGTTACGATCATGTCCTTCTTGCGGTCGACGATATAAAGGTAGCCTTCGGCGTCGACATAGCCTAGATCCCCCGTTTTCAACCAACCATCCCTGAACGAAGTACGCGTCCCTTGCTCATCAAGCCAATAGCCTTGCATTAGATCCGGACTTCGCACTTCGATCTCGCCAATCGCGCCTCTCTCTAGGACGCAATCCGAGTCATCGACAATTCGGACCTCGCGCCCAGCTAATGGCCTTCCGCAGGATGAGAGAAGGCGCTTCCCTGAAGTTTGGCTGGCACGACGATGGTCGTCAGGATCGAGAGCCGTCACTACGCCTGCTTCCGTCGAGCCATAGCTCTGCAAGAAGCCGCAACCCGCAAACGTCCGAAGCGCGCGTCGCAGAATGTCCGCGGGCATCGACGAGGCCGCATAGAACACGAGCCGTAGGCAACTCAGATCTGTAGTCCCGGCAGCCGGATGCGCCAGGAGTTGCCCAATCATCGTCGGCACTAGGTGCACATTCGTTATCCGATGTGTTTCCAATTCCGTGAAAACGTTAGCCGGCGTAAAACTCGACAGGATCAAGGTAGTACAACCTGTCGCGAAGCTTGGAAACAGGTGATACCACATTCCCCCGACGTGAAATAGCGGCATGACTGCCATGGTCCTGTCAGATTCGTTTAGCCCGAGCATCTGCGCCGCGGCACGGCAATTCCCCAATGCCGCGCCGTGGGTTATGGCAACGCCTTTGGGATCGCCCGTCGTACCGCTGGTGTAGATCAGACAGAGCACATCACTAACACGCGCGCACCGCTCGGGCTCCGATATCCGCTCGACCGCAATCAATTCTTCGTAAGACTTCCATCCCACACTGGCAGCACCGAAGCGCACGTAGTGTTCAATGCACTGCAGTGACTCACGAAGACTGTCGATTAACGTGCAATGCTCTTCATCGGCGATTAGCAACTCCGGTGCACTGTGCAGGAGCAGCTTGGTGAGCTCGGCTGCTGCAAGTCGCCAGCTAAGAGGTACAACGATAAGGCCGGACTTCGATAAGCCATAGACCTCAACGTACTCCGTGCAGTTCCGGGAGAGAATCGCGACCCGCGCACCCTTCTTCAGCCCCAACGCAGCAACGGCGTGGTTCAGTTGGTTCACCCGTTCATTGAATGCCAAAAACGTGACGGACCGTCCGGCCGGAGCCTCGAATGCAACCTTTTGTGGATGCGCCTCGGCGTTTGATCGCAAGACATCAGCCAAAGTGCGGGCTTCCGCGAGGCTGCTCATTCGGCAAGCCGTTTGGCTGACTGAAAGGTCAGCTCGGGGTGCAGTCGTTCGTACGCGTCAGCGAGCTCCGGATTTCGCTTACAAACATCGGCGTGTTGGACACGCCCGGTCCGGAGCAGATAACTATAAGCGAACGAGACTGGATCAAGCTGCAACTTAGACTGAAGGTTTTCAAACCACTCGGTGCTCTTGATCGCGGCAGCCTGCAGCTCGTCCGAGCCTGGCTGCCTAATCCTAACAAACTGCGCCAGCATGTCCGGTACAATTGACCCGCACGCTTTGTGGGCATCGAAAAGAGCGATTGCGTCTTGGAGCGCAAGACGTGTGCCTGAACCAATTGAGGGATGTCCGGTGCGTAAAGCGTCACCCAGCAGTACAATGTTCTTTTGGTACCACCGTTGGTTTTTAACCATCTTGTATCTGAACCATGTCGACTGATGCGATAACAAATAATGACCATTAAGCTCTTCGCTGAACGCCTGCTCACAATACCGCAACACTTCTGATTCGGTCATTTGGTGCAGGCCTGACCGATGAAATGTTTCCGGATCGACTTCGACCAAAAACGTGCTGTGGTTGGCGCTGTACTGATAAGCGTGAGCGATTACTAGTCCGTCCGGAATCTGGCGAAAAATCAAACTTAGCGGCTTAAACAGCCTCGTGGTGCCAAACCAAGCTAGATAGTTGGGTCGCTGGTCCAGTACCGGGTGAAAGTACTCCTCGTATTGGGAGCGAATAGTGCTATTCGCACCGTCTGCGGCCACTATCAGATCGACGTCTGATGCGTCCATAGAGCCGTCAAGTGGGCGGTTGAACTCGATGACCACCCCTACTTCTCGGCAGTGCTTATGTAAGACCTTCAAAAGGGCGATCCGACTCATACGGTGGAATGTGTGTGCCAGCATTATCGCCGTACCCTTGTGGCTAACACTGACCGAGTCGAATACGACCTGCTCGCGGGTCAATGACGCGTAAAGCTCTGGAGCCAGTTCGCGCACAAAGGAGAGTGCAGCCTCGGAAAGGACGATACCCCAGCCGTATGTGGCACCTTCCGGATCTCGTTCGTAAACCTGAACATGGTGTCGCGCATCATCACGCTTCATGAGATAAGCGAAGAAGAGCCCCGCTGGACCTCCACCAATGATTCGTATCTTCAGGGGAACCTTCCTGCTGGCGATGCCACTTCTGAGATTCGCGGTGGGGTCAGTTCACTGACTGGCGGCCGAGGAATTCGTTGTTAGCACATTCAGCCTCGCACAACGCCGGTGGCAATGAATCCCAGCCCGCGGCAAAGGTTGATTTGCAAGCGCCATCGCTATCGGAGCTTCGCCCGTCAGACAGCGCGGACGTGATCCAATTGCGTCGCTGTCCGACTGCAAGGGCGCAGCGAAACTTCGACCATACCTTTGGGATTTAGTATGCCCGTAGTATAGCGGGCAAAGGTTATAATGTCTCGCTTGAAGGGAACAAAGCCGCGTGCCTGGAGACAGAAATCCCAGAAAAGGCGATAACGAGTAAAAGGGGGACAGTCAATGGGGCCGCGTGCTGAGGGGTGTGGGATGAAAGGGAAGCATTTGATGCCGACAACAATGCTCGCCGCGCGGCTGCATGCCATCGGCGCGCCGATGGTCGTTGAGCGTATGGCTGTACCAAAACTTCGGCCGGGCGACGCTCGGGTCAAGGTCCAGGCGGCCGGGGTTATTCCCAATTTCGGCGGGATTCTGGCCAAATGGGACGAGCAAATCACTGGAATGCACCTACCCCCGTTGCCGGCCAGCTTTGGTATCAACGCGGTGGGAGTGGTAGAGGAAGTCGATACAGAGGGATTGCGTATCAAGGCGGGGGACCGCGTGTATGTCAATCCCGGCATTGGGTGCGGCATCTGCGAACGCTGTCAACAGGGCGCGGAGAACGAATGCGCGGACTTTATTATTGCGGGTTACTGTGGATTCGGGGGGCGCTCCCGCCAGCGATTTGAACGGTACCCGCTGGGCGCGTGGGGAGAATACGTGCTCGCGCCGGAGCGCAATCTGGTGCCAATTCCTGACAAACTCAAGTTTGATGAGGCTGTCCGCATGGGCTACTTGGCCGCCGCTCTGTCGGCGCTCAGCTGCCTCAACGTGGGCACCCAGAGCATCCTGGTAATTGATGGCGCCACCGGAAAGATGGGACTGAGCGCAGTACTGATCGCGTTGGCCCTTAACGTAGGACATGTCCTCGCCACGGGGCGCCGTAAAGACCTGCTGCACCGCCTCAAGGCACTTGCCCCGGATCGGATAGATATATGGTCGCTGGATGACGGACCAGCCGCGCCCTGGATTCGGGATCATACGGCAGGCAGAGGCGCCGATGCTGCCGCCAATTTTATGGGCCGTGGAAGCTCGGCCCAAAGTGTGCTGGATACGATCGAGTCTCTGAGAAGGGGTGGGAGTTTCGTGAATATTGGGGGAACCAATGGTGAATTGCAGCTGAACATGTTCCGTTTGATGACCTCGCAGCTCCGCCTCTTTGGGAACAACTGGTTCCCGACCATGCGGGCGCGCGAAGTCGCCGGTCTAGTGCAAATAGAACGACTGGATCTATCGATATTTGATCAGAAGCGCTGGGCGCTGGCGGACATCAATGTGGCGCTCGAGCCCAATCGCGACGCGAACGGCGGGTTTTCGAACTTGGTGCTGACCGTCGAGTGATGCGTGGGGTTCACAATTGTGTTGCGAACTAAAAGCTAAACGATCAGCGCGTCCAGAACGAGGGCGCCGTCAGGGTACACCCGAAGTGGATTGATCTCGACTTCCGCTATTGTGTCGCAGCCGACGAGTATATTGGACACGGCCTGTAAGGCATGGATGATTGCGCGGCGACTCACAGCGGGTGTCTGGCGCCAGCCATCAAGTAGGACATGTCCTCGCAATTCACTGAGCATCGATTCAGCTTCCAGCGCATCTATGGGCGCAATACGACGACTGACATCGTGGAGCGCTTCCGCGAGTGTCCCCCCTAGCCCCACCAATACCACAGGACCAAAGGAGCGATCGCGCACTGCCCCGACGATCAGTTCCAGTCCAGGTGGGGCCATGACTTCGAGAAGATAGGGGCGCCGCGAACCCGGAATGGAATCAATTCGGTCAAGGGCAAGTTCAAGTTCGGCAAGGGAGCGCACGTTGACATGGACTCCTCCCACTTCGGTCTTGTGGAGTATGGCCCTGTCAATCACTTTGACAACCATCGGACCGCCATGCGCGTCAAATGCTTCGCGCGCGGAGGCGCGGTTCGCGCAGACGTGCCGCGTCGGGCACGCAAGTCCCCATAGTTCTAGGAATGCTTTTGCCCGTACCTCATCAAAGCCGCCATCCGGTCGCATGACGGACGGTGGTGTTTGGGGGTTGGGTATCGAAGCGGCTAGGCGCCATTGCGCGCGCGCATCGTCAACCATGGCGCGGGCGGCACTGACGAGGCGCTCAGGAGTTCCGTACGATGGCACTCCTTCGGCACGCGTCGCCGCCATCACGGTCTCGAACGCGCCTAACGCGCCCATACCGCAGTAGAGTAGTGGCTTCGGAGTTGTCCTGGCGGCTTTCCCCAGGACATTCGGAACGTCCAGCACGTCTGGCTCATTGAGCGCGGAGATGCAGACCAGATCGACGTTCGGATCCCTGATAATGGCGTCGAGAACAGCGGCGAAGTGAGGGGACGGCCGCCCGGTATCGACGGGGTTCTTCATATACGTCAGTGGAGGCAGGAGTTGAGTAATCGAGTCAAGAGTGGTGTTCGAAAGGGCGGGCAATCGAACGCCCTCGGCTTTCAGATTGTCGACGATGAGCAGACCCGGGCCGGCCTGGGCTGTGAGCAAAGCGACACCTGCGGCAGGTTTTGGTGACAGCCTCGATACCGACAGTGCGGCGCAGGCATCAACGAGGGCGTCTGTGCTCCCTACAACAATGGCGCCGGCCTGACGAAGGGCGGCTATCTTCAGTTCGTATCCACCGAGGAGAGCACCAGTATGCGATTTGGCGAAATCTGCACTGTCAGAACGTCCCACCGTCAGCACCACGACAGGCTTGCGCGGTGTCACCGTGCGCAGCGTGTCGTATAGGCGGCGTCCATCAGCGATGCCCTCTAGGTGCAACGCTATCACTCGTGTGGTGGTATCGCCAGCCAGGATTTCAAGCAAGTCAGAGGGCCCAACGTCCGCAGCGTTGCCCAGCCCGACGGCCACACTGACACCGACGCCCGCGCGGGCCAGCAGAAAGGCAACCGTCAAATTGACTCCGCCAGATTGAGCAACCACCGCGACTGGACCCGAAATCACGGTTTCCGTTCCCGGCGCAAAAGTCGCAAAGCATGCTCGGCCAGGATTCAGGAACCCTGAGGTGTTAGGTCCGAGTACGCGCATCCCGCCGGCCGTCGCTTGCCTGATAACCTCGGCTTCGAGATCTAAGCCTTGTGGCCCGACTTCAGCAAAGCCTCCGCCAATAATCAGCGCGCCGCCAGCTCCGGCAGCAGATGCCTCTTGCATTACCCGCGGTGCTACCGATGCGGGCACTGCGAGTGCGACCAAGTCAGGTGCGTGTGGCAATGATGAGAGAGTCGGGTAGGCCTTGAAACCTTGTATCTCAGTGGCCTTCGGGTTGATTGGGTAAAGAGGACCAGGGAAGGAGCGAAGTGCGTGCAGCAGCTGCGATCCAGCTTTCGCGATGGAGGTCGATGCGCCGACGACCGCAATCGAGTGGGGGTAGAGTAGCCGACGCAGCTGGTCGACCCGACTGCGGCTCATAACGGGGTGATTGCAACTTCCAAGTTTCGTCAAGCCGCGGTTTGACCGGATCCTGTCGAACGCGTAGTTGTTCGCAGCGGCGCAAGGCCAATGATTTCTCTGGCCTCGACCGCCGTCGCCGGTTCCATCCCCATTTCGCGGATAATCCGAGTGACCCGCTCGACCAACTGAACGTTGCTCGCAAGCACACCTTTATCGTAGTACAGATTATCTTCCAGCCCGACTCGCACGTGGCCTCCGAGCAAGAGGGCGTTGACCGCTGCAGGTAATTGTGCGGAGCCGATTCCACTGGTGCAAAAAACGGAATTCTCGGGCAGAAGATCAACCATGCTCTGGAGAATTTTTGGAGTGTAGGGAAGTGCTCCCTGGAACGCCTTGTCGCAATTCAGCACGATATTAAAAAAAGGCTTTGTGTCATAGCCAGCGCCAATCAACGCTCTTGCATCCTGCAGAATGTGAGCGGGATTGAACACCTCCCATTCTGGTTTGATTCCTCGTTGCTTCATCTTCTGTGCGAGTTCCAGACAGCGCGAGGGCGCGGTATTCAGCAAAAGCTCGCGTCCGCCGAAACTCGCGACGATCGTATGCGAGTCGAGGGTACACATTTCGGCGCCAGCTTCCAGGCCTTTGAGCCGCTCCTCCCACAGGATCTCCCAGTAGCCATTGGCGGCCTGGCGGGTCATATCTCCGTCGACACCGCCGCCGGTCGAATTATTGATCACGATATCGCAGCTCGCGCGGATCAGACTGTTAATCTCACCATAAATGGCCGGATCACAAGTCGCACCGTCGTCGGGCCGACGCGCGTGCACCGCCACGACACTGGCGCCCGCGTCGTAGCAGCGCTGTACGTCCGAGGCGATCTCTTTCGGCTGCGTCGGCAAGTGGGGATTTTGCGACTTCTTTGCCATCCCACCTGTCGGGGCGATGGTCACAACAATTTTGCGAGCTGCCATCATTCCTCCGGCATATTCTAGTAACTAGGCTGCATACGAAAATACGCTCGGGCGATCGAGTATCGCCAATACACGTGAGCCATGTAATTGGAAGTCCGCCTCAAAGTATCCCGCGAAGAAGCTGGCCAACTTTCGTTTGTCACGGCTGATCTCATCAGCGAGTTCGGCCGCCGCTGCCGCCATCCGCAACCACATCCACCCCAAAGCGACGCGGCCGACAAGATCCAGGTAAGCTTTCGCCGCGTAGAGCGGCGCCCACTCATTGTCGGCCATGTAGGCCGACAATCTGCCGGACACAACCTCTAGCACGGACACTCCTTGTTCGACCGTCGCACGAATGTCCGTCAAGTCAGTACGCGACTGGACGCTTCTCAAGTCGTCGCGGATATCGCAGATAAAGCGCTGGTAACATCGGCCTCCATCTCGTCGTAGCGTCCTGGAGACGAGGTTGATGGCATGTATGCCGTTGGTACCCTCGTAAATGGGCAAGACACGGGCGTCGCGGAGGAATTGTTCTGCTCCAGAGTCGCTTACATATCCATGGATCTGGATGCCGAGATCGGCCACCTCGACCGCGCACTCTGACAAAGATGCCTTGCACACCGGTAGAAGCCACTCCAGTCGATGAGCGGCCTGGTCGCGAATCTCCACGGATGGCGAGAGCCGCACAAGATCCATACTGCGCGATGTCTCCAGAACGAGCGCCCGGCCGGCCTCGGTCAGAACGCGCATGATGTGCAACATTCTCTGTATGTCGGGATGATGATCCAGTGTTGCCGTGGCCGTGCGGTCGAGCACCGACCGGCCCTGACGACGTTCGGCGGCGTAGCTTAGCGCATGGCTCGTGGCACTGGCGCTGATACCAATCGCATTGAGCGCGACCTCGATCCGCAATTCGTTCATCATCGTGAACAAGGTCGCAAGTCCCGCGCTTTCGGCGCCAATGAGGATTCCTTCGGAGTTCTCAAAGGTGAGCGTGCATGTAGGCGAACCGTGCAATCCCATCTTTCGCTCGATGCCCATTACGGTTGCGCCATTCCAGCGGAGTAACTCCCCGTCATCTGAGAACCGGCGAGCCGGAACGAGGAACAAACTGAGACCCTTGGTGCCCGGCAGACCACCCTCGATGCGTGCCAGCACCAAATGCACTATCTGCTTCGTTAAATCGTGATCTGCGCCGGAAATAAAGACTTTCGAACCTGTCAGGGCAAAACGACCGTTCGCAGAGCGCGAGGCGCGCGTAGAGATCAAGCCGACGTCTGATCCGGCCTGGGCTTCGGTAATCGCGATCGTCGCAGTCCATTCACCGCGCGCGAGTCTTGGCACGCAAATGGCGGCCAATTGTGGATCGGCGTGCGCGGCAAGCACGGAAATCGCTCCCCTCGCGGAGACCGCGATCATCGCAAAGGCCAGATCGGCGCCGCCCAGCATCGTGGCCACACAAGCCTGCAGGATAAATGGCATGCCCTGACCACCGTACGCAGATGGAGCACTCAGGCCGGGCCAGCCCTGATCCCGCCACAACCGAAATGCCTCCTGCCAGCCCGGTGCCATACGTACTCGTCCGGCATCGAACCGAGCGCCGATTCGGTCGGACTGTTGGCTTAGAGGCGCGATGGTTGTTGTAACGAACTCGCCAGCGGCCACCAGCACTTGATCAATGACTTCAGCATCGAGATTCTCGACTCCACTTAGCGCGAGCAGATCATCGACTTTGATGACATTGCTGAGCAGCCAACGAAAGTCCTCTACTGCAGCATCAAATCGGCTCACGGGGTCCACCAGTGCGAGGAGGGGGGCCGGAAAGGGGTTCTTCCCCGTTTGACGCGGAATTTGAGCGCCCGAGGAAGTCTTGGATGCGATCCCTCGCTTGCGGTGAGGCGTGCGACAGTGCTGCTGCCAGACTCTCCGCGAACAGGCCATCCGCGGCTGACATATCGGCAATTCGTGGCAGCGCTTGGACAATCAGATAATTGACCAGGGGCGCGTTACGGGCGATGGTCTGTGCTGTCTCCAATGCAGCCGTATCTGCGGTCCCATCGGGTACCAGGTGATGGACCAGTCCGATGCGCTCAGCCTGTTCGGCATCAATACATCGTCCCGTCAGCATCAGCTCGGTCAATCGAGAGAGTCCTATCAGGCGGCCAATGCGCACACTGCCGCCCCCGCCGATGAAGAGCCCGCGGCGGGCTTCTGGCAACTGAAAGAAGGTGCTGCGGTCGGCAATCCGACAATGCGCCGTTGCCGCGAGCTCGAACCCTCCGCCGATCACAGCGCCATGAAGGGAGGCGATGACGGGCGGGCCAAACTGTAGGCGCTCTTTGATGGCGTGCCAACGGCGCGACACCTTGTACACTTCTAACGGGCCTCTATCCTTCTGTTCCGAAAGGTCGAGCCCAGCACAAAAGTGCGGTCCCTTTGCATCGATTACGATCGCATGGACGCTGTCGTCGACACCGTGCAGCGTAGCTTCCAGCTGCTCCGCTAAGGCGTCGTTCAGTGCGTTGCGCTTGGACGGACGGTTCAAAGTGAGTCTCAGCACGGGGCCGTCCCGTGTAATCTCGAGCGGGGACGCTGCTGTCATACGCGACACTCGGTAGCGCCAGACTGATGCAGTAAGGCCACCAGATGTTCATCACGCCAAATTATCCAATCCGCAATCGATCGTCCCGCAGCAATGTCCGCTGTTGCGTCCACGATTCTAGCGCGAACATCCGCCGTCAGATGAATGGTACCCAAATCGGCCCACCAACTTTCGTAAGCTTCGCCTGCGAGGTCCAGCGTGTGCTGTGCACCGCCTGCTCCTCCGGCCAAATGAAATGTCATTAAAGGACCCATCAAGGCCCAGCGAAGGCCCAGGCCGTAGCGCATGGCATCGTCAATGTCTTGGGCGGAGGCAACTTCGTTGACCAAGCAATGGAACGCTTCTCTCATAAGGGCGGCCTGCAGTCGATTGGCGAGATGCCCACTCACTTCCCGCAGGAGGACAATCGGCCGCTTGCCCAACTGACGCATGAAGTCGCCGGCCCACCGCGCAGCCGCCGGGGCCGTTCGCGAACCGCCAACGATTTCTACCAACGGAATAAGGTGCGGCGGATTGAACGGGTGAGCCACGACGACGCGCTCAGGAAAGCGGCAGTCTGCTTGAAGCGCTGATGGGCCAATACCGCCGCTGCTGGACAGAATCACCCGGTTACCGGGCGTAGCCTGATCAATCTCGGTGATCAGCTGACGCTTGAGCTCTACGTTCTCGGGCGCATTCTCTTGAATTACGTCGGTGTCTGCCATGGCCAGAGCTATCGAGGGGGCGAACGTAAGGCGGGGCCAAGGGGGGGATGGATCGATCGAAGCATGCAACTGCCGAAGTGCAGGCCAGGCATTTACGATGAAATCACGCGTAGCCTGGGCACATTCCGGCGCGGGGTCGAAGACAACTACATCGTAGCCGTGAGCCAAATATAGCGCGGCCCAGCTTCTGCCTACTGAACCGGCACCGACGATGGTCACGCGTCGGACACGCTCAACCGACGGAAAGGTGAAGCTCATCGAACGATTCATCCCCCGCGCAAGATCCAGGCGCCACGCCGTGCACGCCACATTTGAGACAGTACCAGAAAGTACGGACGCTGCATAGCTAGAGGCGTCCAACTGCGGTTTCAGATGCGCGAGGACGGCCGCGAGCATAGATGGGCGATGGGTGGGTGCATTAGCCCAGCATGCGGCCATGACGGGCTCGGTATTGACTGAGCAGAATCGGCGAAATAGCGTGATTAGCGATGGGCTCCGATCGATATGCTACAGTGGCCACACCAAAGAGTATGGTCGGTGCGCCCGTCAGGCATGAAGGTGTTATATGTCTGCCTCAGTCAAGTCAAATAGCCCCGAGCGGCAACGGTTTTATGGGCGCCTTAGGCAGCAGCACCTCGCACCGCTTTGGGAAACTTTGCACGCGTTGGTGACGCGCGAGCCGAGCACTCCAATCCAGTCCTTCAAGTGGGACTACGACCGGGATCTGCTCGGTCTGGTGCAGGACGCTGGCAAGCTGCTCACCGCACAAGAGGCAGAGCGTCGAGTCTTGATCTTGGAGAATCCAGGCCTTCCTGGGCAAGCATCGACGACTCATACCCTATATGCCGGTGTCCAGTTAATACTGCCCGGCGAGGTGGCACGTTCCCATCGACATACACAATCAGCGCTTAGGTTCATATTGCAAGGATCAGGTGCCTACACGACAGTCGAGGGCGAGCGCATCGACATGCAGCCCGGGGACTTGATCACAACGCCCAGCTGGACTTGGCACGATCACGGTAACGAGACGCAGGAGCCTATGGTATGGCTGGATGTGCTCGATATCCCGCTGGTAAAAATGTTGGACGCGAGCTTCGCCGAGCCTGGTCAGCAGGAGAAGCAGTCGACGGTCCGCCCGCTAGGGGATTCCTCAGTCCGGTACGCAAATAATCTATTCCCGGTTGACTGGATACCGCATGCGAAGTACTCGCCCGTGTTCAAGTACCCATACCTCAAGACCCGCGAGACTCTCTCGACTCTGTCCAGGAACGGCGATCCCGACGCCTGGCACGGATTCAAACTACGGTACGTCAATCCTGCGACTGGTGGCCCGCTGTTGCCGAGTATTGGGACATTCATTCAACTGTTGCCGCAATCCTTGCGTACATTGCCGTACCGCAGCACGGATGCCACGATCCATACGTGCGTAGAAGGAGAGGGCGAGACCCGCGCCGGCGATACGGTGATTGCGTGGAAGGCGCGTGACATTTTCGTCACTCCAGGATGGACCTGGCTTACACATACAGCGACTTCGGACGCCATCCTGTTCAGTGCCTCGGATCGGCCAGTGCAAGAAGCGCTGGGACTTTGGCGAGAAGAGCGAGGTGCTCTAACCGCATGAATGCCGATCTTGGGAGCGGCCAGCGTCTCGTACTGTGGAACTACTTTCGTAGCAGCACTTCGCATCGAGTGCGTATCGCACTGAATCTTAAGCACATCCCGTTTAATTATGAAGCCGTTTCATTGCCAAAACTGGAGCATAAGCAGGATACATTCCTTGCGGTCAATCCGCAGGGTCTCGTCCCGGTATTAAACGTCGATGGATCACCATTGCGACAATCGTCGGCAATTCTGGAGTGGCTGGAGGAGACCTATCCGCTGCCGCCGCTACTCCCACAGACACCGGGCGACCGAGCTCGGATCCGCGCAATGGCTGCTTTAATCGCGAGTGATGTTCATCCACTTAATAATCTGCGTGTCCTCAATTATCTAAGATCCAATCTGGCAACAGACGAGGACTCGGTGATTGCTTGGTGCCGCCACTGGATCGGCAGCGCCTTCGAAGCGCTCGAGACCTTGCTCGCGGGCGATTCAATGCGACGCGGATTCTGCTTTGGCGCCGCGCCGACACTCGCGGACTGCTATCTTGTTCCTCAGGTTTTTAGTGCTCGGCGCTTTGGGCTTGATCTGGCCCCCTATCCAATAATCCGCCAGATCGAATCCACTTGCAGCGCGTTGCAGGCCTTTATCGATGCGCAGCCGGATAGACAGCCCGATGCAGCGTGAATGGGCTACGACGTGCGTTTGCTGCTGGTCTTTTGTTTTTCGATTCGCGTCGGGTTAGGGATAAGGAAAGCTTCGCCAATACGCCATCGCTTCTCGACGGTGCCGAGCTCGCCGTCGAAGAGCATCATCCTACCTCCGACCACGAAGCTCATATGCAGTAACGCGTGCGCGTCAGCATTTTCCTCAGTCAATCCGGCATTGAGATAAAGAGTCTTCAAAATGCGCAGCCGCTCGGCGTCGACCCGCATAACAATCTTGTCTACTCGAGGGTCTCGTCGTGCCCAGTCACGAAGAGAAAGTTCAAGCGGCCCACCAGGTACGTCAGGGCGAGAGGAAATACCGATATGCAATAGCCGTCTCAGAAGATCAGCTGGAGTGCCGACGGCATTATTGAGCCATGCCTCGATGTCTCGCGTCATCCGCCTTTGCCAGGAGTCCAGAACGGCGTCGAGAAGCTCCTCGCGAGAGTCAAAGTGCCAATAGAAGCTGCCCTTGGTGACGCCCATCTGCTTAACGAGCAGATCCAGCCGCAGTGAGCCCACACTGTGCCGAGATAGAAACGCGATGGCTCCAGCCACCCAATCCTCACGGGATAGGCGACGCCCCTCGGACGGCTGCACTCGTTTAGTCATCAGACGTCCGTGACCGTCACTGCCTGGGGACATTGCAACATAATTACAATCTGCTCGCTATCGGCCTTCGAGGTCAATGCTGACAATTGGCCGTTTCGCTTTTTGGTGCTTACCGCCCGCCGTTTACGCGGCGATATCACTGTTGTCAGTTTATCCGGACAGATCGAGAGTGGTAAGCGGGGGGGTCGCTTTGATACATCGAGCGCAACATAGCACCCCCTTCCAGGGTGCCAAATAAGTAATTAAGAGCCACCGTGCGTTACCTCCCGATATCGCAGCGGGCTAGATTGTCTGCGCCAGCGGCGCTTTTGCGATTACGAAAGTCGCAAGAAATGGTAAACTGGTACACTGAAGTTGTGCGAAAGTGCCCCTCACTTAACGTCTTGCCCTTTTGCGTCCGGTTCGCGCCTGAGAGCACGCCCGTACGGCATGTCTAACCGCTTTGAAGTTGCTGCTCATGAGCTGGAGGCGTACGAACGCGACGGCGTAGTTTGTTTGCGCAATGTGGTTCCGCCGGCGCGATGTCGCCAGATGCTGAGTGCCGTCCACGCCTATTTGGAACGAGGCCAGGGGCGGATCCAAGAGGCCAAAGCAACGGAGGATGGGCCTCGCTTAATCGGCGCGGTTTTCATGAGTGTGCTTGATAAAGAGTTCCGCGAATTCAGTCGCGACTCAGCGCTGCCTGAGGTGGCGGCGCAATTGATGAGGGTAGAACGGGTTCGATTTTTCTACGACCAGATGTTCATCAAGGAACCGGGCACGCCGGAACCGACGCCTTGGCATAACGATCTTCCCTTCTGGCCTATGCGGGGCAATGATCTGATCTCGCTGTGGGTCGCGCTGACGCCCGTAACGAAAGAATCGAGCGGCGTGGAATACCTGGCCGAATCACATAAAACTGGGACGCTGTTTCAGGCCATTGGTTTCGGTGGTTATTCGATTCCTCCTGCTGCCGGCCAGCTGCCTTGCCCAAACTACCTTGATCACTCGCTCCGCCGCTCTGATCAGCGTTTTCTATCCTGGGATATGCAGCCCGGCGATGTTCTTTGCCATCATCCTCTTACAGCGCATGGTTCAGGCGCCAACAATTCCAAAACGCAATTGAGAGTTGGGCTATCGGTGCGCTATCTG
>Ga0302326_10008358_pt1 | contig 22848 bp, 12 predicted proteins | sample Palsa_T0_3_FD_202264 | JGI IMG/M metagenome (GOLD analysis project Ga0302326, IMG submission 202264) | Peat permafrost microbial communities from Stordalen Mire near Abisko, Sweden - Palsa_T0_3 | ecosystem: Environmental > Terrestrial > Soil > Palsa > Peat permafrost | place: Sweden: Abisko... | reverse complement strand
CGATTACCGCAACTACCCCTCGGACTCCGCCGACAACCGCCTGGAGGAGGACCTCGACCTCAATTCGTACTATCGATCGCAGCGAAGCAAAGCGAGCGTGTATTTCGGCTTCCAGCGACGCGATGAACTCAATGCCGAGCTGTCCTCGGCGTTCTACAATCCCAACGGGCCGGTGCTGCCCACCAACCCGGACACGGGCAGAACCACCAACGGGGCGACCCGGACCAGCTACACCCTCCTTCCGGACTTCAGCTATAACATGACGCCGCTTACCGCAGTGGGCGTTTCGGCCATCGCGGAGCAGTTCCAGTATTCGCCGAATAACACCTTTGACGCCGTCAATTTTCGCTACTTCCTGGGGAAGACGTATCTGCGCTTTACGCTCGATCAGAAGGACGACTTGACCGTGGGCGGCTATGGCTCGAAGTACCAGGCAACCGAATTCGATTCCACCGCCACCGCCGGCGGCGTGTCGTTGCAGCTCGACCGCAACTGGACACCCTTGCTGACGACCTCCGCGTCCGTCCAGTATCAGCACACCAATCTCGACACCAGCCTGCCGACTCCTTACACAACGACGGCCAATCTTTGGGGCGCCAACGTCGCCGCCACTTACACGGCTGCGACGAGTGAATTCCGATTGAACGGCGGCCGCGTGATCACCCCGACCGGCGGCGGCGGCCTCTACGTCAACGATCAAGTGCAGATGCAATACAAGCGCAGTTTCACGCAGCGCTTCTCGCTCACCGCCGCGGCAGTCTACCTTCGTACCCGGGGCGTCACGGCCAATGTGAGCGGCGATGACCGGAGCTACGTCAGGCCTGTCGTGGACGTAAAATACATGTTGACGCCCACGTTCTTCGTTCAAGGAGGCTACCAGTACATGTGGGAGAAATATGAGCTGAGCCCGGATGGGGCGCTGAATAACCGCGTGTACATCCGCTTCGGCTATCAGGGGCGGGGCCGGCAATGGTGAGCGGCGAGGAGCATCCGGCGGCGCAGACATCCGCACTCGGCAATTACGTTGCCATTCTGCGGCGGCGATTCATCTACGTGGCGACCATTCTCCCCGGCGTGGTGTTTATTTGCGTGGTGGCGGCCTTCGCCATTCGTCCGCAATATCAGTCCTCGGCCGTCATCATGCTCGAGCCCTCCTCGGTGCCGAAAGACATCATCGAATCGACGGTGCTGAGCTATTCCGACCAGCAAATCGAGATCGTGCAGGGAAGAGTCATGACGGTGGAGGGTCTGCAGCGCATCGTCCAGGAGATCGATCCGTATCCGGGGCGCGTGACCTGGACTCCAGCTGAAAAAGCTCAGCACTTGCTCGAGGACACCTCGCTCGAGAAGGTCGATCCCGTGACGATGAAGCCGCAGGCCGAGTCGAATGCGTTTTCATTGCATTACGACAACCCCGATCCGGCGATCGCCGTGGCGATCGACCAGCGCCTCGCGCAGCTGTTTCTGACCTACAACCAGATTCGCCGCACCGAGGCGGCGGGCGAGGCGGCGGGCTTCTTGCAGAAACAGTCGGAACAGGTCGCCGATCAAATGCGCCAGGTCGACACCGAACTCGCCGCGCTGAAGAACAAATACGGCGAGGCGCTGCCGGAATTCCTGGGGCGCAATCAATCGACCGTGGAGGATCTGCAGCGCCAGATCGATAACTTGCAGCAGCAAATCCTCCTGGCGCAGGAAAAGGAGTCGGTGCTCAGTGTGCAGCTGAGTCAAATGAGCCCGAATTTGATCACCCAGTCCGGGGATCTGACCGATATCGCCACCGTGCGCGCCAAGCTCACCGAGGCGGAGCAACGCTACACCCCGGATCATCCGGAGGTGAAACGATTGCGGCGGGCGCTGGAAACCCTCATGGCGCAAACGGCGGGCAGCACGTCGCCGGGCGGGGTGGTAAAGGAATCCAATAACCCGCAGTACCAAACGACCGCGGCGCAGCTGCAAGCCGCGCGCAACGAACTCGCGAACCTGCAGGCGCAGGCCGGCGTGATGCGTGCCAAGCTCGAGCAATACCGCGGATTGGTGCAGCGTACGCCCGGCGCCGAGCGTGAAGTCTCCGAGGTTCTTCGCCGCCGGGAGGTGCTGCAAAATGAGTTCCAGCACGCGCAAGACCGGCTGCAGAGCGCGAATCTCGCGGAGAGCTTCGAGAGCCAACAAGGGGGCGAACGGTTCACTTTGCTGCGCGCCCCGGTCATGGCGCGATCGCCGGTGTTTCCGAACCGCGTCGGCTTGATTCTTCTGGGGCTCGTATTCGGTATGGCGCTCACGGGGATCGCCGTGGCGATTGCCGAGAGCAATGACAAGCATGTAAGAATTACGCGGGTTCTACCGCTGCTGAACGACGTGCCGGTGCTCGCCAGCATCCCCTACATCCGCAACACGCGCGACAAGCGCCGCCATGCGTTTATGTTAAGCTCGTTCGCGGTTGCCTATTCGCTGGCGGCGGTCATCGCGATCGCTGTGATAATATCCACGCGCCACCGGTAGCGCTCCGCTATCGGCCGTACTCTGTGCCACGGGGTAGATAAACCAAGATGTCGATCGTCGAAAATGCCATCGAGAAAACCCGGGCCAACCAGCGAAAGGGCCAACCATCGCGCCGCGCGAGCGACGCCGCTGCGGAACGCAGCGCCGGACGCACCAGACTCGCGGCCGCGATCGATCCGTCGGTGCGCATGCGCGGGGCGCCCGCGGCATTGAATATCGAGCAGTGCCGTGAGCGTCGCGTGCTGTTGCAACGCACTGACGAGAACGACGGCTCGGCCGTTGCCGCGTACCGCATGCTGCGGACGCGGCTATTGCATCGCGCCCGCATCGCCCAATGGACGACGATCGCGGTAACCAGCGCCGGCCCCAACGACGGCAAAACCCTGACCACCCTCAACCTTGCTCTCAGCATGGCGCGGGAGAAGAGCCGCGAGATCGTCCTCCTCGACATGGACATGCGCAATCCCAGCATTTGCCGCACGCTCGGCGTGGAGCCGCCCCATGAGCTGCGGCATTATCTGGAGCAGGGCACCAACGGCAACGAGATGTTCCTGTCGGTGTACAGCGAGAACTTGATGGTCGCCGGCAGCATCACCTCGACGGAGCATGCGTCCGAACTGCTTGGCTCGGAGAGGTTCGACGAACTGATCCAACTGATCAAACAGGGCGCGGTTGACCCCATCATTCTCATCGACCTCCCGCCGGTATTGCTCACCGATGATGCATTGGTGGTCGCTCCCAAAGTGGACGCGCTACTCGTCGTCGCCTCCGATGGACTCACCGAGCAGTCCGATCTTGGCAAGGCGCTCGATATGCTGAAGGAATTTCCGATTGCCGGTGTGGTGCTCAATCGGGTGAGTGAGACGATGCCCGCCTACGATTACGGCTACGACTACCACGACAGGAAGAGCGGGAACGGCAGGGGAGACTGATCCGACGCCGGTTGGAGCAGGATTCGGTTGATTAATTCCTTATACGATCGCCGCAGGGCACGCCGCTCACTGTTCGACACAGTTGCGTACCGCGTGATTTCCCAAGTGACGACTGTCCTCGGGTATATCGTGCTGGTTCGCGCCATGAGCAAGCAGGATTTCGGCGTCTACAACCTGCTGTACTCGTTCATACCGCTGGTCGGCACGGTGGCCTCGCTCGGCCTCGAACAGACCTTGCGGCGTTTCCAGCCCGAATACCTACGTCAGGGTAAGCGTAGTGCTGCGGCGTGGCTGGTGTCGCGCGTCGCGCGGGCGCGGCTGGCAACCAACGTCACGATCTTGATCGGTTTGCTGGTCGCGTGGAACTCCATCGCCCCGCGCTTTGGACTCGGACCGTATCGTGTCCAATTCGAAGTGTTCGCAGTCGTCGCGCTCCTGCATTTCCAAAGCCAGATCCTGCAGCTGTCGATGGCGTCCTACATGCTGCACCGATACAGCGTGGGATCGGTCGCCATGCTGTCGTTCAGCAAATTGGTGTTGTACTTCGGGTTGGCGGCGGCGGGTGCACTCAGTCTGCGCACGGCTATCTTCGCCGATGCCGTCGGCTATGCGGTGATTTACTTGTTTTTGCGCATCGTCTACTACCGGCAATGCCTCGCCGACCAATCGCCGGAAAGCTACCGGCCGCCGCCGGAGGAGCGCAAGAGGCTCTTCAGGTACGGGTTGTTCAACAACTTCAACGACGCCGGCACCCTATTCTTGGACTCACGCATGGACAACTTCTTCATCGTCGGGTTCATGAATGCGATATCGGTGGGCATCTATTCCTTCTATACGCGATTGAACGAGATGGCCACCAACGTACTGCCGGTGCGGCTGTTCGACAACATCATCCAGCCGATGTTCTTTGCCGTGAAACCGGCGGAAGCGGACACGCGATTGCCCCAATATTTCACCTTCCTCTTGAACATGAATCTGCTCGTGCAATGGCCGATCCTGGCGTTTTCCGTGGTCTATCACGCGGAGATCGTTCACGTCGCGTTCGGCGGGAAATTCATCGAGTATTCCTGGCTGCTGCCCGTTATCCTGGGGTTCTCCACTCTGAACAGCTTTGCCACCCCGGTTGCGCTGGTGGCGCAGTACGAGGAGAAGCCGGGGATCCAGCTGCTGAGCAAGATCTTCGCCGGCTACAACGTCCTCGCGATGCTGTTGTTGATCCCGCACATGGGTCTTTACGGTGCAGCGCTCGCGAGCGGCTCCGCCCAGATCTTCAAGAATGCGTTCGTTTGGTGGCACGTGCGGCGGCGCGCGGTGTGGATCAATGCCGGCGCGTCGATCTTGGCGAGCGTGACGACATGGGGCGCCGCGGTGGCCGTGTGCTTCGCAGTCAAGAGCCTGGCGACCGGGCCGGGCGTGCTGCAGTTGGTCCTGGGTATGTCGATTTTCGCGTGCTTTGCGCTGATCTACGTTCGTAGCCAGGCTCTATGCGACTCGGATCGCGACCTGCTGCTGCGGCTCTTCCCCGGCAAGGAGATGCGCTTGTTGCGCGTCCTGGGCCTGTTCAATCCGACCGGCGGCGTATCCGGCGCCCATTGAGCGAGAGTGCCTCAACCCGGCGAGTGCGCATCCTGGTGGTCTCCTCGGATACGTTCCCGCCGACGCGCGTGGACGTCGCGATACTCTTCGGTCAGGAAATGGCCGCTCGCGGCCATGAGATCGACTGGATCCTGCAGAGCGAGGCCGCTTGCTCGAAGCCGTACGTGACCTCATGGGGCGGCGGCCGGGCCTGGGTCGGAGCGACGGATCTCGGCCATTCGCTGTTCCGCCGCATCCGCAAGCACGTGCTCGGCATCGTCAACGATCTGGGATTGATCGCGCGCATGCGCGCCAAGCGCTACGATGCGGTGGAAGTCAAAGACAAATTTCTCGCGGGCGCGGTTGCTGCCATTGCGTGCCGCCTGTTCAAGATACGATTCATCTATTGGCTATCCTATCCGTTTCCGGAGTACTACCTGCTGTGCGCCAGGGATGGGACCGCGCGCTTTCCTTTCCTGTACTTGCTGCGCGGCCTGACCTTCAAGTGGCTGCTGTACCGCTGGCTGCTGCCGGCCGCGGATCACGTATTCGTGCAGAGCGAGCAGATGCGCGAGGATATTGCCGCTGAAGGCATTCCTCTCGGCAAGATGACCGCCGTACCCATGGGTATCAGCAACGATCTGTGTGCCGCGCTCGAGTCGTCGGACCGGCGCCTGCTTCCGGCGAAGACGCCTTGTGTCCTCTACCTTGGGACGTTGATCAAGGTGCGGAGATTGGATTTCCTGATTCGCGCCTTTGCGCTGGTCGCCCACGACATGCCCGCCGCCAAGCTGTATTTCGTCGGCGGCGCGGAGCCGGCCGACGAGCAGGAGTTGAAGTCCGAAGTCGCGCGGCTCGGCCTCGATGACGCCGTGGTCTTCGTCGGCCAACTGCCGCAGGCGCAGGCCCTGCAATACGTGAGAGAAGCCGATGTGTGCGTGTCGCCGTTTCATCCGACGCCGATCTTGCGTTCGACTTCACCCACCAAGCTGATCGAATACATGGCTTTGGGCAAGGCGGTGGTCGCGAACGACCATCCCGAGCAAAGGCGGGTCATCGAGGAAAGCGGCGCCGGCATGTGCGTCGCGTATGACGAGCGGGCTTTCGCGGGTGCCATTCTCGCTCTACTGAGAGACCCGCAAACCGCGCGCCTCATGGGAGCGCGCGGACGCCGCTATGCGATCGAGCACCGCTCCTACGGAATCATCGCGGGGGTGGTCGAGAAGCGCATGCTCGAGGTCATCGAGGACCAATGCTGAGCGGCGCCAAGCGGAAAATCTGCATAGTCAACCCGTTCGAGCACGGCGGCGGAGCCGAGTATCAGATCAGTCTGCTGATCGACGCGCTGTTCGGTTCCGGTGAGTTCGAGATCCACTACCTCACGCATTTCCCGGACGAACGCGATCGAATCAGAAACTACCGGGTGTGGAGGATCGGCGGTGGCGGACCGATCCCTCGACTCGGCTATGTGGTCGAGGCGCGATCGCTCTACCGGCTGCTGCGCGAGATCGGCCCGGACATCATCTATCAGCGCGTCGCCTGCGCTTATACAGCGGTCTGCGCGCTGTATGCGCGCCGTTGCGGTGTGCCTCTCATATGGCATGTGTCTCATGATACGGAGCTCACGCCGGGACACCTCGACCGGACGCGCAATTTCCTGAGGCTGCGCTTGGAGAAATGGATGGCGCAGTGGGGAGCGCGCCATGCGACGGGCATCGTCGTCCAGACGCAGTTCCAGGCCGAGCTTTTGACGAGGAACTTTGCGCGCACGGCGGACGCCGTCATCCCTAACTTTCACCCGCCGGCCGCCGAGCCGATCGACAAATCGGGTCCCCTCACCGTGCTGTGGATCGCGAACTTGAAGCCCTGGAAGCAGCCCGAGATCTTCGTGCGCCTGGCACAGAGCCTGAAGGATCGCGCGGACATTCGCTTCGTCATGGTAGGTGCCGCGGCGGCACCGGGAAAACGCTGGGCGTGGGAGCTCGCCCTGATGAGCGACATCCAGACGGCCGCCAACTTGCAATACCTCGGGGAGAAGAGTCAGGAAGAGGTCAACGCGCTCTTGGCGCGCGCGCATATCTTCGTCAACACCAGCCAGCATGAAGGATTTCCCAACACGTTCATCCAGGCCTGGCTGCGCGATGTGGCCGTAGTGAGTCTGCGGGTGGACCCGGATCAAGTGCTGGCGAGGGGAGGTGCGGGAATCGTGACGCACTCGGAAGCCGCCTTGGTCGCCGCGGTACGCAACCTCATCGACGCTCCGGAGGTGCGCGCAGGCTTCGTTGCCCGGGGCCGCAAACATGCAGAGATCCATCATTCGTTGCACAACGCCAAGGTGCTGGCGCGCCTGCTCGGCGGCACGGCCGGCGATCGGCCTTGCGCCGCTCCTAAGAGCTCTTCTTGAGCGCTCGTGCCGGCACGCCGCCGACCACCGCGCCTTGCGGAACGTCGTGAACCACGACCGCGTTGGCACCGATGACGACATCATCCCCGATCCGGATCCGTCCGAGAATTTTCGCCCCGGCGCCTATCTGCACGCGATTGCCGAGCGTGGGCGCACCGAGCGGATCGTCATAGCCGCTGTTGCCGATGGTGACGCCGTGGCGGATCAGGCAATCGTCGCCGATGACGCTCGCGCCGTGAATCACGATGCAGCCGTGATGCTCGATGCTGAGGCGGCGGCCGATCGTCGCCTTGGAGTGGATGGTGATACCGAAAAGCAACTCCGTGAGCTTCTCCAAGATCACGTAGACGATGGTCCAGGGCGCGCGCACGATCTTGTTTTTCACCCAGTAGCGCGCGTGCCCGAAGCGATACACGAGAAGGGCCCAGAAGCCGAATCCGAGCAACCCTTCACGCTGCGCCTTGAGATCCTCCAGAAGCATATTCATGCGGGATATTGTCGTGTTCTTATGGACGCTCGGCTCGCGGGCATGCGACATTACTAACTTGGCACTGGACTCTATCATTTTTCGCGGCCAATCGATTTGGATTCGTGCGCCGTTGCTACTGCTCGCAGCCGCGGCCGTGCTCGCCGGACTGTACGGGCGCTTCAAGGGTCTCGGAACCTGGCCACTGGGAGTCGATGAGTTTTACATCTCCCGGTCCATCGACAATGTGCTGCGCAGCGGATTGCCGCAGTTCCCCTGCGGCGGCTATTACACGCGCGGACTCCTGTACCAGTACCTGGTTGCCGGAGCGCGCATATCCGGGCTGTCGCCGGAACTCGGCGCGCGCTTGATTTCGGCGCTGTCGAGCTTGGCGGTGCTGCCCGCCGCATTCCTGCTCGCGCGGCGGATCGACGGCCCGCTCGCCGGATGGTTGACGGTCATCATACTTTGCGTTTCGGTTTGGGAAATCGAGATGGCGCGATTCGCTCGAATGTATGCGCCGTTCCAGGCCGTCTTTGCGTGGTATCTCGTGTATTTCCTGCGCTTCGCGGTCGAAAGCCAAGTCAGGGCGTTGGGCTACATGGCCGCACTGTCGGTGCTCGGGGTGCTGTTCTGGGAAGGCGGGGTGCTGCTCGGGCTCGCCAACCTCCTCGCGGTACTGCTCGCGCACGAGCACGGCCGCCTGAGGCCTGCCGAGTGGCGGCGCCTGGCCTTGCTGCTGGCGCTCACCGTGCTGCTTTTCCTGGCGACTCGCGATCTGCGCGGCCATGCGGAGTCATCCGACACGAGCGGGGTCGGCACCGAATCCGCGGGCCATTTGCGGCTCCTCATGCAATGGCTTGCGCCGCTGCGTCTGCATCCACTGGCCGCTTGCGGATGGCTGCTTCCCGCGGGGTTCGCGATTGCGTCGTGGGGATTCATCTCGTCGTTCCGACACCGCTGGATGGCCGCGGTGGGCTTGGTCTTCGCGCTGGCGGCGGCGGCGCTGCACATGTTCACGATCGCGGGCGGCATCCTTGTCCTGCTGTTGCTCACGGGATTGATGAATCGGAGCGATTGGAGCGAGGGCCGGGGTCGGTATTTTCTGCTGAGTGTGCTTGGATTCTTCTCGTTCTGGATGGTCTTCGCAGTGCTTGACCGCAGCGGCGGCGCGGCACCCGTCGTCGTGCAATACCTGTTCGGATTCCCGAACGTGTATGACGAGATCTTGCGTCCCTGGGGACGGACCATGCCCATTTTATCCGTCGCAATCGGGCTCGCCATCCTATTCTGGTGCTATCGGACGATCTTCACGCCCTCGCGAGAGACCGAGCCGATCAGGGTGCTCCTGGCTCTCGCCCTGGTCATGGCGCTCGCTGTTGGAATGACCGCCACCGATCGGATCGAGACGCGTTATACCTTCTTCTTGTATCCGCTGTTCATGGTACTGGCGGTCGCGGCGGTGCTGTCGCTGATCCGCCGGCGCGATGCCGTTCGACCGCTGCCGCTGCTCATATCCGCGGCATTGCCGCTGGCATGCTTCGGCGCCACCGAGGACTTTCAACCCCGCCACGTTGCGGCCATCGACTCCGCGAAGATCAATTTTCGCCTCGGCGTATCGCCGGCGGTCGCAGCCCATTATTATCCGCGCAGCGACATGCGCAGCGTCGGTGCATGGCTGGCGGCAAACACCGGGCCCGGGGACGTGGTGATCACGGGGATTCCCAATCTCGACCAATACTACGGCGGCCTCGACTACTTCTTTCTGGACGCGGACGATGCGCGCTACGACAGCTATGTGTGCCGCGACGGACACACCGACCGCTGGACCAATCACCGGCTGTTGTATACCGACGACGCATTGGCGCCCATCGTCGCCTCGGGCCGCCATGTATACGCGAGCCTTTATTCGTACGCGGAGAAGAGCCTGCAAGCCGAAGCCCAGGCGCGGGGCTGGTCGGTAACGCGCGTCTGGACCTCGGCCGAAGAGGGGTCGGATGTACTCCTGATCACGATGAACCCCGCGAACGCGCACTGAAGCCGGGAAACACTGTGCAATTCTTCGTCCTGTTGATCATCTGCACCGTCATGCTGAATGACTTCCTGGTCAAGTTGTTGAACCTGCCGACGGTGCTGCATTTCGTGCCCGAGGCACTGTCGGCCCTGGTCCTCGTCTATGTCGCGGCTGCCGGAACGCGCGATCGCTTTCGCCTAGTGCAATCGAAGTATTGGATCGTGTTCGGCGCGTTCAGCGTCATCATCCTGTGCGGCATCCTCAACAATCCGCCGGGTTCGGGACCGATGCTGAGCGGCATGAGGTTCTATCTGCGGGCGATTCCGCTATTTTTCCTCCCCGCGGTGCTGCCGATCAGCGAGGCGCAGCTCAGCCGGCAGCTGAAGTGGCTGCTGGGCCTGGCCCTGTTGCAGGTGCCGATCGCGGCATATCAACGCTGGACCGTATTGAGCGAGGGCCGCTACACCGGCGACAACGTGCAGGGAACGATGATGGATTCGGGGATCCTGTCCCTGTTCTTGATTTCGGCGGTCTGCATATTGACGGGGCTGCTGATGCGAAATCGCATCGGCAAGCTCACTTATGCCGTGCTCTTCCTGCTGCTGCTCCTGCCGACGACGATCAATGAGACGAAAGCGACCATCGTATTCCTGCCGTTCGCGCTGCTGGCGACGGTGCTGTTCGCGGCCAGGCGCGGTAAACGCCTGCGCTATGCCGGTGTCGGCGTGCTCGCGCTCGCGGCCTTCGGCGCTCTGTTCGTGCCGATCTACAACATGATGGAAATGCACAATCCCTTCAAGCAAGAACGAGACATCACGAACTTTTTCACCGACGAGAACCAGCTCAGCCGCTACTTGAGCTCGAACGTGACCGGCGTCGGAAACGTCAAGGACGTGCGCCGCGGCGATGCCGTTGCGGTGCCGCTGCAGTTCCTCTCGACCGATCCGGCGCGGCTCGCATTCGGCTTGGGACTCGGTAGCGTCTCGCCTTCGAATTTCGGCAAGAATTTCGAAGGCTCGTATTTCCAGCTGTTCAAGCAGTTCCTGATCATGTCATTCGTATTCTTTCTGCTCGAGTTCGGTGTTTTGGGAGTGCTCATGATCGGCGCTCTTTTTTGGATGGTGTTCTCGGATACCGTGGTAGTTGCCCGCGAGGACCAGTCGCTCTTCGGCGGCCTCGCCGCCGGTTGGACAGGGGTGATTGCCGTCTTCGGACTGGGGATTGCCTACACTCTGGTGCATCAGTTCACCTCGATGACGTATCTCTACTGGTATTTCGCGGGCATCATCTGCGCACGGCGCGCCTGGTTGGCCCGCCAGCGGGCGCTCGCGCCCGGGCGGCGCAACGCATGAGAATCGGAATCATGCTGCGCCACTACGAGCAGCAGGAGGGCGGCGTCAAGGTGTACACGAAGAGGCTCCTGCCTCTGCTCTTCTCGTACGGCACGCAGCACCAATACGTGCTCATCTACCAGAACTCGAAACTGCTCGGAACCTATGCGCAGTATCCGAATGTCGAGGAGGTGGCGGTCGGCATTCCGGGAACCGTGCCGTGGGACCAGATCGCGGTGCCGTGGATCGCCTGGAAAAAGCGGCTGGATGTGATTTTCAACCCGAAATTCACCATTCCCTTCCTCGCCAAGGCGAAGAAGATGTTCGTGCTGCACGGATCGGAGTGGTTCGTCATTCCCGAGCATTTCCTGAGGCACGACCGGTGGTATTTCAATACGTTCGTACCTCTCTACTGCCGCCATGCCGATGCGTTCATTGCCGTTTCCAACGCGGTCAAGGCCGACGTCGTCAAGCACACCGGGATCGATCCGCGCAAGGTGTTTCCCATCCACAACGGGTTCGACCCGGGCCTGTTCCAGCCGGTGCGCGATCCCGAACGGCTGCGCGCGGTGCGCGAGAAATACAAGCTGCCGCAGCGATTCATTCTCTGGTGCGGGCAGATCGAGTCGCGCAAGAACGTCGCGCGGCTGCTACGCGCCTTCGCGCTCATCAAGGATGAACTGCCGCATCAGCTGGTGCTCGCGGGCGAACAGCGTTGGAGCACTCGCACCGAGCTGCAAGTGATGCAGGAGCTGCACCTCGAGGACCGGGTCCATTTTCCGGGTTGGATCGATCACGGCGATTTGCCCGCGGTGTACAGCCTCGCGGAGCTCTTTGCCTTTCCGTCCCTTTACGAGGGATTCGGCATCCCCCTCATCGAGGCGATGGCCTGCGGCTGTCCCATCGTGACGGCCAACACCTGCGCGCCGCCCGAGGTGCTCGACGGGGCGGGCTGCCTCGTGGACCCGCTCGACGTCGAGGCGATCGCCGCGGGAATGAAAAGGGTGCTGCTCGATCCGGAGCTACGCGCCGGCATGATCGCACGGGGGATAGAGCGATCCAGGGCATTCAGCTGGGAGCAGTGCGCCAGACAGGTTCTCGCCGTCTTCGATTCGCTCGCGCCATCCGGCACCCGGGTGAATTCCCTCGCAATCGCGGAGCACTCTGAGCCATGAACCCCGCACCGCCGCCTACAGTGCCGAGCCCGGCGGCAACCCGCGCCGATGTAACCTTCTTGTTCGTCTGGCACACGCTGGCGTTCGCTCTTCTGCTGCTCTTGCCGGGGCTCAAGTCGCACCTGCCGTTCTGGGCGGACGAGAACCCAGAAGCTGCGGCGAGCGGGCTGGCGGTCGCCTACCTCGCGGGCGTAGCCATCCTCATGATGATTCGCGCGCGCGGCAGGCCGGTCGGCAGCGTGCGGGCGGCGAACATCACGGTGGTCGTGTTCTGTCTGGTATTCCTGTATTTCCTGCTGCAGAAACCGGCGCCCTCGATATCGCGGTCGGTCATCCTGGCGATGTTCGTGGGCTCGGTCTTGCTCGCGGCGCTTGGTTTCGCGCTGCGGCGAATCAGGGTAGCGGTGCTGATCCTGCTCGCCCTCGCCGTCGCAGGGGTCTTGGGGACCGAGATGCATCGTGCCTACGGGGCGGCGGCGGTGCGCATGGTGAGAGAGCAGACCACCATCCCCACCGCGTTCTATACGCTGCGCAGCGACATCTACCGAAACGCGATTCCCCCGACGGTCGTGCGCGGCGGCGGCATCAGTCTGATCGGCGATCAATACCTGCTCGCGACCGGCGATGGTCGCATGTACGTCTTCGGGTGGCAGTCGGGAACGAACGGGTTCTCGATCAAGCGGCTGCCTTATACCGTGCCCGCCAATATCCAAGAGTTCACGGCGGACGCCAATCCCGAGGGCTATGCGGGTAAACCGAACGGCGGAGATGCCGCGGATCGGCTGCCGGGCGTGCAGACCTGGCAATTCAGAGTCGCGGATGTGCGTGTTCAAGAGCAAGGCGATCGCGTTCGCGTGTTCGCATCCCATCACTATTGGAAGCGCGCGCAGCAGTGCTTCGTGGTGCGCGTGTCCAGCATGTCCGGCTCGCGCGCCGCCTTCCTGGCGGGCGATGCGAGCCTGCACTGGGAAACGGTCTTCGAGTCGACGCCCTGCGTACCGCTGCGAGGTGAGAACGCCGTGCACGAGAACAATCCGTTCGCGGGCATGGAAATCGGCGGGCGGCTCGGGTTTCTCGGCGATCAGAGGTTGATGTTGACCCTTGGCGATCATGACTTCACCGGGGTCGAGACGAAGCAGATGTTTGCTCAGGATCCGCAAGTGTCCTATGGCAAGACGATCTTGATTCACCTGGATGATGGCAGCAGCGAAATCTACAGCATGGGCCATCGCAATCCTCAGGGCCTGTACATCACCCCGGAAGGCGCCATCTGGAGCACCGAGCACGGACCGCAGGGCGGCGATGAGCTGAATCTCATCGTTCGCGGCGCCAATTACGGGTGGCCGCTGGTCACGTACGGCACCGACTACGGCTCGGCGGCGTGGCCGTTGAGCCGGGTGCAGGGGCGGCACGACGGCTATCAACAGCCCACCTTCGTGTGGGTGCCGTCCATCGGGGTGTCGAACCTGGTGCGCATCGAGCACGACCGCTACCCGGTCTGGAAGGGCGACCTGCTGGTCGCATCGCTGCACGGGCACGCGCTGTTTCGCCTGCGGCTGCTCGATCAGCACGTCATTTATTCCGAACCCATCGACATGGGGGAACGCATCCGCGACATCATCGAGGGTCCGGATGGCAGAGTGGTGCTCTGGACCGATACCTCCAGCATCATCTCCCTCACGCCCGCGGAGGGTACCGACGGTGCCGTCCTGTTCGCGACGACCTGCGGCGGCTGTCACAAGGCTATCGACGGCGCCACGCACACCTATGGACCGGATCTTGCCGGCGTCATCGGGCGCCCCATTGCCTCGGCGAGCGGATTCAAGGGCTACTCGCCCGCGCTGCAGGCGCTGCACGGGAAGTGGACCAAGGAGCGGCTCGATGCCTTCCTGGCTGCGCCGCAAAGCGTCGCCCCCGGTACCGCGATGACTTTCCGCGGAGTCGCCGACCCGGTCCAGCGTGCAGCCATCATCGAGTACCTGGCGACCACTGCGCATTACTAGATGTGACAACTTCTGGAAGTATCCGTGAACCTCTTCACAGATTCGACAGAGGGCAGTGACGCGTAGCGCTCAACGCGTCACAGTTTTGCTTAGCCTCGGAAATTCCGGCAAGCCAAAATTAGAGTCACTACTTATGTCAACGAGCACTCCAAGCGGTCTTCACTCGAGGAACACCCGAACACTGGTAGCCGTCTTGCCCGCCATGCTCATCGCTGCTTGCGGCGGTGGCGGGGGTGGTGGCGATACTCCTCCGCCTCCTCCGCCCGCGACCTACACGGTTGGCGGCTCGGTGAGTGGGCTCACCGGCGGCGGCTTGGTCCTGCAGAACAACGGGGGCGATAATCTCACTGTCGCGGCGAAGGCGACGTCCTTCACGTTCAAGACGGCGCTTGCCGGCGGGGCGGCCTATGCGGTGAAAGTGCTGACTCAGCCGACCAGTCCGGCACAGACCTGCACGGTCTCCGCCGGATCGGGCAGCGTCGCAGCGGCCAATGTCAGCAGCGTTGCCATCGCGTGCACGAACAACACGTTCTCCGTGGGCGGCAGCATCAGCGGCCTGACGAGCGGCGGATTGGTGCTGCAGAACAACGGCGGCGATAACCTCGATGTCGACGCCAACGCCACCACCTTCACCTTCAAGACCGGACTGCTTCCCGGCGCCGCCTATTCCGTGAATGTGTTGACGCAGCCGGCCAGCCCCGCTCAGAAGTGCAAGGTGTCCGCTGGGACCGGCAGCGTCGTGGGCAGCAACATCACCAATGTCTCAATCGCGTGCCGCAGCGTGGGTAAGTTCATCTATGTGGTGAATTCGACCGACGGCGTCACTTCCGCGGGCGATGTCTCGGGATTTGCGATCAGCTCGACCGATGGGACGTTGACGCCGATGGCAGGCGCTCCAGTTGCGGCGGACATGCATCCTTCAGCCATCGTCGTCGATGCGAGCGGCGACTTCGTCTATGTGAGCAACTCGAAATCGCCGGATGTGAGCGTATACAAGTCGGATCCGAGTGCCGGCACTTTGGCGCTGCAAAACCAAGCCACCTCGACCGGCACTTACGGGACCGCGATTGCGGTCTCGCCGTCGAATCAATACCTCTTTGTCGGCGGATATGGAAACCCCGCAACGAATACCAATCTCTTCGGATTCACCCTCGATCAGAATACGGGATCGTTGACGGCGGACCCCAATTCACCCTATCCGGCCAGCAACACACCGACGGGTCTTGCGGTAGATCCCACGAGTCAGTTCCTGTTCGCCACCGCTTCCCTGAAGCACGCTCTGCACGCATATACGATCGGCACGCCCGCAACGATGCTCCTGACCGAGGTGGCAAGCTCTCCGGCGAACACCGACTCGACTCCGTACGGCGTGATCACGAGCCCCCTGGGCAACTCGAGCGGCGGCTTTGTCTTTGTGACCGAAAGCGGTGTGGGCCGAGTCGGAGTATTTTCCTATGACAACATGGGCAATCTGACCGAACTGACGAAGTACGGGTCGCCCTGGCCGTCGGGGCTGCAGCCCGAGGGAATCGCCATCGATCCAACGGGCGTTTACCTGTACGTGGCCAATTACAACGACGGCACAGTCTCCTCCTTCTCGATCAATACCAACGGGAGTCTGACGGCGAGCCAAACCGAAAATCAGGCTGTCTCGACAGGAAATCTGAGCATGGTTCCGAACCCCGGACCCATGGATGTGAAAGTGGATCCGACCGGCCGATTCGTGTATGTCGTGAACTACCTCGACGAATCCATATCGCTGTTCACTTCCGCCTCGGGGATGCTGACGCTGGTTGCGACCTACCCGACGGGCTCGGGTCCAGTGGCGCTCGCCATCGATTAGCGGGTCTATGCTGCGTTGCGCTTGGCGGTTGACGACATAGAAAATTCATTGGCAATGCGGATCGCACTTGCCCAGAATAAAATGTCGTCCTGCGCCTCTCGTAAGCGGGCGATGGAGTGTTATTGCAACGGCCGAGCCCAATATCTCGCGGCGAATCACTCAACCCCAAGTCCCTGAGTGGCGCTCTGCTCGCGGCCGGGACCCTGATCCTGGGCGCCGCTTTCGCGCAAGGCGGGACGCCGCTGAGCGTGGCTCTTTCGAGCGTCGACAATGTGTATGGCATCGCCAGTACCGGCTCAGCCCCGAAGAGCGGCGGCCTCGACGGCAAGGACAATGATTACGCCTCCGCTCTGCTCGGCACCTCGGTAAGCTGGGCGGGCTCGGCGTTCACCCTCGGTGCGACGGGCGCTCTCGACGCCGTGAGCAACGCGACCATCACGCTGCCTGCGGGCAATTACGCGACGCTGGATCTGCTCGGCACCGCAGTCAACGGCAACCAGACCGCACAGAGCTTCATCGTCACCTATACCGACGGCACGACCTCGAGCTTCACGCAGAGCCTGAGCGACTGGGCCACCCCCGCGGGCTATTCAGGCGAGACACTCGTCCTGCAGATGCCCTACCGGATTACCTCCACCGGCGCGACCGACAATCGAGCGTTCAATCTCTACGGCTATTCGTTCGCGCTCAATAGCGCGAAGACCGTCAAGAGCCTCACGCTGCCCAAAAATCGCGATGTGGTGGTGCTTGCCGTCGACCTCGTGCCGACGGGGGCCGCTCCCACGCCGGCAGCCGCGCCGACCTTCTCGCCTGCAGCGGGCACTTACGGTAGCGCCCAGTCCGTCACGCTCTCCGACACCACGTCGGGGGCAGCGATCTACTACACCACCAACGGCACTACGCCGACGACGAGCTCCGCCCGATACAGCCCGGGCGCACCGATAGCGGTGGGCTCGACCACGACCATCGAGGCCATCGCGGGGGCGAGCGGCTACAGCTCGAGCACGGTCGCAACCGCCGCGTACACGATCACCGCGCAAGGCGGGACATCGGTGAGCGTCGCTCTCTCGAGCATCGACAATGCGTATGGCATCGCGAGTACCGGCTCAGCCCCGAAAGGCGGCGGCCTCGACGGCAGGGGCAACGATTACGCATCCGCCTTGCTCGGCACTTCGCTGAGCTGGGCCGGCTCGGTGTTCACCTTCGGTGCGACGGGCGCCCTCGACGCCGTGAGCAGCGCGACCATCCCGCTGCCTGCGGGCGATTACGCGACGCTGAATCTGCTCGGCACCGCGGTCAACGGTAACCAGACCGCACAGACCTTCATCGTCACCTATACCGACGGTACGACCTCGAGCTTCACACAGAGCCTGAGCGACTGGGCCACACCGCAGGGCTATGCAGGCGAGACGATCGCGCTGCAGATGTCCTACCGGATCAGCTCCAGCGGTGCGATCGACAATCGAACTTTCAATCTCTACGGCTATTCCTTCGCGCTCAATAGCGCAAAGACCGTCAAGAGCCTCACGCTACCCAGAAATCTCGACGTGGTGGTGCTCGCGGTCGACCTCGTGGCGGCGGCAGGCGCGCCAACACCCGCAGCCGCGCCGAGCTTCTCGCCTGCGCCGGGCACTTACGGTAGCGCCCAGTCCGTCACGCTCTCCGACACCACGTCGGGGGCCGTGATCTACTACACCACCAACGGCACCACGCCGACGACGAGCTCCGCCCGATACATCCCGGGCACACCGATAGCGGTGGGCTCGACCACGACCATCGAGGCCATCGCGACGGCCAGCGGCTACAGCTCGAGCACCGTCGCAACTGCCACCTACACGATCACCTCGCAAGGCGGTACAACGGTGAGCGTAGCTCTCTCGAGCGTCGACAATTCGTATGGCATCGCGAGTACCGGCTCAGCCCCGAAAGGCGGCGGCCTCGATGGTTCGGGAAACGACTACGCCTCGGCCCTGCTCGGCACTTCCCTGAGCTGGGCCGGCTCGAATTTCACGTTCGGTGCGGCAGGTGCTCCCGACGCCGCGAGTAGCGCGACCATCCCGCTGCCAGCGGGCAGTTACGCGACGCTGAATCTGCTCGGCACCGCGGTCAACGGCAACCAGGCCGCACAGACCTTCATCGTCACCTATACCGACGGTACGGCCTCGAGCTTCACGCAGAGTCTGAGCGACTGGCACACACCTCAGGGCTATGCAGGCGAGACGATCGTGCTGCAGATGCCCTACCGGATCAGCTCCAGCGGCGCGACCGACAATCAGCAGTTCAATCTTTACGGCTATTCCTTCGCGCTCAACAGTGCGAAGACCGTGCAGAGCCTTACACTGCCCAAAAATCCCGATGTGGTGGTGCTCGCCGTTGATTTGATAGGTATTGCGCCGCCGCCGCCGCCGCCGCCATACCCAAACAGCTCATTATTGGGTGACATCACATGGAACGAGCTGAGCAAGCAGCGCTATGCCGCCGGCAGCGATATCTGGGATTCGACCTGGGCGAGCGACGGGCTGGTCTATGGCGTATGGGGTGATGGATACGGCTTTACTGGTACGGCCAAGGTGCAGATTGGCGTCAGCAGCATCGCGGGATCTCCCGCGAACCCACCGATCACGGGGACCGACGTCTACTTCGGCTCGCCGTCCCCTGCGACCCTGCCGTGCGCTCAGAAGCCGACGATCGGCGGCAAGCCGCGCGGTGTCGTCGCACTACCTAACGCCGTGATGTACCTGTTTCACTCGACCCAGGATCTGTGCATACCCGACGCGTGGCTGGCGAGATCGACGGACAACGGACGCACCTGGACCGACTACATCGGCAACCTGCAATGGCCGGATGGCAACGGCTTCTCTCCCGTGACGATGCTTCAGTATGGCCCAGCCTTGGCCGGCGCCCTCATGCCCGATGCGACGCTCACGCCCTATGTCTATATCTATGGGAGCGTGACCAGCAGTCCGGGCAATCAGTACTTGGCGCGTGTCGCCGCATTGCCGAGCAATTCGATCGAGACTCCGGGCAACTGGTCGTATTACGCAGGTCGTGACTCTTCGGGTAATCCGCTATGGACGTTGTCGAGCAGCGGTGCTGTTCCGGTGTGGTCCGACCCTGATTACTCTCAATCGCTGTCGGTGTCTTTCGACCCCGCGATCGGCCGCTATATCGCGTATAACGACCACGGCAACGCGTGCGGCGGTATACCGTGCGAGCGAGAAGTTTCGCTCTTCGACGCCCCGAGCCCGTGGGGTCCGTGGACGACCTTCGATTACGAGGAGCAGTTCGACAACGTCAATTGCGGCAGCAACTGCCTCGGTGACCAGGCGGCCGTCGGCTGGGCCATGATGCAGCAGTGGTTCAGCGGTGACGGTTTGAGCATGTGGGTCGAATACAGCTCGACGGGCAACTACGACTCGTTGAATCTGATCCAAGGCACGATCAGCTTGGCGCCCGGCGCGACCATCAGCGGCATGACTGTCAGCACGGCAACACCTGCGGTGCTCGACGTGCTGTCGCTGTCGGATCCCGGTAATCTGGAGTTCATCGACCGTCCGGCTCGCCTCACCTCGATACCCGCGCAATACATCGGTAAGGAAGTCATCCGGCTCGCCAAGAACGATGCCGCGGTGAGCGATGCGAACTATGTGTCGTTCACGAGCACCGTCGGCCAGAACGTGTGCGTGGGATGGGATCCGGCCAACGCGCTGCCTGCCTGGCTGTCGACTTGGACGAACACTGGAGCAAGCCTGGTCGGCGATACGACGTTCAACGTCTACACTAACTATTTTCCGGCCGGCAACGTGACCCTCCCGGCCGCGAACAGCAACCAGGACTCGTACCTTCTGTTCGTCGGGTGCTGATCGCCGGGGCCCGCGCCAGAGTATGGTAAAACCGAATTGCGGGCCCACCCTGACCGGGCTATGCTCCTCCGGCAAGCGATGGAAGAGCTTGGCATTTCCCCCAAGGAAAAAGCATCGCTGCAGCGGGGATGTCGACAATCGCGCGACGATTCGTGAGCCTGCTCGGCTGCTCAGTCGAGGAGGCTACTTTCCTGCCCCCTCGAGGAGTTCGAGCCCGCCGAATATCCCTCCCTGGTGAGCCGCCCAAGCAGGCGCTCGCCGTCGGCACACCCGTGAACAACGGAGGCCCCCGCGCGGGACCGTCGGCAATGTGCGGCAGTTCTCTTGGCATAAACACCGTCACGGCCTGTCCGTAACACGATCGCCGCGTGATCAGCGGTTCGCTATGCAAACACAAAAATATACAAATTCGGGAGCACAATGAACACGACATCAAAGTGGCTGACGGCGCTGGGCTTGCTGGTCCTCACCTTTGGCCCGATCGCCCAGGCCCAGCCGCCGGTGCTGCAGCGCGGATACGACGCAGGCGTTACCGGTGCGAACCTGGCTGAGACCACGCTCAATACCTCCAACGTCGCTCTGAAGACGTTCGGCCTCGTGTTCACGCTGCCCGTGGACGACGCGATCTTCGCCCAGCCGCTGTACGTGCCGAACGTTGCCATTCCGAACCAGGGAACCCATAACGTCGTGTACGTCGCGACCATGAGCGACACGCTCTACGCCTTCGATGCCGATGTCCCCGGCGCGCCCCTCTGGTCTGTCGATTTCGCGAGCCTCGTGGGCGCGGTGCCCGTCCCGCTCGCCCAGTTCGTGTTCAGCGGCAACAAAAACCTCGTCGGCAACCTCGGCATTTTGAGCACGCCGGTGATCGATCCGTCCACCCATATTCTGTATCTCGTCGCCTGCACGCTCGAGGGCGGCGCCATGGTGTACCGGCTGCACGCCGTCGACATCACGACCGGCGCCGAGCCGTATGGCCCCGGCGTGCTGATCTCGGGCAGCTACGGCACGGTGACGTTCGATGCGCGATACCAAGTGCAGCGGGTGTCGCTGGTGCTCTCGGGCCAGCAGGTCGTATTTGCGTTCGCCGCGGTCGAACTCGAGGGTCCCGGCAACTACAGCGGCTGGGTGATGGCGTACAACAAGAGCACCTTGCAGCAGAGCGGCGCCTTCGCGACGGAGACCACGGGCAATCTGGGCGGCGGTGTGTGGCAGTCCGGGCGTCCACCGGTGGTCGATAGCTCGGGCTATGTCTACGTGTTCTCGGGCAACGCCTACGGCAACGGCTATGACGGCGTCAATAACTTCAGTGAAAGCGCGCTCAAGCTCGATCCCGCACATGGCATGAAGTTGGTCGACTGGTTCACCCCCTACGACTGGAGCGATCTGGACGACAACGACTTCGATCTCTCCAGTTCCGGCCCGCTGCTGATCCCGGGTACGAGCGAGCTCGCGGGCGGCGGCAAGACGGGCTACCTCTACGTGCTCAATACTGCCAATCTCGGCAAGTTCAACGCCGGCGCCGACACCCAGATCATTCAGGAAGAGAAGATCACCAGCGACGAGATGATTCGCGGCGGCCCGGTCTACTGGCAGCGATCCGCCGCGAACGGCGGCCCCTTGCTCTACGACTGGGCTGGGAAGGAAAGCCTCAAGGCGTACGCGTTCAACGGAACTACGTTCGGCGCCAACCCGAGCACCGAGAGCATCGGCACCCAGATCCCGCCCGGCGGAATCCTCACGCTGTCCGCCAACGGCGAACAGAGCGGCAGCGGCGTGCTGTGGGCGACGGTCGCGACGAGCGGCGACGACTGGAACGATCCCCCGGTCCCGGGAGAGCTGCGCGCCTTCAATGCCGCGGACCTTTCCCAGGAATTGTGGAACTCATCGATGAACTGGCCGAGCAACGAATACGGCAATTTTGCGAAATACGTGCCGCCGCTGGTTGTAAACGGCAAGGTTTACGTGGCGACCTGGTCCAGTGAGGTGGCGGTCTACGGCTTGCTACCGACTCAGCAAGCCGCACCTCCCAGTTTCACACCCGCGGCGGGCGTCTACGCGAAAGCCCAATCGGTCACTCTCTCGGACAGCACCCCGGGGGCGGTGATCCACTACACCACGGACGGCACGACACCGACGCCAAGTTCTGCGAAGTACAGCGTGGGCACGCCGCTGCAGATCAGCTCGACTACCACCCTGCAAGCGATCGCGTTCGCGAGCGGCTACAGCTCGAGCACGGTCGCACTTGCGATCTACACGATCAGCGGGACACCGGTGCGCGTGGCTCTCCCGAGCATCGATGACTTGTACGGCATCGCCAGCACCGGCTCAGCCCCGCAAGGCGGCGGCCTCGACGGCAAGGGCAATGATTACGCCGCGGCCCTGCTCGGCACCTCCCTGAATTGGGCCGGCTTGAATTTCACGTTCGGTACACCGGGTGCCCTCGATGCCGTGAGCCACGCGACCATCACGCTGCCCGCGGGCGATTACGCGACGCTGAATCTGCTCGGCACCGCGGTCAACGGTAACCAGGCCGCACAGACCTTCATTGTCGCCTATACGGACGGCACGAGCTCGATTTTCACGCAGAGCCTGAGCGACTGGTTCACCCCCCAGGGCTATGCGGGCGAGACGCTCGTGCTGCAGATGGCCTACCGGATCAGCTCCACCGGTGCGACGGCAAACGGGCCGTTCAATCTCTACGGTTATTCCTTCGCGCTCAATAGTACGAAGACCGTCA
>Ga0302326_10008357_pt1 | contig 22848 bp, 26 predicted proteins | sample Palsa_T0_3_FD_202264 | JGI IMG/M metagenome (GOLD analysis project Ga0302326, IMG submission 202264) | Peat permafrost microbial communities from Stordalen Mire near Abisko, Sweden - Palsa_T0_3 | ecosystem: Environmental > Terrestrial > Soil > Palsa > Peat permafrost | place: Sweden: Abisko... | reverse complement strand
CCAACCGCGCGCCACCCCTCCCCGTCGGCACCATGCCGAAACTGACGAGCACCGCCACCCCCGACGGTGCCGAACCTCAACGACGCAAACCGCTCCGTGGTGCCGAACTCAAGCGCCGCTCAACACTCTCAATGGGTGCTAGCTGCCTTTGCCGTTGTGATTGCCGCCGGTGCCGTCTGGCAGGCGTGGAGAGATGCGCCGAAGCGACGCCCGAAGTAGGAGCCGCGCCACCGCGTCGATCGATCGGCCGCAAGCGGTCAGGTCATACGTAGCAGCGGACGAGTGTTATCACGCTCGGTGTCATCTGGACATCTGGTCGACCGGTTCGGGTCCGGCACCGACCCGGTCACAACCGCACAGGCGTACAACACGTTCGTGCGACAGTTCCAGCACACCAACTTGGTCCAAGTCCAGAGCCTGGTCAAGCTTGCCCGCAAAGCTCAGCAGAAGGCGCAGGCCGCCACCACGACGACGCCCCGCACAGCCAATCCCTGACGCCAGCATCGCACCTCGATCATCGCGACAGCCCAGCCCGTCCTTTAGGGGGATCACTTCAGCGGGTAGCCCGGGCTGGGATTGGCTGACCCGCGCGGTCGGCTCTACCTGCGGGTCCTGAAGTAAAGCGCGCGCGCCGCGAGCCCTACGAGTACCGCGATTACTAGCGCGACGGCACCCGCACCGGCGCCCCCATGCCCAGCTCCGACGGCGGCGATGATGACGATCGCCACGACGACCGCAGCGTAGGTCCAAGAGCGGGGGATGGGTTCGCGTCCTCGCATTACGGGCTGCGTGGGATCCTACCCGAGCGTCGAGCACGCGAAATGGCCCTAGAACCACGAACCACGCCCGACGAAGTTCGCGAGTCGACGGGCCCGCGTGGTGCCAATCAGCAGCTGGCGCCGCTGGCGCCGCTGGCGCCGCTACCCTCTCTCGATCCGAGCGGAAGCGTCAGGCTTGTGGACTGGGCAGCTCCGCGAGCTGCCCTGGTCTGGGAATCTCACGTCGAGAGGGCGCAGCGGCGGCCGCTCGCGAGACGAGACGATCGAGCGCGAGTCCGCCAGCTTGCTGAGCGGCCATCTCCGAGCCCTCGACCCCCGTCAATCGGTCCCCGACGATCCAGGCGGCCCACGCCCAATCGCCGCTCTCAATCGGCGACACCGTCACACCGCGCGCGTCACCCACGTCCATCCATGGAGACCTTACCGCCTGCCGGTGGTCGATCGAAGGGGAAGCTCGGGCCAGGAGCGCCAGTCATCGTTGGTGACTCTTGACGGCGACTCCGTCGGCGTTTCTGGTTCAGGAGATCAGAAACGCCGACAGAGTGGCCGGCCGGCGCGAGTGTGTTGCGGCAAAGGCCCAAAGTGCCGCCCCACCGCTCGGAACACCAGCGACGAACGCCCTCGTGCGCGTCGCGACAGCGATATAGGTCCGCTTCCCCTTTGGGCTATTTCCAACAGCGAGGGACGACGGACGCCAATGTGAAGGTGGCTCCTATTGGGCGCGAAGCGGCCACCGATGATCCGCCGAATCTCGTCGCTGCAATGCCGCTCGACCAGCGATCTGCGCCGGTGACTGCTTTTCGGGCTCGGGGCGAGAAAGCAGACGTCTCCGGCAGCGACGGCTGGACCGGACGGGTGCTCGGCGGGACGATCCGTTGCACAGGTCCGGGTGGTCCGGGCCGAGGATCGCTCCGTGAGAGGAGGAGTCATGTCAGACGTAGTCCTGGTCGACGCGATCGGACGGCGGCGTTCGAAGGTCACCCTACCTGGCTATCTGGATGGGCGCGCGCCGCGCAACAAGGGGATGCGCTATCCGGCTGACCCGCCGCGGGTTGAGGAGATCATCGCGGTCATGCGCCAGGCCGGCGAGGACCGCCACGGTCTACGAGTCAGGGCGGTGATCGCGGTGCTGTGGCGTGGGGGCCTGCGGATCTCCGAGGCGTTGGCGCTCGCGGAGACCGACGTCGACCCGACTAGGGGTTCGGTTCTGATCAGGCACGGGAAGGGTGATCGGCGCCGGGAGGTGGGGATGGATGACTGGGGGTTTGAGCACGTCAACCGCTGGCTCGCGCACCGGGTCGAGCTTCCGGTCGGGCCGCTGTTCTGCATCATCGACGGCCCGACCCGCGGGCGGGCGTGGCCGTCGACCGCCGTGCGCGGCGAGCTCCGAAACCTCGCCGCTCACGCTGGTGTCCGGCGCCGCTTTGCTCCCCACCAGCTCAGGCATGCTCACGCTGTCGAGCTCGCCCGCGAGGGGGTGCCGGTCAACATCATCCAGCGTCAGTTGGGGCACACCGACCTCGGTACCACCAGCACGTATTTGCAGGGGATCGATCCGAGCGAGATCGTCAACGCCGTCCATTCGCGCCGGCCACCGATGATGCCGGCCAGCGCAGCGCTCGGGCGATGAGCGACCGGGCGCCGCGCTCGACCGGCGCGGCGCCCAACGCTCGTGACCGCTTCCGGCGACGGACCGTCGAAAGCAGACTCCCCCGGCGACTGCACGAGTGGCGTAGGACTGACGCGCAGTTCGGGCGACTCGCTATCGGTCCCCCCGTAGCATTCCGTAGTCACGCGATGCTACGCTTGCGGCATGAGTCGTGAGATCTCAGTCAGAGACTTGCGGAACCACACCGCTGACGTGGTCGCGGCCGTCAAAGCAGGCGAGCGCTTATCGCTGACGGTCAACAGGATGCCGGTGGCCGACATCGTGCCGCACGAACCGCAGCGCAGCCCATGGCTCCCATCGCACCGACTCCGCGCGCTCGTCAACGAGGCAGGGGCAGACAACGCGCTCCTGTCCGACCTGGCTGACGTCCGCGGGTCGCTCGTCGAGGAACCGTGAGTCGCGCGGTCGCGGACACCTCCGTGTTCATCGCACGCGAGGCAGGGCGCCCGCTCGGCGACCTGCCGGACGAGATCGCGATCTCGGTCGTGACCGCAGCAGAGTTGGAGCTCGGTGTCCTGCGCGCGACTGATCCCGGCGCCCGCGCAACTCGGCTGCGCACGCTATCCCGGGTCCGGGCGGAGTATCCGCTGCTGGTGATCGACGATCAAACCGCCTCGTGCTTCGCGCGGATCGCCGATTCGGAGCTACGCGCCGGCCGCAAGCTCCGCCGACACGACGCATGGATCGCGGCGACAGCGCTGCGCCACGGCGCCGCCGTCGTCACCCAGGACTCAGACTTCGGCGCCTTCGAGGACGTCGAGGTCATCCGCGTCTGAGCCAGGGCACGGTGCGAGCCAGCTGATGGCTGCTTCCCGGCTCGCCGCTTCAAGAGCAGCCACCCGACCATCCGACCCCTCGAGCGGCGATGCAGCGACATGGCGATCCCGCGCGTTGGCGGCCCATCTTGTGGGTTTCGTACAAAGTCGCCCGCGGTGGAGCCGGCGATCGGCGTGATTGGAGCGCCGCCATTGCGCTGGCGAGCCTCTGTGCGTCTGAGCGATCAAAGCGATGGCGGGGCCCGTCTCGTCCGAGCCGCCGGCGAAGCGTCCTATGGTCGCCAACTCAATGGCCAGTCACCGGACGACGCGCCGGTCGATGCGATCGTCGGAGCCGGAGGCGGTTCCGCGGAGCCGCGCCTGCGGATCGTCGCCTTTGCGATGGCCCGAATTTTCACCCGGCCGACGCAATTGCTTGCTCCTATGTCAAGCGGTTGTCGCTATTTGCGTGTTTTCGTGATGGTGATCGATCAGGGTCGTGGGGGTGGGCGCAGGTGGTGGTTGGGGCGGTTTCTCGGCTTGTCGGTCGTGATCGACGTCGTGTAAGCCGTTCTGAGGGCCTTGGCGATGCCCGCGAAGGGTTTGGGTCGCCTGGATTTGCCGTCTTGGCGAACCTCCCAACGAGTGTCGGGGCTCGTCTGGGCCCGTCACGAGAGGCAGACCATTGGCGTTGGCGCGGTCCCGACGATCTGGGTGTTGACACTCTGAGTGTCATATTGGCTGGGCTCGTGCAGAGGTGTCGCTTCGATTGTGCTGGTGAGGGGCGGTAGGGAGAGGATGTGGTGGAAGCGGCGGGCGAGGTAGCGTTTGAGGCAGCGCAGCGCTCCCTTGGTGGTCTTGCCGTCGGCCTGCTTGCGCGCGAGGTACTCGCGTGTGGCGGGGTCGTGCTGGGCGCGGGTGACGGCGACGATGTGCAGGGCGTGGTTGAGCTGGCGGTCACCGCCGCGGTTGAGCCGGTACTGGGTACGGTTGCCTGAGGAGCACGGGATCGGAGCGCTCCCGCACTGCATCGCGAACGCTGCGTCCGAGCGGAATCGCTGGTTGCCGGCGGTGTGGCCGATGAGGATCGCCGCGGTCAGCGGCCCGCAGCCTTGCTCGGCGAGCAGCTCGGGCCGCCGCGCCGCGACCAGCTCGGCGAGTTCGTGCGCGAGCGAGTCGATCCGGCGGTTGAGCTGACGCAGGTGGGCCAGCTGTTCACGCGCGATCCGGCTACGCGCCCCGGGAAGGCTTCTGAGCCGGCGGTCGACGCGGTCTATCGTGCGCGCCTGGTTGAGCGCTGCGCGCTTCAGGGTGGCCTCGATCTCGGGGCAGAGCTCGAGCAGATGCCAGCGCAGCCGGTTGATCGTGCGGGTCCGCTCGGCCACCAGGTCGCAGCGGTGATCGAGCAACAGCCGGATCTCCATCGCCTGCTCGTCCAGGAACGCGACCGGGAACTCCTCGACCCCGTCCTTGACGACCGCGCGCGCGATCGCCAACGCGTCGATCTCGTCAGACTTCCCCGGCGTGCGCTCGCTCTTGCGCGAGGCGCCCATCCGGTGCGGTGCGACCCGGATCACCCGCTCCCCGGCCGCAACGAGCGCCTGCTCCAAGCGGCGGGAGACGTGCCGGCAGTCCTCGATCGCCCACACCCGCTCGTCGTCCAGCGACCGCGCCCACCGCACCGCGGCCAGATGCCCGGCCTGCTCAGCCTTGATCTGCCGGGTGCCGCGCACCCGGCCCGTTCCCTCGTCGACCGCCGCTAGCGCGTGGCTGCCCTTGTGCGTGTCCGCGCCGATTACGATCATGTACGCCGTCCCTTCCTTATGGTTGACACCACCGATGAAGCGGATCGCCGGCGGACACACGTCACTCGGGGCGGTTGCCACGCTCCTATCAAGTCACGCCGGTAATCCTCGGGCAGCGGCAGGCGACACAAGCTTTGCCGGTCAGAGCTGGCACAGCCGACGCGATCGTCACGAGTCAGCCCGCCGCCAGCCCGAGGACCTACCAGCCGAGTCGGACGTCACCGCCCGGCGAACCTGAGTTTCTCAGTGACGATCGTCCGCAACGCTGGGTCACGCCGTCGCGTTGGTCGTGGGGCGCAGACAGCCGCCGCCCGCCGGAACGCCCGAAGGTGCTAGCTCGGGCCCGGTCACTCAGCTAATTCCGAGCCGATCTGGCGTAGCCGTTTGAGCGGCGAACCAGCGACCACCTGCTCCCCGGGCGCCGATTGGATTTTGTACGCCGCGTACAAAATCGCCCGACTCTGGTTCGATCCGTCAGATCTCCTCGTGGCTGCCGATCGCGGTCTCGAGCTGCTCATCAGCGTCTCCGGCGTTGCCTCGGTTGTCTACCAGCAGCGAGCTGGCGATCGTGTCGAGCTTTTTCTGGATCGCGTGCTCGGCGCGAAGCTCGGCGTTCTTCATCAACGCGACGAGTATGAGCGTCATCGCCGACATCTGGCCAGCGGCGGTCTCCTCGAAGCGGTCGCTCGCCCCAAGTGCCAGCCCGGCCGCCCACGCGATCACGAGGGCGAGGCAGATCGAGAAGAACAGCGACGAACCCGCCACGAACGAAGCCCGCTCCGCGAATCTGTCGAACCGTCCTCGCCCGCGACCTTGTTGGCGATCGGCAGGATGCTTCAGAGCTGACACACCATTGTCGCGGGCCCGGGTTGAGAGCGTCCGTCGCTGTCGTCCCGGATTCGACCCGCCAGGTGATGTCATACCGCGAGCTTGGGACCGCACCCGGCCACCGGAACAGGCCTAGCGATCGCGTTCATCTGGCATGGTCGGTTCGCGTGGCTTCGTCAAGCCGGCGAACGGCGGTGTGAGCATGTCCAGGCCGCCGGTCTCGAGCACGTCCAATGCTCCCGTCAGCGCGAAGATGCGGTCGACCTTTGTGGTACCGCGCCCGACCTCAGCCGCGCTGCCATCGTCGTGACGTCATCCTGGCGCGCGAGATCATGTGGACGCCCCGTGAATCCATGACGCGGCCGTGCGCGCAAGCACTGACGGCTGGCACATCGAAACCTCCGGGTTCGAGAACCTCGAAAGTCAGAGCGCGTGGCCGAAAATCAACCTCGCGCGGATGCCCTTCTCCGGTAAGGATACGCGAGTCGCACATTGCCGATCACCAACGACCCGGGGATCCCGCTAGATGGGTGTCTTGAATCCCGTCCCGAAAGACGTTCGGATTTGAGACGCCCGGCGACGCCGGCGTGGCGCTCTGCGTTGCCACTCGCCAGATGCCCCTCCTCGCGTCGTTGCGAGCAGGATTCGCGCCACATGACAACGCTCCTGCCGCTTCGGGCGAGGCCAGGGCGGCTGTGTCGGAGACCTGGCAGGTGGACTGGCGGGAACGCCCGGGTTGGATCGCGAGCCCGGCGTCGGTCTGGGCCGGTGTAAGGCTCGTTACACCGCGGCCACCACGGTGGTCCCGTCGTCAATCATGAGTCCCGAGCGGTCAGCGCGCGGCGACAGCCCGATGCCCGGCCTCGAACACGCAGATCGCCTGGCAGGTTCGAGCGTGCAATCGGCCTACGCGACGCCGCGGCGCGCCGCAACCCGGCCACGGGGGCGCTCAGCCTCGTCTGAGCAGTCGGTGGCCGGGCTTACAGCAACGGATCACGTGCTGAGCGTCTCGCGGATCGTCTCGGCATCTTCGGTCTCGGTGGTCGGATCCGTCTAGTGATCCGGCTGCATCGTCGGCCAGGACGAGGTCGTTGGTCCGGACACATGCGGCCTTCATGGCGTCGATGAGCTCACCGAGCGTTCCGGGGTCGCGCTGCGACCATCGCGATCGGAGCGCCGCGAACGCTCGTCGGAGGCGCGCCTTCGCAGCCTGCAACGCCTCCTGCGCCCGAGGTGCTCAGGGATGTCAACCGCGTATTCCGATGAGTCCCTTGAGCTGCGGCCATGGGGAGGCGGGCATGGTGGAGGTGCCTGGTCTGTGAGCAGAAAGGACTCCTGGCGTGGATGTTGGTTTCGCGTTGGTTGCGTGGTGTTCGCCGCAGCGAGGATTGCTCGCCGCGATGCTTGACGGCCTGTGGATTGAAGCTGGTCTTTGACTGGCTTATAGTTTGAGATCGCTTCGTCCCGACCCTCGGCGACAGTGTTTTGCGGCTCTAACGCTCGGCCGCCACCGTTGCACTGACCTTCAGGTGGTTGGCGCGCTACCAGCGCGTCAGGATTCGTCGGTCAGCGTCCTGACTGCACTCCTGAGGAAAGGCAGAGCATGACCGAGGACCATCAAATCGTCGGTGAAAGCCACGGCGAGCCACTGCCCGCCGGTCGCGTTGGCGTGCGCGTGCGGCTTCAGCTGTCCGGCTGCCCGAGCGGGCAGTGGTCGACCGCGTTGAGCGCCAACCTGTTTAAGGAATTCCTTGGCCACCCGGCCGTTGGGCACTTGCGACTCGACGAGATCGTGCAGGGCGACCAGATCGTTCTGGACGGCATTGAGGAGGGCGAGGCCCTCACGCTCGGTGGCACGCTCCGGCGAGCGGTCGACGCGACGAACAAGACGTGCGTGCGAGACGCCGATCCAACCGCCAATGTCGCGCAACAGGACGCAGACGCCATCGCCCGCAAGATCGATCTCAGGTCTGAGACGTCTTGACCGCAGGGGGGTCCGCGAGCAACATCGCCGGCGGCGTAGCCGAGAGTTGCGAGTCACCGCTGTTGTCCTCGCAGCACGCCCAGGAGCCCCCTGGTCATCACGAACTTGCGGCGTCTCAGCGGCGTACCGTCTGAGCGCGATGCCAGCGAATGTTCTTCGAGTCGCCGATCGCGTTGCCGGAAACGCGATCGAGCGTGTGATCGACGCTCATCACGCCCGTAGGCTGGGCAAGCTCGGGCGATCCGCTCAGCGCACACCACCAGATGACGGGCGCCTGTGGGCTGCGGGGGACCCGCCGCCTCGAGCGGGCAACACGCTTGACGTGTTGATCGACGGCGCGGCGTACTTCCCGGCGCTCGAGCAGGCCATCCGCCGCGCTCGGCGCAGTGTGGTGATCGCGGGGTGGTGCGTCACACCAGGCTTAGCGCTCCTGAACGACGAGCCGCCGGTGCTGCTGCGCGAGGTGCTCCGCGAGGCGGCCGAGTCAGTAGACGTTCGCGTGCTGCTGTGGGCCGGGGCTCCGGTCCCCTTGTTCGCGCCCCGCCGGTCGTCCGTGCGCGCGGCGCGCGCTCAGCTCGTGCACGGGACGCGCATCAAGGTCGCGCTTGATTCGAACGAGCGCCCGATGCACTGCCATCACGAGAAGCTCGTCGTGATCGACGACGAGATCGCGTTTGTCGGCGGCATCGACCTGACGGACCTCGGCGGTGATCGTTATGACACGCCCGAGCATCCGGCGCGTGGGCGGATGGGCTGGCATGACGTCGCCTCTCGGGTGCGCGGGCCGGCGGTGGCCGACGTCGCCCGTCACTTCGCTCAGCGCTGGGAAGCGGTCACGGGCGAGCGCCTGGAAGCGCAGCCGGCCGAGGTCGCGAGCGCTGGCGACGTGGAGCTGCAGATCGTTCGCACCGTCCCCGAAAAGCTGTATGACTTCGCGCCGCGCGGCGACTTCCGGATCATCGAGGCGTACCTGCGCGCCCTGCGATCCGCGCAGCACCTCGTCTACCTGGAGAACCAGTTCCTGTGGTCCCCGGAGATCGTGAACGTCCTCGCCGACAAGCTCCGCTTGCCCCCGGTCGACGAGTTTCGCGTCGTCATCATGCTGCCCGGCAAGCCGAACACCGGAGAGGACGACACCCGCGGGCAACTCGCCCTCCTCGCCGAAGCCGACGGCGACCAAGAGCGGTTCCTCGCCACCACGATCCGGGCGCGCTCGGGCAACACCAGCGACCGCGTCTACGTACACGCAAAGGTCGGGATCGTTGATGATCGCTGGCTCACGCTCGGCTCCGCGAACCTCAACGCCCACTCCTTCTACAACGACAGCGAGGTCAACCTCGTTACCTGCGATGCTGCGCTCGCGCGCGACACCCGGCTGCGACTGTGGGCCGCCCACGTCGACCGCGACATCGAAGACATCGCCGGCGACCCGAGCACCGTCATCGACGAACTCTGGCGCCCGATCGCCGCCGAACAACGCGAGCGCCACGCCCGCGGCGAGCCACTCACGCACAACCTGATCGAGCTGCGGGCGACGTCACACCGCTCCGAACGGCTACTCGGCCCGATACAGGCGCTCGTCGTTGACGGCTAGGTGTCAGACCGAGTCGTTCGCGAAGGACCCTGGTGGCGTCGATGCTGTCGCGGGGGGTGACGATCAACCGGGCTCTAAGGATCCGTCGGTGTTGTTTACACGCCTCCGGTCGCGAATAGGGCAACTGCGGCGATCAGCATGATTCCGGTCGTCGTCCAGCCCAGCCAGCGGGCGAGCGCACCGTTGATGCTCTCGCCCATGATCGCCCGGTCTGAAGAGACGCGCATCACCACGATCAGAAATGGCCCCGCGGTCACGCCGTTGATGACGGCCACCAGGACGAGCAGCTTGATCGGGTTCACTGAGGCCAGGCTGAGAGCCATGCCCCCGATCGTGCCCACGGCGCACAATCCGTAGAACACCGGCGCGTCGCGCAGAGAGTTGGAAAAGCCGGCTCCCTTGCCGATCAGTCCGGCCATCGCCGCCGAGCCCGCGCCGGCCAGCACCGGGATCGCGAGCATCCCCGAGCCGATGAAGCCGAGCGCGAAGATGTAGGAGCCGATCTGGCCGCCCAAAGGTCGCAGCGCTTGCGCCGCTTGGGCTGGCGAGGAGATGCTCAGGTGATGGGTGCGGCCGAGCGTCGCGGCAGTCGCGGTGATGATTGCGAACATCACGACGTTCGAGAACGTCATGCCGGTGAACACGTCAAGGCGGCTCATCAGTTGCTTTGACTCGCCCGCGCGCTTACCGCGGCGACGCAGCGGCACCGGCTCCTCGCCGCCCAGCCGCTCCTCTCGCATGTCCTCGACACGGTGCATCGCCTGCCAGAAGAACAGATACGGTGAGATCGTCGTGCCGAGCACGGCGACCAGCAGCGCGATGTAGGCCGACGAAAGCTGTACGTGCGGGATCACCGTGTTCACGGCCACCGTCTGCCACGGTACGTGAACCAGAAACAGCACCACCACGTAGGCGAGCAGCGCCGCACAGAGCACCTTGAACACGCGCGCGATCAAAAGGAACGAGCCGGCAGCCAGAACCACAGTGATGCTCGTACCAGCGACCAGCGCCCACATAGCGCTCGCACCGGCGTGCAGGAGGTGCATGCCCTGTCCGACCGCGACAAGATCAGCGGCTATGTTGAGCGCGTTCGCGACGACCAGGACCGCGATCAACACCCCGATCACGGCCCGCCAAACCCGGCTGAAGTGAACCGTGATCAACTCCCCGAGAGTTTTGCCCGAGGCAAGAGCCGTACGGTCGCAGATCTCCTGAATCCCAATCATCAGCGGGAGGGTCAGGAGTGCGACCCACAACATCGAAAAGCCGAACCGAGCGCCCGCCTGCGCGTAGGTAGCGATACCGGACGGGTCGTCGTCTGATGCGCCCGTGATCAGACCCGGGCCAAGCGCCTGAAGGTACGCTCGCACCCGGGGAGCGCCCACGAACTCCCGGTCCGGACCAGATGCCGGCTCAAACCCACCCCCCACATCCGAGTCGCTCACAAGCGACGCATCGCGTTGCGCGGACGCGCCCTCGTCTCCGCCGCTAACCGTCTTATCCATCCGACGAGACTAGTCGGAGGTCAGGACTCCGTGAGTCAGGGGAGATGAGGCATCACGATCCTCCGCCAACCGGTCTCAGCCTATTCGAGGCGTGGCTCGTCCAGGCCCTATGGTGCTGGCGTTCATGTCCGATCAACAGTCGGTCGACATCGAGATCGACTTGTTCACGCTCACGCCCGAGGAGACGCTGCCGTCCGACGACAGCTGAGCTTGCCCGCCGGGGATTTTGGAGTAGTGTGGCTTCTGGAGGGCATTCAGTGAGACCGGCCGACCTCGGCTGGGAGCGCGCGCCTGACTTCTACAGGTTCCCCTTGACCCCCCATGGGAGGTTGCGATGTCCCTGATGTTGGTTTCTCCACACCCGCCCGCACGCCGGCACCTCGATCCGCCGATCTTCACGCGCGTGTCCGGTGTGGGCGGCCCCCGTCGTGTGTGGCTGCACATCGCCGGCGAGTTGGACATCGCCTCACTCCAGCTCGAGCAGACGCGGCAACGAGCCGAGCTCCACGGCCCACGCGTCGAGCTCGATCTGCAGGAGCTGACGTTCATGGACTCCTCGGGCGTGCACGTGATCGTGAACGGCACGATCCGCGCTCGCCGAGCGGGTGGTCGACTGACGCTTGTTCACGTGTCTCGGCAAGTCCATCGAATCCTCACGCGCACCGGAGCAGGGGACGTTGTTGAGATAGGCGGTCTGGAGCCGATCGACATGCCCGAGCGGCCCGTTCTCCGGGCCGCCGCATGACTCGCCGCGACAGATGCAAGCGAGTTGAGCCGGTCCGGCTCGGTCACCGACTATCCCCGGCGAGCGGCAATCCCTGGTATGGCGGATCCGGGATCCCCACGCGCTGCCGATCACGAATCGCGGCGTGATGTCCTCTGCGAAGCGTCGGCCGGTCATTCGCCTGTGTGACGCTGAGTCGTTGGTGATCGACCGATGAGGGCGGTGTGCCTGAACTGCACGCTGAAGCGCTCTCCGGAGCCGTCGAGCACCGCCTCGCTGGCAGGGGTGGTGATCGCCGCGCTGCGCGAGCAGGGCGTCGAAACCGACGAGATCCGTCTCGTCGACCACCAGATCGATCCCGGGGTCGTCTCAGAACCCGTTACCGAAGGAGATGAGTGGCCGGCGATCCGCGAGCGGATCCTCGCCGCGGAGATTCTCCTCGTCGCGACGCCGACATGGTTGGGGCAGCCATCGAGCGTCTCCAAACGGGCGCTGGAGCGGATGGACGCGTTCCTCTCCGAAACACGCGACGACGGCACTCCGGTCGCGTACAGCCGCGTCGCTGGCGTGGTAGTCGTTGGCAACGAGGACGGCGCACACCACTGCATCGCCGAGATCACCGGGGCGCTGATCGACATCGGCTACACGATCCCGGCACAGGCCTGGACGTACTGGAACAAGGGCCCCGGCCCCGGCGAGGAGACATGGCTCACCACGAGTGAGCGCGAGTGGTCGACCACCACCGGCCAGACCGCCGCGAGCAACCTCCTCGCGGTAGCGCGGGCACTGATCGCGCACCCGCTCCCCGCACCCGGCACTCGCACGTGACGCGTACCGCGAACAGCCCAGTGAGTCGCCGCCACGCGGGTCCAGGTCGATGGGCTGGTTGCGAGACCCCGGTAGGGCGAGCACGTGCGGGCGCGCGCCGAAACCCGGCGGGTGCCACTCCACTGTTTCGAGCGGAAATCTATCGATGAGGACAGCGATCATGTTATGACCGATATCAAGGCACCGGGGGGAGACACGACAGCAGGCCTCCCGCGACGACGGCCGGTTCGGGGATTCCGGCTCCGAGCGACGAGTACTCGCTGACGGTCGGTCCTGCCGTCCCGATCGTCTTGCACGAACACTACGTCGTGCAGAAGATCCAGCATTTCAACCGCGAGCGCGTGCCGGAACGCGTCGTGCACGCCAAGGGCGGCGCGCGCACGGCTTCTTCGAGGTCACCGAGGACGTCACCCAGTACACCAAGGCAAGCTTTCTCGGCCGGGGTCGGTAAGCGCACCCCGGTGTTTGCGCGTTTCTCCCAGGTCGCCGGCGGGCTCGGCTTCCCGGCACTGTCCGTGATCCGCGCGGCTTCGCGTTGAAGTTCGACACCGACGAGGGCAACTTCGATCTGGTGGGCAACAACACGCCCGTGTTCTTCGTTCGTGACCCCACGAAGTTCCAGGATTTCATCCATTCTCAGAAGCGTCTGCCGGATACCGGGCTGCGGTCCAACGACATGGTGTGGGACTTCTGGACGCTCTCGCCCGAGACCGCGCACCGGGTGATCATCCTGATGTCCGATCGCGGCTTTCCCCGCACGTGGCGCGGCACATGAACGGCTACGGCACCCACACGTTCTCATGGGTCAACGCGGCCGATTTCGTGTGTGTGTTCGCCGCTCGACGGCGGTCGCCGGCGGTTGGGAGTGAAGAAGGCGGCGCGAGCGTCCGCCCGCCAGCGCCTCGTCGTGTGCGGCTACCCAATCACGACGCCTTGACAGGACGGTGCGATGAGGGTCGGGGGAACCGTTCTCCCACTGATTGAGGCCATAGCGGGTGCGAGCGTTCGCGGCTTCGCCGTCATCGTTGCCCAAAGGACTGCGGCCGTCCGCGCGAGTGATCCAAGGTGGCGCGTTTCCCGAAGTCCGGGGCGTGTGGCTCGGGGGCGGTACGCGTGTGCGGGCCGCCGCGATCGACCTCCCAGAACCATAAGCCGAACACGGCCACGTTCGTCAACCAGATCTGCGCGGCCGAGAACACCAGCGATCGCCCGCCGGTCCCGCCGCTGCGCAGCAGATAGTGGACGAGCAGCCCTTCGGCGGTGAAGTTCGCTGCGGTCACGATCGCGATCAGCGCGATCGACACCCGTCGCCGCACCGGCGCCTGGGTGTGGTGCAGGTACGGAGTCGAGATCGTCAGTCCGACCAGCAGCGCCCCTTCCAGACCCGGGACGATCCACCGAGGACCGACCGTCAGCCGTGCCGGCAGGACCACGTAGAGCACGATCGTCACCAGGACCGCGAGCTGCGCCTCCCAGAACGGCTCAACGACACCCAGCTTCTGATGATGCCCGCGCAGAATGCCCAACCCTCTTGATCTCACCCCCCCGACTATTCGCCATGCAACCGCCGGCGCCTGTCAGAACGCACCGAAACGATCCCGATCCCGGGTCGGGACGCGCCGACGCAGCGCGCGGCCGTCACCGGCTGTCGCGCGTCTGTCGCGAACGCTGCGGCGGCGGCGCGGCCGCGAGGGCGGTCGTGGATCGCGAGCGCAAGCGTGAACGGATCGGATGCCGACTGCCAGCGCGCCCCGGTCACGATCACCCACCGCGCAGCGGTGATCGTCGTCGTGCACCGCACCCCGGATCACCCGAACCCCGTGACCGCCTGCCGTCGGCGGCCAAGTGCCGTCCTGCTTTCGTTGTGCGACGAGCCTCACCGCACCGAGCCCATCAGTTTCGTTCCGCGCGCGGATACGAGGCCAGCAGGAGTTCGATATCTGCGCGGCACCCCCCGGCGGTCAGGGCGGCCGTTGGGCGCCCTCGGTCGTCAAGAGGCTTGGGTTTCCTTGAGTCGAATGCTCAGCGACGACTGGAATCGTGTGCGTGGGCGAACGCGGTCATCAGTATCGGCGCGGCCGGCAGCCCCGGATCCGGCGACAGGGAGCCAAGTCCGTGTCGTCGATGCGGGAGCGAGGAGCACGACCACGACGTGGTCCGTCCGCACGATCGCATTCCTCATCTTCTGGCGCTTGGAGCTGACGGTCGGACTGGCCATCCCTTTCCTCGGCGGGCGAGTCGGACCGGCGGTGCTGCGTTGGCGACGGACCGCTCGTCCGCGTCGGACGCGAGATGTTGTGCCGAGAGGGACGCAGCGATCGTCTTCAGCCGTCTGCGGACGGTCTTCGTCGGGGCTCATGGCGTCGGGGAGCCGAGCCGCTCGCGTGAGCCGCCGGCGCGAGGCGTTGACCGGCGCCTGATCCGGACGAGCTGGCACTAGCCGAGCCGGCGCTCCCAGTCCTCGGGGACGCGACCGACCGGGCCAGGGACGCCCTGCTCGACGGGATGACTGTGCGGCGGCGCCAGCTCAGGGCCGACCGCGAAGTCGTCTGTGCGGTAGTCGTAGAACCAGTCCTCGCCGGGCTCGAAGCTCTGGATGATCGGATGCCCGGTCGCCCGGTAGTGGGCGGTCGCGTGGCGGGCCAGCGAGTCGTCGCAGCATCCGATGTGCCCGCAGGTAGCGCAACGACGCAGATGCAGCCACCACCCCTGTGGGCTTGCCGCGTCACAGTCGGCGCAGCCGGTGCCGCTCGGGGGACGAGTGGGATCGGTGTCAGTCATGAGCTGCAGTCTGGCGTATTGCTCATCGCTGATCGGGGCGTCCCCTGCTCACCGGTGAAAGGACGCGCGCGTCAGGCGATTGCTTTGGCCCTGAGCCGGCGCACTGACCGCGCTATCGCAACGGCGACAACTCAGCGGCGGCGGCGCCCGACGCTGGACGAGCGCTTCGCTGCGAACCGATCGTCTTACCGCAAACGTGAGGTATTGACCGGCGACGGCGCCTGAGTCGGCCGTTTTGTACCACACGTACAAAATCGTCGGCCGCGGCCCGAGATCAGCTGGTCGCTCCTTCGCCGTGGCGAAGCGATGACCTGTCGCTGTCAAGGCCGCACTAGAACTGTCGACCGGCGCGCCCGCTGGCTCGACACCATGCTCGCAGGAACCCGACCCCTCGGTAGGTTTCGGAACGGATGAGAGAACCTTTGTTCCCTAACCCATGGGCACGACGGCGCGGAACATTGGACCAATCGGTCAGGCTCTCTAGTGACGGAATGGCTAGGCGACGATGCTGCGGCCGCCGACAAGCCCGCGCCATCGCAATGCGGTGGCGCGCAACCGGCCGCCGGGACGATCCCAGACGTCGTCAATCCGACGGCGAGCCGATCATCCTGCCGTCGGCAAACGCGACGGCCCGCCGTCGGCGGAAGTCAAGTCCCGGGAGGTGGCGTAGGAGTTCAGCGGTCACCTCGCGGTTCTGCTTGCCGCTGTCAGGTCGTCAAGCCCTTCCCTTCGGTGATCGCGGCGTCGTGATCATGCTCCCCGGCGCGAGCTGAGGCTCGGCTGGAACCCGCCGCGACGTCCTAGACTCGTTGGATGTCGCTGAAGCATCCAGTTGAGAGAGGCGATAAGGATCGGCGCGGCAGATTTGACGAGTTTGCGCAGCGCGCCTCTTACTTCGCCAGCTCTCCGATCTTCTTCGTGTTCTGCATCGCGCTGGTGCTCGCGTGGCTCGTCGGCTATGTCGTCGGTGCGAGCGCCCGCTATGAGCAGGCGACCGGGTCGGCGCTGACGGCTATCACCCTGATCCTGGTTGCTCTCTTGAAGAACGCAGAGCTTCGCAGTGAGCACGCGATCCAGAGCAAGCTTGACGCCTTGGCAACGGGGATGCTCGAGAGCATGCGAGATGAGGGCGACGACGGCGATGCGATGCTTCAGCGCGCGATCCGTATCGACGAGCAGATCTGAACAGCCGACGCTTAGTGCGCCCGCGCGGCGATTGCCCGCGGTTCGGACGACTCTGCCCAGCGCAACCGGCCGGTGCCGGCAGTTCTCACGCAGGGCTTTTGGTTGCCCGGAGCTCTTAGTCACTCATAAACGGCGCTTCTGTCGCAGTGGCGAAACGGCTCGTAAGGTCAGCGAGAGGCTGTATTGCCTGCGTGTCTCGGCGCCCGCCCCGGCGCCGAGACACGAGCAATCGCACCCCCGAATGCCAGTCCCGACATCCCGATATGTGCCCCCTCTGAGCCTCCCGACTTGCCTGATCCACACTACATGAAGAAATCTTCTTGTCAATCTCATGCAGAAGAATTGTTCCTGAGCAGCACTTCTTGAAGATTAGACGCCCTTCGGCTAGCCTGCCAGCCATGTCCGGCTGGGCCTTCCTCTCCAAACATGGATACGCCCTGCTGTCCATCGCCAACGACCCCAACAGCCGACTGGTCGACATCGCGGCCAGCGTCGGGATCACCGAACGCGGCGCCCACACACTCGTCAGCCAGCTCGTCGAAGGCGGCTACCTCAAAAAGACGAAACACGGCAACCGCAACCGCTACCAACTGCAGCGCGACGCACCCATGCGCCACCCCCTCGTCCGCCATCAAACAATCGGCCAGCTTCTAGACGCGCTCGGCTCAAACCCCGCCTCGCCCGACAGCACCAACCGAACCGACCAGATCCAGCACACAAGCCGAGCACCCTGACGGCGCGCCTTCGGCACGATCGCATCCACGACGAGCCGTCGCGAAGTGGGCGAGCGCTCATAGGACGTCCTGATCGCTGGATCGCGGCAAGCCGTCGGCTGTCCTCGAATCGGGGCACTGGTCCTCGTTGACGTGAGAAGCAGGCAGTCACGAGCACCCACGTAGGATCTCGAGCCGTGAATACGATGACGATCCAAGCTGCCGCCCGGGACGATCAACCGAGAGTGATTGCCACATTGGTATCGGCGTTCATCGCGGATCCGGTCGAGCGATGGCTTTACCCGGAATCGTCGGCGTACCTCACGGAGTTTCCGGCGTTCGTAGCTGCCTTTGGTGGCGCGGCGTTCGAGAACCAGACGGTGTGGAGCTTGGACGAGTTCGCGGCGGTGGCGATGTGGCTGCCGCCGGGCCTGGAAGTGGACGGTGAGGCGATCGTCGCAGTCTTGAGCGAATCTGTTTCGCCAGACAAGCACGCGGACACGTTCGCGGTCCTGGAGCAGATGGACGCCGCTCACCCGAAGGATCCCCACTGGTATCTGCCGTGGCTCGGGGTCGATTGTCCACTTCAGGGCGTCGGGCTTGGTGCGGAGCTACTCCGGCAATGTCTGGTGCGCGTCGACGCCGATCACAGCCCGGCGTTTCTCGAAACGCCTAATCCGCGGACGCTGCCGTTCTATGAGCGTCACGGGTTTCGGGTCACGAGCGTCTCGCAGGCCGGGGCCTGTCCGCCGATGACCAGCATGCTCCGACCCGCGCACTGACCGCTCGATGCCCAGCCGTTCCCTGCTCGCCCGCCGACACCGCGAATGCCGCCGGCGATCGCTCTGGACGCCCGGTGCTCCGCCGGACGATGATCGCTCTGCAGCTCAGCGGCGCCGCCGCCCAGCGCCGGAAGAGTCCTCCGCCACGAACCCGATCGCCCCACCGCGACGTGAGCAAGGGACCAGCCACGGCGGCTGAGTCGGCCGATTTTGTGTGCCACCCACAAAATCCGTGTCGACGCCCAAGATCGGCTGGTCGCTCCTTCGCCGCTCAAACGGCTACGCCAGATCGGCTCGGAATTAGCTGAGTGACCGGGCCCGAGCTAGCACCTTCGGGCGTTCCGGCGGGCGGCGGCTGTCTGCGCCCCACGACCAACGCGACGGCGTGACCCAGCGTTGCGGACGATCGCAATTGCGTCGGCCGGGTGAAAACTCGGGCCATCGCAAAGGCGACCAGGCGCGCGTCCGGTCTCTCGGGCGCCCACGATCCCATGCGTCTCAGCAGACTCGTGCATCTGCTGGCGCACCGGACCACTCCCTGGTCGCCATAGCGATGGCCGGCCTTGCGGGGCCACAATGGCGGATACGATCGTCCGGGCCAATCGGCCGCTGCGGAGGTCCGGCTCGGAGCGCATACTCGAGCGCGGTGCCGTTCCTCAATCTCGAGTTCAATCTGGAAAGCCTGCGGAAGCTCGCGGAGCGCAGGATCTCGGCGGCTGAGGTGAGCGAGGTGTTTGAGACGACCCCGGTGGTGTGGATCGAGAATCCCAACCCGCGCGCCGACGACAGCCGGTGGTTGATTGGCCCGACGAGCGCGGGTCGATTTCTGACGATCGTCGTTGATCGCGACCACACCGACCATGGTCGGTGGCACGTCATGACGGCTTGGGACGCAACCGAAGCGCAGATCCGTCTCTACCGTAAAGCCCGCTGACCCGCCAGAATGGGAGATACGACATGTCCGATCCGCACGATCATGAGCCCGACGCCTTCGACGATCGGCTTGTTGAATCCGAAGTTCATGTTGAGGCCGGCAACCCCGAGATTGAGATCACCATCGCCGTGCCCGTGGACGCGGCGACCCTCACGGCATTGACCGAGCGAGCCAAGCGCGAGGGTCGCAAGGTCGAAGCCGTCATAGCCGACGCGCTTCAGGCTGCCGCGTAGCTTCCCGAGCAGCCGTCAGCGCTCCTGTAGAGACCAGACCGCGCGCGCCGCTTGCGCTTCGGCGACTTATGTGCAGGTGCGTCGGGACCGTGAATGACGTGAACGAACGGGCGTTTTGAGAGCCTGGCGCCACCGTTATCTGAGGGTGTGATCGACGTGAAGGACGTGACCGGGGCGGCGGCGCGTCGCGTCAACCTCATCGAGCGAAGCGAGATCGATAGCGAGAGCGAAGCGGTCTCCCTCGCGCGCATCCCAGCGGCGGCCGTGGCCCGGGTGCTACTCGTTGCTCATCGGCCTCGCACCCCCAGAGCGGTCACAGGATCCCGACTGGCCGACGGTCGGGAGCGTCCCAGTGCCGTTGTTCGTTTCTTTCGTAGCGCGTCAACGCGGTCAACCGAGCCGGGCGATCGCCCACGTCGATCACATGCGAACGACGTCAATCCCCAGCAGCGATCGCTCGTTCACAGACCACCTGCACATAAGGCGACGATCCATCGGCTGAGGTTCCAGACCGGGCCATGGACCCGCACGAGCGCTTCAGCAATCGCCCGGGCAGGCCCGCACGAGCGCATCGGTGACCGGGGCCGGTTCAGCGACGTTGGACGCCGACGCCCCACGCGCCGCGCTTTCCTTCTCAAGCGGTCTGACCCCGAAGCGACGCATCGGCGACGAGGCGTTTCATGCGACGGGATCGCCGGTCCGGACCGGGCGCGCGGCGGTTGAGGTGTTCAGCCCCGCAGCCGTCGGCGTGCGTGCAGATTGCGGCGCCGCTGACTGCCCAGCTTCGGGTTGATCGAAAAGCCGGTGATTGCGTCGATCGCCGGCCCGTCCGGCCGCACGAGCGAGACGTTCCGAGACCGGCCCGTCCGCGGATCGGTCACGACCTTGAAGCCCTCGTAGTAGGAGTCGTTCACCTGGCCGGCGACGCGCAGCGGCGGCGGCATGCCGTTAAGCACGCCGTCCATGAACGCCGCCCACCCGGCAGTTCCTGCATCGAACGCCGGCTGCGACCACGTCAGCCTCGGCGTGAGGTCGTCCGAGACGAACAACGGGACGTAGACGCGGGGCTTGCCTCCTCGATAGCGGCGAGCGACGCGGAAGTTGATCAGCGCAGCCACTCCCGCGCCGTTCGGCAGGCCCGGCCGTGTGCCCACCCGCTCGCTTGTGGCGATGCCCCGCGCCCGGTACTCGCTCGTCATGTCGGTCACCATGACCTCGGCAGTCTTGACCTGCAGGGAGCAGAGCGGGAGCAGATGCGTCGCGATCGCCGCGTCGATGCTCGCCGCATAGCTGCTCAGCTGTTCAGCTGATCGCGACTCGGCGCTGCCGACGTGTACCTCATGTGGAGGCGGGAGAGCACGTTCGCGCGGCCGACCGTGAACTTCAGCTGAATCACGAGGACGTTGGGTGCAGGAGGGAGCGGCGGCATCGCAAATGACTATCTTCCGGTCTGATGATACCGGCCTGCAGGCCCTCGCCTCTACCCCTTCCAAGGTCTCGCCATCGACGCGCGCCTAGGGCCACCGAACCAGCTTTAGCCAAGGCCCAGCGGGCCGCGCCCGACCGCGCGAGGCCGGACGAGCAGCCTCGCTGCCGACGAATGCAATCATCCGGCCGCCGACGTCGACGTGATCCAGATCGCAGCTAAGGCATGACGAGGGTTCCGGCGCCCAGACGATTGCATTCGTCGGACCCGCGGGCTGGCGTTTGCAAGAACCAGCAAGTACCGGCCCGAGTCGCCGGATGGCAGCGGTCCCCGAGGGCTAACTCGATCGCGTGGTGTGCCTGTCCCGAAACGGCACCGAGGCGAGCAAGTCGCGCGAGGCGGCATCCGCGGAAATCCGTCTGCGAACCGTCGCTGGGCCCCGATCAGAGCAACAGCGAGCGTCGCGATCCCGTCGGCCACCGCCAGGCCGCTTCCACCCCGCCGGCGACCGATTGCGAGAACGAGCAGCGTGAGCGCCGCGGTCGCCCAGCGACGTCAGGATCGCAGGGATCGACCCGCGCCCGCCGCCGCCGGCCCCGTGCGCGTGCAACACCGCCAGCAGCAGGCGGAGCATCAAGGATCGTTACGCCCACCGTCTCGCGTCGCCCGAGGTGACGCGAGCTCCTGCGCGCCGAGAAGTACGCAAGCACGCCGAGCCCCCCGGCGCCGACGCCCTGCACCAGCGCCAGCGGCGCGAGCGCCAGCGCCGCCGCGTAGCTCGCGAACCCGCACGACTCGAGCGCGAACCCGACCATCCAGCTGCGGTCGCCGAGCAGCAGCCTGAGCGAGTGCAGCGGCCGCCGCAGCGACAGCGCCGGCAGCCCCGCGGCGGCGTCGTGCTCGCGGGAGTACGCGCGGTTAGTCGGCGTCGTCGAGATCGCCTCGAGGACGACACCGAGCGCGATCCGGACGTTCATCGCCCATCAGAAGTCGAAGGTCGGCGTTTCACCAACGCCGACGCGGTCGTTGAATACCCCGTGGGGCCCGCGATAAAGCTCGAGCAGGATGCGGTACCGGTGCGGGTGCGGGCTCGGTGGGAGGACCATCCAGTAGAGCCCGCTCGACTGCTCCGAGCACTTGCTCGGGGTGACGATCCGGGGCGGCGCGTGGAGGTTCGTCGGGAACGTGCGCTGCGGGACAAGATCCTCGTCCGGAACCCAGTTGGCCGTGCTGATCGGTGGGAACGCTACGTCTCCGTCGCGAGTGACCGCCTCGAGCGTGCCGTAGAGCACGATCTGATTCCCGCTCAGGTTGTCGGCCGTGTAGGTGTAGCGCACCTCGGCCCCGACCACCGGTGCCGGCTGCGAGGGCACGTACCCGAGCTCGTCCAGAAGGTACTGCGACAGCGGGTAGTTGGGGATCACCTGGACCGAAGTGAACTGCGTGCCGGCGCCACCGATGCACGGCTCGAGCGTCGGATCGAGCTGGAACAGCACGGTCACCGCACCGCCGACGAGCGTGACGAGCGTGACGACCACGCCGAGCACCTTGCCGAGCGTCACGAACAGGTGGGTGAGCTTGTCGCGCTCGCTCCCGGGTCCACCGGCCATGTCAGCTCAACTGAAGACTGCAGCGAGCCCTGGGAGGCCGGCTTCGAGCGACCCTGTGCACAGCGGACTGTGGACCTTCGTGCAAACGCCGAACAGCGCTCCCCCACCCCACTCAAGGAAGCGGTGTTCGCGGTCCGGGCGTGCGATCAGCGAGAACGTCGAGGCGTCCGGAAGAACCTCACAGGGATGGCTCCACGCACTAGCGTGCTGGCACTGCACATAGCCGGGAGTCGCGAGGCGCAGCTGCCCGCCGCCGGTTACCTCGACGGTGAGGTCAGCTGCGGAGGTGGTGGTCGGCGTGGTTGCGGCAGAGGATGGCTCGATGGAGATGGTTGTCGGCGCGTCGACCGCGACCGCGCACACGGGCCAGGCTCCGACGCATCCTCGAACCCAGTTGGCCTGCGGCGGCGCCTGGAACGGGTTGTCCTCGAACGATCCCCCGGCCGTGATCGTGAACAACGAGCCACCAGCTAGGGTAGTGGCGCACGGGTTGGCGAGCAGGCAGGGTCCGAGCGCGCCGCTCGAGCTCGTCAAAGCGATGCCGGGATGGTTGATTGCGAGGCTCTGCGGGCCGGCCGCGGGAGTTGTCGGGACGAACGTGGCAGTGACACCCTGAAACGCGCTGTTGTCGACCGTGCACGGCGCGTTACCGAACTGCGCGCACGCGCCACCCCAGCCGGCGAAGGTCGCCCCGGACGCGCTTGCGGCCATGA
>Ga0302326_10008356_pt1 | contig 22849 bp, 21 predicted proteins | sample Palsa_T0_3_FD_202264 | JGI IMG/M metagenome (GOLD analysis project Ga0302326, IMG submission 202264) | Peat permafrost microbial communities from Stordalen Mire near Abisko, Sweden - Palsa_T0_3 | ecosystem: Environmental > Terrestrial > Soil > Palsa > Peat permafrost | place: Sweden: Abisko... | reverse complement strand
TGAGCTGTCGTCGGCAGCGGACATCGACGCCATTCATGACAAGCACGCGGCAGGCGGCGTCGTCACCGTGGCGCCGTCGGATCGCCCGTTCGGAGCACGCCCCCTCAGCCCTGCAGGTCGCCACGTTTCCGCGGAAACGTCGCGGGCCGAGCATCGGGGGCGGTTGCGCAGCCATGACGTGCTGAGAACCAGCGCGACCTGCGACCTCAAGCCGGGCGATAGCCGGCGCTGGTCAGCATCCGGCGCAGATCCACGACCGTCTGAGCGTCAACGTCCTTGCCGGCGGGCGGCTCGATGAATTCCAGCTCGGATCCGACCTTGACGGCCACCTTGCCATCGTGTCGGACGGTAACCGTTCCGACAGCTTCCAGCAGTGATAGCACCGCACGCCATTCAATGTTATGGCTGGTCGGATGCTCGAAGATCTGGCGCACGGTATCGCGGTGGCGGCTGTCCAGATGCTCAGGTCCAGGCGAGGTCACATGCCGGACCCTATCCCGTGCCCGGATCCACCGCGATACGGAGGCTACTGGTGGGAGCGGCGCGGGCGGAGCTTGATCCAGAGCAGGACTCCGATAGCGGGCAGCAGCAGCCAGGGGGAGAACAGGATGTGCAGGCTGAAGCTGAGGATGCTCAGCGCTACGATGGCGATGAGGGCAACGACAATGATCCGAAGCATTTCGCTCGGTCTCCGTTCGCGATAGTCGGGTTCCTGGCCAGCTGGACCGTGTCCGCCGGCCGGTGATTCCAAGACTGCCGCCGAAAGTGGCACCGGTCGATCCGGATCAACCCCGGCTCGACCCTGGTCCGGAGCCGGCGGTATCGGGGCCGACCCTGATAGCGGCGAGGATGCGGGGGGGCAGGGCAGGTCTTTTGCGGGGGCTTGGTCCTAAGCTGCAGGCTTGATGAGCGGTGCGTCCCTCGTGAGCTCCCGGAATCCGACGCCGTAGTACAGCCCGCGCGCGCTCGGATGCCCTGGTGCACCGAGGCAGGCGACCGTCATGTGAGTGGCGCCAGCGGCTCGCGCAAGATGCATCCCGTGCAGCAGCATCGCCGTGCCGAGGCCTCCGCGGCGGTAGCCAGGATGCGTTCCGACCGGCTCGAACTCGGCGGTCTTGTTGGCCTCGTCCAGCCACATGATTGTCGATGCTGCCATCGTCCCGTCTGGCGCCTCCACCAGGACGTGGAGGTCGCCGCGGTAGGAGGCCGTCCGCCGGACGCCCTCATAGCCCTCGGCTGTGTACGTCGAGGGAGCCCAGGCGTCCACGTGCGCCTGGACCGCGGCCTCCGGCCCGGCCTCGTCGGCGGTGCGGAACCGGAACCCGTCCGGTAGCACGGGATTCGGCACCTCGGTGAGGTCGCGCTCGTTCAGCTGAGTCCAGGAACCGGTGTCGCCCACCGAAGCGGGGTCGGTCTGGTATCCGCATGCCGCCCACCGTTTCAGCCCGACCTCGTCGGCAGCCTGCGGCGTCACCGTGCGGTCCAGGCCGGCAGCCACCGCGTCATACCAGCGGATCACCTCATCCACCAGCGCGGCGTGGTCGGGGTGTACCTGATAGCCGAGATAGGCGTCAGTGACATCGGTCACCGATCCGTCGCTGCGCCTTGCCTGGTGCGGCAGATAGGCCCAGCCCCACGCCACCAGTACGTCGCCGGAGAACCACAGCCGACGCGGCCAGGTGCCGCCATCGCTGGCGTGTCCTTTTCCCCAGATCCACGCCAGCTCCCCGAACGACGCATCGGCGTTCACCAGGTCCGGACGGACCGCGGTGACGCGCTGCGCCAGGCCCTGCATGAGCTGGATGTCCGCGGCAGTGACGAGATCGAACTCACTCACGAGACGCCACGGTGCCAGAATCTCGCGCAGCCGTCGAACGGTTTACGCAGCCACTCGCCGCGCCGGTCGCCTCGGGCTTCTCGCGGCACCGTCGTGGAATGCTGAGTGCGTGGCCACGTCGCCAGAGGCCGGCTCACTTCTGTTCATTGCTGTCGATGTGCATTATTTGGCGGATTCTCGTGCAGGGGCGGCGGCTGTCGCGGCAGGTGACCGGAGATTTGCGGGGATTGCCTTCAGCGGCACGGCGCTGGTGGAGGCGGGAGCAGCCTATCGGCCTGGCTAGTTCTACCGGCGGGAGCTGCCGCCGCTGCGAGCGGTGATCCCGCGTTCAGGCCGGCTGGCTCTCATCGTGGTCGATGGCTACGCGGACCTGGACGCCGCCGGCCGGCCGGGTCTGGGTGCTTACGTGCACGCTGAGTTCGGCGTGCCGGTCATCGGCGTGGCCAAGACTCCGTTCCGGACCGCGACGCATGCCGCGCAGGTCCTCCGCGGGCGGTCTGCCCGTCCGCTCTATGTCACGGCGGCTGGCATGCCGGTGGCCGATGCAGCCCACCTGGTCGAGGAGATGGCCGGATCTTTCCGCATGCCGGACGCGCTCAGGCTCGCCGACCGCCTGGCCCGTGCCCTCGAACTGCCGCAGGCGACCAGCGGGTCCGCCGACGGTGACCAGACCTGACATCAAGCCCGTTATCCAGCCAGGCCAGTTGCCGGCACGGAGTTTCCGAGGAACTCGAGAACTGCCGCTGCGAACTCCGCCGCGCCGAGGGCCGTCAGGTGGTCGCCGGGTACAAGGACGAGCTGCCCGTGAGGCAGCAGGGCAGCGAGTGAGCCCGCCGACGTGCCCCGGCTGTCCTGGTCGCCGACGACGACCAGCGTGGGCACGGAAACTGGTCGCAACGCGTCGGCACCCGTGGCCACGAAGGTGCCGAGCACGAGCCCGACGGCCCGCGCGTCAGTCCCGCTGTGCCTGATCCAGTCCGCTGTAGCCGCCTCGGGCGACCCGGCTGGCAACGCGGCTCCGTCGGCGACGGCGGCCAGTATCCGGCGGTGGCCGTTAGTCCGGTCGCTCTCAGCATCGAGCGCGTCGAGGCCCTGCCCGCCCACGACCGCATGAGCCGGGCGGGCGCCACGGGCAAGCAACCGCAGCACGAGCTTGCCGCCCATGGAATAGCCGCCGAGGTCGTAGTCCTCGAGCCCCAGGTGCTCGATGAGCGCGAGCATGTCGTCGGCGAGAATGTCGGGCGCATAGCAGGCGGGATCGTGCGGTCGTCCGCTGTCACCGTGCCCGCGCAGGTCAGGAAGGATGACCCGATAGCCGCGCCCGGCAAGCGCAGCGACCAGGCCCTGACCGGCCAGCAGCGCCCCGCTGCCCATCAGCCCGTGCAGCAGGACGAAGGGCCGCCCCGACCCGACCTCCCGCCACGCCAGTTCTACGCCGTCCAGACGTGGGAACAGATGCACCGGCGGGTCTGTCATGAGCACTGGTCTACCACGCCGCGCTGCAACGGCTAGCGGAACGACCGCGTGAAGGGCACCAGCGCATGATCAAAGGCCCACGGCGCCTGCCGGATGCCTGAGCAGGTGTTGCTGTCCGCCTGGCCGCGGCAGCTCCTCGGCCCTTCGTTGTCCCGCTGGATCGCCCAGATGGACAGGAAGTTCATCTGCATCTTCTGCTCGAACGCCAGCATGACCCGGGCGTCATGAACGGTCGTCGTCTCGTCCTTGCCGAAGTCGGAGATGCCCGGCAGCATCGTCATGGCCTCCATCCGCCAGATCTGCCGCGAGTTCAGCCGCGGATACAGCCTGGCCAGTTCGGCATGCACGGCATTCGCGCACGTGATGGCGGTCTTGCTCATGTTCATGACGCCCTCGTGCGGCAGGTAGTAGTCGAAAACCATGATGTTCACCGAGTACACGCGCACGCCGTCGGCGATGGCGTTGCGCAGCACCGATAGCCCGGCCGAACCCAGCCCCGTCGGTTCCACCGGCAGCGTGAACTGGATCTGCAGCCGGATTCCGCGCCGGGCAGCCCACCGCTGCGCGAGCGCGATGGCCTCGTTGCGCCGGTTGATGCCGGCCGCGTAGGTTTCGGCGTTGGACTCCACATCCATGTCCAGCCGGGTCACCCGCAGCGTCTGCACGACCCGCTCGTAGACGGCCGCGATCTGCTGCACGCTCGTGCACGAGTCGGCGATCTCCGTTCCGTGATCGTGCGAGCCGGATGTGTCAGCGCTGTATCCGCCGAAGGACGGGATGACGTCCCCGCCAAGCTTGCGCAGGCTCGCGATGTCGGCGTCGTAGTAAGTCAGCGGCTGGCTGGCCGCGCCGTTCCAGTCCACCGCGCAGGATTTGGTTCCCTTGGACTGAAGGAACGCGATCGTCATGAACTTCGCCCCAGACGCCCTGGCCGTCGCCGTGACGCTGGGTGTCTGAGGAGCGAGGTAGGACTCGTAATAAGGGGCGTAGAGCCGGGACGGCAGGGGCCGCAGCCAGGATGAGCGGTGCGAGGGTGCCGCCGACGCCGACGCCGACGCCGACGCCGACGCCGACGCCGATGCCGATGCCGACGCGCCGGCGAGCAGTGCGGCGGCCGCAGCGGCGGCCAGAGCCAGGCGGAATCGAGGTTGCATGGCGTCTCCTGACAGCTCGCCCGGGCTGACCGGACCGGTGGGCCGGTACCAACGCTGGGCACCGCGGGGGCACCGTGGTCGGAGTTAGTCTATTAGGAAGGTTTCCTAATATTCATCCGGAACGCCGCAACGAGCAGGCCGGAGGGCGAGGTCCCGCGATCTGCAGCCCCGCACTCGTGGCCTGGTACCTGGCAGCCGGCCGAGTCGCCACGATGTCGGACAGGACTGGCCGAGGGCCGCGGTCCCATCACCGAGGTGGCATTCACCAGGCAGGCGGAAATATCTCACAATGAAATACTCCGCGAGAATCAAAAGGACGTTTGCGTGTGCCTTTTAGGACGTCAGGCACGATCCCCGGTAATCACTCCGCTACCATTCCCGCATGCGCAAGACAACGGGGATCTGCCTCTTGCTGACCGGACTTTTGGCCATGAGTGCGCAGTCGGCTGTTTCGGCATCGGCAGCGTCACCCGGAAATAGCAGAGCTATCTGGACAGTTCAGAAGTCGCCGAATCCCTCAGGAAACGGCGGCTTTAATGGCGTTGAATGCACAGGCTCCAGGGCTTGCATCGCGGTGGGATCTTATTACAAGCATTCGGCCAGGGCCCAGCTCCCGCTCGTAGCCTCGTGGAGCGGCGGGGCCTGGAGGCGGCAGCCGGCCCCGGCGCCAGCCCGGACAAGCTACAGCCATCTCGACGGCGTGTCGTGCCCGAAGCGCACCTTCTGCGTCGCGGTGGGCAGCGACGTGCTCACCTCGAAACGCTGGATCACCCTGGCAGAGATCTGGCGTGGCAAACGCTGGCAGATCACCAGGACCCCATCATTCAAAGCTCTCCTGTACAACGCTCTGAGCGCGGTCTCGTGCACCTCGGCGACCGACTGCATGGCTGTCGGCTTCGCGGATCAGCAGGCACTCATCGAGCACTGGAGCGGAGCCAAGTGGACGATACAGCGCGCGCCCAGGCCCGCCGGCTCGACGTCCAGCATGCTCTACGGCGTCTCGTGCGTCACGCGTGACTGGTGCATGGCGGCGGGCTACTACGCGCCGCGTTCCGGCGGCGCGCTCGCGTTCGCCGAGGTGTGGACGGGCAAGCGCTGGTCAATTCGACCGGCAAAGCAGATCTCCGGCAGCGCAAGTCAGCTCCTCGGCATTTCCTGCACATCGCGGGTAAGCTGCACGGCTGCCGGCACTTACGGAGACCTGGCATCGTTGAATTATCCCCTGGCAGAACACTGGAACGGGAGACTCTGGGCGATCCAGTCCGTGCCGTATCCGAGAGGACAGCGTGACTCATCGCTTACCGCGGTGGGATGCAGCGCCGCTCGTGCGTGCACTGCCGTCGGGCAGTACTTTACGAAGACAGGGCCAATTTATACTTTCGCCGAATCCTGGAACGGCAAGGCGTGGGTGCTTCAGTCGACAGTGAACCCCTCGAAAAGCAATAACGCCCTCTCCGGGGTAGCCTGCACGTCGGCCACGGCCTGCACGGCCGTCGGCGGGTACGCCGGAGCAGGGTCGGTGGCGCTGAGTCTGGTCGAGCGGCACTCCGTCGGCTGAAGCCTGGCTAGGAGCGGAACGCGGCGTAGATGATCGCGGTCAGCCGGTCGATCATCTCGTCCTTGGGCAGCCGGACCTCGGCGCTCATCAGGTAGTTGATGCGCTCGAGCATCATCAGGCAGGCCACCGCCGTGAGCTCCGCGTGCTCGGTGAGGACGCCGTCACCGGCCGCGCTGGTCTGCGCGGCTGTCATGCCCTGCGTCATGACCTCGGAGAGGCGGAAGAAGAGCTGCAGGCCGTCGCTGAACACGCTCTCGCCGACGATCTCGGCCTGACTCAGGATCCGGATGACGGTGGCGTGCGCGGCGTAGGTGTCGCAGAAGCTCTGCACCCAGCGGCGCAGCGCCGCGCGCCCGGCATCGTTGCTCGTCACCACCGGGAACTCGTCGGTGATGCTGGCCATGTCGACCAGCGCGTCCCGCAGCAGAGTGCGGAAGAGATCGTCCTTGTTGGCGAAGTACAGATAGAAGGTGCCATGCGAGGTCTTGGCGCGCCGGACGATGTCCTCGACGCGCGCGGCCTGGAACCCGGCTTCCTCGAACTCCACCAGGCCCGCGGCCAGCAGGCGGCGCACCGTGTCGCGGCCATGGGCGCCAAGCTCGCGCTGCAGTGCCGGCACGCCGCCGTCCAGCGAGGGCCGCAGGCGTCCGCCCGCGCCGCCAGGGCGGCCGCGCTGGGCGGGAGCGGCAGGCCTTGCGGGCGCGCTCGCAGCAGCCGGCGACTCGGCTGGCAGATCCGTCGGGCTCGCCTTCACGCCTGCCTGAACCCCCTGTGGGCTGCCTTGATTCCCTAACGGGACGTACGTTTTGTCAGCTTGCTGATCGATGCCCCGGCGAACGTGGCGCTGGCGGCTGCCGCGCTCGTCCTCGGCCAGACCGGGTGCTGTTCCTAGCGGGCCCATGCTGGGTTCCCCACTCATGTACAGAGACTAGTGGGTAAGAAGCTCCCGGGTAGGGCCGGGGTCACTGCTGTGGCCCCAACTTCGCAGAAGCGGAGATTCGTCTTGAAGCGGTCGATACAACATGAAATCTAACAAGATTCGCTAAACTTGCTTAGCCGCAGGTCAAGAGCACCGCGCCGGACGCCAAGAGAACAGAAAGCTGACGCCTATATCAGGTGACGGTCGCGTCATTATTTGCATCAAATTAGCGAGGCGTGCGCAAATAGAGATCATGACTCGCGACCGGACCGGGACTGAGGCGATGCTTGCGCGCCCGCCTGCGCCCGTGCCGGCGCCTCCGGAGCCGCCCGCGGCAATCGCGGCGGACACCGTAATGGCAGGAAAGGCGGCCGCCGAGAACTTCCCCGTCGCACTCCGGCTGCTGCCGCGCCGCCACCGCGATCATCTGATGGCCGTCTACGCCTACGCCCGGACGGTGGACGACGCCGGCGACGAGGCCCCGCCGGATCAGCGCCTGAGCCTGCTGGCCGGCCTGGAGGAGGACCTGCAGCGGCTGTACGCGCTCCAGGGGCCGTCCGTGCAGGCTGCGGCCGGGCAGGCAGCTACCGGCAGTGCCAGCGCCGGCCCTGCCAGCCAGCCCCGTGACCCCGCCGTCCGGGGACTGGCCGGGGTGGTGAGCGACTGCGCCATCCCGATGCAGCCCTTTCTGGATCTCATCGCCGCCAACCAGCAGGATCAGGTCGTCACCCGGTACGAGACCTTCGATGACCTGCTCGGGTACTGCCGCCTGTCGGCGAACCCGGTCGGGCAGATCGTCCTGTACGTGTTCGGATGTCACATCCCGGCCCGCGAGCAGCTGTCCGACTCGGTCTGCAGCGGCCTGCAGGTGGTGGAGCACCTGCAGGACGTCGGCGAGGACCTGCGGGCCGGCCGCATCTACCTGCCGGCTGCCGACATGCGCCGCTACGGCGTTACCGAGCAGGACCTCGCCGCCAGCTCCGCCTCGCCCGGCCTGCGCCAGCTGATCGCGGCCGAGGCCGGCCGGGCTGCCGCGCTGATCGACGCGGGCGCCCCGCTGGTCGGCCAGCTGCGCGGCGCGGCGCGCGTGGCCGTGGCCGGTTACCTGGCGGGCGGCCGGGCTGCCCTTGCCGCGATCGCAGCCGCCGATTACGACGTCCTGGCGGCGACCCGCACGCCGAGCGCGGGCAGAACGGTCCGCGAGCTCGTCCGCACGCTGGCGCGAGGCCGGTGATCTGATGACGGTCCGAGCACCTCAGGCCGCGGACGTCGAGGCTGCCTACCGGCAGTGCGAGACGATTACGCGCCAGCAGGCCAAGAACTTTGCCTACGGCATCGCGCTGCTGCCGGGCCCCAAGCGGAGAGCGCTGTCGGCCGTGTACGCGTACGCGCGCCGCATCGACGACATCGGCGACGGGACGCTCCCGGTGCCGGAGAAGGTGGCCGCGCTCGCCGCCGAGCGGACGTCGATTACCGCGCTGGCCGAGGGCAGCGCTGCCGACGCGGCCGCCTCCGGCGACCCGGTGCTGATCGCGCTGCGCGATGCGGCCGACCGGTTCCCGGTCCCGCTGCCGGCCTTCGGGGAGCTGATCGAGGGGTGCGAGGCGGACGTCCGCGGCGTCAGCTACGCGACCTTCGCCGACCTTGAGCACTACTGCCGGTGCGTGGCGGGCTCGATCGGCCGCCTCTCGCTCGGCGTTTTCGGCTGCGCCGACCCCGCGGTGGCCTCGCCGCTGGCCGACGACCTCGGTGTCGCACTCCAGCTGACGAACATCCTGCGCGACATCCGCGAGGACCTGGGCAACGGCCGTGTCTACCTGCCCGCCGAGGATCTGGCCCGGTTCGGGTGCACGCTGACGCCGCCGGCCACGATCGAGGGCCCGATGGCTGAGCTGATCAGGTTCGAGGCCGGCCGGGCGCGGCGCTGGTACGCGACCGGCCTGCGCCTGCTGCCCCTGCTTGACCGCCGCAGCGCTGCCTGCACCGGAGCGATGGCCGGCATCTACCGGCGGCTGCTTGAGCACATCGCGAAACGACCGGAGGAAGCGCTGGCCGCCAGGATGTCTCTGCCCGGCAGGGAGAAGGCGCTCATCGCCGCCGCCGCGCTCACCGGCCTCGGCCGGGTCAGGGCGGGCCGGCGGACGTCCGGAGGCCGGCCATGAGCGAGCGGCAGGTGGTCGTGATCGGCGGCGGGCTCGCGGGCATCACCGCCGCGGTCGGCCTGCGCGATGCCGGCATCGCGGTGACTCTGCTGGAGTCCAGGCCCCGCCTCGGCGGCGCGGCATCGTCGTACGTCCGGGCCGGCATGACCATCGACAACGGCCAGCACGTGTTCCTGCGGTGCTGCACCAGCTACCAGGACCTGCTGGCGAGACTTGGCGTCACCGGCCAGGTGGCCGTGCAGGAGCGTTTCGACGTGACCGTCCTGACGGGAACGGGCGGTCGGAACGCCCGGCTCCGGCGCAGCTCGCTGCCGAGTCCTCTGCACCTGGCCGGTGCACTAGCCAGCTACCCGCTGCTCTCACTGGCCGAGCGGGCCCGCGTTGGCCGGGCGGCGCTCGCGTTCCGGTTCGCCGATCCGGCCAGTCCCGACCTGGACCGGCAGCGCCTCGGGGACTGGCTCGCGGCGCGCGGCCAGAATGAGCACGCGCGCCGGCGGCTATGGGATCTGTTCATCATCTCGGCCCTGAATGTCGCCGGGGACGATGCCAGCACGGGCCTCGCGGCCACGGTGATCAAGACGGCGCTGCTCGGCCGGAAGGATGCCGCGGACATCGGCATGGCAAAGGTGCCGCTCGGCACGCTGCACGCCGACGCGACAGCCAGCCTGCTCGACCGGCTTGGAGTGCAGGTGCGGATGGCAGCCAGGGCGTCGGGCATCGAGAGGCTGCCGGAGGGCGGCTTCAGGATCGGCCTGAGCCGGGGCGAGGCGGACGATTCCGGGGCTGACACTCCTCCGGCCGGCGGGCAGTCGATGCTGGCTGACGGAGTGGTACTCGCGGTGCCGTCCGGTCAGGCGGCCCGGCTGGCTGCGAGCGCAGGACTGGAGCAGGCCGCCCGGTTCGGGCAGATTGATCACTCCCCGATTGTGAACGTGCACGTGATCTACGACCGGAAAGTAATGGATCTGCCGTTCATTGCTGCGGTGGACTCGCCAGTTCAGTGGGTATTCGACAAGACCAGGCAATCTGGCCTCCAGGCCGGGCAGTACCTGGCGGTGTCGCTGTCGGCGGCGGACGAGTACGTGGAGATGCCGACCGCTGAGCTGCGGCAGCTGTTCCTGCCCGCGCTGGAGCAGCTGTTCCCGGCTGCGGCCGGGGCGGGCATCACGGACTTTTTCGTCACCAGGGAACGTCGGGCGACGTTCCGGCAGGGACCAGGTTCTGGTGCCCTGCGACCCGGTGCCGCGACCTCGGTACCGGGACTTGTGCTGGCCGGTGCGTGGACGGACACCGGCTGGCCGGACACAATGGAGGGTGCAGTGCGAAGCGGACATAACGCTGCGCAGGAGCTGGCGCGCGAGCTGGTGGCTGTGCCGCCTGCAGCGCGTGCCGCTGACCTGAGGGCCGCAGGCCTCGACAATGCCTGGTCCGGCGCGTCATGACCGTGACTATGCCGGCCGGCGTGCAGACGGCCAGGGACCTGGTCGGCCCGGCGATTGCCGAGGCCGTGGACAGGCTGAGCCCGGCCGTCAGGACCGTGGCCGCCTATCACCTCGGCCTGGCTGACGCCGACGGCAAGCCGACCGCTCCCGGCGGCGGCGCGGGCAAGGCGCTGCGCCCGGCTCTGGCGCTGCTGTCCGCGCGCTCTGCCGGAGCGAACGCCGAGCGTGCCGTTCCGGCCGCCGTCGCGGTCGAGCTGGTGCACAACTTCTCCCTGCTGCACGACGACATCATGGACGGGGACACCGAGCGCAGGCACCAGCCGACTGCCTGGACGGTGTTCGGCGTCGGCCCGGCGATCCTGGCCGGGGACGCGCTGCTGGCCCTGGCCCAGGACATCCTGCTGGAGACGCCGCCGTACGGCGTCTGGGCGGCTCGCTGCCTGTCCGCCGCGGTGCAGCGCCTGATCGCCGGCCAGGGGTCTGACCTCGCCTTTGAGCGACGTGACGACGTCCAGGTCGAGGAGTGCCTGGAGATGGCCGGCGACAAGACCGCGGCGCTGATGGCCTGCGCCTGCAGCATCGGCGTCATCTATCTCGGCGCGCCCGCGAGCCTGGCGATGAGCCTGAGCGGCTTCGGCGCGCACGCCGGCCTGGCCTTCCAGCTCACCGATGACCTGCTCGGCATCTGGGGCGCGCCGGAGGTGACCGGCAAGCCGGTCGGCTCCGACCTGCGGGCCAGGAAGAAGTCAGTGCCCGTCGTCGCCGCGCTGACCAGCGGAACGGCGGCCGGCAGCGACCTCCGGCAGCTCCTGGCCCAGCCGGAGCCGCTGACAGAAGACCAGGTGGCCCGCGCTACGGCCCTGGTCGAGGCAGCAGGCGGCAAGGAGCAGGTCGAGTCCATGGCGGACACGGAACTGGCGTCGGCGCTCAGCTGCCTGGAAGCAGCGGAGATGCCCGAGGACGTGCGCGCCGAGTTCGCCACCATCGCGGAGTTCATCACGGCGCGGCAATGGTGACCCAGAACGTCACCAGGCCCGGCCGCGAGGACACCCCGCGGCCGGTGCCCCCGCGCGGTGTGGCAGCAGTGCGGCCCGCGGCAGTGCGGGCCGCGCTGGACCGCGCCACCCGTCACCTGACCGGCCTGCAGAACCCGGGCGGCTGGTGGCAGGGCGAGCTCGAGACCAACGTCACCATGGACGCCGAGGACCTGCTGCTGCGCGAGTTCCTCGGCATCCGCACCGAGGAGGAGACGCAGGCTGCCGCCCGCTGGATCAGGTCCAGCCAGCGCCCCGACGGGACGTGGGCCAACTTTCGCGGCGGCGATGCCGACCTGTCCACCTGCGTCGAGGCGTACGTGGCGCTGCGCCTGGCCGGTGATGTCCCGGACGATCCGCACATGGCACGGGCGGCCGCCTACATCAGCGCCCACGGCGGCATAGCGGCGACCCGGGTCTTCACCCGCGTCTGGCTTGCGCTGTTGGGTGAGTGGCCGTGGGACGAACTGCCCGTTATGCCACCGGAAATCATCTATCTGCCCCGATGGTTCCCGCTGAACGTTTATGACTGGGCGTGCTGGGCACGCCAGACCATCGTGCCGCTCACGGTCGTGTGCTCCGTCCGGCCCGTGCGGCCGCTGGCGTTCGGCCTCGAGGAACTGGACTCGCGGGGGACGCGCGTCCCGCGGGCGGCGAACGGGCGCGCGACCGGAGTCGGCCGGCCTCGCAAGAAGGATGCCTGGGGCCGGGCGTTCTCCGGCCTGGACCGCGCACTGCACAGCCTGGAGCGGCACGCCGGCGGCCTCAAGCCGGTCACCGCGGCTCGCACGGCGGCCTTCCGGCGCTGCGCCGAGTGGATCATCGCGCGGCAGGAGCAGGACGGCTGCTGGGGCGGCATCCAGCCGCCGTGGGTCTACTCGCTGATGGCGCTCAGCCTGCTCGGCTACGGCCTGGAGCATCCGGTCATGCAGCGCGGCCTGGCCGGGCTGGACAGGTTCACGATCTGGGAAGACGGCCCGGACGGGAAGCAGCGGCGGCTCGAGGCCTGCCAGTCGCCGGTCTGGGACACCGTGCTCGCGATGGTCGCGCTCGGTGACGCCGGGCTGCCGGCGAGCCATCCGGCGCTGCAGTCGGCAGCGCGCTGGGTCCTGGCCGAGGAGATCCGCGGGCCGGGCGACTGGCAGGTCCAGCGGCCCGGTCTCGCACCCGCTGGCTGGGCTTTCGAGTTCGACAATGACGGCTACCCCGACGTCGATGACACGGCCGAGGTGCTGCTTGCCCTCGGCCGGGTGGAGCAGCCAGACGAGGCGACCGCCCGGCAGGCGGGCGCCGCGGCGGCCCGCGCACTGGACTGGCTCGTCGGCATGCAGTCCGCCGACGGGGGCTGGGGCGCGTTTGACGCCGACAACACTTCCCGGCTGGTCACCAAGCTGCCGTTCTGCGACTTCGGCGCGGTGATCGACCCGCCGTCCGCCGACGTCACCGCCCACACCGTGGAGGCCCTGGCGGCGGCCGGGCTGCGCGGCAGCAAGCCGGTCCGCCGCGGGGTTGCCTGGCTGCTGCGCGCGCAGGAGCCAGATGGCTCGTGGTTCGGTCGCTGGGGAGCCAATTACGTGTATGGCACAGGAGCCGTCGTTCCCGCGCTCATCGCGGCTGGCGTGCTACCGGAGAAGCCATGCATCAGGCGTGCCGTGAGCTGGCTGACTGACCATCAGAATCCGGACGGCGGCTGGGGGGAGGACCTGCGGTCCTACACCGATCCCGGCTGGTCCGGCCGCGGCGAGTCCACCGCCTCGCAGACCGCCTGGGCGCTGCTCGCGCTGCTGGCGGCGGGCGGCGGCGACGCGATGGCCAGCGCCGGGCGCGGCGCGGCGTGGCTGGCGGCGACCCAGCGCCCGGACGGTACCTGGGACGAGCCGCAGTTCACCGGCACCGGCTTCCCCGGTGACTTCTACATCAACTACCACCTGTACCGGCTGGTGTTCCCGGTCAGCGCACTCGGCCGGTACCTCGACGCGGTGCAGCCGGACGGTGCGCGATGACCGACCTCACCGTGTGCGCTCCGCTGAGCCTGGAGGCCAGGGCCCTGCGCCGTGGCCTGCGCGGCACGGCTGACGGCGCGCCCGGGGTGCGCGTGATCAGGACTGGCTACGGGTCCGCCCGGGCCGCCGCGGCGGCTGCCAGCATCGCCACGTCCGCGCCCGGCATGCTGGCCGTGGGCGGCGTGGCCGGCAGCCTGACCGAGGACCTGCAGGTCGGTGACCTGGTCGTCGCCTCGCGGGTGACCGACGGCGTGACCACCATCGAGTGCGCGTCGGCACCGCTGCTGGCCGGCGAGCTCCGCCGGGCCGGGCTGCGGGTCACCACCGGGCCGATCGTGACTGTCGACCACCTGGTACGGCCGGGGGAGCATGCGGCGCTTGCGGCGACCGGCGCGATCGCCGTCGACATGGAGTCCGCGCCGCTGCTGGCCAGCGCCGGCGGCGGTCCGGCTGTCGTAGTCCGGGCGATTTCCGACACGCCCGGGCACTCCGTGCTGAGCCCGCGGATCGTCTCCGGCGGCATCACCGCGCTGCGGTCCCTGCAGCAGGCAGCACCGGTGCTAGCTCGCTGGGCGGCGGCAGCCGGGTCGCGGCAGGTGCTGCTGGCCAGCCCGCGCTCGTTCTGCGCGGGCGTGGAGCGGGCCATCGAGATCGTCGAGCTGGCGCTGGCCCAGTACGGGGCCCCCGTCTACGTGCGCAAGCAGATCGTGCACAACGCCACGGTGGTCGCGGACCTCGAGCGGGCCGGCGCGATCTTCGTCGATGAGCTCGGCGAGGTCCCGGACGGAGCCAGCGTGGTGTTCTCCGCCCACGGCGTGTCGCCCGACGTCCGGGCGGAGGCCGCTCGCCGCGGCCTGGCGACGGTCGACGCCACCTGCCCGCTCGTGGCCAAGGTGCACGCCGAGGCGCGCCGGTTCGCCTCCGACGGCTACCTGGTGGCGCTCATCGGCCACTCCGGCCACGAGGAAGTGGACGGCACGATGGGCGAGGCGCCGGACTCGATGGCGCTGGTGGAAAGCGCCGCCGATGTCGGCAGGCTGCAGCCCGCTGACCCCGGCAAGGTTGCCTACCTCATGCAGACGACTCTCGCCGCGGACGAGGCCAGCGAGATCGTCGGCGCGATCACCGGACGATTCCCGTCGGCAACCGGGCCCGGCAGCGACGACATCTGCTACGCGACCACGAACCGGCAGCGCGCGGTGCGGGCCATCGCGGCCGAGTCGGACGTCGTGCTGGTGGCCGGATCGGCGAACTCGTCCAACTCGCAGCGACTCGTGGAGACAGCGCAGCGAGCTGGCGCCAGGGCCTACCTGGTCGACGGCGCGGAGGATATCCAGCTCGACTGGCTGGCCGGGGCCAGCACGGTAGGGATCGCCGCTGGTGCCTCAGCGCCGCCGGCGATCGTCGGCCAGATCGTGGCCGCGCTGTCCGGCCTTGGCGATGTGCAGACCAGGGACGTGGTCGTGGCCACAGAGTCCGTGCAGTTCGGGCTTCCCAAGGAGCTGAGGCAGCGGTCCGCTGACTCAGCCGACAACTAGATAGCTTCCGGGCACAACGGAAGTTCCTAATGAGAGAGATGGTGCCATCGTGAGCATGCCGCTGCGCCAGAGCCTGCGGGTCGGGTCCTACCTGATGCGCCAGAAGCTCGGCCGCAAGGACAAGTTTCCGCTGCTCGTCGAGCTGGAGCCGCTGTTCGCATGCAACCTGAAGTGCGCGGGCTGCGGAAAGATCCAGCAGCCAGCCAGCCTGCTCAAGCAGCGCATGCCCGTCGAGCAGGCGCTTGCCGCGATCGAGGAATGCGGCGCGCCGATGGTGTCGATCGCGGGCGGCGAGCCGCTCATGCACCCGCAGATCGATGTCCTGGTCGACGAGCTGATCAAGCGGAAGAAGTTCGTGTTCCTGTGCACGAACGCGCTGCTGATCCCGAAGAAGCTGGACAAGTTCAAGCCGTCGCCGTACTTCGCCTGGGTCGTCCACATCGACGGCCTGAAGGAGCGGCATGACGAGTCGGTCTGCAAGGACGGCGTCTTCGACGACGCGGTCGCGGCGATCAAGGAGTGCCAGCGCCGCGGCTTCCGGGTCAACACGAACACCACCTTCTTCAACACTGACACGCCGCAGACGATCATCGACGTCCTGAGCTTCCTCAACGACGACCTCAAGATCGACGGCATGCAGATCTCGCCGGCCTACGCCTACGAGAAGGCCCCGGACCAGGATCACTTCCTGGGGGTGACCGAGACGCGTGAGCTGTTCCGCAAGGCCTTCGACGGCAACCGGAAGAAGTGGCGGCTCAACCACACGCCGCTGTTCCTGGACTTCCTTGAGGGCAAGAAGGACTACGCCTGCACCGCCTGGGGCATCCCGTCCTACTCGCTGCTCGGCTGGCAGAAGCCCTGCTACCTGATGTCCGACGGGTACGTCGAGACCTACAAGGAGCTCATCGAGACCACCGACTGGGACGCCTACGGGCGCGGCAAGGACCCGCGGTGCTCGAACTGCATGGCGCACTGCGGGTATGAGCCGTCGGCCGTGCTGGCGACCACGTCGTCGCTGCGGGAGTCGATCCGGGCGATCCGCGGCACCTGAGATCCGCGGCACTTAGCCGGAGAGCTCCAGGAGGAATGCCAGCGTCCGCTGGCTGAACTCCTCGGTGACCTCGTGGATCGGCGCGTGCGCGACGCCGATGCCATTGGCCTGCCCGACGGGCAGGCAAGGAATCTCGCTAGCCTGTCCGCGGGTGCGCCGGTACCATCACGCCGTGGCCGACAGGATCCTCATTTACGGGGTGACCGGATCCGGGAAGTCGACGCTGGCGGCGGAGGTGGCGGAGCGGACCGGGCTGCCCTGGCATCCGGTCGACGACCTGACCTGGGAGCCGGGCTGGGTCGCGGTGCCGGGGGACGTGCAGCGCGAGCGGCTGGCGGCGATCTGCGCGGGGGAGCGGTGGGTACTTGACTCCGCCTACAGCTCGTGGATTGACGTGGTCATGGCACGGGCCGAGCTGATCGCGGCGCTCGACTACCCGCGCTGGCGCTCGCTGAGCCGGCTGATTCGCCGCACCCTGCGGCGGAACCTCGATCACCGCCCGATCTGCAACGGCAATACCGAGTCGCTCCGCCAGACCTTCTCGCGGGACTCGATCATCGTCTGGCACTTCCGGTCGTTCGCACGCAAGCGGGACCAGATGCGGGCCTGGATGGCGGACCCGCCGGGTCCTGAGGTCGTCAGGCTGACCTCGCCGGCCGCAGCGCGCCGGTGGCTGGCCAGCCTGGCGGCAGCCGAACTGTCTGGCGCAGCCAGCAGCGACCGATGATCGATCACGACGGCGATGGCGTCCGCCGGGCAGTGCTGGCAGGCGCGGGCCTGATGGCCAGCTGCTCGACGGGCGGGAGCGCAATGCCCAGGGGCAAGGTTCTGACCCGGCCGGAACTGCCGTTCACCGCGACAATCTGACCGTCGGCGGTGGCAACGAAGAGCCAGCGGCTGTCAGGGGACCAGACCATCGACTGCGCAAGCGGAGTCCCGCGCAGCGGCACGCTCAGTCCTCGGTCAGCGCCCGAGCGGAGGCTGATGAGATGCAGAGTCACCTGGCCGGTGCGGCCGGCCTCCGGGATCGCGGCGGTGGTGCCATCGGGTGACGTGACCCCGACCGGCGGCCAGGTCGAGTAGAGGTAGCCGGGCACTGCTGGCCCTGGCAGCAGCCGCCGGGCTCCGGTTGAGGGCCTGATGGCCTCATTGCGGCAGTGCTGGTAGTGCGGGCAGGTCACGACGAGCCATACGGCCGGGCCGACAGCAGCGACGGTTCCTGCCACCGGCGTGTCCCAGCCCGGCCCGGCGTCGTAGGTGCCGAGGTTCCCGCCGGTCAGCATCACGTCGCCGCGGCCGTCGGAGACTGCAGTCGCGGGTATCGGCGCTCCGGCGGCCAGGAAGCGGATGGTCGGGCCGAGCGTGCGGCCTGCGAGCGTGACCAGCGACAACGATGGCCGTGTCGGCGGACCGGACGTAACCCAGGCCGACTGCTGGCCGGGTCCGGGCACGAACGGGCCGCCGCCGGACAGCGGACCGGTGAGAACGCGCGCTTCCCCGTTGTCGGGCACGACATACCCGGGTACGTCGTCGGATGACCGGATGACCGCCTCGTGCGCTCCGACCACGAGCGATACCTGCGGATTCCCCGACTCCAGTGCCGGGACGAAAGTCTGCTTGATCATGCCGCCGGCGAGCTGAATGCGGATGAGCTCGGTGCCGCTGCGGGCAAACAGATCCCAGCCCGCGGTCACGCCGAGCAGATGGCGGCCGGTCACGCTGACCATCATCGGGGGCGGCGGAGGCTGGGCGTGAGCAGCACGCGGCGGCGACCCGGTGCCCGCTCGCACCGCGAGTGCCGTGGCCGCGGCCACGACAAGGCAGGCCAGCAGAATCCGGGACAGCCAGCGGCTGCCAGGCGCGCGGCCGCTGCCGAACTCGACGATCTCCTCGTGCTCGCTCTGGCCTGCGCCGCCGGGTACCTGGGCCACAGTTCATCATGCCCCCGGTACCGGCTCTGCCGCACCTGGCACGACCCAGTGAGCCGTCCGGGTGCTACAGTCGAGCAGTTGCTCAAACTAACAGATCAGAAACTGGCGGCGCTATGGCGAAGGCGGGTCCGAAGGCCGACGGCGCGGTCCGGCGGGCGCGGTCCGCTGAGGTGCGTACCGCCCTGGTCGCCGCGGCCATCGATGCGCTGCGCGACACCGGCTTCGCCGGTGCCAGCGCCCGGGAGATCGCCGGGCGGGCCGGGTGCAGCCAGGCGCTGGTCTTCTATCACTTCGGCTCGGTGAATGACCTGCTGCTCGCCGCCCTGGACGAGGTCAGCAGGCGCCGGATGGACGACTACCGGGGGCTGCTAGAGGACGCGACCTCAGTGGCGGCGCTCGCCGAGTCCGCGCGCTCCATCTTCAGCCGCGACCTCGACTCCGGCCACGTCCGGGTCCTGGTGGAGATGATCACCGCCGCCCATTCGGTGCCGGGCATGGGCGAGCAGGTGGCGCAGCGGCTGCAGCCCTGGCGCGACCTGGCCGAGGATGCCATGCGTCGCGCGCTCGGCCGGTCAGCCGCGGCGCGGATGTTGCCGCCGGCCGAGGCGGCGCATCTCCTGGTGGCCGGCTTCTTCGGGCTGGAACTGCTGGCCAGCCTTGACGGCGACCGCGAGGCGGCTCTGGCGATCTTCGACCGGATGCAGTCACTGGCGCGCATGCTCGACGTTCTCGGCGCGCTGCGCCTGCCCGCGGCCGGCAGCCGGACCGCCCGGACAGCAGGACGCGGGCCGGGCGTCCGGAGCTCGCCGGCACCTTCGAAGGAGCAGACATGACTCAGGTCGACGCGGTCACGGGAGCGTTCAGCTATTCAGGAGCCGCCATCGCGCGCGACCTGATCCAGCGCGGTAACCAGGTGCGGACGCTGACCGGGCACACCGGCCGCGCTCCGGCCGGAACGCCGATCGAAGTCCGGCCGCTGGACTTCGGCGATGAGCGAGAACTGGCCGCGTCGCTGGCTGGCGTGCGGACCCTGTACAACACGTACTGGGTCCGGTTTGCCCACGGAGCCGTCAGCCACGAGCTGGCCGTGGCCAACAGCAGAGTGCTGTTCGCCGCGGCCGTGACCGCCGGAGTTCAGCGCATCGTGCACGTCTCGATCACGAATCCGAGTGAGGATTCGCCGGACCCCTATTTCCGTGGCAAGGCGGCGGTCGAGCAGGCGCTCGCTGCATCCGGCGTGCCGTCCTATGCCATCGTGCGCCCGGCAGTGCTGTTCGGAGGGGACGGCGTGCTGCTCAACAACATTGCGTGGCTCCTGCGGCACCTGCCGGTGTTTGCCATCGGCGGCCGCGGCGACTACCGGCTGCGTCCCATCCACGTTGACGACCTGGCTGCGCTCTGCACGGACCTCGGCGGGCAGGCCGGGAACGTCACGGTCGATGCTGTCGGCCCGGAGTCGGTCACTTTCCGCCAGCTGGTCGAGACGATCAAGGCAGCCGTCGGCAGCCGGACAGTGCTCATGCCGGCTCCCGGCGCGCTGATACCACTGCTGGCGGCCGGCCTCAATCTCGCGCTTAAGGACACGCTGCTGACCGCTGATGAGTACGCATCGCTGGCCGCGGGCCGCGCCGACTCTGCGGGCCCCGCGACCGGGACGACGGTACTGACCGACTGGATCAGGGCGCACGGCGACGAACTCGGCCGCCACTACGCCAATGAGCTCGACCGGCATTTCCGCACCGGGACGCCGGAGCCCGCGTAGCGGCCAGCGCTGACCGCCGGCCGGGTCCGGCATCCCGGTCCAGGGCTTTCCGGTTACTGGTGATAACCGGCCAGGAAGGTGGCGAGTCGGTCGATCGCGTCGTCCAGTACCGGCACCGCAGCCAGGAAGACAATGCGCAGGTGATCGGTCGTCGGCAGGTTGAAGCCACTGCCATGGGAGAGCAGCACATGCTGCTGCTCCAGGAGATCGATCATCATCTGCTCGTCGTCGCGGATCGGGTACACGGCCGGATCGAGGCGCGGGAACAAGTACAGCGCGCCGGCCGGCTTGTAGCAGGTGACACCGGGCACGGAGGTGATCTTCTCCCAGGCATGGTCACGCTGGTCGCGCAGCCGCCCTCCGGGCTCGAGCAGGTGGGTGATGTCGATCCGGCCGCCGAGCGCGGGCTCGATTGCGTGCTGAGCGGGAACGTTCGGGCACAGGCGCATGTTGGCCAGCAGCTCGAGCCCGTCGAGGTAATCCGCGGCATGCTCGCGAGGGCCCGAGACGACCAGCCAGCCGGACCGGAAGCCGGCCAGCCGGTAGGTCTTCGACAGGCCGCCGAGGGTGAGCACCAGCAGGTCGGGTGCCAGCGCGGCCGCCGAGTGGTGCACGGCGCCGTCGTAGATGATCTGGTCGTAGATCTCGTCGGTCAGCACGAGCAGCCCGTGCTTGCGGGCGAGGTCCAGCAGGCCGAGCATCGTCTCGCGGGAGTAGACCGCGCCGGTCGGGTTATTCGGGTTGATGATCACCAGCGCCTTGGTGCGGTCGGTGATGCGGCTGGCCACGTGCTCGAGATCCGGGTTCCAGTCGTTGCGCTCGTCGCACCGGTAGTGCACCGCGTAGCCGCCGCAGAGGTTGATCGCGCCGGTCCACAGCGGGTAGTCGGGGCTCGGCACCAGGACCTCGTCGCCGGTGTCGAGCAGCGCCTGGAGTGACATGACGATGAGCTCGGAGACGCCGTTGCCGAGGAAGACGTCGTCCGCCGTAATGCCGCTGACGCCCCGCCGGTCGAAGAACTGGGCGACGGCCTGCCTGGCAGGCTGGATGCCGCGGGCGTCGCTGTAGCCCTGTGCGTCCTGGATGTGCTTGACCACGTCATTGAGAACGTCGTCGGGGGCATCCAGGCCGAACGGGGCAGGGTTCCCCAGATTCAGCTTGATGATCTCGTGTCCGGCAGCCTCGAGCTGGCGAGCTCGCCGAAGGACCGGCCCGCGTATGTCGTACCTGACGTTGCTGAGCCTGCCTGCCTGAGCAACTTGCACTTTTACGATCCCTCCACTCCGCCTAGCCGTCGGACTGCCGTCCGTCGCCGGTAAAAACGCGCGTCCCTGGTCGTCGGCTAGTTCGCCGGCGCCAGGGGCGCGCGCACGTGCAGGCAAGATTACCGTGGCTATGACTTTGATCACGCGGGCAGCCGGCTTAAGGCCTGGAATTACCGCGCGGAGAGGACCTCGGCAATTTTCGCGGCGGCAGCCGGGGGATCGCTGGCATCGTGCAGCAACTCACCCCACGACCAGCGGTAATACCAGTGCAGCCGGCCGTCGTCGTCGGTTCCCGGTACGCAGTCGATGCTCTCGGCGAGCATCGAGGCGCCAGGCATGAAGACGTGCAGGGCCGCCGGGTATGACGTTTTCACCGTGGCGTTGAAGCCTTCGGTGTCCAGCGCGGTCGCAAGCTTGTGCAGGTGATAACTGCGCGCGTGATCTCTGGCACCGGGCTGCATGTCACCTACTTATGGGGTCGGCACATTGTGGGCGCCGACCGCCCGGTGTTGTCAAGCCCGGCGCTAACTCTCGAGGCTCCGGCATCCCAGCCGGACGGCTACCTGGCACCGCCGCCGTAGCCGCGGTAGTCCTGGTCAAAACCGCGTTCCGGCGTGCCGTTGCCGCGCTGGTCGTAAGGCCCTGGCTGGTAGCCGCGCCGTCCGCCGCCGCCCTGCCGGCCGTCCAGATAGACAGGGTCGCTGTAGCTGGCTCCGTAGTCGGCGGCGGAGTACCCGGCGCGGCCCCGCGGACCGCCGTCACCGGAGCCATTGCGGCCCGGCAGGCCGTGACTCGCGCCGTTGTGGCCGGGGCTCGCCATCGGGGCGGGCAGGTAGCCGGAGGTGGCCGGGGAGTCGTCGGGCGTGCTGACGTACCAGTTCGCCCCGGCTATTGCCTGCCGTCCGGCGGCAAAGCCGGTGCCGTAGGCGACGGCGTCCAGATGCGAGACGTCAGGTGCGGGGTAGCCCGGCGCCGGGGCGCTGACGTAGCTGCCATAGGGGTTGGCCGTAGGAGCCGCCGGCGGGCCGGCCGGCACACTCCCGGCGGGCTGGGCCGGTCCGGGCCGTCCGGCTGATGCAGCGGGCGGCTGCACGGGGTATCCGCGCGGCGCGCTGGCCGCGCGCTCCGGATACGGCGGGAGCTGCTGTGCCGGGTCGGTGTAGCCGCCCGCTCCGCGGGCGGCCGCGGGGGGCGCCGACTGCGGCGCCGCGGAACCGCGGGTGCGGTAGGAGCGGCTGTCCGAGGTGTTGATGGCCGGGAACGACGGACTGGTCAGCGGGTCGTCATCCAGCGGCAGCGGTGGCCGTGCGTGCCCGCCCGAGTGCGACGCCGGAGCCGGGGGCAGGCCGGGCTGGGGGAGCCCTGCCTGCGGCGGCCGCTGGCCAGCGGCGGAGCGATGCCCTGCCGGACCGGGCCTGCTACCGGAGCCAGCCCGGCCACCTGCGGACGGACGCTGGCGGCCGCCCGGCGGTAGGCCGTTGGCCGGGGGCAGGCCGTTAGCCGGGGGCAGGCCTTCAGCGGCGTGGGGGCCGCTGGCGGAACTGGGACGCGGTGCCGACGGCTGCTCGGCCAGCCGCGCCAGCGCGGCGAGACTCTCCGTTGCGGGCTCTGTCCCGTGGCGGCGGGCGGCGCGGGCAGCGCGTACGTCGATCTGCTCGGTCAGGTCGGCCGCGGAGGCTGCGGAGGCTGCGGAGCCTGCGGAGCCTGAGGCGCGGGA
>Ga0302326_10008355_pt1 | contig 22855 bp, 16 predicted proteins | sample Palsa_T0_3_FD_202264 | JGI IMG/M metagenome (GOLD analysis project Ga0302326, IMG submission 202264) | Peat permafrost microbial communities from Stordalen Mire near Abisko, Sweden - Palsa_T0_3 | ecosystem: Environmental > Terrestrial > Soil > Palsa > Peat permafrost | place: Sweden: Abisko... | reverse complement strand
CAACTGATCTTCCGCGCTGTCACCTTGCGGCGCTTTCACAAACAGTGTCTCGACTCCGTGGCGAGCGAGTTCTTCGATCAGCAGAATCTGGTAGGCGTACTTCCGGCTGAGACATGAACAGAGTGCCCTTTTGAGTTCCTCTTCCGGCCCGCTGCTTTCTCAAGGCCGCAGGCGCCACCGGGATCTCCTGGTTCCCGTGCATCGAGTTTCCAGACATGCCTGGGGTCTTCGACTCCGCAGAGCCGGCGCTCCGGAACGGGATTTTCGAAGCTCAATACCCAGCCTGCCTGTGCCCCTGTCAACGCTTCCTGCTGCACCTTACGATGCCCCACGCATAACTCGGGCTCAGGACGGTTTGCTACTCCTTTCCTGTATGACTCTTTCATTCACTACTCAATGCCGGTTTTCACCAGCGCACCAGGCGTGTCCTCGTTTTCGCTGCCCACTCACCGAAGACTTGACCCTTAGGGCGGCCTTATCCAGATCTGGAGGAGTTCCCCTCCCCTGCGTAGGGACGATATTTGTGGCGCACTAGGGCTTCGCGGGCGCGTGGCAGATCGGCGGGCCGGACGTAAAAGTAGGCACCGGTTAGCTGGCGTCTGAAGAGGAAGCCGCCTTCATAGGGGCCGGGCTCGACGAAATACTCTATGCCGTCTTGACCCAATACCGTTTCAACAGCCAGCGCTTCTCGCAGGCGGCGGGCCATGTACAAGAGGTGCAGTTCCACGCCCTCAAAAAAATCCAGATCGCAACGCATGTCAATGAGCGGGAACGATGCCCCGAACTCCGCCCACAGTGACGATGTTACCGTGAATCTCCGACGGCGCGAGCGTCCAATGGATCTCGCGGGATGCGCCGGGAGCAAAATGGACCCTCTCGAAACCTTTGAGCCAAGGAGCAGAGCCATCCGCGCCAACGTATAACTGCGCCACTTCGTCACCCGCGACTTGCGAAGTATTTCGAATGCGCACTGAAACCAATAGCTGGCCATCCGGCGATTTTTCCAGCTTGAGTTGGGAGTATTCGAATGTGGAGTAGCTCAAGCCGAAGCCAAAGCGGTAGAGAGGCTTACCCTCAAAGAAGCGGTATGTTCGGTTTTTCATGGAATAGTCGCTGAAAGGCGGAAGTTGTTCTGCCGACTGGTAGAAAGTCACGGGCAAACGACCCGCTGGATTGTTATCGCCAGCGAGTGTATTGGCGATGGCGTGGCCAGCCTCCTGGCCGCCGTACCACGCTTCGAGAATGGCCGCGGCCCGTTTGCTAGCCGTGTTTACAGCGAGGGCGCTGCCGTTCAATAGCACAACCACCACAGGCTTGCCGGTATCGAGCACTGCCTTGAGCAGTCTTTCTTGCGGTTCGGGAAGATCGATGTTGGTGCGGTCGCCATGAGCAAAGCCGGGAATCTGAATGGGCGATTCCTCGCCTTCCAGTCGCGAGTTCAGACCTATGCAGAGAATGGCGACATCGCTCTGTTTGGCGGTTTCGACCGCTTCGGCGAGAGCGGCGTCAGGCGGCGGTGCCCAAACCAACTCAACGCCCGAGCCACCTTCATGCTGGATATATTCGACGCGCGCTTGATAGGATTTTCCAGCCTCCAGATGAACCTTCTTCATGACGGTGCGATGGCCTCCGGCGGCACGGTTGGAATCGTCCACCAGCTTTTCGCCGTCGAGCGTGAACCGCCAAGTGTCAGTGCCGAGACAGCTATCGCACTCTTGGCGGCCTAAGCCGAGCTCATATTCACCGGCTGCAGGTACATGCAAGGCAAAGCTCCAGCGGATGGCAAACGTGGATTCGGGCAGCACTTTCATGACAGCGGGATCGTGCATCGCCCAAACAAAATAGCCGCGCGGTTCAACGCGGTTCAATACAGGTTCGCCGCTCAGATCCTCGTTGTTGAAGTATTCGGCCAAAATTCCGTTTTCGCCGGACGCAGCCGTCAGTGCACTTTGTGGGATGAGCGCGCTGGAGGAGTCGGCGTACACGCTGCCCAGCGCCCAGCGCACTCGGGTTCGGCCGGCAAATTTTTGCTGGATGCCGGCGAGCGGGGTGATGAGATGCCGCGGCGTACCGTAATAGTTGCCCAGCATCACATCGGGATCGTCGGAAGCAGACCCGATGACGGCGATGTTCTGCGGCGGATGGGTCAGCGGCAATAAATGGCTCTCGTTTTTGAGGAGCACCATCGATCTTTCAGCGGCTTCGAGAGCGAGTTTTTCATGCTCGGCGCTGGCGATCTGGTCAGTGCCGATGTTCGAGTAAGGCACTTTGGCCGGCGGGTCAAACAGACCCAGGCGGAAGCGCGCCACAAAGAGACGGCGCAGGCTTTGGTTGATTTCTTCTTCGCTGATTAGTCCTCTTTGCACAGCTTCGACAAGGGAAATGTACTCGTTGCCACAAGTCAAATCGGTGCCCGCTTTGACTGCCTTGGCGGAAGCTTCAGCCATCGAGCCGGCAAAATGATGGCCGCTAAATATGTCGCCGATGGCCCCGCAATCGCTGACAACGTAGCCAGGAAATTTCCACTCGCCGCGCAGTTTGTCTTTCAAGAGGAAATCGCTGGCGCAGGCGGGAGAGCCTTCGAGACTGTTGTAGGCGCACATCACGGAATCGGCGCCGCCGGAGGTGAGGGTCTTGCGAAACGCGTAGAGATAGGTATCGTCCAGGTCTTCTTCACTGACGCGAGCGTCAAATTGGTGCCGCGAAACCTCCGGGCCGCTATGGACGGCGAAGTGTTTGGCCGTGGCGATGGTTTTGAAGTATTTCGGGTCGTCGCCCTGCATGCCGTGGATGAAGGCGAGCGCCATTTCGGCAGTTAGATAAGGATCCTCGCCGAAGGTTTCTTGCCCGCGGCCCCAACGCGGATCGCGAAAAATGTTTATATTCGGCGACCAGAATGTGAGCCCGTAATAGCGGCGGTGATTGTCGTGCTGGATGGCGTCGTTGTACTTGGCGCGGGCTTCGGTGGCGATGGTTGTGGCGATGCGCTGTTCCAATTGTGTATCCCAAGTGGCGGCCAGACCGATGGCTTGCGGGAAGACGGTGGCCAAACCCGCGCGCGCCACCCCATGCAAACCTTCGTTCCACCATTCATACGCCGGAATCTCCAAACGCGGAATAGCCGGGGCGGCGTTTTGCATTTGGCGGACTTTCTCTTCGAGAGTGAGGCGAGATACCAAATCGGCGGCACGCTCTTCGGGGGAAAGATCGGCGTTCAGATACTTGGCCGGGGACTCTTCGGCTGGGCCGCTTTGGAGGAACTCGCGCAAAACGGGCGCGGTGTTCAGCGCACCGCCCGAAATCTCAGATAGTCCCTTTGCTGTTTGGCGGCGCGCAGCCGCGCCCTTTGCGCTCCAGAAAGAAAAAACTAATAGAGACAAGAGTGCCAGGGTCCAGACGAGGGTTTTCACTTTTCCTGTTTTCCCCACAAGGAGTTCTAATTTATGAAAGTTGGCTGGCCAGCCACGTCCGGGCGAAGTCCCAATCCCTCTTGAGCGTCGCCACCGAAATAGCGAGCGCTTCGGCCGCCTCCGTCTCACTCAATCCTCCAAAGAAACGTAACTCGATCACTTTCGCGGCTCGCTGGTCCAGCGCATATAGTCGCGTAAGGGCTTCGTCAACAGCCAAAAACCTTTCATCGAAGCCAACCGTCCCGCCGTCACCCTCCAAAAGTTCGAGCCTAACCTGGCCGCCACCACGCTTCTCAGTTTGTACCCGGCGTGCGTGATCCACCAGTATCCGTCTCATCTGTTGCGCGGCCACCGCAAAAAAATGTGCTCGATCACTCCAATTCGGCTGGTCCGAGCCGCCGCACAACCGCACGTACGCCTCATTTACCAGCGCAGTAGCCTGCAGCGTATGTTCGCCTCGCTCACGCCGCATTTCACGCAATGCAATTTTATGCAACTCGCCATAGACACGTTCCATGAGCTGGCTGGCGGCTTTCTGGTTACCTCGACGCCAATCGTGGAGAAGACCGGTAATCGTTTGAGCGCCTTCTTCCACGACCTCCCCACTCCCTCGGACGATCATGAGCCGTTTTGCTCTCAGGCCACGCTAATCACGGCGTGGGAGCGTTTTTCTGATCGAACAGAGATATCATACCCCCCACGGAGTGAGGTTTTATGACACCGGAACGCCTTTCGCGAATTCGAAGGATTTACGAAACCGCTATTGAGATGACTCCGCCGGCACGCGAAGAGTTTATCGATCGCGAGTGCGCCAATGATGCCGACCTCCGCCGGGAAGTAGAGCGACTCATCACCGTAAGAGAGAACCTTCCGCAGTGGCTAGCTGATCCCGCACTGGGCCCGGTCGGCCCAGTTCTGGAGGAGATCGCGAATGCCGTACGCTCGATGGAGGGTCGGGAATTACGCGGCTACAAAATCATTCGACAAATCGGCGCTGGCGGCATGGGCTCGGTCTACTTGGCCGCGCGTGCCGATGGCGCCTACGTCAAGCAGGTGGCTATCAAATTTGTATCTGCCGAAAAGAACACTAGCAGACAAATACTGGAAAGGTTCCGCCTCGAGCGCCAGATCCTCGCATCGCTCGATCATCCTAATATCGCGCGGTTGATCGATGCCGGCAATACAGAAGAGGGCACGCCCTATTTCGTCATGGAGTTCGTCGATGGCCAGCCGATTCACGAATGGTGCGATCGACACAAGCTCAACATCCTGCAACGGCTGGAATTGTTCCGCACCGTGTGCAGCGCTGTCCGATACGCACACCAACGGCTGGTCGTCCATCGCGACCTGAAACCCGGCAACATTCTTGTAACGTCGGACGGCACGGTGAAGCTCCTCGACTTCGGCATCGCAAAACTTCTCGATGCGGCCCAGACCGAAGAATCCGCGCCAACGCTGACGATGCTGCCACTCATGACTCCCGAGTATGCGAGTCCGGAGCAGGCTAAAGGAGAAGCGATCACCACACTCACTGACGTTTACTCTCTGGGAGTGGTTCTCTACGAGTTGTTGACCGGGCATCGGCCTTACAAAGTGCGTAGCGCCGCCGCGCACGAGATCGCGCGCGTTATTTCAGAAGAGGAGCCAACGCTTCCAAGTGATGTCGTCGCAACCACTGACAGTGGAGGCGGCAGGCAACCGATTACTCCCGAGGCAGTCAGCAGCGTGCGGGACGGAGACCTGAACAAGCTGCGAAAGAGCTTGCGCGGGGATCTGGATTCCATCGTCCTGACAACCCTCCGCAAAGAGCCCGCCCGCCGCTACAGTTCCGTCGAAGCCTTGGAAGAGGATCTACGTCGCCACCTGGAACACAGGCCGGTCGCCGCAAAACCCGATGACCCGTGGTATCGGGCTAGCCGCTTTATCCGTCGCAACGCCGCCGGAACCATGGCCGTAGCGTTGGTTGTGATCTTGCTCTTGTGCAGCCTGGCTGCGTTTATCTGGCAGGTTTACATAACCTTGGACACCCGCCGGGGCCCATTATCGTTCGCACCCCTCTGGTTACTTTTCGCGGGCTTCGCGCTGGCGGCTTGTTGCGCCGCGGTATACTTCCTGCGGCCAGGCCGTATGAGGGTGGCTGGAGCGCTCGCCGGTGGTGTCGTTTGGGCGCTGGGCTACATAGTTCAGTTCTCCTTGGAACTCAAGTTGGGTTGGGTTCGCAGCCTCCTTCCGCCGGACCCAGACCCGCTCAGGATTGTCTCTGTTCCAGCATTCATCGTTTGCATGCTTGCTGGGACCGTGGTGATGCTGATAGCTATCGCGCTTGGGCGGCGGTTCGGCAAGAAGGGACAATTCCTATTCGTTGTTCTTCTCGCTTTCGTTCAAGCTGGGCGAGATCGAGTCTGGTTTGGCAGCATTCTTCCGTTGATGGCAGTTAGTTGGAAAACTGCGCCTTTTCTGAGCACAGTCGCCATCTACATTGCCGCCCTGTCCATCGGACTTTTGATCGCGCAACGAATTGGCAAAAAGGTAGATCGCGCGGCCTATTCCTCCCGTGACGGCGATCTGCTTAAGCCTTGTTAAACAAAAACAGGAATCAACCACTTGGCTTTTCAGGGGAGTGCTCATGGGCCTGCAGCCAATCAATGATAATGAAAACACCCTGGTTACGCCGTCAAGCCCGAGCCGCGAGTGTCAACGAGCCGTACCCGATGCCGACATGCAGCGTTTTTCAACGGAGTGCCCATGGACCTGCGGCCAATCAACGATAATGAAAATCGACTCGGAGCCGGAAGCGTCAGCGACCCAGTTTGGCCTTTCTTCTCACGCTAGGTGGCCCGGTTTTTCAACGGAGTGTCCATGGGCCTGCGGCCTGGCCGCGCCACCTCCTCCGAAAATTCCATCAAACACGGCTCCTGCTCCCAAAGCCTCATCCTGCCCCACGAGTCCGAAGAATCCTGGCTCCTCCTGCTAAACCGCTGGCTCCAGACCTACCAGCCCCCCGAACACTCTCTGTTACATGATTTCGTCCTCAAAACCGCCCAGGCCGAGTGGTACCGTATGCGCGCCCAGCGCAACTTAGGCTGCCATGAATGCTCCCCCGAAGGTCTCTCGCCCGCCAATTGGACCCCCGACTATATTAAGAAGCACGACCTCCTCCTGCGCTACAAAACCACCGCTGAACGCGCCTTCCGCCTTCTCGAACAGTTCGGCAAACTCCACCCCTCCGTCGGAAAACCGCCCCGCTGCCCCGCCGCCCCCACTCCCAAACCCGACCCCCCAGTCCTCATCGTCGGTGAAGATCCCGACAGCCCCACCGGCCTTACTGTCTGTTTCGAAATGATCAACGGCGTCGAAAGCCCCGTCCCCCGGCCCTATTACCGTCCAAACCACTCACCGCCTCCCGGCAAAGAAACCGGCTAACAGTTCCGCCGCATCGGCCCCGAGCAAACCTTCCTCAACCTGAACACGATGATTCAACAAATCCGAATCGGCCAGCCGGAACTTGCTGCGCACCCCGCCAAAGCGCAAATCGCGCGCCGCAAACACCAGGCGTTCAATGCGGGCGTTGACAATCGCTCCCGCGCACATCACGCACGGCTCCAGCGTCACATAAAGAGTCGTCCCGCCCAGCCGGTAATTTTCGCGCCGCCGCGCGCCTCGCCGCAGCGCCAAAATTTCCGCGTGGGCCGTCGGGTCCGAGGTCGAAATCGGCTGGTTCCAGCCTTCGCCGATAATGGTTTCACCCTCCACCAGCACCGCGCCCACCGGTATTTCGCCTTGCGCTTTCGCCTGTTCGGCCAGCGCCAGCGCCCGCCGCATGAAAAGACAATCCAACTTTTGTCGAACGGCGGAATCCAACCGTTCGTATCCATTTTGGGGCGTTTGGTCCACCGTTTTAGATCCGAGTCGCCTTTTAGGTTACCCTACAAAAAAGAGAGTTGCCGCATGTTCAAATTTTTTCCATTGGCCTGTAAGAACACACTCCGCAATAAACGGCGCAGTATTTTGACCATTTCGAGCATCGCCGTTTCGCTCTGTTTATTCGGCGTGCTCATCGCCATGTACCACGCTTTGTTCATGCAGCAACCCACGCCCGGACAGGCGCTCCGCCTGGTGGTTCGGCACAAAGTCTCGCTCGCGCAAGTCATTCCGTTCGCTTACGAAGCGAAGGTGCGGCAAATACCCGGCGTGAAAGAAATCTCCGTTTGGAACTGGTTCGGCGGCACCTATAAAGATGCCCGCGATCAGAAAAATTTCTTCGCGCGCTTAGGCGTCGAGCCCAAGGCGTTTTTATCGATCCGCACCGATATGAAAATGCCCGAAAGTCAGCGCCAAGCGTTTCTCACCGATAAGACCGGCTGCATCCTCTCCCGGGATCTGGCCGCGAACCTCAAGCTCAAACTCGGCAGCAGGGTCGTCTTGAAGGGCGACATCTATCCTTACGATCTGGACATGAAGGTGGTGGGCATCTTTGACGATCCTGACGCCAAGCAATCGCTCTTTTTCAACTGGGAGTACCTGCGTGATCTGCTGCCGGTAGGGCGCCGCTCGAACATCAGCACCCTGGCGATCTTAGTCGATACCACGGAAGATTCCCCCAAAGTAGCGCAAGCGGTGGATGCCATGTTCGCCGAATCCCCCTATCCCACTAAGACCGAATCGGAGGGCCAATTCGCGTTGTCGTTCGTGGAATTCTTGGGCAATATCAAGCTCTTTCTCATGATCGTTTGCGCCGCGGTCACCTTTACCATCCTGCTCGTATCGGGCAACACCATGGCGATGTCGGTGCGCGAGCGCATTAAAGAGGTTGGCGTTTTGAAAACGTTGGGCTTCAATAGCGAGGCCATATTGGGAATTATTGTAGGCGAGGCGGTATGCATTTCCCTCATCGGCGGTGTAATTGGGCTGATATTCGCATCGGGGCTGACAGTGGGCGTCGGCAAAGGCGCAGGATCGTTTATGCCGCAACTGCAAAATCTTTCCATCACTCCGTTTACGGCCATCGTAGCTATGGCACTCGCCTTGGTGGTGGGCTTGGTGAGTTCCTTCATACCCGCGTGGAATGCGGCGAAAACCAACATTTTGGATTCCTTACGGTACGCGGGCTAACAATATGGCGATTCCTATTTCCTACAACATTCGCAACTTAATTGTGCGCAAGACCACCACGCTGATGACCGGCGCGGGCATCGCCATGACCGTGGCGGTTCTGCTCGCCGTGCTCGGATTGGTATCCGGCCTGCAGTCGGCCTTCGACGCCAGCGGCGACCCGCTCCACGTCTTAGTGTTGCGAAAGGGCGGCAACGCCGAATTGACCAGCCTCTTGACGCAAGAGCAGTTCCAAATCGTGAAGAATTTCCCGGGCATCGCTACCGGTAAAGATGGCCAGCCACTGGCCTCGCTCGAGGTGGTCACCGTCATCAATCTGCCGAACGTGGAAAACCCGAACGGATCGAATGTGACTCTCCGTGGAGTCTCACGCCGTGGCGTCTCGATGCGCAAGCTGACCATGTTGCAGGGGCGGCCGCTTCAAGAAGGTCAACGCGAAGTAATGGTCGGCAAAGGAATCGCCAAACGCTATCCGAACGCGCAAATGGGCAAGCAACTGCGTTTCGGCCGCGGACTCTGGACCGTGGTAGGCGTCATGGATGGCGGCGGTAGTTCAATCGATAGTGAGATCTTTGCCGATGGTCCGCAAGTAGCCGCCGATTACAACCGCCCTGACACCTATAGCTCCGCGCTCCTACAGGCCACCGACGAAGTCTCCGCAGCATCTTTGCCGAAGGCGCTGGAGAGTGACCGCCGCCTCAATATCACCGTTTTGAGCGAGAAGGACTACTACGATTCGCAAACGGCGGTGTCTTCCGCGCCCATTAAATTTCTTGGCTTTTTCGTGTGCATCGTCATGGCGGTAGGCAGTTGTTTCGCCGCTATGAACACCATGTATGCCGCGGTGGCGAGGCGTGCCAAAGAAGTGGGCACGCTGCGCATTTTGGGCTTTACGCGCGGCAGCATATTGCTGAGTTTCTTTCTGGAATCGCTGCTGCTCTCTTTGCTCGGCGGCGTGATCGCCTGCGTGGTGGTCCTCCCGCTCAATTCCATCACCACCGGCGTCGGAAATTTTTCCACCTTCAGCGAGACCACCTTTAATATTCATATAGGGCCTGAAGTGATGGCGATTGGCCTGTTTTTCTCCCTGATCCTGGGGGCCGTGGGTGGGCTGCTCCCCGCCCGCCAAGCCGCCAAAAAAGAAATTCTCACCGCCCTCCGCGAGGTATGACCATGAACAAAGGGAGACACTCCACAGCCTTGGTGGGTCAGGCGCTTTCACCTGCCGGCGTTTCTGAGCCGCGCGCGCCAGCAAGCGGTCTGCTCATTCTATAACCAAATCATCATGGAACTAGAACTCAAAAATCTGAAGATCGACCGCACCTTGAGGCGCGAGCGGGAACCCAAATCCAAACCGCTCTTCAATCTCATCGCCATCGCCGTCCTGGTGGCGCTCGCGGCCATCGGCGCAGTCATCCTTTATAAAAAGCTGAACGCTCCCGTCATCGTGCAAGCAGTCGAAGTGCAATCGCCCATGAGCGTCTCCGCCGCTGGCGAGCAAGCCGTTCTCAGTGCCACAGGTTACATCATCGCCGCGCACAAAATCGAAGTCGCTTCCAAAGTGAACGGCCGCGTCGCTTGGATCGGCGTCGATAAAGGCGACAAGGTGAAAGCCGGCCAAATGCTGGTACGTCTGGAAGACGATGAGTATCGCGCCCAAGTGACCCAGCAGCGCGGCCAACTGGATAACTTGCGGGGACGCGAACTCGAAATTAAGAACGGCAATCGGCCAGAAGAAATTGAGAAAGCCCGTTACGACGTAAGCCAAGCCAAAGCGGATCTTGATAATGCCAAGGTTTCGCTCGATAGAACGAGCCAGCTTGTCGCCGAAGGCGTCTTCTCCAAGCAAACGCTCGACGATGCGCAAGCTAAGTACGACAACGCCTTGGCCAAGGTGGCCAGCTTGCAGCGCTTGCTCGATCTCGAGGTCCTGGGTCCACGCAAAGAGCAGACGACCCAGATCGCCGGCCAGGTAGAGCAAGCCCGCGGCGCGCTGGAATACGCGCAAACGCAACTGGACAACACCATCATCAAAGCTCCCATCACGGGCACAATTCTAGACCGCAACGTCGAACGCGGCGAATTCATCACCACCGGCTTCGTAGGCGACAAAGGCGCCAAGGGCTACATCGTCACCATGGCGGATCTGAACGATCTGCAGGTGGAACTCGATATCAGCCAGAACGACTTTCCCAAGCTAGGTCCAAAACAAAAAGGCATCATCACAACCGACGCCTATCCGGACAAGAAATATCAGGGCGTGATTGAGCAGGTTTCGCCAGAGGCCGATCGCGCCAAAGCCACCGTTCAGGTGAAAGTGCGCGTGTTGAAGCCCGACGATTTCTTGCGGCCCGATATGAACGCCACCGTGCAGTTTTATAACGACGCGCCCGTCGAGCCGGCAGCCTCTGGCGAAGCCAAGCGCATTGTTGTGATTCCGGCCGCAGCGCTGCAAGGCGATCATGTCTTCGTCATCGTCAAGAGCAAGGCTATTAAACGCGCTGTCACCACCGGCGGTTCTTCGGACAAAGGCGTAATGGTCAACAGCGGATTGAACGGCGGCGAGGATTTAATTGTAAGCCCGCCCGCGGATTTGAAAGACGGTCAAAAAGTAGAAGTGAAACAGTAGGAGCCCAAAACAAATGAGCGAACAAGTCGTAGTCACCAGTAAGCTGAGCAAAGAATATGTGCGCGATGAATTCCACGTAGCCGCGCTGGATGCCGTGGACATCGTCATTGATAAGGGCGATTTTATTGCGCTCATGGGGCCGTCCGGCTCCGGCAAATCGACGCTGTTGCATTTGATCGCCGCCATGGACAAGCCCACCGACGGAGAGATCCGCGTGCTGGGCGCCAACCTGCGCGATATGAACGATAAAGAAATCGCCCACTGGCGCAATATCCACATCGGCTTTATCTTTCAATCGTTCAATTTGATCCCCGTGCTGACCGCGCTTGAGAACGTGGAACTGCCCTTGAAGCTAACCAAGCTGAACAAAAAAGAGCGCTTCGAGCACGCTGAGACTGCTCTGAAACTGGTGGGCCTGGGCGATCGCTTCGGGCATTTGCCCAAGCAATTATCGGGCGGTCAGGAACAGCGCGTCGCGATCGCCCGCGCCATCGTGACAGACCCCGATCTGATTCTCGCCGACGAGCCCACCGGAAACCTGGACGCCGCCGCCGCCGAGGATGTCTTAACCATGTTGACCCGCCTGAACCGCGAGTTCGGCAAGACCATCATCATGGTGACGCACGATCCGCACGCCGCAAAATTTGCCAAGACGATCAGGCACCTGGAGAAAGGACAATTGCTGCCACTCGGCACGCTACCCGCCGACTGGGCCGCCGCCATGGCCGGACGCTAACCGCACCCCTAGCCGAGCCGCGACTGCGAAGGAGCGGTGCACCGATACACGTCAACGAAAGAAAACCGCATTCACAATGGCGTTAAGTCCGCCCGTCTTCGTCACATTAATCTTGACGTTGCCCTTAACATTCCACACGGCGTAAATACCGCCAGTGAACGAAGAAAATGTTTGGCTGTTCAGTAGGTCTCCGGTCACCGCGTCGCTGACGGAGATTGTCTCAGCGCGGCCCTGATTATCCCAGTCGCAGAGATACAGCGAGATCTTATGTGTGTTGCCGTCGGTGAGATTCACATCGAAAGCAAAGGTGTCGTTGTTGGTAGCGAAGTAGGTGGATGCAGTGCGCGAAGAGGACCCGCTCGCGGATTGCAGCGCGCGTGTGTCAGTAGTAGACGTTGTCCATGTGTAGGTCGAATCCCCGCTTGGATCGAAGCTGGCATAGGCTGGGATCTTGCTCAGGTCGTTGGCGATCAATTGGCCATCGGCGCCGTACTTGCCAGTCCATGTGCCGAGCGTCGTTGTGTCCGTACCAACGAAGCTGGCAGTCGCGGGACTGGGAGGATCGAAGAACAGGGCATTCACGATGGCATTCGGGCCGGCCGTCCTGGTCACCTGAATCTGGACGTCGCCCTTGACGTTCCAAGTCGCATAGATGCCGTTGCTGAAGGAAGAGAACGTTTGGCTGTTCAGCACCGTTTGACTCACCGCGTCGACAATGGAGATCGTCTCGGCGCGGCCCTGACTGTCCCAGTCGCAGAGATACAAGGAGATTTTATGTGTGTTACTGTCGTTGAGATTCACGTCGAAGGTAAAAGTATTACTGGCGAAATAAGTAGACGCGATACGGGACGAAGCTCCGCTCGCCGTTTCGAGCGCCCGCGGATCGGTGGTGGACGATGCCCAGGTGTAAGTCGATTCTCCACTCATGCCGACTGTCGCATATTCGGCAACATCGCTCACATCGTTCGCGATCAACTGGCCATTGGCGCCATATTTGTTTGTCCAGGTGCCTTGCGTTGTCGTATCTGTGCCTGTATACGCGGCGGACGCTGGGGTCGTCGTGGCTGGATCGAAAAAGAGCGCATTCACAATCGCGTTGAGACCGGCGGTTCTGGTCACTTGAATTTGCACGTTGCCTTTAACGATCCAAACAGCATAAACGCCGCCGGTAAACGAAGAGAAAGTTTGCGTATTCAGCACCGCTTTGCTCGTCGCGTCAACAATGGAAATGCTTTCCGCGCGGCCCTGATTATCCCAGTCGCAAAGATACAGCGAGATTTTGTGAGTGTTGCCGTCGGTGAGATTCAAGCTATAGGTGAACGTATTGTTATTGACGGCGAAGTAGGTGGACGCGATGCGCGTAGAGGCTCCGCTCGCCGTTTCGAGCGCCCGTGGATCGGTCGTGGAGGAAGCCCAGGCGTAAGTGGAGTCACCACTGATGCTGAGAGTGGCATAGGAGGGAACCGCGCTCAGATCGTTGGCAATCACTTGGCCGTTGGCGCCGTACTTCCCAGTCCAGGTGCCGAGTGTCGTGGTATCGGTCCCCGTGTAACTGGCGGACGATGTCGTGGCGACCACGGCTGGATCTAAGAAGAGCGCGTTAACGATGGCATTGAGGCCGGCGGTTCTTGTGACTTGAATTTGCACGTGGCCTTTGACGTTCCACACAGCCCATACACCGCCGGTAAACGACGAGAACGATTTCGTATTGAGGGCGGCTTGACTCACTGCATCAACCACCGAAATGCTCTCCGCGCGGCCTTGACTGTCCCAATCGCACAAATAGAGGGCCAGTTTGTGGGTGTTCCCATCCAGAAAATTCGCGTCAATGGTAAACGTATTGTTGTTGACAGCGAAATAGGTAGAGGCGATGCGCGACGACGAACCCTTCGCCGCCTGGAGCGCCCGCGGATCGGTCGTCGATGTCGTCCATGTATAAGTGGATTCTCCGCTCATGGCGAGACTTACATACGAAGGAAGATTCGTCAGACCGTTGGCGATCGATTGGCCATCGCCGCCGTACTTGCCCGTCCACGTGCCGAGAGTGGTGGTATCGGTGCCATCGTACACAGCCGACGAAGTAACGGGGATATCGCCTGTTCCGCTCAGCAGCGTGGATTGCGTGGAGCCCGCTGTATTGCTCGAATTATCGGTCACAGTCAATTTCGCTGTGCGAGCGCCAAATGCGCGAGGGGTGAAGGTGACCGAGATGCTGCACGTAGAGCCGGGTGCCAGCGAGGAGCCGCATTTGTTCGAAGAGGCAAAGTCGGATGCGTTTGTCCCGCTGATGCTGACGCCTGTGATACTGAGCGCTGCCTTGCCCGTGTTGCTGAGAGTGGCAACCTGCGCCGCGCTGCTGGTACCGTCCGTTTGCACAGCGAACGTGAGCGATGTCGGCGCGAGCGACGCCACCGGGACGCTCGCGGGCACACCCCAGGAATTCACCAGGTTGGCGATATTAACGGAACCGAGCCCACTCGCCAGATCGAAACCGGTTGTCGCCGGATACGTTTCGCTGCTGGTGTTGTAGTTTGCTTCACCGGGAACCGCGTTGGTGCCAATCGTCACGTCGTGGAAGATGCAATTCGTGGCGGGCAATGCCGCCGTATTCGACCCGTTACAGCCGGATTGGCTCTCGCTGGCAGCCAAATAGTAAAGCTCTGGCGCCAATTGACCCTGCCGCGCTCCGGTCTTCTGATTGATCAGAGCCACAATGCTGGCAAACGACGGTGCGGCCGCCGATGTGCCATACACCGCGTAAAAAGACGGCGAAGAACCGGAGCAGGAGCCGTCCAGGCAAAGCAAATAGGCATCGTGGCCGGCGGAGGTGAGCGAAACGTCGGGAACATCGCGCGCGCCGTCGGTCGGAATGCCGGCCACGCTATTCTGCCAGGAAGGCTTGCTAAAGAACACGCTCGCTCCACCCCCGCCGGCCAGAATGCTGCCTGTTCCGCAACTGGCCCCGGTGCAGTTGGCATTCCAAATGTCCTCAGGAATGTAAGAAAGCGCGGAACTTCCTGTGGATGAATTGGTAGCGCTCCAATACAGCGTGGGCGTGCCGTTTTCGTTGAACTGCGTGCCGCCCACCGCAATGTTATACGGCGTGGAGCCCAAGCCGTTCACCGACAGCGGACCCGTGGCGAAGGGTTCGCTACCGAAATTGTCGCAACCGGCTGAACCGGCGTCACCGGCCGAAACGGTGTACGTGATTCCTTGCGCAGCCGCCTGTTGAGCCAATGAAGAAATGGCAGCTTCCTGCGCCGAGGTAAATGAAGCTTCGCAGGAACCGAAGCTTTCCGTCATAACGTTGCCCAGATTGTTATCGACAATGTAAGCTTCCGAAAGATCGGCGCCGTCGGTCGTATTGGTGGTTTCGGAGACCACTAAATCGACCGTAGCGCCGGTAGCGATGGCGCCTGCCCAGGACGTGTCCAATACTGCTTCCACTTCCTCGCCACCGCCCAGGTCTCCAGGGTTCGGACCGTTGACGATGATATTCGGCGCGTTGGCCGGAAGACCCAGCAGGCTGCGGAAGGCCACCACGTCCGCCACGTTGATATTCGTTCGGCCCACCACCGCGATCGTTGTACCGGCGCCGCTGATGGACGGGTAGAGAGGCTTGGCGTTATAGATGGTGGCGTAATCGCCCGGCGCCAAATAATAACTGCCTCCGCTGCCGGTAAATTGCGGGGCCACATGAGTGTCGGCTACCCAAACCTGCGGCGCAGAAGCGAAATTATGCAAAGTGGATACGCCGGCGACGGCATCCGACAGCGCGAGGGGAATCTGCTGAACGCTCGCATTCGCCCAATGCTCCCGTCCATTCACCACAAACTTGTGGATCTCCGTATGAAAGGCGTTTCGCACCTGCCCCGCATTACCTGAAAACTCAATCAGCGTGCGCCCCTTCGAAGCGGGCTGCACGGCAAAACCGAAGCTTTGCAGCCAGGCGGTAATCGCTTGAATATCGGCGTCGGATGCGCCAAACTGCTGGCCGAATTCTTCCGGCGTGAGCCATTTATGAAAATTCGGCGACGACGGGGTTTGCAGCTCTTCCAAAAACTGAACGAGCGCCGACTCGCGTTGCGGACTGCGCTTCAGTACCAGCAGCATGCGTTCCATCGGCAAACTGTCGGGCGCCTGGCCTTGATCGAATTGTTTTTTCGCCAGCGGGTGCGTGCTGCTCGGCACGCTAAAAAGCTGGCCGGCACTGATGGTGGACGTAATCAAGCTGGGAGCCTGAGCCGCGCGGATCAAACCGCAAAAGGCGAAAGCCAGAGCGAGTCCAATTAAGCGCGTCGGGCGGACGGTTCTTGATTTAAATGACATGGTACGAATGAAGGCTTCGCGATGCTGACGCCATTATCGCTGAGAGCGTTGGGTAAATCTACTGGCCAAAGGGGCCTATCAGTTCCTGCCGCGCGAAAAACAAAGAGTGTCAATGAGGTCCGAGACGGCTCCCGACCATCGCGCCCAACCACGCTCCTGCGAGCCCAAGCGTAACGCTTAATCCAATGTAAAGAAATCCGCTGGTTGCCGTGCCGGTTCGCATGCTTGTGAGTGCCTCCCACTCGAAACTGGAAAATGTTGTATACCCGCCCAGAATTCCGGTCACTAGAAAAAGCCGCCAATTCACATGAAGAACGGGACGATTCTGAAATACGGTCATGAGCACGCCGATCAGGAACGAGCCGGTGACGTTGATGATAAATGTACCGAGCGGAAACGTCGCCGGATAGAAGCGGGAAACCAGCGACCCGACAATGAATCGAGAAACCGCGCCAATGGCTCCGCCCAGCATCACGACAACGTATTTGCTCATACCTCCGTAGTATCCGATCCTGCGAGATTTCGCGGCACCCAGTATATTCAGAGAATGCGATTGCGCATCGTATTTCTCGTTCTCGCCGTAGCCGCCGCCGTTCCTGCCCAAACGAATCCCGATGGCCGGCAGCTTTTCAATACGCTGTGCGCAACCTGCCACGGCTTGGATGCGCGAGGCGGCGAGCATGGGCCCAATATCAGCCAACTGGCAGGGCGCGACGATCTGGTTTCCGTTATCAAAGTGGGCGTTGCGGGCAAAGGAATGCCTGCCTTTGGCAATTCGTTGAACGGCGGCCAGATCCGCGCGGTTGTGCAATATCTGCGGAGCATGGAACCGGGCGGAGCCAAAACAACCCATACCACGGATGTTGCGATCGATGTGAAGCCAGCCGATTTGCTGGCGGTGCCGGTGGGAGCGAACTGGGTTTCTTACAACGGCGATTACACCGGCCGCCGTTATACCTCGCTCAGCCAGATCACGCCTGACAATGTCAGTCAGCTGCGCGCGCAGTGGGTCTTTCACGCCGATGCGTCGAATTTGTTGGAATGCACGCCGGTGGTGGTGGACGGCACCATGTTTGTGACGGCAGCGAATGATGTTTTCGCGCTAGACGCCAAGACGGGCAAGCAGCGCTGGCACTATCACCGACCTATAACCGAAGGGCTGATTGACGATGCTTCCGCCCATCATAACCGCGGCGTTGCGGTTTTAGGCGAGCGCTTATTTATCGAGACTGACAATGCCCACCTAGTGAGTCTGGACGCGCACGATGGCAAACAGCTTTGGGAGGTCGAGTACGCAACCGGCAATAAGAACTATGGAGCCACTAGCGTCCCTTTAATCGTGAAAGATAAGGTGTTGGTGGGAACCTCCGGCGGCGACGACGGCGTGCGTGGCTTTGTGGCCGCCTTTGACACTGCCACCGGAAAAGAGTGTTGGCGGTTTTGGACGATTCCAGGCCCCGGCGAGACTGGCTCGGAGAGTTGGCCCGGCGATCTCTATTTGCGCGGTGGTGCGACAACCTGGATGCCCGGGACCTATGATCCAGAGTTGAACACAATCTATTGGGGAACGAGTAATCCCGCTCCCGATTTTGACGGTGAACCGCGACCGGGTGATGACCTCTATACCGATTGTGTTCTTGCGCTCGATCCCGACACCGGGAAATTGAAGTGGCATTTCCAATTCACGCCGCATGATTTGTATGACTACGATGCGGTGGAAACTCCGGTGCTTGTCGACCGCGATGACCGTAAGTTGTTGGTGGAGGCGAACCGCAACGGCTTCCTCTATCTGCTGAATCGAACCAACGGCCAGTTCCTGCAGGCCGTTCCCTTCGTCAATAGACTCAATTGGGCGAGCGGCATCGACAAAACGGGTCGCCCCGTCCGCACAGGCTTGCAGCCGAGCAAAGACGGGACAGTGGTCTGTCCGGATATGACGGGCGCAACGAACTGGTTCTCACCCAGCTACAATCCCGACACTGGTCTGTTCTATTTCATCGCGCTGGAGAGCTGTCATAAATATTTTCTGGAGCCGCAGAAATTCGCCGAAGGCCGCGAGTATTATGCGACTGGCGTGAAGAGTGTTCCCGACCCCACGCGCGGTAAGTCGTTGCTGGCCTATGACGCGGCCACTGCCACGCCTCGCTGGCGGTATACGCTAGAGGGCGACGGCGAATCATGGGCCGGCACGATGTCGACCGCTGGAGGCTTAGTTTTCTTCGGCAACGATGAAGAAGGGTTTGAAGCCGTCGATGCGAAAACAGGCAACTCCCTCTGGCAATTTCGCACTGGGCAGGGAATGCACGCCTCACCTATGAGTTATGGAGTGGATGGAAAACAGTATGTGGCCATTGCGGCCGGAAGCGACTTATTCAGTTTTGCTTTGCCATAAAACTATGAAACTCTCGATTCTCTGTGCCATCTTTGCCGTTTCGCTGAGTGCCCAAGCTCCTCCCTGTGTCGTCAGCTCGCTGCGTGCGGAGTTTCAAATCTCCCATGTGAGTGGCGACCCACAACTCACACTCGATGAGAATGCTCGCATTTGGAAGCATGCCGCGGCGCAAACGATGTGGAAAGATTGCAGCCGGCAAATTGAATATCCGGAAACCAGGACAACTATAAAGGCATTCTGGACGGCCACCGACCTCTATCTCCTCTTTCGCTGCCCTTATGGTGAGTTGAATACCTTTCTTCCTCCCAATCATTCGGTCCCGCATGTAGGGTTGTGGGATCGTGACGTCGTGGAAATGTTCCTGGGAGACGATTGGCAAAATATCCGTCACTACCGGGAGTTTGAAATCGCACCTACCGGAGACTGGATCGATCTGGCCATTGACCTCGATCACCAAAGCTACGATCACAGCTGGCGTTCGGGTTGGGAGACCCTGGCGCGTATTGATGAGACTCACAAGATCTGGTATGCCGGGGCGCGCATTCCACTTAAGGCGGTGAGTGGACAGGCGGTGAAGGTGGGGACGAAGTGGCGTATGAATCTGTACCGCATCGATGGGCTCGGTGCCGATCCGCAACGGCATTTTCTCTGCTGGCAGCCGACTTGCGTGCAGAATCGGGATCCGAATCATGTGCCGGAGAATTTCGGAACGTTGGTGTTTGGGAGGTAGGTTTAGTACCGCTCCCTTGCGGTCGCGGCTCAGTAAGATCAGTGGATCCAGTGGGCGGTCTTGGTCGCCAATTTATCCAGGGCCACCACAGCAAGCTCCAGGTGTTCCTCGCGGGTGTCCTCGATCTTGTTGTGGCTGATACCGCCGATCGACTGAACGAACATCATCACCGCCGGAATTCCGCTGCGCGATACCTCTGCTGCATCGTGCAGCGGCCCTGAAGGGAGGCGGTGCGAAGCCCCCGCCGTTTCCTCAATCGCTTCCTGGCAGAACGTGAGCAAGGTGGGGTGAAACGGCACTGGTTCAATGCTCCAGATGCGCGACCATTCCACCGTGCAGCCCTCTTCCTCCGCAAAGCGCTGACTGGCCTCGCGGGCCTGCCGGTACATGTCGGCCAGGACAGTCGCATCCAGATCGCGTTGATCGAGAGTCGCTTCACAGCGACCTACTACCGCAGTCACAATGCCCGGAAATGTTTTCACACTTCCCATGGTGCAGACCGCATCGGCATGTTTTTTGGCAATCGGGCGGATCTCGAGCGCTAACTTGGCAGCGGCGGCCAGTGCGTCGCGTCTGACGCTCATGGGAGTTGAACCTGAGTGCGCTTCCTGGCCGTGAAACATAATGGCGTGGCGCTCCACTCCCTTCGTGCCCAGCACGACACCCAGCGGCAATTTCAAACGCTCGAGCACTGGCCCTTGTTCAATGTGCAATTCCAGATACGCGGCCGCGTTGTGCCGCTCGCGCTCTGCTTCCGGAAAGCAGTCGATTTCTACGCCACAGCGACGGAGTGCATCTTCCAAACGAATGCCATCCCGATCCGTGCGCACGCGATCGGCGGCGATCGAATGAGTGCCGGCGAAGGCAGAGGATCCCAACAGGCTGCGGCCGAAGCGCGCGCCTTCTTCATCGGCCCAATCGACCACGCGAATGGTCACAGGCGGGCGGCCGTTATACTCTTCCGCAAAACGGCGCATCACTTCGAGCGCCGCCATCATGCCGAGCGCGCCATCGAGCCAGCCACCATTCGGAACGGAATCGAGATGGCTACCCAGCAATAGCGCCTTCTCCGATTCGCCTTGGAGAGTCAGCCAATCGTTGCCTGCGGCGTCGTAATGCTGTTCGACAGGCAGACCTGCCCACTTCGTGCGGAACCACTCGCGCGCTTGCAACCAGGTATCGGTCCAGGCGACGCGCTGCGCTCCGTGTTCGTCGGATGTTAAGGCGCGCAGTTCTTTCAGTTCGGAGATCGTTCTTTTTGGATCGAGAGGCATTGGGTATTTCCAGAATACTTCCCGCGGAATTCTTGGGCCGGCTAAGCCGAATTCGTGGTCCCCTATAAAAATAAGAGTGGAACGCGTCAGAAACCCCCTTCTTTTGCGTTTGCGCGGGAGGGGTTTTTGACGCGATGTTAGGCCGTCGGTGGTTTGCATGAATACACTTTCCTTCGCGTGCAAAAATTCGGGCGTCTGACTTGCGAGGGCAGAACGCGATTCCAAGGTTAGGATAGAAAGAGGGCGAACGGGAGTATACAAAAAAATTGGCTAAGCCATTGATACGGATTTGAAGAGGCAGCTTGTTGCGTTGACGACGCCGCTATTGAATGCAGTGCCGGCGGCGAACGATGGCAGCGATCTGGCGGAAGTCTCGCCGGCGACGCGGGAATTTCGGGCGGGGAGTAAGGTTTCGTTTCTGGCGATGGTTGAGACGGATCGGGATGAGAGTGCGAAGTTGCCGGTGGGGAGTCTGGAGGCGGGGGTGGAGGTTTACAGGGATGGGCAGCCGATTATGAGCACGAGCGTACCCGTGGTTGCGGTGCAAGGGCAGACGGTTCATGCGGTGAAGGGGGAGATGCGATTGAAAGATGCGATCACGCCGGGGCAATATTACTTGGAGGCGACAGCGTTGGATCGTAGCGGGAGAGTGCCGCGCCACGCGAGTACGTGGATTGATTTTCAGGTGTTGCCGTAGGGGGCTAGATAAGAGACTATCTGTATGCTGCGGGTTCTCGGCCCGTTTTGGCGAAGCGACATTGAAAGCGATTTGACCAATCGGCCCCGGCCGGCTCGCTGGTGGCGTCCTTGGTCGGTTTGGGTTGAGCGAGCTTCCTTAACCTTTCCTCAAGGGAAAGGCCCTCGGCGGCGGCCTTCGCGTGAAGAGCCGTCGCTTCTTCGTCGGATAGTTTAAGGGTTAGGCTCATGGCGTTCGTTTTCATTTCAATGTTGGCACAGCTACCGTGACGCAAAAATGGCTTTGGCACAAAGAAACGGCGCTTGGGCCTTCATTGACGGAGCTTCCCGAAGCTTGCCGGGTTGCGGACCGCGTATTCTATGTGTATCCCAGGCGATCCTGAATGAGGCTCGCAACCCACGTATAATGCGTTTTCCGACTCTGTTATGGCAAAACGCGCGCTATCTCTTCCCACAGCCGATGACGTTAGGGCGGCAGGAAGGGAATTCGACGAGGAGAACGGCCCGGGGGTTAGTGTTCGGTGTGTCGGCACGAAAACGGGGAAACGCCTGCGGAGACGGACGTCGGAGGAGCGTGGGTGAGAAGCCCGGAGTGTCCCCCTTTTCTGATTAGGTGCTCGATGGTTCCTGGCCGCCTGGAAAGGCGGCCGGCAGGCATGAATGCCCGCCCTACGCGCGCAAAATGGTGGAGTCGCTTTGCAGCAGGAAGATGCGCAGTTTGTCCATAGCGGCGCGGGTCCGGGTCTTCACTGTTCCGAGCGGCAGGCCAAGCTGAGAGGCGATCTCGACCTGGCTGAGACCGGAAAAATAGGCGAGTTCCACAGCTTCGCGCTGCTCGCGGGGTAGACTTTCGAGAGCGCTGCGGATCAGATTGCGTTCCTCGTTAAACAGAGTGATGCGATCCGGCAGCGGTTCCTGGCTGGCCAAGTCCCAGTCCTCGACGATTGGGAGGTTGTCGCGATCATGTTTTGAGGCGGCGGTACGCAGGCGATCGGCAGCGCGGCTTCTCACCAATAGAGCGAGCCAACGTGAGACGCTGCCGCGGGCGGGATCGAAACTGGGCGCGGTTCGCCAGACTTGTGCAAAGACATCGAGAACGATTTCCTCGGCGTCCGCGTCGTTCTTCGTCATTCGGAGGGCCAATCCCAAAAACATCGCCGCACCCTCGTCATAGAGGCGAGCGAGCGCTTGCGAATCGCCCCGTTCAATATCGCTGAGGTACGTGCGCCAGCGCCGTTCCCTTTCGGAACCAGGCTGGCTCCCCTCCGCCAACCGAAACCCTAGCATGGTTTGTCCTTTTGGTAGAAGATATCACGACCAGTGGGGTGCTTAACCGACTTGGGTGTTTCGAAGGCCTTGATAAAGCTCCGCTGAAAATCACTGCATGTCGGCATCGGGTACCGCTCGTTGACACTCGCGGCTTCCATGAGAAGGCCTGCCCCTGTCAACAAAAATCTTTCGCTCGCGCGTCCGTTGCTGTGGCGGAGCGGTTCGTATACTTCGCCCGTCACCCACAGCCGGTGCAATAATACCGCCAGTTTCCGTGC
>Ga0302326_10008354_pt1 | contig 22856 bp, 24 predicted proteins | sample Palsa_T0_3_FD_202264 | JGI IMG/M metagenome (GOLD analysis project Ga0302326, IMG submission 202264) | Peat permafrost microbial communities from Stordalen Mire near Abisko, Sweden - Palsa_T0_3 | ecosystem: Environmental > Terrestrial > Soil > Palsa > Peat permafrost | place: Sweden: Abisko... | reverse complement strand
GCGCGTTGGAAACTTCGCCCTCCACGGAGATGCCAGTGAACTCGCCGCCCAGCAGATCGCGGATGCGCGCGGTGAGATCGCTGACCGACCAGACCTTGCGCTCGGGCATTAGCGACATTTGAAAGGGAGTCATTTGCGCAGCCAGCTTAGCAGCCAGGAGAATAAAGTCAGCACGAGGCTGAGCAAAATGCAGGTGACAATCGGGAAATAAAAAGAGCCGTGACGGCCCTGGATGGAAACGTCTCCCGGAAGGCGGCCGAGACGAAACGGCAGGCGCAGGCCCGACAGGAGAAAAAGGCCCACGCCGGCCAGAAGGATTCCGGCCAGAAGGAGCCATTTGCCGAGTTCGCGCGTGGGGTCCATTTTCTATGCCAAAGGCTTCGTTTCTGGCAGGCGCCAATTGGCAGATCGGCGTTTCCGGGATTGGGGTTGTGACGAGCCAAAACTCTCCGGATTGTCGGGTACCCCCCACCCCCGGTATTTTGGTGCAAGAGGCCGGAAGGGCATGAAAACAGAGGAGTTGTATTTTATAAGAGAGCTAAAGAGGCCGCAAGGCATTGAAAATAGGCCGCTTGTGTTTTTGGTGTTTTCAGAGGGCCAGCAATAATTCGCAAATGGCTGAAAATAAAAATGTTTTGCTTTGGAGTGGGCGCGGGAAGGAGCCTCTTGGCATGGCTTCAGCAAGGATTCTGCGGGCTTATCGAAGGGCGCCAATCGGGAGATTGATATTTGCTTTTGACGGGCTGCAAGCACAGCCCGCACCCGGCCCGGGATTGGAGGAGGCACTGGGCTGTGTCGCCCTGCGGGTGCAGCCCGCGGCCGAGAGAGTATGGACTGACAATATATTTCCCGAGGCATGCTTCCATTATCTCATGCGAGTAAATAGGCAGGGTTGCGGGATCGAGATGCGAATTGGCTACAGAGGCCGCGGTTGTCAGGATTATGACGGGCCGCAGGTGGCGCAGAGGTTTTCCTGCTCGCGCTCGGGTGGGGTGCGCGGGGACAATTCATGCATTTCCCGGCGGTCCTGGGGCTCGTAACGCGAGGCGGGCCGGTGGGTGAATACATCGTGCTGGGCCCAATGAAACCGGCTTACACCCCATCCCCAGGGAAGGAATGGGCGGCCAAGCTTCACACCGGAACTAAAGGTGATTGCCTTGTGCACGCGAACCGCATGCTTGGGGGCGGCAAATACGACCGTCGAATCGTAGCGTGGCACAGCCACAAGGGCCGGATTCACGGGAGAAATTTCGACATACGGGCCCGCGCTGACGATGACCTGGGAATTGCTACTCAAATAGCCATAGCTCCTGGCGCGCCGGCGCGTCTCCTGTATCGAATCCATCAGGTCCGCGCGCTGCGCCATGAAAGCCCCACCCAGATTGGTGGTCCAATCCATGTCGCCAGCCATCATTTCCAGAACGGAGGGGAACGGGAGCAGGGCCTGCACGCTGCCATCCCAAGGCAAATGATCCTCGGCGATGGCCGCGGCGAGATCCTTGCCAGTGAGACGATGATGCGTGTCGGCCCATTCGGCGGCGCCGGAAATCTCATCGGGGAAGGTTGCAGCGGCCAGAACCTGCGACAGCAACGAGTCGGGGTAGAGAGTGATGCTCGATACCACCTGATTGAGTTCGCGCGGCGAGTTATAGGTGTAAGGAGGCGGGGCTTGCGCGCATATCCCTGCTGCCGAGAAAAGGGAAACGACCCCACCCAGTAAAGCCGCAACCAGCGGCGCACGCAAACCACGCGGTCTGCGCCGTGCGCACCGTCCTAGATTCAGCATGTCGAATTCCTTTTCTGTGCGCCGAGGACACTAAAGCCTATTTCTACGTGTCTTTACGTTCTGTTGCATTCCTGGGGGGTCCGATTCATCGGGGGCTTGCCGTCAAGCGCCCACGCGCACGAGAAAAGGGCCTTACCGGGTGAAAACCTGGGGACGTTTTCAACCCTAGTTTAACATATCAGGGGGGCGAGGTCGATCCCGGGGGCATGGCCGAAAATCGCCAACCCCTATTGCCAGCTTCCGACCTCCTGATATTTTACGGAAAGAGATTTCTTATCGCCTGGAGAGCTCATGGTTATGTAGATCAGGTTTCCGTCCTGGACGGCAGGATAGGTTTTGCCGGACTCCATCACGGGACAGAGGTCTCCATGCTGAGCGCACTGATACTCCATTTTCTTTCCGTTCACGACGGCAAAAATGACGTCGGTGTAGGTGAAAATGCTTTCGAGATCCGAGCCGTGGGTCTTGGTTTTCGATGAGACGACCTGAAGCTCTATGTTTTCTCTCTCCTTGGGCGCCGCGAGGGCGACGCAAGCGACCATGGGGATTAGCACAGCGAAGATGACGCGGACAGCCTTGCTCGGCATCGAAGCCTCCACATTATTAGATGCCGTTTCCGAGGATGGAGGGCTAGAGCGACAAAATCCCGACAAACGGCGCGAAAGAAGGGTTTCGCATTTTCCGGCACTTGATTATCTCATAAGAATAGCACCTATAGCCCAGCCCCGCTAACGGGGCGGGTTGACAGGGCTTGCGAATCGGCGTAACCAGGACGCTTATGGAGATACGCAACGCGACGGCCGAGGACCTTCCGAGCATTGTGGAGATCTACAACGCGGCGATCCCCTCGCGCATGGTCACGGCGGACACCGAACCGGTGACCGTGGCGAGCCGGCGCGCATGGTTCGCGCAGCACTCGCCGGAACGGAGGCCCTTGTGGATGGCACTGGAAAAGGGGCAGGCTACTGGGTGGCTGAGCTATTCATCGTTCTACGGGCGCCCGGCGTACCAACACACCTGCGAGGTGAGCCTGTACCTGGCCCCGGAACATCAGAGGCGCGGGCTGGGCACCGAACTGCTGCGCCGCGCCGTGGAACACGCGCCGGCAATCGGGGTGACGGCACTACTGGGATTTATTTTCAGCCACAACGAACCGAGTTTGCGGCTGGTTGCCAAACTCGGCTTCACGCGGTGGGGATTGCTGCCGAGGGTGGCGGTGCTGGACGGCGTGGAGCGCGACGTGGCGATCCTGGGGCGGAGGCTGGATTAGACAGGCCGTCGCTTAGTCTTCTTTGTCGTCATACTCCTCGGGGACGTCGTCTTCGAGAACTTCGTGGGTGTGCACTTCGCCCTCGTCGGGGTCGGGAGCGTCTTCGACGCCTTGCACCGCTTCAGCTTCCAGGGAGTTCCCTTCCTCGAGCAGTTCGTCCACGCTCTCGGAATCCGCGCCAGCCACGTTGGACAATCCCTGCAAATCTCCCGACTGGCCGCCGGAGCGGGCGCGCGCGCCCTCGCGCGGAAACGCCACGGTTTCAACGCTGGCGGCCTTTCCGAGATTCGCGCCTACGCGGGCGGGCTTTTTCTTAGGAGCCGGTTTGCTCGAGACGGGTTTGGCTTTGGCGGCGGGCTTTTTGACCGGCGCAGCTTTCTTGCTCGCAGCCTTCTTGACGGAGACTTTTTTCTTCAAGGTCAACTTCTTCTTTGCTTTTTTCGGGGCTTTCTTTTTGGCCGGCATGTGTGGAGTTTACGTTCTGCGGCGGGAACAAGCAATAGGATCGAAGGCAGGAAGATATCGCCCGATCCCGGCACCCGGAAGAGCAGTTGCCGGGATCAGGCGCGATGAAAAACCGCGGGACTACTCGCCGCCGCCCCCGCCGGCGTTAGGTGTGGCCTTGCCCTCTTTGCGAGCCTTCTCCTGCTCGGCGAGGACCGGCGAAGTGATGTCGTTGCTGGAGCCGCCATAGAGGCTTTCGGGATTGCACCAGCCGCAGCGCAGCCCGGGATCCTTGGCGCTGGGTTCGATGAAGTGGCCCTTGGTGTAGCCGACGCACATCTGCGGCTGAATGTAATCGTCATCGGCAGCGATGGCGGCCTTGCGCGGGCCAACCTGCCAGGGCTTGGTGAACATGACCGGGTCTTCGACGGTGGCGGTCCAGGAGATGACGTCGCCTTTGCGGCTCCAATGCTCGATCACATGCTCCTGATCGCTGTGGATGGAGGTGTGCTTGGTGCGGCCGGTCTGGTCGCCGCCGAGCCAGGTTTCGTCGTTGAGGCCGACGGTGTCGACCACGAGAGTGTCCCCGTCCCAGTGGCCGATGGAGTGGCCGTAGTAGGAAGAGTCAAAATCCTTGGGATGCTGGCGGCCGTCGGTGTAAATCACGCGATAGTAAGGGCCGGGCTCGGCTTCGTAGAGAATGGCAAACACCTTGGGGGTGTGGACGATCTGCATGATGCTGAGGGCGCCGCGCGGAAGTCCCATGGGCTTGCAATCGAGCTGCGGGTCCAGATTGGTGTTGCCGCCGTACATGGTGGCGGCGATGGCGTTGACCTTGGCCATATATTCGGGCTTGTAGGGAGGCTGATCGTTGCTTTCGGAGGCGGCCGCGAGGCCCGGGCCGACATTGGCTCCGCCGTAGTCGAAGAAAATATTGCCGTCGGCGGTGCGGTCGATGACATGCGCGTCGCTTTCCACGTTGTCAAAATCGCCGCGATAACGGGCGGTATTGTTATAGAAACCGCTGAAATCGGGGTGGCCGTCGGCCAATCTTGGCGTGGGCATATTCTCGGGTTTTACATCGGCTTTGGCGGCTTTGTCCTTGGCGGCGGGGGTGTTCTGGGCGGCGGGCGTGGAAACCAGCACCAGGCACAGCACGGCGATCATGGCTGCCGCGGCCACAAGATAACTGAGCAAGCGATTCTTCATTATGGCGTTCCTCCCAACTGGGTGAGATTACTTCCCGGGGGCCCAAATCATCTTTCCTGTTTGTACACCCAGTCGGGGATCGGGGGGTAACCTTTTTTTGGTCGGCGTAATTCGCAAGGAAGTCGACAACGGAGGCAAGGAGAGATTCTCCGTCCGCAAAAACGGCGGACTCTGAATGACACCGTCAGAAGGGCGAAAGGGATTCCGAGGCCGCCGCGGCGACCTCGGAAAGAAAATGGCAGAAGGGCCAACGCTTCAGATGAGCTCGTGGCCGGCGAAGAAATAGCCGACTTCGAACGCGGCGGTTTCGGGAGCGTCCGAGCCGTGGGTGCAATTGTTCTGGATGCTGGCGCCGAAATCGCGGCGGATGGTGCCGGGGGCGGCCTTGGCAGGATCGGTGGCACCCATGGTTTCGCGCCATTTGAGGATGGCGCCCTCGGCCTCCAGGGCGATGACGATGACTTTGCCCGAACTCATGAAGGCGGTGAGTTCGCCGAAGAAACCCTTGGTGCTGTGCACGGCGTAAAAGCCCTCGGCCTGAGCTTTCGTGAGGCGCAGCGATTTGATGGCGGCGATGGCGAAGCCGGCCTTGTGAATGCGCGAGAGAATATCTCCGGCGATGCCGCGACCTACGGCGTCGGGCTTGATGATTGCGAGTGTGCGTTCCTTAGACAATCCGATCCTCCTGAAAGATTTTTTTGGCCGCTGACTGCGTTACTTTACTTTACCGCTGCTTTGCCGAGCGCCGCCGCAAGGGTCTGCCCAATGTCGGCGGGGCTCTGGACGCAATGGATGCCGGCGGCAGCCATGGCGTCGTATTTTTCCTTGGCGGTTCCCGTGCCGCCGCTGATGATGGCGCCGGCGTGGCCCATGCGGCGGCCGGGAGGCGCGGTCTGGCCGGCGATGAAGCCGACGACGGGTTTCTTCACGTTCTGACCGATGAACTCGGCGGCCTTCTGCTCGGCGTCGCCGCCGATTTCGCCGATCATGACGATGGCGGAGGTCTCGGGGTCCTCATGGAAGAGGCGGATGGAGTCGAGGAAGTTGGTGCCGATGATGGGATCGCCGCCGATGCCGATGCAGGTGGATTGGCCGATGCCCAGGCGCGTGAGCTGATCGACGGCTTCGTAGGTGAGCGTGCCGCTGCGGCTGACCACGCCGACGTTGCCCTGCTTGTGAATCTGGCCGGGCATGATGCCGATCTTGCATTTGCCGGGCGAGATGATGCCGGGACAGTTGGGGCCGATCAAGCGAGTGCCGCTGCCGCGCAGGACGGCCGCGACGCGAACCATGTCCAGCGTAGGCACGCCCTCGGTGATGCAAATTACCAGCGGGAGAGCCGCGTCGATGGCTTCGAGAATGGCGTCGGCGGCATAGGGCGGAGGCACGAAAATCACCGAGGCGTTGGCGTGAGCCACGCGCGCGGCTTCGGCGACGGTGTCGAAGACCGGAACGTTGAGGTGCAGCGTGCCGCCCTTGCCGGGAGTGACGCCGGCAACGACGCTGGTGCCGTAGGCGATCATCTGCTCGGAGTGGAAGGTGCCTTCGCGGCCGGTGAGGCCCTGCACGATGAGGCGCGTTTTTTCGTCGACCAGGATGCTCATCGCGCACCTCCGGAGAGGCGCACGGCTTTTTCGGCGCCGTCCTTCATGCCCGCGGCGACGGTGAAGGGCAGCTTGGAATCGAGAAGAATCTGGCGGCCCTGCTCAACGTTGGTGCCCTCCATGCGCACGACGATGGGCAGCTTCAGGCCCAACTCGCGCGCGGCGGCGACAACGCCGGAGGCCAATACGTCGCAGCGCAGGATGCCGCCGAAAATGTTGATGAACACGGCGCTGACTTCGGGATCGCTGGTGAGAATCTTGAAGGCGTTTTTGACCTGCTCGGCGGAGGCGCCGCCGCCGACGTCCAGGAAATTGGCGGGTGCGCCGCCGGAGAGCTTGATGATATCCATGGTGGCCATGGCCAGGCCCGCGCCGTTGACCATGCAGCCGACTTTGCCGTCGAGCTTAATGTAGTTGAGCTTGTAGCGCGAGGCTTCGACCTCCAGCGGATCTTCCTCGTCAAGGTCGCGCAGGTCGGCCAGCTCCTTGTGGCGATAGAGAGCGTTGTCGTCGAAATTCATCTTGCCGTCGAGGGCGATCAGGCGGCCGTCGCCGGTGAGGACCAGCGGATTGATCTCCACCAGCGAGGCGTCGGTTTCCAGGAAGGCGCGATAGAGCGAGCGCAGAAACGGCTCGGCGACTTTTGCGCCATCGGCGCCCAGCCCCAGTCCGAAGGCGAGTTTGCGGACGTGATAGGGTTGCAAGCCGATGGCCGGGCGAACCGTCTGGCGCAGGATGGCGCCGGGGTCCTTGTGGGCCACCTCCTCGATCTCCATGCCGCCGGCGGCACTGGCCATGATGACCGGGGCTTCCACGGCGCGGTCCACCAGGATGCTGAGATACAGCTCGCGCTTGATGTCCAGGCCCTCTTCGACGAGCAGGCGGCGCACGATGCGGCCGGCGGGGCCGGTCTGCGGGGTGACCAGCGTCATGCCCAATATTTTCGAGGCCAACTGCTGAGCCTCATCGACGGAACGCGCCAGCTTGACGCCGCCGCCCTTGCCGCGGCCACCGGCGTGAATCTGCGCCTTGACCACCACCACGGGCGTGCCGAGTTTTTGCGCCACCGCCCGCGCCTGTTCGGGAGTGGTGACCATCTCGCCTCGAGGGGTGGGCACGCCGAACTTGCGGAAAATCTCCTTGGCCTGATATTCGTGAATTTTCATGCGCCGCCTTGGTAACAAGCACTCAGTGCTAGAATTTACATTTTGACGAAGCGCAGCAGTTTACTCTGACGGCCAAGCGCGGGCAAGACCGGAGGAGATGCCCCCGTTCGGGCGATGCGAGGAGGCCATGACGCAATCTTTCCACACCCTGGGCGAAGTGATCGGAGCGCTGATTGCCGAGGGGCGTTCGTATCAGGAATTTTTGCGCGTTCCGGCCATGAGCTGCGGCATCTACATGCTTTCCGTGGGGGCGGTGGACCTGCAAAAGCCGCACGCGGAGGATGAGATGTACTACGTGATTTCGGGCGCGGCATACATGAAGCTGCGGGGAGACGAGGGCGAGGAGGATCGCGAAGTGGGGCCGGGCGACATGATCTTTGTGAAGGCTGGGCAGGAACACCGTTTCCACGACATCACCCAGGAACTGGTGGTGCTGGTGACGTTCGCGCCGGCGGAGAGCACATGAGCGACGCACCGCTGCGCAAACTGGAAGCGGGGAGCAGCCTTTCGCGCACCGAGGCAGATGCCCTGATGGAAGAGCTGCTGGCGGGGCGCATGGCGCACGAAGAGATTGTGCGCTTGCTGCGGGCTCTGCGCGCCAAAGGCGAGACCGTGGAAGAGCTGGTGGGCTTCGCACGGGCCATGCGGCGGCGCATGCGCCCGATCGTGATTGGGAATGCGGGCGTGGGCGGAGCCCCGGAGGCGGGCGGGGGCGCGCTGGTGGACGAATTTCCGCTGGTGGATACCTGCGGAACGGGCGGAGACGCCTCGGGCACCTTCAACGTGTCCACTGCGGCGGCGCTGGTGGTGGCGGGGGCCGGGGTGCGCGTGGCCAAGCACGGCAACCGCTCGCTCAGCTCGCGCTGCGGCTCGGCCGACGTGCTGGAGGCGCTGGGAGTGAACATCAACCTCTCACCGGAGCAGTCCGGCAAAGCCATCGCGGAGATCGGCATCGCGTTTCTTTTCGCTCCGGCCATGCATACCGCGGTGCGGCACGCCATGGCCGCGCGCCGCGAAGTGGGCGGGCGCACGGTTTTCAATCTGCTGGGGCCGCTGGCGAATCCGGCGGGGGCATCGGTGCAGGTGATCGGCGTGCCGGCGATGGAGCTGGTGGAAAAGCTGGGGCACGCGCTCGCGGAACTGGGCGGCTCGCGCGCGCTGGTGGTGCACGGCACGGACGGGCTGGACGAGATCTCGCTGAGCGCGGAAACCGAAGTGGCCGACGTGCGCCCCGGCAAAGTGTCGCGATACCGCATCGCGCCGGAGGATTTTTCCGTCGCTCGCGCAGCGCGCGAATCGTTGGCCGGAGGCGACGCGGAGATGAATGCGGGGATCATCCGGCGGATACTCGCGGGGGAGCCGGGGCCGCCACGGGATTTTGTGTGCATTAATGCGTCGGCTGCGCTGTTGGCCGCGGGGCATGCAGTGGACTTTCGCGAAGGCGCGCGGGTGGCCGCAGCGGCGATCGATTCCGGCGCGGCGAGGGGCAAGCTGGAAGCGCTGATTGCGTTTGGGAGCAGCTAGAGTGACAGGAAGTTGCGGAGCATTTGCAGGCCGGCTTCGGTTAGGACCGACTCGGGATGGAACTGCACGCCCTCGACGCGAAGTTCGGTGTGGCGCAGGCCCATGATGATGCCGTCGGAGGTTTCCGCGGAGATTTGCAGCTCGCGCGGGAGGCTTTTTCTTTCCACGATGAGGGAATGGTAGCGGGTGGCCACGAAGTCCTGCGGCAGATCGTGAAAGATGGTTTTGTCGTCGTGGTGGATGCGGCTGGTCTTGCCGTGCATCAGCACCGGGGCGCGCACCACGCGGCCGCCAAAGGCGTAGCCGATGGCCTGGTGGCCCAGGCAGACGCCCAGCAGGGGAATGGTACCGGCAAAGCGGCGAATCACGTCCACAATGATGCCGGATTCCTGGGGGATGCCGGGGCCCGGGGAGATCACGATGCGGTCGGGCTTTTTGGCGGCAATTTCGTCGAGGGTGATCTGATCGTTGCGGCGGACCTCCAGCGTTTCCCCAAGTTGGCCGAGGTATTGCGCCAGGTTGTAGGTGAAGGAGTCGTAATTATCGATGAGCAGGATCATGGCGCAGCGTCTTTGGCAATTTCCAGTCTAACATTTTTGAAAAACCACAAAAAAGGCTCCGGCCGCTGCAGCTACTTGCGTTTCCCGCGGCGCGGCGGAGGGGAGAAGCCGGCGTCGCCTTCGCCGTTGTGGGCGATCTCCAGGGCGGCGATCAGGGCGCGCGCCTTGTTGACGGTCTCCTGATATTCGCGCTCGGGGACGGAGTCGGCCACCAACCCCGCGCCAGCCTGCACATAGGCCACTCCGTTTTTCACCACCATGGTGCGGATGGCGATGCAGGAGTCCAGATTGCCGGAAAAATCCAGATACAGAATGGCTCCGGCGTAGGTGCCGCGGCGGGTGGGCTCCAGATCGTCGATGATCTGCATGGCGCGCACTTTGGGCGCGCCGGAAACGGTTCCGGCCGGGAAGCAGGCGGCCAGGGCTTCGAGGCAATCGACGCCGGGCCGCAGGCGGCTGCGCAAGGTGGACACCAGATGCATCACGTGGGAATAGCGCTCGACAAACTCGAGGCGCTCGACGGAAACCGAACCGTATTCGGACACGCGGCCCAGGTCGTTGCGGCCCAGGTCCACCAGCATGATGTGCTCGGCGCGCTCCTTGGCGTCGGCGGCGAGTTCGGCGGCCAGCGCGTCATCTTCGGCGGCGTCTCGCCCGCGCGGGCGCGTGCCGGCGATGGGCCGGTAAAAGGCTTCGCGATCCTGGACCTTGAGGAGCATTTCAGGAGAGCTGCCCACGATGGAAGTGTCTCCGAGTTTCAGGAAGTACATGTAAGGCGAGGGATTGAGCACGCGCAGGGCGCGATAGATTTCAAAGGGATCGGCGTCGGTGCGCGCGGCAAAGCGCTGGCTGATGACCACCTGAAAAATATCCCCGGCGCGGATGTACTCCTTGGATTTGCGCACCGCGGCGATGTACTGAGGGCGGGTCATATTGGAGGTGACACGCAGGGGCGGCCTGCGGCGGCTGGTCTTCCGCGCGGGGCGCGCGGAGTCCAGGGGCGTGGAGAGCTGGCGATGGGTTTCCTGGATCTCGGCGATCGCGGCGCGGTATTTCGCGCGCAGGCTGCCATTGCCGTCGGTGTGGACGTTGCGCACGATCCACACGCGATGGCGTACATGATCGAAAATCACCAGGCGCAGATAGAACATCATGACCGCGTCGTCCATGCGCAAATCGTCGCGGGCGTTATCGGGGATGCGCTCAAACAGGCGCACGGTGTCGTAGGCGAAATAGCCCACAGCGCCGGCCACCAGCGGAGGCAAGCCGGGGACGCGCACCGGGCGATAGCGCGCCAGGCGATTGCGCAGGAAGTCGAGCGGATTGGACTGCGTCCAGGAGACGCGGCTCTCGCCTTCCAGAACGCAGGCGCCATTGACGTAGCGAAAAACCTCCACGGGATCGGCGCCCACGAAGGTGTAGCGGGCGATTTTTTCGCCGCCCTCCACGCTTTCCAGCAGGCAGGCGTAACGCGCGCGGCGCGCCAGGCGCAGGTAGGCGGCCACAGGCGTCAGCAAGTCGGCGGTGAAAGTCCCGTAGACCGGCAGAAGATTGCCGCGCCTGGCCAGCTTCTGAAAGGCCGCGAAGTCGGGTTCGATCTGTCCGGTGGTACGCATTCAGTAAAATTCCTTGGGCAAGCCGGGTTGCAAAGACACGCTACCCAGACATGCTACAAAAATTCCCGGGACATTTTATGGAAAAGTGCCGGCGCGGTTCAGGAACGCCGCAGCTTCTTCCCTGCCCCGCGCTCTTCCCTGTCGAGAGCGGCCATCACCACGCGGCGCATGACGGCCGCGGGCGCGCGCCGGCCCTGCCAAATCCGATACTGGGCGACTCCCTGAGCCACGAACATCTCGACGCCGGAAATGACGGCAATGCCACGGCGCTCGGCGCGCCGCAAGAGTTCGGTCTTGCGCGGGCGGTAGATCAGGTCCATGACCAGACGGCAATTCAGCTCCGCGGATTCCAGAGGCGACCCGCCGCCAGGATGCATGCCCACGGGGGTGCAGTTCACGATGGCGTCGAAAAACTCGCTGCGCAAGCTCCTGCGACCCACCACCGTACCATTTATGGCGCGTGCAAGTTCGAGCGCTTGCGCGGGGCGCCGCGCGCAGATCACTACCGCCGCTCCGGCATGCGCCAGGGCAAAAGCCGAGGCGCGCGCCGCGCCTCCCGCGCCAAATAGAAGAATGCGGCTGCCGCGCAAGGGGATGCGACTCTCGATGGCCCGCAAGACACCGACGTAATCGGTATTGTATCCGTAGAGGCGCCCACCGGGACGAACTACCACGGTATTGACGGCGCCAATCTGGGCGGCCAGGGGATCGCAGCCGTCCAGATGACGCAGGATGGCCTGCTTGTGGGGGATGGTGACGCTGAAACCGCGGATGCCCAGCGGGCCGACGGAGGCCAGAAAATCGCGCAGTGCGGAACCTTTGGCGGAGACGCGAAAGGGCAAATATACGGCGTTGACGCGGCGCGCGGCGAAGGCGGCGTTGTGCATGAGCGGTGAAAGCGAATGCCCCAGCGGATCGCCAATCACTCCGTAAACGCGCGTGCGCGGCGTAGGACCGCCGGCGGTGGTTCCGAAACGACGGTCCAAGCGATAGGTACGCTGCATCTCCGCGAGTGAGATCTGGCCGGGGGCGGTGGGCTGCTCAACCGGGGCATAGGCCAGGGCACTGCCTTCGCGCAGGGCCAGGATGCGCAGGGCCAGGGCATCTTCGCCCATGGGAACAAGGACGACATCGCGACGACGACGCGCCAAGGAAAGGAGCCGGCGAGCATCGGCCAGGGAGCGACAGGCGGCGGCAATCTTGATGGCATCGGCGCGGCAGCGGTCCAGGCGCCTCACGATGCCGCGCAGGTCCGGCGGCATGCGGCGAAAATCGTGCGCCGAGGCCAGGACGCGGCCGGGGCCAAGCGCGAGGCGCAAATCGGCGGGGGTGTAAAGCTCCGCGGTTTCCAGCTCGACGTCGCACCAGCGGCAGCCAGCGCGAAGGGCCTGCGCCAGAATGGCAATTTCGGCGGCGGGCGTTCCGCGGAACTTCCCGCCGCCGCGGAGCGTGCGGCAGGTGGCAATCAACGTGACACGGCGCGCGTGCGCCGCGAGGCGGCGGAGCAGCGCGGCGCGTTGGGCGGAATCGCGCAGGTAGTCAAGGCGCAGCTCGATCACGCGCGATCGTTGGCGTATGGCGTCGCGCAATTGGCGCTCGGCCTGGGCGGCGGTGGGCGCGGCGATGACGGCGCAGATGCGATCCTTTGAGAACATAGATGTGTTTAATTATGCGGGCTGTAAGTACAGCCGCCGCACCCTTATACGTCTCCGAGCAAGCCCCCCGGGCAAAACTAGGGCTTCTAACATGCGGTATCAAAAGTGTAAAGCACCGCAACAGCGGCCATTGACGCTGTTTGCGGGGCTTTGCTACGGTGAATGGGCAACTCCGATGCGGCCGGAAGCGGCGAACAAGGGAGTTCGAAGGAGCGAGCAGATGTTTCGAAAATCAGTCTATCTTACTCTCATAATGACATTTATAGGCGCTTCGGCACACGCGCAAAAAATGATCGGCGCGCCCAGTGAACAGGACATGTACTGCTCCAACGTGTACACTCCGCAGGCTCTTCCGGACAATCTCTACGTGATCTCGGGAGAGGAGCCGGAGAAGTACGTGGCCTATTCCCAGGGCAATACCGTGTACATCAACCGGGGCTCCAGCGATGGCGTCAAAGTGGGAGACGAATTTCTGGTGTCGCGCGAGGATCACGACGCGCTTAAACAGGAGTGGTTCAAGAGTCAGAATATGCTCATAGGCGCCATGGGCCGGCTTTATGAGGATATCGGACGGCTGCGCGTGGTATCGGTGGAGCCCAAAACATCGGCCGCGCTGGTTGTCTCTGCCTGCGACCTCATGTATCGCGGCGATATCGTGCAGCCCTTCTCGGAGCGCACCGCGCCGCCCTACAAACCAGCGACAAAGTTCGACGTATACGCACCCCCCAGCGGGAAGGCCAAGGCCATGATCGTGTCGTTCAAGGGATTCGCCGTATCGGGCGGCGAGGGAGCGATTGTGTACGTCAATCTGGGCGGGACCCAGGGCGTGAAGGTGGGAGATTACTTCCGCGTTTTTGAATACCCGGGGTACAACGACGAATACGCGTATCGCGAGAAAAACACGCAGTACGAGTTGTACGGCTTCGGAAGCACGCCGGTTCCCTACAGCTCCAAGGAACTGCCGCGCTCCTTACTGGGCGAAGGAATCGTGGTGCGCGTGGGGCCAAATGCCGCCACCGTATTGCTCACCGACAGTCTGCGGGAGATATTCGCGGGCGATTACGTCGAGCTGGAATAGCCGGCCGGAAAATCGGCTTCGGAAAATACCTCCACTGTAAAAGCAAACAGTTGTGTTCCCGGCTCGCGCCAGGCATCGGGGGCGAGCCCCGCTTTCCGGCAGGTCTCCTCCAGGAAACGCCGCGGCGGCCATCGCCGCTGCACGGCAACCTGGGGAAGCAACAAACCCCGCAGTTGGCCGCGACGAGCCAGCAGCCCGTGTTTCCCGATCTCGATCTCCTGCAGAGAAATAGGCAGCAACTCGGAGAGCACGGAGATTTCAATCTCCAAATTGCCGGCTTCCCCCTTTCCCAAGGGCCCAAATCGCGGGTCCTGGAGGGCCGCGGCGATGGCGCTCTGCACAATGGTTTCCGCCAGGGGGGCATCCCTTTCGCTCCGTCCGATACATCCGCGAAGATGGCCGCGAACATAGAGGGTAACGAAGGCCGCGCCAGGCTCGGCCGATATTCCCCGCAGAGAGTCTTGGCCCTGCAGAGAGTCCTGACCCCGCAGAGAGTCCTGGAGAGAACCAAGTTCGGGGATGCGCTCCTGCACGACGGCTTCGAGAATCGCATGGCGAGCCAGCGCCAGAAGGGCGCAACGCTGGCTGCTAGAGAGTGGGGGCATCCTGCGTTTTTCTGTGGCGCTCGAGAATGCGCAACTGGCGCCGCTGCTTGACACGGCCGTCCACCTGACTCCAGAAACGCAAAAAGTACTGGCAGGCGGAAGCCACCGCGCTCAAGACCACCAGCCAAAGAAGGATGGCGCCAAGAGGGCGAATCATGAGGTGCTTTTCACCGAGGATCAAGGCGCAGGCGGCCAGGACTTGCAGCACCATCTTGGTTTTGCCGAGCGCGGAGGGAAGAATATCGAATCCTTCGGCAATGGCGATATTGCGCAAACCGAGAACGGTAATCTCGCGGCCAATGATGATGACCACCATCCAGGCGGCGACCAGATGCATCTGCACAAGGGAGATGAAGGCCGCGGAGATGAGCAACTTGTCGGCCACGGGATCGAGCAGGATGCCCAGTGTGGTCACCTGCTGGTGCCGCCGCGCGTAGAAGCCATCGGCCCAATCGGTGGCCGCGGCCGTTAGCATGATCAACACTCCCCACACGGCGAAATTGACGGGCACGCCCAGGAGATTCAGATTGGGCTCGCGGGTCAGCAAGACGACCACCAGCAAGGGTATGAAGAAAATGCGAAGAATGGTCAAGCTGTTGGGCAGGTTCATGCCAAAATCCCGCAACGCAAGCAGAAGCGTCCGTGCGAAACACGAGCAACTTCACTATAGACTCCCCTTAGAAGGGCGTCAACGAGGGAGCGAATCATCCTTGCCCGTCGCGGCTGGCGCCCCCCACGACCCGGAGATTCCATTGAAAAATCAACGTTTCCGGCGATGGAGAGGCTCTTTTGGCGGTCTACAGCATAGGCTGCACGCCTGTGCAAATTGCCAATCAGTAAAGTCCCGCACTGCCCCACGCGAGGGCAGATTGCAGAATGGTTAACGCCAACGTAACTGCTTATAGTTCAGTGCGTTACAAGGATATTGAGCCTTATACGCAGTGGGGCAGGGGAGCCAGATGGGTGAATTAGCATTCCAGTAACCTACGATTTCCACAGGAAATCCACGCTTTTCGTGCCTGCCGGGACACGCCAAATCACGCATTTTTGCGCATAAAATGGGGGAAAACCGTTCGGGACAGGGCTCGGCGGCTTCGCCGAAAACTGGCCGATTTTCAATTTTTGGGCACGCCGGGATTTTCGCGCAGACGCCGCGCAACCGATTCGGGCAGGTCGGCTTCGATCTCCATCACCGCGCCGCGGACCTTGCTGCGCAGCACGCGGCCCAGGCCGTGAACCATGGCCAGCGCGCGTCCATCCGCCAAAGGCAAGGAAAAAGAGAGCCTCACCACGGGATCAACGGGCATGGCCTGATCGAGACGGCGAAGAAGTTCCGGCAGCCCGGCGCCGGTGGCGGCGGAAACATACACGTTGGCTTTCGAGTTACTACTGGTCATCGCCGCCAGAACGTCGGGCTCCAGGCGGTCGATCTTGTTGTAGACATGCAGGCGCGGCCGGTCGTCCATTGCCAGGTCGCGCAAGACTTTGTCGACTTCGGTTTCCTGCTCGGGATGATGCGGATCGGAGATGTCGGTCACCTGAACGATCAGGGAGGCCTGCTGCACTTCCTCCAGCGTCGCGCGAAAGGCCGCCAGCAAACCCTTGGGGAGATCGCGGATGAAACCCACGGTGTCCGACAACAGCACGCGCCGATTCGACGGCAAACGCAGGGCGCGCACGGTGGGATCGAGCGTGGCGAACATTTTGGGCGAGACCAACACGTTGGCCTGGCTGAGCGCGTTGAACAGCGTGGACTTTCCGGCATTGGTGTAGCCCACCAGAGCCGCCGTGCCCAGGGGAACGGCTTGGCGAGCCTGGCGGCGCAGTTCGCGCTGGCGGCTGAGCGTTTCGATGCTGTCGCCGATGCGCTTCACGCGCGAGCGAATGCGGCGGCGGTCCATCTCCAGCTTTTGTTCTCCAGGGCCGCGCGTGCCAATGCCGCCGCCCAGACGGGAGAGTTGGTCGGTACTGCCAGCGAGCCTGGGCAACAGATAGTTGAGCTGCGCCAGCTCCACCTGCAACTGCCCCTCGCGGCTGCGCGCGTGGCGCGCAAAAATATCGAGGATCAATTGCGTGCGATCGATGACCGGGCAATCCACGCCGCGCTCCAGATTGCGCTGCTGCCCGGGCGTGAGATTTCCGTCGAAAATGACCACCTGCGCCTGATGGGCCTGCACTTCCGCGCGGATTTCATCGAGCTTGCCGCGGCCCACCACGCTGGCGGGATCGATCGCGTCGCGCATCTGCAGGACGGAGCCGGCCACTTGCGCGCCGGCGCTGCGCGCCAGTTCGGCAAGTTCGGCGAGGGATTCCCGCGCGCTGGCGCTGGAATCCTGGCCGGGCAGGCGGGCGGCGCGCTTCAAGCCAAGCCCCACCAGCAGGACGCGCTCTTGCGATTTGGTCGATCGGCTTTCTTTCATGGGCTCAGGAAATCATTCGCGGCATTCTCTACCCGCAGAAAGGGTCTGCAGGCGGACAACTCCAATGACTTGGATAAGGCAATGGCAGAAGCTGGATGAGGCAAGACCGCGTGGCTTGCAAGCCTCCCGATCCAGTATACAACCATGCAACGCCAGGCGTCGCTTGCGGCGATGCGGGCCTGTGCTTAGCGTTTCGCGCGACGGAGAGCAGAAAAGCCTGGGTCTCCCGGCGAAGAGCGCGCCGGGAAGACGCGAGCTACAAAAGCGCGCTGCGGCTTTTTTTTAGGATTTCCGTCTCGCTTGTGACGGGCGGAGAAGAAACGGCCCCCGGTCGCCCGCCGAAACCAAACGGCAGGACACCTGAGCTACAAAGTTACCTACCGCGAAAATTTGCCGGGGGCGAAACTCTCCGGGCAAGCCTTTTCGATTTCCACGGCGACGGCGGCGAAAATTTTGGGGTCATCTCCAAAGCCGGGGAACCAATGCACGCCGGCTTCCTTGCGGAACCAGGTGAGCTGGCGCTTGGCATAGCGGCGGGTCGCCTGAGCGATGGCTTTGCCGGCTTCGGCCAAAGGCGTCGCTTGTTCGAGGTGCGCGCGCAGTTCACGGTAGCCGATGAATTCGAAGGGTTTTTTAGCCGCGGGCGGGGCGCCGCCGGCCAGAAGCGCCTGCACCTCGCGGACCCAACCACGTTCTAGCATCGTCTGGACGCGCCGATCGATTCGCGCATAGAGCGCGGCGCGCGGAGGATGCAGCCCGATCTTGACAGGGAAATATCCCGGCAGCGGCTTGCGCCCGTCCTGCAATACGGCGGTCATGGGCTTGCTCGCCAGGAGGCAAACCTCCAGGGCGCGCACGATTTTCTGACGATCATTGGGAGAGATGCGCGCGGCCGCGGCAGGATCCAGACGGCGCAAGAGGCGGTGCAGGTGCTGGCCGCCGCGACGGGTTGCGGAAACGGCCAGGCGCGCGCGCAAGGCTTCCGAACGCGCCGGGGCCTCCGCCAGACCCTCCAGCAGGGCGCGAAGGTAAAGGCCGGTGCCCACGGTGAAGATCGGCAGGCGCCTGCGGCGGCGCAAATCGGCGAGCACATCCAGCGCGCGCAAGCGGTATTCACCGGCGGTGAAAAGTTCCCCGGGCCCGACGACGTCCAGCATATGGTGCGCAATGCCGCCGCGCTCGGCAGGCGTGGGCTTGCCTGTGCCGATATCAAAACCTCGATATACCTGGGCGGAATCGCAGGCAATCACTTCGCCAGCAAAGCGGTGCGCCAGATGCACGGCCAGCGCGGACTTCCCCGAAGCGGTCGGTCCGAGAATCGCGATCAGAGGCTCGATCAGGGGCGCGCCTGACGATTTTTCGGGCGTTTGCGGCGGCGGTTGCATCATTTTTTTTAAAGCAGCCTGCCGTAACGAATCAGCAGATAGGCAAGGAACAGCAGAGCGAGCAGGAGGGAACCCAGGACTTGCGCGTGGCGCGTCTTCACTGGTAATTCAACGGCAGATTATACAGGAAGATGAAGCGCAGCTCGATGTACGGGCTGCTGAAGGCCTGCGGCAAGGGCTCAAACGGGGAAGAGCTGCGAATGGAGGAGATGGCCGCGCGATCCAGGGGTTCCTTGCCCGAGCCAATTTCCAATTGCGGCTCGCCATCGGGAACGGCGCCATTGCGAGTGATGCGAAATTGCAAGACCACGCGGCCCTTGTCACCCAGCCGCGCGGATTCCGGCATGACCGAATACCAGTTCTGCTTCACGCTGGCCAGAACGCGCGCCAGATAGCTGGAGAAGTCCACACCCTCGGTGGGCGTAAGCATTTCAATGCCCGCACCAGCCTGGCCTCCCCCTCCACCGCCGAGATCCCCTCCTTCGCCGGGGATTGCGCCACCAGACTGTACGCCGGGGCTGCCGCCACCTTGCAGAGCTTCGCGCGCCGACTCTTCCAGCTGGCGCCCAGGCGAGCTGAAGCGCGGAAGGATGAGTCCTCCGCTCGAAGGATCGGGCTTGGGTTGCGGAGCGGGCCGCAGACTCTCGGGCTCCGGCGCACTTTGGGCCACCTGCGGCTTGGGCGCGGGCGGCAAATCCGGCGGCGGCTGGACGGGCGCCTCACGAACAATCGGCTGATCGGGCACGCGTGGCTTGGAGAGAGGCTGCAGATCGAGTTGCGGAGCCACCTCCTTCAGCACGCGCGGATCGATGTGCACCTGCGGACTCCTGGGCGGAGACGGCGTAGCCGGGGTGCCGCGCACATCCGGGGGCATGTAGATGAAGTTCAATTGCTGGCGCGCCATGTCCACCTGCTCCTGGGTTGGCGTCTGATAGGGAAAGAGTTTGGGTATCAGCAGGAGGAACGAAATAAAAACCACGTGAGCCGCTATGGAACCGATGCGCGAGATCGAATGCCAATTAACGCCAGGCTCCTCGACATGGGCCACCATCAGGTTGACCTCGCCGGTGGTGAGCACATCGGCGTCCAGCACATCGGGGAAATTGTAAATGGAGACAGGAGCCTCCGAGGACAGCTCGACATGCGGCAAGGCCGCAGGCACGGCCATGCGCTGATCCAGCATGGTAAGCGGGGCGTAGTCGGGATTCACGCTGGCGGGGTCCAGCGGCGTGGTGGGCATGTCCCGCGGCACCACCACGCGCGAGGCCAGCACATCCAGCGGAAGATAGGACGGAATGTTGCTGTGCGTATCCAGGGCCAAGTGCGGCAGATTGGCGGCCACGACCATGCGGTCGTCCAGCAGCGTGGTCAAACGCCGCGGTGGCGAACTGGGGGCCAGCGGCGCATGCGCGTCCGGCGGAACTAGAGTGCGGGGAATCATCCTATGGCCTGCGGAGGCACCGGGGCGTCCATGGGTACGCGAAGTGCGTGTTCGCGTATTTCGCTCATCACCCGGCCGGCCAATTCCAGAGCCCGGCGGCCGGCCACACCGTCCACCACGGGAGTCTTGCGTCCGCGTACCGCGTCCACAAAAGCACGCAACTCCCCCTCCAGCGGCTCCTGCGAGCTGACGGGAAGCTGCTGGAAATCGAACTTCGGCTGCGGGCCCGGCTGGAGCACGCGGATGCGCAGGGCGTCCCGGCGGGAATAATCCACGGAGATGTATTCGCGATGCTGGAAAAAACGCAGCTTGCGGACGCGCTCGACGGAGACGCGACTGGCGGTCAAGTTGGCCACCGCGCCGGAGGCAAATTCCAGGCGCGCATGGGCAATATCCACCTTGTCGGTGACCACCGGAATTCCCAGAGCGCGAATGGCGGTCACCGGCGCGTCCACCATGGCCAATAAAATATCCAGGTCATGAATCATCAAGTCGTAAACCACGTCCACATCCAGACTCCGCGGGGAGAAAACCCCCAGACGATGCACTTCAAAATAGAGCGGCCGGCTCACCACCGGCAGCGCCGCCAGGATGCCGGGGTTGAAGCGCTCCAGATGCCCGATCTGCAAAACGCGCCCATGGCGCGCCGCGGCGGCGATGAGCCGATCGGCCTCGGCCAGCGAAGCCGCAATCGGTTTTTCCACCAGCACGTCTATGCCCTGCTCCAACAGGCGGCAACCGATGCGCGCATGCTCGACCGTAGGCACAGCGACGCTGGCAGCGTCAATCTTTCCGGAGAGCCCATCGAGGCCGGGCAAGACACACGTGGAAAACTCTTCGGCAACGCGCTGCGCCCGTTCCCCATCCGTGTCCACAACGCCCACCAGTTCCACGCAGTCCAACTGGCGGTACACGCGCACGTGGTTGCGGCCAAAGTCACCTGTGCCGATGACTGCGACGCGAATCGGCGCAGAGGTCACCGCTAGGCCACACCTTTCGTGGAACTCGTCGCGGGACCCGCCGGTTCCTCAGAACCGGCCGACGATGGCGACACCCCTGGTACAAAGGCTTCGATGGCAATACCAGCGGCATTGGCTGCCTCGACGACCTTGGGCAGATCGAAGATCAGGGTCCGTCCGGCGTCCACGGCCAGGGCCGTGACATTGGCCCGCCTCATTGCTTCGACGGTTTCCAGGCCCGCCACGGGTACATCGAAACGCATGTCCTGACGGGGTTTAGCCACCTTCACGACCACAAGCGGGCCACCCCCGGCAAGGCGGGCCGCGCGGGCGATGGTCTCGTCGGTGCCTTCCATGGCTTCCACGGCCACGCAAGCGCGGTCGCGAACCACCACCGTCTGTCCCAAATCGAGGGCGGCAATCTGCTGGGCGATCTCCCGGCCGTAGGCAATGTCCGCGGCTTCGCGCTCATCGGGAGCCCGCCGCGTGAGCACGCCGGGCTGGGGAACGAGGGGCTGGAGAAATGTGGTGGAATCCACCAGGGTAACGCCTTCACCCTCCAGCACGCGGGCGAGAGCGCCAATCAACGAATCGGTGTTCTTCCGCGGCAGGGAAAACAGCAGTTTGGCCAGGCGCCAGTCCGGACGAATGGCGCTGAAGATCTTGTTGTGCTTTACCTGCCCGGCCATCACCGCGTGGGTCACGCCCTCCTGGTGCAGCAAGTCGATGGTGCGGCTCAGTTCTCCCAGGCTCACCCAATGCAGGCACTTCGCCAACCCCTCCAGGTCCGGCGAGGCCTCTTCGCGCAAGGCGATGACGGCCATTTCAATGCCCTGGCTGCGCGCCGCTTCCAGCACTAGAAAGGGGAATCTTCCGTTGCCGGCGATCAAACCCCAGCGTTGGGGCGCATGAGTGGAACCGGGAGTCATGGCTGCTTTCTTGCGGCTCTCCTACTTGGTCAGACCGCGGGCGGCGGATTCGATGAAGGCGATCAACTCGGCGACGTCCGCCGAGCCGTTGAGAGTCTCGCGCATCCGTTCGACAGCCTGCGTGGTGTTGAGTTTCGAGCGCAAGAGCAGGCGAAAAGCGCTTTCGATGGTTTGGATGCGATCGGCGGCAAAATCGTGGCGCTCCAGGCCGATGGAATTGACGCCGTAGCAGCGGGTGTCGCGCTTGGTCACCACGCGGGAAAAGGGCGGCACATCCTGGGTAATCACCGTGGAGGCCCCGATGTAGGAGAAACGGCCGATGCGGCAGAACTGGTGCACCGGAGAAAACGCGCCCACCGTGGCGTAGTCGTCCACGGTGACGTGACCGGCCAGGGTGGCGGCATTCGAGAAAATGGTATGGTTGCCGATCATGCAATCGTGGGCAATGTGCGCGCAGGTCATGAACAGATTGCCGCTGCCGACGCGCGTCACGCCGCCGCCCTGGCCGGTGCCGCGGCTTACCGTCACGCATTCGCGAAAGACGTTGGCGTCTCCCACCTCGAGGGTGGTGCGCTCGCCCTTGAACTTCAGATCCTGCGGGTCACCGCCGACCACGCAGAAAGGGTGCAGCACATTGTCGCGCCCGAAGCGCGAGGGTCCGTAAGCGACGGCATGGGGATGAAGAATGCTGCCTTCGCCCAGCTCGACGTCGTCCCCCACCACGGCATAGGCGCCGATGCGCACGCCGGGACCCAGGCGGGCGCGCACGGAAATCACGGCGCGAGGATCGATGCCACTCCCCAGCAGAGCCTCCTCGTCAGGCCGCACGGTTTCGCTCATCCTTTGGATTCGGCCGCCACCGCCGTGCGGGCCGCGGCGGGAGATTCCGCCGGCTCGCGGTCCACCATCTTGCACATCAGCGTGGCCTCGGCAGCCAGTTCGCCATTCACGCTGGCAATGCCCCGCAACTTGCAGAAATATCCGCGCAGGGAGAGCACGGAAACCTCCAGGCGCAACTGCTCGCCGGGAATCACCGGCCGGCGGAAGCGCGCATCGTCAACAGCCACGAAGTAAAGCAGCTTGTCCTCGTGGTTGGGGAACTCGCGCAGCAAGAGCAACCCGCCAGCCTGGGCCATAGCTTCGATGATCAGCACGCCGGGAAGGATGGCTTTGCCCGGGAAATGGCCCTGGAAAAAGCTCTCGTT
>Ga0302326_10008352_pt1 | contig 22862 bp, 23 predicted proteins | sample Palsa_T0_3_FD_202264 | JGI IMG/M metagenome (GOLD analysis project Ga0302326, IMG submission 202264) | Peat permafrost microbial communities from Stordalen Mire near Abisko, Sweden - Palsa_T0_3 | ecosystem: Environmental > Terrestrial > Soil > Palsa > Peat permafrost | place: Sweden: Abisko... | reverse complement strand
AATCGAAGTCGTCGAAGACTGCGTGTTGTTCTTCATCCAGCTTCCGAAGTTCGACACAGAATCCGCAGCCGCCTGATCGCTGCGTGCGCAACTGATTATTGGAGGCCTCCACGATGGCATCTACCACTGCAATCCCGCGCGCGCACGGCGCCCGCACTTCAAAACCTCGCACCGGTGGCCGCGCCGAAACGCCGGCCGGATTCCATCAGTCGTGGTACGCAATCGCGCGCTCCGACGAAGTCCGCGCCGGCGAAGTGATTGGCCGCGACTTTCTCGACGGCCGTGCGATCGCCTATCGCACCGAGAACGGCCAGGCTGTCGTGATGAACGCCTACTGCCGCCACCTCGGCGCCGACCTCGGCATGGGCAAGGTTGTAGGCAACGACATCCAATGCGCCTTCCATCATTGGCAATACGGCCCGGACGGCGGATGCACAAAAATTCCGGCATCGGAGAAAATTCCCAGGGCCGCAAAGATGTTCAAATATCCTACCGCCGAAAAGTGGGGACTGATCTGGGCGTTCAACGGAATCAAGCCGTTGTTCGACGTTCCCGAATTTGTCGATTACGCCGAGCCCGATCTCGACGTCCGCACGGCAGAGGCCTTCGATCTGCCGGTCGAACCGTGGGTGCCATTCACCAACTCGATGGACTTTCAGCATCTGCGCGTTCTGCACGGTCTCAAGATCGAATGCGACCCCGACGCGATCGAGGTCGGCGACTATCGCATCCAGTATGACGTGCGCTTCGAGGATCCCAATCTCGGCATTTTCGATCAGCGCATCCGCGTTACCGGAACCAACACGATCGCGCTCGCTGGGCGCCTCAACGGCATGGCGATCCTCTCGATGGCCACCGGAACGCCGACGCCCGATGGCCGCACTCACGGATGGTCCGTCACCGCGACGCCGAAGTCCGAGGGCAGCGACGCCGAGCGTGAGCAGCGACTCCAAATCGGCGAGGCGTTTTTCCGCCGCCTCATCCAGGAAGACGAGCCGATCATGAAGACCATCCGGTTTCACGACGGCCTGCTCATCGACGCCGACCGCGCACTCGCACGCTTCCTGCAATACGTTCGGCGCTTCCCAACGGCCCGACCCGCCGCGGTCTGACTTGGACATAGGGGGTGACTGACATGAAGGCCCGCCGTGCTCTGACGCTTCGGACGCTGGCTCTCGTGCTCGCTATCGCGGGCCTCGCGTCGTCCGCTTCGATCGCGCACTCCGCGGCGAAGTGTCCGAACCGGTTCTTCAAGCGGGTGCGGATCAAAGGCGTCGGCGACACCTTGCCGAACGCGCAGACCGCTTACGACAACGACCTGGCGGCGAAGATAGCGAACGCCAAGCCCGACTGCGACAAACTCGAATGCGAAGAGACGGGCACCGAAACTTGCACTTTCCTGCACACCCAGAGCAAGAAACCCGATTGTCAGCAGCAAGGCCCGGGCTTCAAGTGCGTGGGATTTATGCGTCCCGGATGTTTCTGCCTTGAACCCGACGAAGAGGCCAAATGACGCACGCTTTGCACGCGGGTGAACCAGTCGATCCTCAGGAGGTAAAATCATGGCTCGTCTCACGGGCAAGGTGGCGTTGATTGTCGGCGGCGGCGCGGACGGACCGGCGAAAGCGGGCGATAAACTCTCGATCGGCAACGGCCGCGCGACCGCAATAATGTGCGCGCGCGAGGGCGCGTCCGTGATGGTCGCCGATCGCTCGCTCGAGCTCGCGCAGCAGACCGCCGCCGCGATTCGCGAAGAGGGCGGCCGCGCCGAGGCGGTAGCCGCCGACGTGAGCATCGAAGATCAATGCCGCGGCGCCGTCGAAGCCACCATGCGCGCGTTCTCCGCGATTCATCTGCTCGTCAACAACGTCGGCATCGCCGTCGGCGGCAACTTGCTCAAGACCTCGACCGAGAATTTCGACAAGATGCTCGCCGTCAATCTGCGCAGCCACTTCCTGATGATGCGCTACGCGGTGCCCGAGATCGCGAAGGCCGGCGGCGGCGCGATCGTCAACGTATCTTCGCTCGCCGCTTTGCGCTCCAACTCGCAGATTTCCTACGAAGCGACCAAGGCCGCGCTGCTCGGACTCTCGCGCTCGGCCGCCGTCTCGCACGCGCGCGACAACATTCGCGTCAACACGATCCTGCCCGGCCTCATCGACTCCTCGATGGTGCGCCGCCTCGTCGGCGATCGCGAAAGTACCGTCGCCCCGCGAATCCCGCTGCGCCGTCAAGGCACGCCCTGGGAAATCGCCAACGCCATCGTCTTTCTGCTCTCCGACGACGCGTCCTACATCACCGCCACGGAATTGATCGTCGACGGCGGCCTCTCCGCACGTTGAGGTAAACCATGCGCAAGGTGAAAGTCGGCTATCAGCTTGATTTCCGCAATCCTCCCGGATCGCCGCTCTCGTTTCGCGATCTCTATCGCGAGTCACTTGCGCAGGTTGAAGCTGCCGAGCAACTCGGCTTCGATTCCATCTGGCTCACCGAGCATCATTTCACCGACGACGGTTACCTGCCCGCTATGCTGCCTGCGGCTGCTGCGATCGCGGCGCGCACGACCCGCGTCACTATCGGCACTTACGTTCTGCTGGCGCCGTTTTTCCATCCCTTGAGACTCGCCGAGGACGCCGCATTCGTCGACGTTGTCTCGGGAGGCAGGCTGCGTCTCGGTATCGGCCTCGGTTACCGGGCCGAGGAGTTCGAAGGCTTCGAAGTGCCGCGCGCTCAACGGCTGGGCCGTACGCTCGAGACCATCGAGATTCTCAAACGCGCATGGACCGGCGAGCGCTTCAGTTTCGACGGCAAATATTTCAAGTTCCGCGACGTGCGCGTGCTGCCGCGACCCGTAAGTCAGCCGCATCCTGAATTGCTGTGGGGCGCAGGCGCCGCAAAATCGATTCGTCGCGCCGCAGAACTCGAGATGGGGTTTGCGTGCGTCGGCGGGCGCAGGGAAATCGCCATCTATCTCGACGCGCTCAACGCTGCCGGCAAGGATCCCGCCGACTACAGCATCGTCAGTAACCGCGTGGTTTACATCGCCGACAGCGGAGATCAGGCGTGGCGCGACACTCGCGACGCGCTCATGTACCAGGCCGAGCTTTACGGCAAATGGCTCTCAGCCGCGGCCGGCACCACCGACCAGAGCAAAGTGCTGATTCGTCCCGACCCCGAACGCCTTAGACGCACCAGCGTCCTGGGCACTGCCGCCGAAGTCGCTGCGCGGCTCGACGAGATACTCGCCTCCACCCCGATGACCGAACTGATCGTCGTCACGCAATTGCCGGGTCTCGATCCTGCCAAGGTGCGGCGCTCGCTTGAGCGGTTCGGCGCGGAAGTCCTGCCGCGTTTCAAATAGTTAGCCGCGCCTTCGTTCCGCAGAAAAAAGAGGCCCAAAAAAAGAAAACCCCCGGAGTTACCCGGGGGCTTTCAGCTTCACGGTTCAGCAGTTCTTAAAGGCCGGACGGCACGATAATCGCCAGGCCGTGGTCGTAGGTCACCGACCACTTCACGTGTGCCTGATTCGCCTCGAAGTAATCCGAGTATGCCCACAGGCTCATCTCATCTCCCTGCGCAAACGGCTGCGTATCCACCAGATCGCTGCACGACGTGTCCGGTGCAGTGATGACGCAGCTGACGGAGCAATTCGGGCTGCCCGGGCCAGTAAACTGACCATCGCACAGAAAGAAAAAGAACGAGCTGGGAATTCCGTCGTTCGCCTGAGTGCCTGGATCGGCATCCACACCGACGAACAAGCGCTCCGCCGTGCCTGCCTCAGACATCGGCACTTCGGTCGCCTGCGAGGTATCCGCACCGTCCCCCGGTCCCATGATGAGAATGCTACCTGGCGTCCCTACACTGTTGAGTCCGGACAAACCGACGTTGAAGGCTTTTCCAGCCGGAGTGCCAAGCCCGCCCAGCGATCCGCCGGTGAAGACGGATATATTCAACTCTGCGATTCCGGGCACACCGGACGCTCCCGTCGGTCCCGCCAGACCCACAAGTCCTGTCGGACCGCGCACTCCGTTCTCACCCATAAATCCTGCCGGCCCGGTAGGTCCCGTTGGCCCGGCAACGCCTTGAGGACCTTGCGGTCCCGCCGCCCCTTGTGCCCCGGACGGACCCGACGGCCCTGCAAGACCCATCGGCCCCTGCGTCCCTGCCGGCCCCGCGTCTCCCGTTACTCCCGTGGGTCCCATGGGTCCTACCGGACCGGTGGTCACCCAATCGAGCTCCTCCAGACCGGCACCGCATGCGCCGATACCAAGATTGATGCCCTCGATTTTGCCGTCGCTCGTGTTGACACAAATCTCGATATTTTCCGCGCGGCCTATGCCCGGGAGCGCAATCAGACTCACTATCGCAGCGGCGGTCGCACCAACCAGCCAGCGCCGCGCCAATTTCAAGGAAGCAGGCATGTTGACGCCCTCCATTTTCTTTTGCCCTACGGCCCTGCTGCATTCCGATCGCAATTTCATTGCTCTTCTCCTCCTCGCATCCCCGGATCAGAACGCATCAGACGGGCCGATCGCAAAATCCATCGACCATCTCACGTCCGACAAGTTGGTCACCACAGCCGCTGTTGTGGAGTTGAAGGCCTGAATCGAGATTGTGTCCCCCGGCAGGAAATCCAGAGAACTTCCCGCGGGGGTCGTGCAGAACGATGCCGCTCCCGTAATTGTGCAAAATGGATTCGATGTCGTATCGCAGTCCGCGCCATTGCAGATCACGAAGGTGTATTGAGCGCCGGCCGGACCTGCGTCCGTGGGCGCGATCGAAACCAGCATATTGAAAGCCGTGCCGCCCGGAACCGGTACCTGTACGCTTGTCTGCGGGTTGGCGGTCGGCACTGGAGACGACGTCGGCCCGAAGGGAAACGTAATGCCATCGCCCGACGCACCATTTCCTGGTCCCAGGTATATTGGCGAGGTCGGCAATCCATCGAATCCGGTCGAGTCACTTAGCTTGATGCTTGCGGCCCCACCGACGACTCCGCCCAGCGTTCCGCCGCTCAGAATTTCTACGTTGTCATTCGAACCCACTGGAAAGGACGGCGTGCCCGAAGGTCCTGTCGGTCCAATCGCACCCGTGGGTCCGGACGGTCCCGTAAAGCCAACGTTTCCAGTCGGCCCTGTAGGCCCTATCTCGCCCATCACGCCGTCTGGACCAGTCAAACCCGTCGAACCCATCGGACCCGACGGCCCCACCGGACCAACCGCGCCCTGCTCGCCCGTCGGACCCGCCGCCCCCGAGGGACCCGTCGGACCCGTCAGACCTGGCGCGCCCAGCGGACCCGGCGCTCCGGGGATGTTCCATGTTAACTTGAAGTTTTTATTTCTGCACGGGACGTTTACCCCGGTTATCTTGCCGTTCCTCGCCACGCAGATCGAGATGATCTCGGTGTCCGGGGTTTGTGCATTTGCCGCCGGCGATATGCTCGCTATTAAAATCGCAGCCGCCGACGCTCCGATGAGCCAGCGCCACGCGTTCCTGAAAGATTGAGGCATTCTCGTCCCCTCCCTGACTGTTACCATTCGCGTACTCAGCATTTGCCCGCCTCCCCTATGCAACCGTTCAAATCGGCGGCGTCGGTGTCGCACTGGGTGTCGGTAAATCGCCGCCAGTCTGGTGCATCACCACCGTCCACGATACTTCCGTCGGAGCCGCTCCATCGGTTGCTGTGGCTTTGAGCGCGATCGTGTCGCCTGCGGCAAAAACCTGGGTATCAACCAGGTCGTTGCAGGTACTCAGGTCACCGAGATCGATGAAGCAGTGAACCGGCGACGAGGTGCAATCGCTGTTCACACAAAGCTGGAACGTGTAGGTCTGGCCCGCTCCCGGTGCATTCTTGGCCTGCACCCAAAGTTGAGTCTCGGTCGAAGCGTCTATCGGCACCGCTTCGCTTTCCAGCTCGATATCAGCGCCGTTGCCCGGGCCGTAATAAATCGGGTTGGTCCCTTCACCCAGACCGGTAAAGTCCGTCCCCGCCAATTCGTTCGTGAATCCGTACAGCAGCACCGCGTTGCTGCCCATGTCACCGCCGCTCAATGTGTAGAACTGCACCCCATTGACGCCGTTAACTCCCGATGCGCCTGTCGGCCCCGTCGCTCCGGTCGCGCCCGTCGGACCAGTCGGCCCCTGCGGTCCTTGTTGTCCCGTTTCTCCAGCCGGACCTATCGGACCGGTGGCTCCCACCAGTCCAACCGGTCCGATCGCACCTGCCGGCCCTGCCGGTCCCTGCGGCCCCGTGACTCCCGACGGTCCTGTCGGTCCTACCGGTCCCTGCTGGCCCAGCGGGCCTTGCGGTCCACTGGGTCCCGTTACTCCGAATTCATTCCACGTGATGGCGCGGTTAGGTGACGTGCAAGTACCGTTGATCGAAACGATCTGCTTGGTTTTTGCCGCTATGCAGATCGAGAGGATCTCGTCATCACCAGCGTGTGCAACTCCAGCTAAAAGCAGCGCCCCCACCGCGGCGCACAGCATCACGCGTCGCGCATGCCTTAGTAATACGTGCATTACCGTCCCTCCCTAGAAACTCGCGCCAGAAAACGGCTCCTGGCCTGCCTCGCCCAAATCGGGAACGCGGAATCTCGTCGCGGTCCCCCCCGGGACACTTGCGCGTTCATTCATCGCAGAAAAACAGGGCATGAGTCAATGCTCTTCTTAAACGCGTATTAGACGCATCCGTTCGTACCTGTCGCATCTTTCACTATCATGCAGCTTAGAGCCACATTAGAGGCGTGCATTATGCCTGTTTATGACCTGACGCCTTGACGCTCCAAATCCCTCTCGCACAATGAATATTCGACCAATCCGAACGTCCATTCTGCGAATCTGACCTTCCACCGCATTCAAATCCCATTTGCCGGCTCGTATCCCTGCGTCGTAAACTGCTTGGGACACCCTCATGCCGATCGAATACATTGCGCGCACGCGCGCTCTCTACGACGATTTTATTCCCTACCGATGGGTCGAGAACGATTCTGCTCCGTTTACGCCGCTCACCAGGCCCATCGCCGAATCCAGAATCGCGATGATCAGCTCGGGCGGCATCATGTATCGCGACCAGCCGCGCTTCCATCACGAGGACGCGTCCTATCGACGCATCCCGCTTGACGCGCACCCCGGCGATCTCAGCGTCTGGCACTTCGGCTATCCGACTCGCGACGCTGAGCGCGACGCCAACTGCGTCTTCCCGCTCGCCAGGATGCGCGATCTGGCAGCCGCCGGCGTCATCGGTCAACTTGTCGATCCCGCCTTCAGCTTCATGGGCGGAATTTATTCGGCCCGCAAAGTCCGCGACGATCTCGCTCCACAAATTGTCAACGAGCTCAAGCGCGCCCACGCCGACGCATTTTTCCTCGTCCCCGCATGACCCGTATGCCATCAGTCCGTTGGACTGATAGCGCGCGCAGTTGAAGCTGCGGGAATCCCAACGCTCAGCATGACCTCGGCGCTCGACATCACCCGCTCGGTCAAGCCGCCGCGCGCCGTGTTCGTAAATTTTCCACTGGGCCATCAGACCGGTCCGCCCGATCAACCCGAGCTCCAGCGCCAAATCATCACGGACGCGATGCGCGCGTTCGAAACGATCACGGCGCCCGCAACGATCGTCGAGTTGCCCTACGTCTGGAACGCAAACGATCGCTCATGGGAACAAATCGACTACACCAAAGGATGGATGCCCGAGCGCCCCTCGCGCGAAGCCGCCGACGCCCAGGAAGCCAACCGCCAAAAAAAATTCTCCGGTCCCGCGTAGTGGGACGGGCCGCCGTGCCCGCCTTCCCTCTATTGAATTTCCGGTCCCCCTTCCCGCGCGGGAAGGGGTTAGGTTCCGCGTCCTCGCTCTCCCATCATCTCCGCCGCTCAGCTTCTTTTGATCTCGCTCTTTTCCACCCGCGCGAGTACCTTCATCCAAAGCGGAGGCACGATCTAAATGGACGGATTTCACGAACTCGGCATTGTCACTCTTCTGGCGCTGCTCGAATACACTGTTCTCGGCGTGATGGTCGGAAGGGCGCGCGGCACCTACGGCGTCGAGGCCCCTGCCACCACCGGCAATCCCGACTTCGAACGCATCTTCCGCGTGCACGTCAACACGCTCGAGCATCTGATCGTCTTCATCCCCGCCGTTTGGATATTCTCCCTGACCATCAACTATCACCTCGGCGTAATCCTCGGCTTGCTGTTCGTGATTGCCCGCATCGTCTACGCCCAGGGTTACATCAGCGCCGCCGGCAAGCGCGCCACCGGCGCAGTCGCCACCGCCGCAATCAACGCGACGCTGGTCCTGTGCAGCCTGATCTGGTTGATAGTGAAAGCCCTGTAGTCGCCGACAATCTCCTTTACAGTCCAACCCCGACGCCGCTAATCTCTCGTGGTCCGGGAATCATTTTCAATTTTTCACAATCAAGGAGAATTCGCTCATGGCGGAAGAACGCAAAGGCGCCGTTACGATGCGGGGAAACCCGATGACCCTGGTCGGCCCCGAAATCAAGGTCGGTCAGAAAGCACCCAACTTCAACGTAGTCGGCAAAGGCATGGCCCCTGCCACCCTCGATCAGTTCAAGGGCAAAGTCAAAATCATCACGACCATCCCGTCGCTCGACACTCCCGTATGCGACGCCGAGACCCGCCGCTTCAACGTCGAAGCCGCCAACCTTCCCGGCGACGTTCAGATTCTAAGCGTCTCGATGGATCTCCCGTTCGCCCAGGCCCGATGGTGTGGCGCGGCGGGCGTGGACAAGGTGACGACCCTGAGCGATTGGCGCACCGCAAGTTTCGGCACCGAATACGGCGCGCTGATCAAGGAACTGCATCTGCTCGCCCGATGCGTTTTCGTAGTCGACAAAAACGACAACGTAACCTACGTCGAATACGTCAAGGAAATAGCCGAGCAGCCAAACTTCGAAGCAGCCCTGGCAGCAGCAAAAAAAGCCGCAGCCTGAAAAACATGCAGTGTGGGGCGGGCCGCCGTGCCCGCCCCTCCCCATCCGGTCCCCCTTCCCGCCCGGGAAGGGGTTAGGTTCTTCAGCCTCAGCAACCCCTCGAAGATCTAATCGACAAGTTTTTGCGGTTCGCGCGCAGCGCTCCGTGTCATCCCAGACCGAAGCGAAGAATCCGGATCTCACCTCTCCCTTCGGGAGAGATCGGCGCGCCCTCAGGCGTGCCGGGTGAGGGCGCCGGCTTCCACCGAGATCCCAATCGCCATCGGCGAACCGCTCATCGAACTACACTTTAATGCTCATGCCATCCGGCATGGTTATGATCCCATCCTCCGCCACCGTGATATCCCACAAAACATCCCGCAGCCGCGGACATCGCAATCAGCATCACCACGGCCTGAAAAACGGTCACTATTCTCCTTTTCATGACGTTCACCTCTCACCCCTATCTCGTGCATAGCGGATGCCAATTCGATCACCTCGCAGACAGTAAGGTTTTCGCACCGAACCGCCGCCAGGCACCCGAATTGGGATGAGATTTTTTCAGACCGCCGACCACGCACCACAGCCCGCGTCTCGCGTATCCGGTCCCCCTTCCCGCGCCGGAAGGGGTTAGGAGTTAGGTTCTTCGCACCGCCGCCCAACCCCGCGCGCACGCTTGTGTGCCGATGCGTCTCGTGATGCGATCACGCGGCATGTCATTACTCAGCCAGACCATCGCCTCGATTCTTCCGCTCGACAACGAAGCGGCATGGGCTGCCGACGCGCGGCTCAACTCCTTGACCAAGCCGCCCGGCAGCCTCGGCCAACTCGAAGAACTCGTGCGCCGCTACGCCGCAATCCGCCACGATGAATCCGTGAAACGCGGCCGCGGCGCTATCGCCGTCTTCGTCGCCGACCACGGCGTCGCCGCCGAGGGCGTCAGCGCATTCCCGCAGGAAGTCACAGCCGAGATGCTCCGCAACATCGCCGCCGGCGGCGCCGCTATCAGCGTGCTCGCGCGCCGCTTCGGCTATCCGCTGAAAATCATCGACGTCGGCGTCAAGGCCGACACCAGCGCCAACCCGCTCGCCGGCGTGACCTACAGGCGCGTCGGCGCCGGCTCGCGCAACTTCCTCGACGGCCCCGCGATGACCCCCGACGAAACCTCGCGCGCGCTCGAAATCGGAATTGAAGTGGCGCGCGAGCTCCTAAACGGCGGCGTAACCATGCTCGGTATCGGCGAGATGGGAATTGCCAACAGCACGTCCGCCGCCGCGCTCCTGTCGGCTCTCACTGCAATCGCGCCCGACTTGATGGTCGGGCGCGGCACCGGCCTCGACGACTTCGGCGTGCGCCACAAGAGCGACGTAGTCGCGCGCGCCCTCGAGATTCATCGCGCCGCGATGGCCACGGGCGAGTCGATGCTCGCGGCGCTCGGCGGTTTCGAGATTGCCGCGATGGCCGGCGCATGCCTGGCTGGCGCCGCATCGAACGTCCCGGTAGTGGTTGACGGCTTTATCGCGACGGCCGCCGCCGCGGTCGCCGACAAGATTCATCCGGGCCTCTTCGATCATCTGTTTTTCAGCCATCGCTCGGCCGAAGGCGGCCATGCGCTCGTGCTCGATCACTTCAGGCTCCGCCCGATTCTCGATCTCGACCTCAGGCTCGGCGAAGGCACCGGCTCAGCGCTCGCGATGAACGTCATCGAGTCCGCCCTCGACCTGCTCCACAACATGGCGACGTTCGAGGACGCCGGCGTCTCCGGCAAGGTGCGATGAGCGACGACACGCCGCCCGCAAGTGGCTTCTTCACCGAATTCCCGCTCGCAATCAGCTTCCTGACAATCCTGCCGGTGATCGACCGGCGTCCCGCCTCCGACGAGACGGTGGCCGCCTCGTTCGCCTGGTTTCCGGTCGTCGGTTTCCTTCTGGGCGCCGCGCTAGTCGGCGAGGACTGGTTGCTGGGCCACGTTTTCGCGCAGGTGATTCGCTCGCTCCTAATCGTCCTCTCGCTAACCGTCGTCACCGGCGCAGTACATCTCGACGGACTGGCCGACACGGCCGACGCGCTCGGCGCCGGCGGCGACCGCGCGCGCGCACTGGACATCCTGCGCGACAGCCGCGTCGGAACCTTCGGCGCAAGCGCAATCTTCTTCGACCTGACCCTCAAAATCTTCGCGCTCTCGAGTCTCGCAGGTCATCGCCGATACGCCGCGCTGATAGTCGCGCCGATGCTCGCCCGATCGGCGATGCTGCTGGTGGCCCGCGGCCTGCCGTATCTGCGCGAAAACGGCGCAGGCTCAACCCTGCTCAATACCGAAAGCAGAAGTCCCGGTGCACGCATGGTGGTAATAGCCGCCTTCACCCTGGCAATCGTCCTGATGCTTGGCGCGATACGTCCGACAGCAGTCGCAATCGCAGTCGTATTCGCGATGCGCTCGTTCTACCGAAGATGGCTGGGCGGCGTGACAGGCGACCTGATAGGCGCATGCGCCGAGCTGGTAGAGATAGCGGTACTCGTCACGATCGCATCCTGAGGTCCCCGAAACCTCGGCGCGAAATCGCGTCCGTCTCGCTCACTTAATCTTCAGCGGATATCCCGCAACCATGAGCAGCACTTGATCCGCGACCGCCGCGACCTTCTGATTGGTCCATCCGAGTAGATCGCGGAAGCGGCGCGACTCGGCGTGATCGGTCGGCACGATTCCCGATCCAACCTCGTCGGTGACGACGATACTGGCGAAGGACGCTTGCTTCAGTGCCGTCGCGAGCTTGTCCGCTTCGGCGAGAGTCGCGCCGTCGTCCCCGGCGTTGCGCATCATGAGGTTGGAGATCCACAGCGCCAGGCAGTCGAGCACCACGAGGTCTGCCCGGTTGCCGAGTTTCTGGAAGGCGGCGACGATCTGGACCGGCTCCTCGACGGTCTGGAACTCAGGCGGCCGCGTCGTTCGATGGAATTCAATTCGCGCCGTCATTTCATCGTCGAGCGCTTCTCCCGTTGCGACGAAGAATTTTTGTTTGTAGGGATGCGCCAGCTTCAACGCCTGCATACTTTTGCCGCTGCGCGCGCCGCCGATGATTAAAGTTATGGTTCCCATCTGAATCGCCAGATCGTACACGATCGCGCCGCGGATAATCAAAATTTTTCGCCGAAATCGCGCGCGGTTGACTGTGCGCGGTTCCGCGCGTAACTTTTGCCTCGCACCCGGTGCACGGGAAGCCGGTTCAAATCCGGCGCTGCCCCGCAACTGTGTGGGGGGACGACGGCCCATGATGCCACCGCTTCGGCGGGAAGGCGGGCCCGAGGACGAACCCCAAGCCAGGAGACCGGCCGGGTCACTAACTGTCTGCCTTCCGCGGGGAGGGTGGCCTCAGGCACGCATTTCCTGAAGCCCGATCCCTCGAGTTGCGAAGGGTCGGGTTCTCATTTTCGCAGCCCGATCATCCCTCCGTGCGGCGGCAGCCTTTGAACTCGGAGGGAGTTCATGCGGTTTTTCTGTTGGATCCTGTCAACAATTGTAACATTGTCGCTTTGCGCGCCGATCGCATCCGCCCAGCAGCCCGCGCCGGCCGCGTCGCCGGCGCAAACTCAGAGCAAATCCGCGGCAAATCAGAGCAAATCCTCCGCGCCGGTCAACAAGAAAGCCGAGACGACGCGCCACCAGCAGGAGGCGGAGCGGCTTAATCCGGTGGTCGTCACGGCGACGCGAATCCCGCAGCCAATCGGCCAGATCGGCACAACAATCACGGTGGTCGAGGACCCCCAAATCCAGGAGCAGAAAATCCAGCGCGTCGCCGACGTGCTCCGCGAGGTGCCAGGGGTTCAGGTCACGCAGACCGGATCGCCCGGCACCGAGACCGACGTGTCGATTCGCGGCGCAACCGCGGCGCAGACGCTGGTGCTGGTTGACGGCGTCGAAGTCAACGCGGGCGCGACCGGCAGCTTCGACCTGGCCAACCTGACTACGGACAATCTCGACCGGGTCGAAGTACTGCGCGGCGCCGGCGGTTCGCTCTATGGCTCGCAGGCGATTGGCGGCGTCGTCAACGTCCTGTCGCAGGAGGGCGAGGGGCCGCCGACGGCGAGTATCCTGTCGGGCGGCGGCAATCGCGCGACGAGCCAACAGGTCGCCAATGTGAGCGGCGCCGACGGAAATCTGCACTACTCGGGCGCGCTGTCGTATTTCTCGACCGAAGGATATCACCCGGAGAACGACAACTCCGACAATCTCTCGCTTAACGGGCGGCTCGACTACCATCTCGGCGACGACACCGTGATTCGCGGCTTCGCGCGGTACATAGCGTCAAACGTGAGCCTGCCCACTTTGAATATAGACGCCGGTTCGCCGCTGGATCCGACCGCGCATGATCGCAACGAGTTCATGCTCTACAAGGGCGAAGTCGAGCATCACTTCGGCGAAAACCTGCTGGTGCGCACGAACAGTTATTTCGTGCGGCAGGATCAGCGCGATACGTCGACGCCGTATCCCGGCAACGGAAGTTTTCAGGACGATCGCATTCCCGACGAGACTCGCGGCGGCCTTATCGAGGCGGTCTACAGCTGGCCGATATGGTCCGGCTTTCGCACGCTCGCCGGATTCGATTTCAAGGACCGCTGGGTCCGCTCGGGTGACATCTTCATCGGTAAGTCCTTCGCGTCGGACACCGTGTTCCGCGCGCGCCGCCAGGAATACGCCGGATACGTCGAACAGGAGGGAAGTTTTCTTGACGGCCACGTTTTTGTCACCGGCGGTTTTCGCGTCGACGGCAACAGCCAGTTCGGAAAAGAGGTCAGCCCCTCGTGGTCGGTCGCGATTCCGCTAACGCAAGTCTCGACCACCTTGCGCGGCAGCTACACCGAAGGCTTTCGTGCACCGTCATTCAACGAGCTGTACTTCCCGGACTTCGGCAATCCCCACCTGAAGCCCGAGATTTCGAGCGAATGGGACGGCGGCTTCACCACCAACTTCGGCGAGCGAGCCTCTCTCACCACGACCTACTTCTCCCGCCGCGTAAAAAACCTGATCGTGACGGTGCCGGCGCCCGCGCCGGATTTCGTTAGCGCGGGCAACGCGGCGCGGGTCGATATGCAGGGGGTCGAGGTCGTTCCGAGCCTGACGATCATGAAGGGGCTCACGCTCAGCGGCAACGTGACGGTGCTCGACGAGACCCACGTCGACTCGGCGGGATCGACTGCAGAGCCGCTGCGGGTCGCGAAGCATACGGCCTCGGCGCTGGTGGAATACGTTCGGCGCGGAAATTTTCTGCCGAACGACAAGCTCAGCGCCAACCTGAACTACATATTCATCGGCGATCGCGACGACATCACGGTCGAGGACACCATCGCGAATCACTCCGCCTATAGTCTGGTCAACGCAGTGGTGTCGTATGCGCTGGGAATCCCTTACAAGCATGTAAGCAACGAGGAAGCTTTCGCCCGCGTGAACAACCTGATGGACCGCGCTTACTCGCAGGCATTCGGATTCAAGGCGCCGACGATTAACCTGGTGGCGGGGATCCAGCTGGATTTCGAGTAGCGGCGGCGAAGTAGCGGTCGAAGATCGTGCGGATTCGATCGCGGCGTTGCGCCAGCTCGCCGAGCATTCGCGCGGGGCCGTCGGCTTCTTCAAATCCCATGCGGCGGGCGAGCGGACGCAGACTGGTAACCGACGTCGAGATCGCCCAGGACGGCTGATCGGTCTCGATCCGCAGCCGATTTTCGAGCCGCGACAAAAACCGGTAGTCCTCTTCAAGCACTGCCGCGTCTGCGGGCGCCAACAGATGCAGGCCGTCGAGCGCTTCGAGCAATCCAACGGTGTTGCGCACGCGCAGCTCCGGATGAATATAGCCGTGGCTGAGCGCCATCATTTGCGCCAGGAATTCGACGTCGACCAGGCCGCCGTGACCCTGCTTGATGTTGAGCCGGGTCTTGTCCTCGGCGCCGATTTCCATTTCCATCCGATGGCGCATCGCGGCTATCCGGCCGACCTCGCCCGGCGTCAATCCGCGGCCGTACACGAATTCCAGGCGCGCCGCTTCGACCTCGCGCGCCAGCTCCGGGTCGCCCGTGATCACCCGCGCGCGGACCAGTGACTGGCGCTCCCAAACCGCCGAACTCTGCTGATGGTAGTCGCGAAAACCAGCCAGCGACGTCACCAGCGGGCCCGCGTTGCCCGACGGGCGCAGGCGCAGATCGAGCTTGTAGGCGTAGCCCTCGCGGGTGCGCGACTCGAGGATGGCAATCAGCTTCTGCGTAATGCGCGATGCGATTTCACGGCTGTCGCCGGCGGCTTCCGTACCATCGTCGTAAACGAAAATCAGGTCGAGGTCGGAGTTGTACGACATCTCGCCCGCCCCCAGCCGGCCCATCGCAACCGCGCACAGGCGCATCGTCGGCGGAATCGTAAAACGCGCCTCGGTCTGAATTCGCGCGAGCGCCATCGCCTGGTCGAGCACCGTCTCGGCAAGCTTGGTGAGCTCGTGCTCGACGACCAGCAGTTCGATCTCGCCGGCCAGGTCGGCGATCGCGATGCGCAAAAATTCCTGATGCCGAAACGCGCGGAGCGCGTCGAGCTTGCTCTCGAAATCCGGACTCGCCGCGATCAATCCCGCCAACTCCTCGCGCAGATCGGCTGAAGTACGCCGGGTCGCCGCCACGCCGGATCGCACCAGCGTGTCGAGCATATCGGGATGGCGGATAAAGATAGTCGATAGATAAGCGCTGGAGGCGAACAGCCGCAGCAGGATGCGCCGGGTCGCCGGATGCTGCTCGAGCAGCGCCAGGAACGAGGTTCGCGCGCCAACGGCCGCTATGAATTCGGCCAGGTTCATCAGCGCCAGGTCGGGATCGGGCAGGCGGCTTATCTCGTCGATGAGCATCGGGCCGAGCCGCTCGAGCAGCTCGCGACGGCGCGGGCTCGTCGGCGCATGCGAGGGTCCGCGGGCGAGCAGTTCGAGATGGCGCGCGCTTTCGTCGGGACGCGCAAAGTCCAGCTCGCGCAAATAGCGGGGCGAGGCGTCAGGCTCGAGTGCCGAATTCCACGCCAACTCCGCGGAAGAAGAGACCCAGCGCGTCGATTCTTCATCGCCGCCGACGAGAGTCTCGCGAAATTGCGTCGCCACCAGCGCGCGATGAGATTTCAGCTGCGCGCTGAATTGCTCGAGCGCTGCCGGCCCCTTGCCAAAACCCATTCGCGCCGCCAGCGCGCGCATCCCGTCTTCATCGGCCGGCAGCACGTGCGTCTGCAGGCCGGCGACGACTTGCAGCTTGTGCTCGACGTCGCGCAGGAACAGGTAGGCGGCGGAAAGTTCGCGCGCGCGCTTCGACGGCAGGTAGCCGAGCGAGTCGAGCTTGTCGAGCGCGGCGACGGTCTGCTCGATTCGCAGGCGCGGATCGCGGCCGCCGTAAATGAGAGTAAGCGCCTGCACGATGAATTCCAGCTCGCGGATACCACCGCGGCCGAGCTTGATGTTGCGCTCGATCAGCGCAGGTGTTTTGAGCTCGGCCTCAATCTGACGCTTCATCGCGCGCAACTGGCGCAGGGTGTCGAAATCGAGGTAGCTGCGAAACACGAAATGATTGAGCTCGACCCGCAGTTGATGCCCGATTTCGAGCGCGCCCGCCACCGGCCGTGCGCGCAGCAATGCGGCGCGTTCCCAGGTCTCGCCAAGATTTTCGTAATAATTGATGGCGCCTTCGATCGGCGTCACCAGCGGCGCGGAACGTCCGCCGGGGCGCAGGCGCAGATCGATTCGAAAACAGTGGGCCGACAAAATTTCGGTAAACCATTCGCCCAGCCGCGCCGCCGCTTCGGCACTGACTGCTGAATTCGAAGAGTCGTGCAGGTATATCAGATCGACGTCCGAGCTGAGGTTGAGTTCGCGCCCGCCGAGCTTGCCCATCGCCAGGATGCAGAACGGCCCGATCACGCGGGCGCGCTCGCCGAGAAAGCCGGTCGCGAGTTCGAGCGCCATGCGAATGCATTCGTCGGCCAGCTCCGACATCGCAAGGGCCGTCGCGCCCGGGGTCAGACGGTCGAGCAGATCGGCAATCGCCACCTGAACCATCATGCGGCGCATGAAACGACCGAGCGCGGCGGCGGCAGTCGGGCGATCGGGTGCGTCGATGCGCGCGCGAGCGGTATGCATCGCGGCGATGAGACCGTCGATGGTCTGAGCGCGCGCGTCGAGAAAAATTTGCGCCCATTGCGGTCCCGCCAAAGAGAGCTCGCTGGCTATCAACTCCGATGATCCGAGGCAAAAGACCAGGTCCTCACCGGCGGCGCGGTCACGGAGCACGTCGTTGAGCGCGGCGGCGGAATTTTCGGCGAGCCGGGTTAGAAATGCTAGCGCGAGTTGATCGTCGGGCGCACGCGCCTTGACCGCGTCCAGCGCAGTCTGCGCGAGGCGTTCGTCGCCCAGCCGGTCCCTCAGCCGTCTGGCGAGGACCGCGAGCTGCGGGGATTGCGAGGCAGTGCGCGGCATCATCCCCAACGATAACAGACGCAGCCATGTGCGCGCCGCAAAATTGCGATAGCTCCGCTCGCCGGGCCGATGTAATATCGCGGCGCCGAAAACCATCGAAGGAGTCACGCCGTGATCGTTCTCTACACCACCGAACGCGATTATCCGTGGGGCACGCTGCGATCGACACATGGCTGCAAGACCAAGGTCGTGCTCGAAGAAAAAAACATCCCGTACCGGATCGAGAATCTGCCGCCGGGACATCTGTGGAAAAAGCCGCCCGAGATGCTCGCGAAGCATCCGCTGGGCAAGGTGCCCTATCTCGAAGATGGCGAGCTGGTGATTTTCGACTCGACCGTCATCGACGAGTACCTCGAGGAGCGCTACCCGCCGCCGCGCCTGCTGCCGTCGGATCCGAAAGATCGGATGCGCGTGCGCGAGATCGAGAATTTTGGCGACGAGGCGATGCTGATCGGAAGCGTCCCGCCCATCTGGATGCCCTACTGGAGCCCGCCCGAGAAGCGCGACGAGGCGAGCATGGAGCGGGGGCGCGAGCTGCTACGCAAGCGCGATCTGCCGTTCATCGAGCGGCTGCTTGGGCAGGCCGGCGCGGGCGGGTACGCGTGCGGAGAATTTTCAATGGCCGACGTACCGTTCATGGCGCTGGCAATGGTGCTCGACGTCGACCTGATGAAGCTGGACGCGTTCCCGAAGGTAGATGCGTATTTAAAGAAGTTGCGCGAGCGTCCAAGCTACCGTGCGATCAACCCGCATACGAAAGTCGCGGACGCGAACTCGCACCCGTGACGGCGTCTGCGATCAGGTGCTCTGGGCGACAGTCTTTTTCGAATGATGACGTGTCTTCGAAGACACTCGCGAAGTGTGGTGAGAATGTGACGCGTGCGTTTTCACCGCGCGTCTTGGGGCGAAGTCGGTCTTGATCGGCGCCGGGCGAATCGCGGCCTCGTCCGCGATGCCGGGGAAGTACTTGTCCTCGTCGCGATGCACCTGCAAAGCGGCCAGGAATTCCGCGTAGTAATTCTTCACCGCGAAGCCGAAATGCGGTCCCTGGTAGTGCTCGACCATCGCCGAGTAATCGCCGCCGTAGATTCCGGCCGCGCGCGCCACTCCGCCGGTGCCGTAGTTGTATGCCGTGATCGCCAGCGGCCAATCGCCGAGCGTGTCGTAATTCGAGCGCAGCAGCTTGGCGGCGGCGAGCGTCTCACGCTCCGGATTCAGCCGGTCGTCGTGATAGCGCGTGATTTTCATGTAGTGCTTGCCGGTGTCACGGGTGAACTGCCAGATGCCGACCGCACCGGCGCTCGAGCGCGACGCGCCGTGGAAGCCCGACTCGACGTGCGCCAGCGTCACCAGCTCGGGCGGCAGGCCGGCGCTGCGGAATATCCGCTCCATCGAAGGCACGTAGTAGCGGCTGCGCAGGAGACCCTCGTGGAATTGTTCGCGCAGTCCTTCCTGCACGCGCAGGTTTTGCGCGGCCAGGGCAAAAGCGCTCGGCGGCTCGCCCTTGAACATCGCCGCGATTTCGCGCTCTTCGTCATCGGCAGGTGGCCGGGTCGCGAGGCGATTCAACATGTCGGAATATTTTGTCTTGAGATAGTCGTTCGCCCAGTCGATGTCGGTGCGCGTCGGCTGGCCTTCATTCGGAAGATGAAACACGTGGTAGATGCGCGATACGTTGTCGCGATCCATGATCACGAAATCGTTTTCCGAATACCTGGTGAATACGTCGACCCAGAAATTTACGTTCGGCTCGATCGACTTGGGCCGCGGAAAGGGAAGCTGGGTCTCAGATGACGCGCTCGGCGGGAGCACGCCGATGCCGAACACGATCGCGACCATCAGCGCCGCGATTGACTGTGCTAGTCGGCTTACCGGCCACTTCTCTCCGAGCAACGCATTCTCCCCGTGCGCGAAGTCCCCGTCGCGCGCTTTCCCTGTCGGGCGCCCAATACGATTAGGCGGGCTGCCCGCAGCGACACAGACCCTATCAATTAGCTGCGATCGCTTCAGCAGTCAACAAAAAACACGCCTAAGCTTAAGCTGCGTCCAACAATGATCCATTAGATGCCGCACGGTCTGTCCGGGACTTCATCTGCCGAGCGGCGCGAATTCGTCGGTGGCGCGAATCAATTCGCCGGTGATGCTCACATTGGACGCGTCATGCCCGGCGTCGTCGACGATCACCAGCTTCGCGCGTGGCCACGCCCGCTTGAGGTCATACGCCCAGCCGATGGGCGACTGAAGATCGAAGCGTCCGTTCACCATAATGCCCGGGATGCCGGCGAGCGCACTGGCGTCGCGCAGGATGATGCCGTCTTCGAGCCAAGCATAATGCCGGACATAGTGGGTCACGATGCGCGCGAACGCGAGCGCAAACCGGGGGTCCCTGAACCGCGGCGACAGGCCATGGGCAGGCGGCCACGCCGGCGTCGCCGACTCCCAGGTACACCACGCGAGCGCGGCCTGATTGCGAATCGACGCGTCGGGATCGTCGAGCAGCCGGCAATATGCCTCGATGACATCGCCGCTGCGCACAGCCGCCGGGACCGCATCGCGCAGACGTTCCCACTGCTCAGGAAAAAGAATCGCCACGCCGCCGCGGAACAGCCAGTCGAACTCCTTGCGGCGACCGGTGGTAACGCCAAACAAAATGAGCTCCGTGACTCGATTCGGGTAACGCTCCGCATACGCGAGCGCCAGAAGGCTGCCCCACGAACCGCCGAGCACCAGCCATCGCTCTATTTGCAGATGCTCGCGCAAGCGCTCGATGTCCCGGACGAGGTTCGCGGTGTGGTTGCGCGCAAGCGCCGTGTCGGGCGCGCTCGCGTGCGGCGTGCTGCGTCCACAATTGCGCTGATCGAACAGCACGACCCGATATGCGCCCGCATCGAACAACCGGCGATGCCATGGCGTGCATCCGGAACCCGGGCCGCCATGCAGTACCAGCGCAGGCTTGCCCCGCGGATTGCCGCACGTCTCCCAGTACACGAGGTCGCCATCACCGGCGTCGAGCATGCCGTGCTCGTAGGGTTCGATCGCTGGATATAGCTGAGTCACGCGGATTCCCTGGCGCGCTTACTGTCGCACCATCATGGCCGTCTGCAAAGGAATTCTCTTGCCTCTTGACACGTGCCGCACAACTGAGTACTTACTCACTGAGTAGATGCTCAGCGAATGACGGGAACCGGCACGATGCAGGCAGCGACTCGACGGGAACAGAAAGTGGTGACGCGGGACCGGCTGGTCAACGCGGCCATGGCGCTGTTCGCGCGCAAGGGGATCGTCAATACGACGACCGCCGACGTCGCCAGGTCGATTCGGATGTCGCACGGCGTCGTGTTCCTGCATTTTCCGCGGCGCGACGACCTGGTCATCGCGGTGATCGACGAGTTCGGGCGCCGGCTCGCGGCCGAGTTCCGGCAAGCCTTCGAGCATGACCTTGGGCTCCGCGCCGTCTTGCAGGCGCATCTGCGGGTGCTCGCGGAAATAGAGCCCTTCTACGCGCGGCTCGTGACCGAGGCTCCGATGCTGCCGCCGAAAGTGCGCAGCACTCTGATGCTGCTGCATGCCGCCGTCTCGTACGAGCTGTTCACCGCGCTCGAGCGGGAGCGCAAGGCGGGCCGTGCGCGCAAAATCCCGCGGCCGCTGCTGTTCAACACGTGGATCGGCCTGGTGCATCACTACCTCGTCAATCGTGACGTGTTCGCCACCGGAGATTCGGTGATCGCGGAGCAGGGTGAGACCCTGGTTAATCATTTTATGTCACTGGTGAAACCGTGAAAGGAGAAACGACCATGGCTGAAAAATGTCCCGCTTGTGGTTCGTGCGGAATGCCGCTGGAGAAACCCGAGGACTTCGCACTCGGCGATGCGACGCGGCCGTACTGCCGCTACTGCACCGACGCGCGCGGCCAGTTGCTGTCGTACGAGCAGGTGCTCGAGACCAACGCGCGCTTCTACATCGAGTCGCAGGGAGTCACGGCCGCCGCGGCCAACGAGTTGGCGCGCGCGATGCTCGCCGGCATGCCGGCATGGCGCGGCCGCAACTAAAATTTCGAGAAGTGAAAAACGTCAACGCAGAAGAAGGAGAACGTCATGTTTGATCACATCCTAATCAAGGTGAAGGACCTCAAGGCCAGCAAGCGTTTCTATACCGCAGCGCTCGCCCCGCTCGGGTGCAGCGTGCAGTACGAGGGCGACGGCATGCTCGGTTTCGGGCCCAAGGATATGCCGGGTTTCTGGCTGGCGGAGGGCGCATCGGGCGGCCCCGTGCATATCGCGTTCGCGGCGAAGGACCGCACGGCCGTGAAGGCATTCTACGAGGCCGCATTGCCGGCAGGCGGCAAGGACAACGGCAAGCCCGGTCTCAGGCCCGAGTATGCCGCGAACTACTACGGCGGATTCGTGAAGGATCCCGACGACAACAACATCGAAGCTGTTTGCCATAACGAGGAATAGCTGAAGCGCGGGACTGCCCTGATCGGTTGCGCGATCGGGGCAGTCCCGGCGAGTTCGAGGAGGCCGTTATGAATCTTAAGGGTGGATGTTCATGCGGGGCTATCCGCTACAAGCTGACTGAAACTCCGCTAATCGTTCACGCCTGTCACTGCCGTAACTGCCAGCGCGTCACCGGCAGTGCCTTCGTGATCAATATCTGGATCGAAAAGCGATTCGTTGAACAGACCGGCGCTGTTCCCAAATCGATCACGCTCAAGGGCGGCACCGGCAAGGATCACGAGGCGTTCTTCTGCGAGACTTGCGGCACCTACGTCTGGAGCCGATACCAGGTCGCACCCGGCGGCGAGGCTTTGTTCGTACGCGCGGGGACGCTGGACACGCCCGACGCGGTCACGCCCGATGTGCACCTCTTCACGCGCAGCAAGTTGCCGTGGATCAAACTTCCCGAGAATGCGCTCGCGTTCGAGACGGGTTACAAGGTGGCCGACGTGTGGCCCGCCGACAAAAAAGAGCGTGCGCGCCGCAACGCCGCCGCGCAGGGCTAGCCGGTTCGGGGCAGCGTCAGAAATTGTTGACCGCGTTGTATTCGGTGTCCAGCCCGCCCTGGTGATCGTCGAGCGAGCCGGTGGGAAATCGATCGCTCGAGTCCGATAGTTCGCTGGTGCCGCTGAATCGATCCGTGTCGGCAAACCTGCCGGATGAATCCGCGAATCTATCCGCCGAGTCGCCACCAAGGCCACCGCTGGACGATTGTCCGTCAAACGGGGACGCCGGGAAGCGCGAATCACCCGACGCTGAGCTCGACGATGAACCCGCGCGCGAATCGAAATCGCCGCCGCCGAACGATGTCTCCGCACCGGCGCGGTCATCGAAACTGCCACCCACTCCGCTGGCGCCCCAGGTGCTCGAGCCGCTGCCGCTGCTCATCGCGCCGCTGCTGTTGTCAACCGAGGTTGACAATGCAGTCCCCATCGAGCTGCCGCCAGAAC
>Ga0302326_10008350_pt1 | contig 22864 bp, 18 predicted proteins | sample Palsa_T0_3_FD_202264 | JGI IMG/M metagenome (GOLD analysis project Ga0302326, IMG submission 202264) | Peat permafrost microbial communities from Stordalen Mire near Abisko, Sweden - Palsa_T0_3 | ecosystem: Environmental > Terrestrial > Soil > Palsa > Peat permafrost | place: Sweden: Abisko... | reverse complement strand
TTGTTTTGTAGAAACCCAATAGTCGCCGGCACCTCAAGTAGCGAGCCATTTGGCACGGCCAATTGGATATCGGTCGGGTTAAATTGGTAACTACCCGACGGCGCAGCGCGAAAATCCGGGCCTGTGTATGCACTCCAGTCGATGAGCGGAGTGACGGAAGTGTCCACCGAGTAGCCCAATTCCTTTAGTACTGCGGCGACGTGTGGACCGAATCCCCATCTTCCGGCACGAAACGAACGCGGCACCACTCCGAGTGATTTCGTGATCTGGTTCGTCAGGAGCTTGATTTTCTTAGACACCGTGGAGTGCGGCAAGTTAGACAGCATCGAGTGCCGCTCGGTGAGCTCTTCTTCAAACGGAGGGGTATTCCAGGGATGGCAGTGGGTGCCCATCTCGCAGCGATTTCTCGCTAGGATTTCGAGAAACAGGTCACGCGATGCATCATCCGTCACAACCGGATATGTGACGAGATAGGTCGGAACGGCTCCGTAATGGTCAAAGAGTGTCTGTAGCCGGGAAATCTGCCCGATATTCTTTACCGAGAAGCCCGTTGTTCGGTACTCGCCCCAATCGTCCTCTTCGGTGTCGATGGTTATGAAGAACCTGGCACTCATGATTGGATCAATCGATCGTGGGAAGATACCGGACGCATTAAACAACCTTTTCTAGCCGAGCGTTTAGGGCTGCGTATTAATCCTTTAAAAGCAATCACTTAGCGGTTCGCAAAGGCTGTGGCGTCGTCCGCCCAGCATGAAAGCCGTATGAAAGAATCCGATCGTATCTCAAGACGATTTCTTTGCGCGCGAGCGAAATCACAAATTGAGCTGAGTACGGTCCCTTGACCCCCGGGCCCCCTTTGCCCTTGACCCTTGGGGCGAGCGCCCAGCCTCTCGCAGATTCGCACCCCGTCTCTTGAGGCTGGCGTTCGACGTCGCGGCCGGTAGGTCGAGTGGCTGCGAATACCTTTTAGCTCATGCGAGCCAAGCATAGCAATTTAACCTCGTCCGGACCGATTTCGAGGCAGTACCTCACTCAGGTTGCGAGGTGAATCCGCAAAAAATTCGCGTCTTAGATCGCATCTAATTCAGTGACCGGGAATGCTCAAGCAAACGGCAGGCGTGCGCGCACGCCAGACGCAATTCCTTGATATTGGCAATGAACGGTACTTCACTTAAATCAGCGTGTGACCACGGGTCAACTGCGCCAACCAACGCAATAGTGACCGCTACCGCGAACAGCGCACAGAATTGTCTGCCGCGCCTTTGATCGCATGTTTGAAAGTACGGGTACAAGAAAAAAAATAATAACGGCAACAATGGAACAAACCAGCGGATGCTATAGGACCATCCACTGTAGTCATTGGTGAATACTAGATAATACAACACCAATACACTGCTGCCCGCGGCGACGACGATTGCTTCGTAGTAAAAGCGGTCTCTTCGGCGGATGGTTCTATACAGCCCCCAAAGAGCGATCCACAAAATCGGATTATAGAGAAGAAAGCCCTTGGGACCGATGAGCGCGGATACGGCGTAGGTTAGGAAGGATTTGGCATCGTTTGCGCGTATTCCTGAGAGCGCGCTTGATTGCGTCCATGGTGACCCAGGGTATTGAAAATACGAACCGACAATTTGCACTGGTAAGATGCTGTGATGAATGGAGTAGGTACATGCCAGAGCCGGCACGACCGTTACAAAAAGCGGTAATACATAGAAGACGAGGCCTCGACGGAGCCTTGCGTCGCGCCATACATAAAGAAGAAAAAGTACGTAGAAAATGCCCGTAGGTACGTCAGCAGTGCCGGCCAGCGACAAAAAAAGAGCGGCGATGCTCAGGGGCAAAGCAGTTTTCGCTTCGAAGCGTGCCTTGATTAGAAAGTAAAAGCCGATGCTAAGAAACGCGGCCGCGAGCGCGTGATTGTTAAATGTTGTGGACCAACTGAAGTACAGTGACCCGATACCAAGCGCGCAACTTGCGAGGAGGCGCTTCTCCGAGTCTAGTCCCGTGAATTTCAACAGAAAGAAGAATGCAACAGTCCCAAGGAGCCAGAACAATTTAACAGTCAAGAGAGTAATAAAATAATATGGGAGGCTCCGCCCAAGGTGTAGCGCGATACCTGCGTCATAAAGTGGCAGATATACGACTGCGCCCAAGACCGAAGGGACGGGCGGCTTGTCGCTATAGAAGTGTCCATCGATATATACTTTATCACCGGTATCAATGAACGCGGTTTTGTCAATAACAAAGGAATGGAATTCGACCAGCGATTGAACCGTCGCAAGGCGGCTCGCATCATTCCAGGATCCCGGGGCGGCATGCGTCGTTGTAAGAGCGAGGATCGTGAGCAGATATACCAAGCGGTTGAGCGCCGGAATATTCCTTACAGCGGCTCCAAGTGACATCTTCGTGGGACCATTCCTCATCTGCCTGCTCGTTCGCTGAGCGCTTGCAGAACTCGACACATCACGTCAGCGTAGTGCGGTTCTCTGCGGCGTCAGGAGTAGCGGTCGTCGTAGCTCGAGAATGTGGACTGGCAACGCCGGGTTTAAACGTCCAATACGAATTGAGAAAGTAGTTGATGCCGGTTGTAGGCACGATTGCAGCCAACTGATCAACTAGAAGCGGTAACTTGGGAAACAAGTGCGACAGAGTTACGAACGTACCGAAGGTCACCGCCAGCGAGGCCAGAGAAACGGCGTTAAACTTTACTCCCCTGATGCCGATGTGTTCCGACATTGGGCGGTAGCGAAATGTCCATGCATTGTTGAGCAAGAAATTCCATATTATGGATATCTCGACTGCGATCGGTGAGGCGGCAAATGGATTCACACCGGCAGCAAGGAGAGCGGAAAATGCTGCCAGGTTAACTACGACTCCCGTAGCTCCGATTATGCAGAACTTAATGAAGGTTCGAGAACTCCATAGGCGAATCCACCAAGCATTAACAAGGAACTCGACGATGTCGCTCAATCCGAGCTTGCTTTCGCCAAGCGTCCTGTCGGCGAAGTGAACCGGGATTTCCACGACTCTCGCGCCGAGGCCGACCGCGCGGTGCAGAAGCGCAATCTGAAATGCGTACCCGCTTACCCGCAGGGTGCTGAAATCAATTTGCCGTAGTATTGAGCTGCGAATGGCGCGATACCCAGCAGTGCAATCCCTTACCCGGTATAGACCTACAATGTAGCGAGCGACCAGATTGCCAAGACTGGAATTGACCTTTCTATGCCACTTCCAGGTGCTGGGAATGGAGCCTCCCTGAACATAGCGACTGCCAATTACAAAGTCCGCATTCGAGTCGAGCGCCTGCAAAAGCCGCGGCAGATCGGATGGATCATGAGACAGGTCGGCGTCCATCTCCACTATTACGTCTGCTGACAGGACGTCTAATGCATATTGCATGCCGCGAATATATGCGGCGCCCAAGCCTTTCTTTTCACCTGCAAGTAAGTGGAGGTTTGCCCATTCGCGCATGAGCGATCGTACGGCCTCGCCAGTACCATCGGGCGAGTTGTCGTCGACCACGAGAATATGCGCCGAATAAGGAAGGCCCCGAAATTGCTCTCGCAACCTGGGAATGAGCACCTGAACGTTTTCGAGCTCATTATAGGTTGGCAAAACAATTACGAGTTCCATGTTTTCACGCTTGACCGCAGTCAATAGGGTAACCGCAACCGTTAGAAAGCATGGCGAAGCCCTAATCGAGCGGAACCACGCTTCATCTTGCGGTTGGATTTTTGAAGAATGGGTTGGAGTGCAGCACAAGTCAACCACGTTTTGCACGGCTACTCACGATGTGCCGCGTTACGTCGCGCCGTCCTGCGCATTCGTTCAATCGCACATTGCGGCATCCATTGGAAAACGCATCAAAAGGCGTATCCATGGCCCAAGGGCCGATTGCCGCGCTCCAGACACCAGGAGGCCGAATGGAAGACGTCGCCGACAGCGCCATCGGCTGTGATCTCGCAAAAGACATTGCGTGTATCAGCCGGCAGGTTGGCCGTTACCCAGATACGCTGCCAGTTCGTATACGACTTCGGATCCGCGGTCCACTGCGCAATAGCGGGATACCCGCGCAGAACTGCGGATATCCGCTCGCCACGGAACCCGCCGGGAATGCGGATCCAGACTGAAAACGCGAGATTGCCGCCAGTGCCAATCGGCAGCCGGCTTCCGTAGATCAGCGTGGTTTCGGTTCTCCCCAGGCGGTGCTCAAACACGGCGCCGCCGGTCGGAGCAGGCTCATCGAGCACGCGCACCGCCGCTGAACTGTCGGCGAACCAGCTGCAGGTCTGCGTGGTCATTGCCCGGGAGATGAGGTTATCAATGGGCGTTTTGGGTGGATCGGCGCCGCGCCACAGGCGATAGGCGTTGGCGAAAACCCTAATCCACTCTTCCACGGGCGGCCGCGGACCGCCGTCATAGTCGCCGTAGCGACTGACATACCCGTGCAGCAGGCCATCTGAGATGCGCTCGACCGAGCCTGGAACCTGAGCGGCAGCGGCGACCTTTACCCACAGGAGGCAGGTGGGCGCGTAAGTTTGCAGCTGAACGGCAATCTCATTAATGGCGGCGGCATCCGCCGCGCCGCGCCACACGCACAGCCGCCGGCCACGCGAGAGGTCACGGATCAGCCGTGTCTTCAGGAAACGTATCTTTTCGATGAGCGCCGCGCGCACAACCTCTGAGTCGTCCCCATCGGCGTAGCGATCTGTGTGCGCTTCAAAGGAGCAGTGACGCGACTTTACCCAATACTCCCGGCGTGGCCCCACTTCGTCCAGCCAAAGATCGTCAGGTTCGCCCAGGCGCTCGAAGCGCGTGCGCAGCAGCGCAACTACGTCGGCGGGCTTGCAGGTCGCGAACCTGAATAGGCCAAACGGTTCGATGCCGACCGCGCGCTGGATCACTCCAACGTCGCAGTTGTCACCCAGGCCTTCGAAAAGCAGCAGCAGCCGCGGAATGTCGTAGCAGAATTCCGGCGCTGCCACAGGTTGCCCGCTAATCAACTGTCCCCCCTTGGCACACGATTGTAAGTCCGAGACCGATGTTCGTCACAGGCCGCGTCCCCTTTCGCGCCAAACCGCTGCTAGCAGCCGTCGTCGCCGTGCTCCACATTGCGGAATTTAACCGAGGAGCTGCCGCACGGCGGTGCGGAGGGTATGGAGGCCGCTCTTGACGAGCCCTTCGGCCCGCAGCTTATGACTTGTCGCCTGCAGCTCACCCCACCATAACGGGGTCGTGATGTTGGCGAGCGCGCGTTTGTATTGTGCGTCTCCTGCAAGCATGTCGTAGATCGCCTGTCCACGGCGCGCATTGTGATCTATCACGAGAGCGTGTACGAGCAAGCCAAGGGAATCGCCGCGTTCGGCCGCTGCATAATTGATGCCGCTTTGGTAGAACGTTACGCGGCCCTGGTAAACAAAATTGTACAGTAATCCCAGCGTTCTTGGGCCGGCGCTGACCCGCGCGAGCTGTATGCAGCCTTCGGCGAAACATCGCTCGATGAGCTCATGGTGAAAGCGCTCGAAGAACGGCGCATCAAATGCGGCGCCGTCAGGCTGGTCACGCCAGCGTTTGATGTGCAGATCCTTAAGTTCGCTGAAAAAGCTGCGCGCTTCCTGGAGGGTGGTGGGTTCCGCGACTGCTACTGCACCGAAGCGGCGCTCTACGGCTGCGAGCGTGTGGCGCAGACGCGTGCGCACGCGCGACGCAAGAATGCCGAAGCAGGAGCCGCTTGCAGTCGCCCGCACGCGCTCAAGATCGAGGAGTCGCCCGACGTCAAGTCGCGTTTGCCTGAGTGCCAGGCCCCTCTTAGCCCAGGCATCTGCAAGCCAAGGCGCTACGCCATCCAGTTGGATTTCGTCCCAGTTTTTCTCGCGCGTCGAAAAATGGTCCAGCACCTGTTCCCAGGCGCTACGCGCATCCTGTGCGGAGGCCAACAGCCCGTTGTGCTCCGTGCAAATGCTGTCGAAGCGGCGATCGCCCGTGGCATTGAGGATCCAGGTCTTCACTGGAATGAGTTTGTGCCGCCAGATCGTACGTTTGACGATGATTCCCGCGGCAAGCAGCTCGCCCTCAGCGGATACGCTCAACAACAGGGGGGTGATGCTGGACGGTATGCAATGCAGCCAGGTGCTGATCCACGTCCACGACAAGAAGAATGAGTGCGGCGATTTCGCACCCAGGTGTCGCCAGCGCTCCTCGAGAACGGTTAACTGCGGCAAAGGCGATATTTTGATCATTGTCAGTCGCTTTCGCGCCGCCAGCTGGCGGGGAGGCCGGGATCAGAATCATCGATGATTTGACGCAGCCACTGTTTAAGAAGCCGCGTCTCGCCATAACCCAGATTCCGTTCCGCGTCTGACTCGGCCGCCTTGGCGGCAGCTACGAGCTCGATGACAGCTTGATGCCCTGCGGCGGTCAGACTGACCGGCACCCCCGGGTAGTAGGCGCCATGCAGTTTCACAAAGCCCGCCGCGGCAAGCAAAGCGATTTGATCATAGGTCACGTGAGATCCAGTGTAAGCGAGCCTTGCATCGAGCTGCGCGACCGACTGCTGCTCCTCGGTGCTGAGGATGCTGAGCACAAACCAATCCGCTTCCGCTAGCCCGTGCTGATCCAGTTCCCTGCGCAAGCGCAGAAACTGCTGATAGTGAGCGCGCCCCAGGAGGTAGATCAGGAAGTCGGAGCTGAAGCTGCTGTCGGCGTCCGGCGCCGAATCGGCCGAGGCCGCCATGCCGGGTTTGCGCGCGGCGATCGCGTATTCGCCGCCATGAAAAACGAGCGGGGCGCGTTCTGACTGATCGAACGCGACCACCGCGCCGACGAATATCACATGGTCGCCGCCTTCGTAGCGGTACGCGGTGCGGCATTGAAAACGCGCCGCACAGCCCTCGAGTAACGGGATGTCGCCCGGCCCGCGCTCGAGCGCCAGGGCGGCGAACTTGTCGGCCCCGCGGGTGGCGAAGCGCTGCGCGAGGTCATCCTGCGTTGCGGCCAGTACGTGCACCGCGAAGTGCTCGGCGGCGAGAAACGCCGGCAGGCTCAGGGAGTGGCGCGACAGGCTCCACAGCACCATGGGAGGGTTGAGCGATACGGAATTGAAGCTATTCGCGGTCAGCCCGATGTCCTGGCCCGCGCCGTCGCGGGTCGTCACGATGGTGACACCGGTGGCGAAGGCGCCGAGGGCGCGTCGAAACTGCTGGGAGCTCGTATCGGGTGCGGGGCTCATAACTTCAGCTTTGCGGGGTACTTAACATAGTCGTGGTTTTATTATCAGTCCTCGATATTACCTGCCATCGCCGCGAAACGTCACTTTCATGAACCTTTCATGGGCAGTGCGATCGGCCGCGGCGCCGAGCTGCTCGCGCGGCAGCCGGCCGCGCAGGAATCACTGCACAAGCCGCTGGAAAGGCGCCAATTAGTGCCAAGCGCTTGCGTATTCATTTACGAACTTCGCGGATGCGAATTCTTATTTGATATCCATCACGCGCAGCTCCTGCGCGCCGCGCGTATGCAGGCGTTGCTGTCGCGATCCGCAGACGTGAGCATTTGACGACAGGTTGCGCGACTTCAATTAGCGCGATTAACTCGCCCCGCTCGTATGAATCGACCGGTCGCAAGATCAGAAAGACTTTGATCTGCAGACAGGCAATCAGAGAGTTGCATAATACTGCTGACATTTAGGGGATCGCATGCACAACATCGGACAGCCGAACGTATTTGTTCGGCGCGCGCGACTTTTTTTCCTCGCGGCTTCCATCGCAGCCTTTCCATTGGTGGTTGTTGCAAGCCCGCTCACGATTAGCGGCACACCGCCGGCCTCGGCCGTTGTCGGACAGCCGTACTATTTCAACCCCAAGGCAACCGGCGGTGACGGCCATGCGCTGACTTGGTCGATTTTGCATGAGCCGTGGTGGACAGGATTTCTAACCACCTCAGGGTATTTGGCTGGCATTCCCACCGCGCAGTATGTGGGCGAGGCCGTCGGAGTCACGATCAGTGTTACGGATGGCACAACAAAGGTATCGCTGCCGTCATTTAACATTCACATCGCGGCCGCCGCACCGCCGACGATCACCGGCACGCCGGCGAAGTCGGTGGTCGCGGGGCATGCGTACGCATTCACGCCCACGGCCAAGGACGCCGCAGGTAACCCGCTCAGTTTTTCGATCGCGCACAAGCCCGACTGGGCAAGCTTCAGTATCGCGACGGGCGAACTCAGCGGCACACCGACGGCCGCGCAGGAGGGCGCCTATTCGGACATTGTGATCAGCGTGAGTAGCGGCGCAGCGACGGCGGCGCTCGCCGCATTCTCCATCGCCGTCGACGCGGCCTACACGAAGCCGACGATCAGCGGCACGCCGGTGAAATCAGTCGTTGCCGGCCAGGCTTACGCGTTCGAGCCGAAGGCAACTGTTGAGGCCGGCAAAAAGGCGAGCTTTACCATCACCGACAAGCCCAGCTGGGCAAGCTTCAGCGCGACCACGGGGGAGCTCTCCGGGACTCCGGAGGCGGCCAATGTCGGGACTGACTCGAATATCATCATCAGCGTCAGCGACGGCACCACCGCCGTGGCGCTACCCGCGTTCGCCATCGCGGTGACGCAGGTCGGCACCAAGTCTGCGACGCTCAGTTGGAAGGCGCCGACTGTCAATTCGAACGGCACCGCACTCACAAATCTCGCCGGATATCGCATCTACTATGGGACGAGTGCTACTGCCCTCACACACTCCTTGACCATCAACACAGTCGGCGTCACGACGGCTGTGGTGACGGACCTGAGCCCGGTGACCTATTACTTCGCGCTGATGGCGGTCAATGCGAAGGGTGTGGAAAGCAAGTTGTCGAATGTCGTGAGTGTGAAGCTGTGAGGTACTTCTCCGTGGAGCGCATCGTGCCCCGGCGAGGGGGACACCGCGCGGCGGCTGCCATCGCGCTCTTGCGCGTGCCGCGGCATCCATCGCGCAGACCTGTGCGGCCCATGGCGCGAGCCGTAAAAAATGTGGTACTGGATCACACTATCGGTGCTAGGCTTAGCTGTCCCTCAGTAGCGACAGATTGTGTAGCACATAACGACACTGATAAATTGTGCAGCAGTCAAGGGCAAATCCGTCGTGAGACGGGGACGCAAAGCCTCCGGTCTTGAGCATCGATGTCGATCGCAAGATAGCGGGGTTGCCGGTTGTGCGGGCTTTCGCGCCGCGTTTCCGTCATACCGCTGCCTCAAGGTGATCAACACGTTTCGACAGAGGCGTTGAGTGATTCTTTGAGGGGCTTTCATGGGGCAGACGCTGCGCGTGGTTGTTGCCAGCCGCTGGCTTGCAACGGTGGTTGTGACGATGGCTCTCACTGCATGTGGCGGTGGTGGCACTTCGTCTTCAACGGCCGCCTCCAGTCAATCAACCGCGCCGGTAACTTCGTCAGACTCGAACCCACCTGCTACCTCGCAGTCCCCCACACCCACCCCGAGCAGCGGGGCGGCGACATTGTCTTGGGCGGCCCCGGATCAAAACACCAACGGATCGGCGCTCACCAACTTGGCTGGGTACCGCATCTATTTCGGCACCAGCGCGGACGCTCTGGACCAGGTCATCGATATTCCGAACGTCGGCATGACCACGTATGTCGTCGATGATCTGACCACCGGCACGTACTATTTTTCGATTCGCGCCTATAACACCATGGGCGCGGAGAGCGCGTTGTCGAACATCGTCAGCGACACCATCAGCTGATCGCAGAATTTGGGGGGTCATCCGCGACAGCGGAGCGCGCCGGCTCATCCCGAGGTTGACAGGTGAGTGAGGCGTCCCGTACCTTCGCGGCCGGCCTCTGTGGGGCTATAGCTCAGCTGGGAGAGCGCTTGCATGGCATGCAAGAGGTCCGCGGTTCGATCCCGCGTAGCTCCACCAGTCTAATCCGGCGATTTCGGTCCTAACTTGCGTGCACGCTGCCGCATTTCTTTCGTATATTCTGTACCGCAATACGCGCGGCTCATTACTTATGTCCTGCAGCGCGGGCCGGTCGACCGTCTTCTCTTACTTGACAGGCAGCGATGGCGCAGGCTCTCGTGCGATCTGGGGTCTCGTACATGAAATGGTGCAGTGCACCATACAACTCAAGGGCCAGGGGAATTCGCGCCGAAGGCCTATGTCGTTTACCGGATCTAGCAAGGATCTGTGACGTGCAGCCTCTGGATTTACCATGTTCTGAGTCTTAATGGCATTCGGCTGGACGCTCGAGTCCTTCGGCTCTTGCGAGCACCGCGGCGACTACGGATATGTCGCGTGCATTGATGTCCCATCACGGATCGGCTCCGACAAACTCAAGGATGAATCTCATGCGTATGGCCACCCAAGCAGCGGGCGGTTGCAAACGCCGGCTGCCCGAATCGCGCAGACAACGACCTTCGGTATTAGGAGCTCGTTGATGCTCGCCTGGCATTTGTCTTAGCCCGAGCACGAGCTCGGGAATTCCATGGACACGCCCATTCAGGATTTCCACGGCGGCGAACTGCGCCTGCTCGTCGTTGAGAATTCCGAATCGGACGCCAAATTGGCGATCTGGAGTTTGCGCGAGGCGGGATTCAACTGTACCTATCGGTTCGTGGAGAACGAAGCCGAGATGCGCACCGCGCTGCGCGCCGAGCTGCCCGATCTCATACTTTCAGATTTCAGCCTGCCAAAATTCGATGGTATGTCCGCTTTGGCCATCGCCATCGGCGAGGCGCCGCAGGTGCCATTTATTTTTCTTACCGGGATGGTCGGCGAAGAGCTTGCGATTGAGGCCCTAAAACGCGGCGCGATCGACTATGTGCTGAAGAGCAACCCGGTGCGACTCGCGCCGGCAGTGAAGCGCGCCCTTAAGGACGCGAAACTGCGCCTGAAGAATCAGCTCGCCGAGCAGAAGGTGACGCGCTTGACCGGCGTGCTGCAAATGCTCTCGGGTATCAACACGGCGCTCGTTCGCATTCATGACCGCGACGACCTCTTGAAGGAAACCTGCCGCTTGGCGCACAAGGTCGGCGGTTACGCGGTTGCGATCGTCGCCTTGATTGATCCCGTTACGCGCCTCGCTCGCCCGGTGGGCTGGGCGGGCGCCGAGTATCTTCCCGACCCGGGGCGCGAGTTCGCGGTGGCGGACAGCGAGGCCGAGGATAGAAGCCTTATGGGGCGCGTCATCCGCACGGGAGAGACGAAACTGGTTGAGGATGTTGCGAGCGCCACGGTGGCCATCGATGGGCGCGATGCCTTGGTGGCTCATGGCGTGAACTCGCTCGCCTGCCTGCCGCTCAAGGTCGACGGCACCCCCGTCGGCTCCTTTCTCTTCGGCGCGCATGCACGGGGTGCCATGAGTCCGGATGAGCTCCTGCTGCTTGAAGAGGTAGCCTCCAATTTGTCATTTGCGCTGCAGTATCTGGATACCCAGGATGCGGCGCGGTTTCTTTCTTATTTCGAGCCGCTGACAGGCCTTGCGAAGCGAGCACTATTCTGCGAGCGCCTGAGTCGCCTTCTGACCCGCGGCACCAAAACCTTGCCGCGGCTTGCGGTGACGGTGTTCGACATCGAGCACTTGAGTGTCATCAACGATTCGTTCGGCCGGCACACGGGTGATCGACTGATGCAGTGCGTGTCAGATCGCCTGAAGAGTCAGTACCCGGATACGGAGCAACTGGCGCACTTGGGCGGCGGGACGTTCGTCAGTGTCAGCGCCTTGGCAAAGCAATCCGAAGATGAGTTTCGCACCTTGCATCACGAGGTTGTGCGGATATTTGACCGCCCATTCGATGTCGACGGGCGCGAGATCACGGTGACGGTCAAATGCGGCGTTGCCTGCTACCCCGACAACGGACAGGAACCGAATGAGCTGGTGCAGAATGCGGAGGCTGCACTGAAGGAAGCGAAGACCTCAGGCGAGCAGTATCTGCATCACCGCATCGAGATGAATTCTGAGCTCGCGCGTCGCGTCAGCATGGAGCACCGCTTGCGCTTCGCGCTTGAAAACAATGAATTCGTGCTGCACTACCAGCCGAAGGTCACATTACTCACGGGCAAGATTGCAAGTGTCGAGGCGCTGCTGCGCTGGAACGATGCGGAACATGGGCTGATGACGCCCGCGACGTTTCTGCCCACACTGGAGACCGCGGGCCTCATGTCGGCGGTCGGCGCGTGGGTCCTGCGGCAGGCAGCTGCAGACTGCCGGCATTGGCGCAGCATGGGCCGCTCGCCCATCAGAATCGCCGTCAATGTCTCACCGTCGGAGCTGCGCCGCCGCAACTTTGCCCGCGAGATTCTTGCGGGTATCGGCGATCTCACCGGGAATGCTGACTGGGGAGTCGACATCGAGATTACCGAAGGGGCGCTGTTCGGCGACTCCTCCTCCTGCGTGCATGCGCTAAGGCTATTGCGCGCGGCGGGCGTGCGTGTCGCGATCGACGATTTCGGGACGGGCTTTTCCTCGCTGGGGCGCCTGTCCGAATTGCCGATCGACACTTTGAAAATCGATCGGATGTTCACCGATCGCCTGCCGGATGACCGCAAGAACTGCACCCTCGTCACGACCATCATCGGTCTGGCGCATGCCTTTGACATGACGACCGTTGCCGAGGGCGTCGAACATCAGGAGCAGCTTGATTACCTCATCCGCGCGGGATGCGACGAATCTCAGGGTTATCTGCACAGCCGGCCACTGCCGCGCGAGGAACTGGAGCGCCTGCTTGGCTTCTCGGCGGCCGCTGCGGCACCCGCTGATGCATCACGTGGCGATCCTGGCGGTGCAGCTGAAGCGGTGACGCGAGCGCGGCTTTTCGGCCGAGGGTGAGCGCTGCAGCCTGGGCAAGCCAGGTGATCGTCAGTGCAGCAGCGCTGCACGAGGATTCGGATTAACGCGCTGTTCGCTTCCGCGTCGCGGCAAACGCCCCGTCGGGGCTATGCGTCGGTTTGTCTGCGCCCGGTGGGAGCGCGCCGCTCCGCCCCGGAAAACGGCGGCGGCTGTCCGATTCGATCTGCAGCGCGACGCGCCTTCATACGTCGGTCGTCAAAGTGTTTATAGCTGCAGCGGCAGGGGCTCATCGTGCAGGTGGCGAGCGGTAGCGGCGGGGCTTCCTTGGAGAGAAAGCGCTGCAGACGCAGTTCTCGCGCGGCGTTGCAACAGGCCGCACCCGGTACGATCGACACGGCGTGGTATGGGTTCGTGATGTGGTAGTGCGTGTTCGTGACGGCATTGCCCTTCGCGGCCTTGCCGCCAAGCAGGCCACCCAGTGCCGATCTTAATCCGTTCCACGCCATCCCCAATCCCCGCATTTACTAATGGATCGTTTTCTTATTCACTAGTCTACCCGGCATGTGCGGCGAGCGGAACAGCCGCGGAGATAAACACTCACAGCCAGTTATTGTCGCTCGGTGGCGACGGGGAACCGAAGCACCACGGCGATGCCGTCACGCGCACTTTGAGTGCGACACTGGCCGCGCAGGGCCGCGCAGCACGCCGCAGTTCTTCTGTTAGAATTGCCGCGTATAACATTAAGTCGCCTCGTGCGTTATATCGAGCTTGGGGTCGCGTCCGTGCGGAGTGGAGCAGGATAAGTTGCATCGCGCGACTGTCGGTGGTTTTTACAACCCTCCTCAGGGACGCCCGAGCATGGTGAATCAATGTGTTGATGGACAACGGATTTTAGGCTTGGCGCGAAACTTGCTTCGGGTCTTCCCGGTATGGCCGTCGTTAGAGAAATGGAACACGTCACTTATGCGGCAGCCGGGTCTGTGAGCAGAACTGTCGTATTCAAACATAGCGTGGCGATCGCGCTCTTGACGCTCGCCCAGGCGCTGCTGCCGCCGATGGTGGCGGGCGGGTGTCTGTACGCCTTAGCGACGATGTTCGGCATTCGGGGCTTGGAGCAGGACTATCTTCTGCTGACGGCGCTCGTGGTGGTGTTGGGCGCCGTGCTCCTGCAGCCCAAACGAAGCCTCACGCCGCAGCTTATTCATGGGCGCTTGCGGCTTTCCGGCCTGATCGCATTTCGCTGGCTCATGCTCCTGTTCGTTCTACTCGCCATTGGCTACGCAACCAAGAGTTCGACGGTTTATTCGCGTCGCGTCCTCCTGACTTGGGCTGTCACGACGCCGTGCATACTCATCCTCGTAAGCATGGCGATGCACGAGGCTTTGCGGCGTGTGCTTTCCGACCCCGCGAACGCGCGGCGCTCAATATTTGTTGGCTATAACGAGATCAGCTTGGCGCTCGCACGGCGTCTGATGGGCAACTCGTCCGCGGGCTTGGCAGTATCTGGCTTCTTCGACGACCGTGCCCCGGCGCGGCTCGGCTCGGCTCCTGGCATGCAGCTGTGCGGTGGCCTCAAGGACATCGTGCACCATGTCAAATCTCATGCGATCGACGTGATCTTCGTCGCGCTGCCGGTCAGTCACCTCGAGCGCGTCAAGCTTTTGCTCGAAGAGCTGCGCGATACCACGGTCTCCATTTATTACATTCCAACCGTATTTGCCTTCGACTCGATCCAGGGCGGCACCAGCGAGCTTCTTGGTGTGCCGCTGATAGCCCTGTGCGAGACGCCTTTTCATGGTTACCGGGGTGTGAGCAAACGACTGACGGACATTATTGTGGCGACGGTTACGCTGATCGTGGCCGCACCGCTCATGATCTTCACGGCGATCTTGGTCAAGGCGACATCGCGAGGCCCTGTTATTTTCAAGCAGCGCCGTTACGGGCTCGACGGTCGCGAAATTACCATCTACAAATTTCGTACGATGATCGTAACCGAGGACGCCGGCCCGATCCGTCAGGCGACACGGGATGATACACGCGTGACATCCATCGGACGCCTGCTGCGTCGAACCTCACTGGATGAGTTGCCACAGCTGGTGAATGTCCTCCAGGGGCGGATGAGCCTTGTGGGTCCGCGACCGCACTGCGTGGCTCACAATGAGCTCTATCGCAAGTTGATTAAGGGCTATATGGTCCGTCACAAGGTTCCGCCTGGGATCACGGGACTTGCGCAAGTTCACGGGTACCGCGGTGAAACAACGAGTGTGGAGCAAATGGAAGCAAGGGTGCAGTACGACCTTGAGTATCTACGCAACTGGTCAGTGTTCCTCGATTTTCAAATTCTTCTGAAGACGATTTCCATCGTTGCCCGCGGGCGTAATGCCTATTAGCGCAGGCCGCCCACGCATGATCGGGTTGAATGGCACAGCATTCCTGAAGCCGCGTCACTTTGGGATTGATCTTCATAGGCTAGCTCGCAGCCAGATGTCGTTCCAGTGGGGCCAGTCGCTTTTTTGAGCCCGCTGCGGTGGTCGAATCATCGCCTACTAGCCTTATATGGACACGGTTCTCTCCAACGACTCGGGAATATTGCGACTTACAACAACGCCTGAGGGGCTCTTTGCCCTGCATGCGCAACCGAGCGGGGTAAATGTTGGTCATACCGACATTGTGACCGATTATTCAATGGAGTTGATTCAAGAGCTGTTTAAGCAGTTTGGCGCGAGCTTTACGATCGAGGAGATAGGGCGCGACGTCGCGGACAACGACGCGCAGCTCGACGTGCGCTACTCGGTGTTGGCGTATTTTCCGGACGATCTACTGAGCAGACCGTTGAAGATTCTTGACTATGGTTGCGGCTCGGGTTCATCCACGCTCGCGCTTACGCGTCTGTTTCCGAGCGCAACGATCATCGGCATGGACTTTGTGGACAAATACCTAAGGCTTGCGCGCTTGCGGATGCAGCATTACAAGCTGCAGAACGCACAGTTTTTTTCGGTGCCAACCTCCGGGAACTTCGCAAACTGCCAGGATTTTGATTTGGTTTTTCTCAACGCTGTTTATGAACACTTGTTGCCAGCCGAGCGGCCGTTGGTGCTGGAGAGCTTATGGAAAGCGTTGAAACCGGGCGGTTCGCTGATACTCAACCAGACCCCGCATCGCTGGTTTCCGATCGAGACGCACACTTCCGCACTGCCCCTCATTAACTACATGCCGGCATCGGTCGCGCGCTGGGCGCAGATCAATCTTTCCAAGCGTAGCTTTGGCATCGAAACGTGGGAGCAGATGCTGAGGCGCGGCATTCGCGGCGCGACGGTGAGTGAAATATTCGGCAACATTAAGCGCATCGATCGCAGCGCGCGACTGCTGAAACCCGTCAGGATCGCGAGTTCCTGGGCGGGGATTTGGTATGCGGCCAAACGTGAACGCATGCGTGATGGACTCATGGGGAAGGCCGTGAAGGTGGTGGAAAGGGTCGTCGGCGCAACGCGCGTGCCATTCGCACCCTACATCAGCATCGCGGTGTCGAAGTCATGAGCAGAGCGACTCGAATTTGTGGGACTGCGGCGCATGCCGGCGCGCGCAGTTCAAATCATGCGGCGCCTGGCCGCCGCGGCGATTGCCGTCGTGGGATTGAGTTTGCTGCAAAATCGTTATAAACTAATGACTTACGCTGTTTTTCTGACGAGGCTCGCGAACTAAACATCATGCTGCGTCTCGGGCCCCACGTCTTTGCTGCTCATACGGCGCAAATACTGTGCACGCGCGCAGGCGCGGCGCTACGATCCCAAATGGAACCGCCGACGCACCTGAGTCAATTCGACGGTCGCTCATTACCGCGCCGTGGCGTATGTCGCATCAATGTGAACATGGGATATGCGCCAACCGCGCCGGGAATTGACTGGCACCGAATAAGTGAAGCGCCGCGCGCGCTTTTAACTGAGGAGCATTCATTTCATGAGGACTGTGACACGCATCACAAGGTCGGTGTCCTCATTCAAACAAGATCTACTCACTAAAGTGGCTACCCCGGCTGGCTGCCACGAAATATTAATAAATTTGGGATGGAAAGGAGCCGCTTGAACTTACCGACTACACTATTTCGCGGTTTTTTATCGTTTCGCAACGAGAGGCAGACCATGGCGATCGCAATGCGCATGCGCAGAATTTTTCTAAGCGTTGTGTGCCTCTTGGCCGCAGCTGGGCTTGCGGTGCCCGCTCAAGCGCAGCAGGCCCCTGCCACCGCCGACTACACCTTGAATCCCGGTGACCTGATCGATATAGCCGTGTGGAAGGAGTTGGAGCTTACGAAAACCGTGGTTGTGCGCCCGGATGGAAAGTTCTCCTTCCCGCTCGCCGGTGAGATTCAGGCGGCCGGACGCACGATTGCGCAGGTTCAGACGGAGATCACGAACAAGCTGAAGACCTATATCCCGGAAGCGGTGGTCACAGCGGCGGTGAAGGAGCTCGATGGTTACCGGGTGTACGTGATCGGCCAGGTCGGTAAGCCAGGCTCGTTCGTGATGAATCCGCGCATGAGCGTGCTGCAGGCGCTCACAGTCGCAGGCGGCATGACGCCGTTCGCCGGACCCAACAACATCATCGTGCTGCGCGGTGCGGGCTCTGCGCAGCGCGTCATTCCGTTTCATTACAATGAAGTCGTGAAGGGCCAGAATCTCCCCCAAAACATACAGCTCGAGGCCGGCGATGTCGTCGTTGTACCGTAACTCGGTCGTGCGGCATGCCACCGCGTTCGCCGTTGCAGAGGCACTTTTGGCGCTCTGCACCCTCGTGCCACCGGCTGCTGCGCAGGAAGTGAATTTTGTTCCGTTCGGAAGTGCCAGCGCTGAGTGGGACAGTAACCGCTTGTTGGAGCGGCCGCCTGCCAGCGCAGCCAGTTACGGCGGCCTGGTCGGAGCGGACCTGCGGGACCTGACTCCGCGCTCATACACCGACCTTAGTGCGCAGGTCTTGTACACGGATATTCCGCAACTGGGGTATGACTGGACCAGCGCCAACGTCGCTCTCAAGTCCGATTTCAAAACGCTCGCTGCCGAATACACGCTGCTCGCCGATTATCGGCGCGATGACTCTGTTTATACTGAATTTGGACAAGCCGCATTCAACAACGGACTCACATTAACGAGTCCGGATACCAACGGCACCGCGGCCGTGAGGACCGGTATCACGCGCGATAGTTACGAATTGGATCCTGGCTTTGATTACAACTTCAGCGCGCGCCTCGATCTGGAGGGCGACTTCCGCATTAATTCTGTCCGCTACAGCGTTCAGACGCCGGGCCAGCAGGTTGACTACACGAGTCCGTACGCCGGGCTGACTCTGAATTACGACACCGGCCCGCGCTCGTCGATTGGAGTTGGGCCGTATTTTTCGCGTTACCAGGAAACCGGCGGGACAAATACGACGGATTCTGACGGTGCTGCCTTCACCTACAACTACAAGACATCCGATGTGACGCGCATGTCGCTGGTTGCGCGCGTGGAGCGCGACCACATCGATATGCTCGATTTTAGCCCGCAGACCACCACGGCCTGGGGTCTCGAATGGGTTGGAACGCACCGGTTTCAAGTCGGCAAAGTACAATTCAGCATTGGTCGGTTCCTTGAGCCGAGCAGCATCGGCGGACGGGTCGCGCTCAGTCAGTTTCGCGTCCAATACGATCGCCCGCTAAGCGAGCGACTGTCGTTCTCGGGCGCGGTTCGTGCCACGCACACCGAGCTCATCGGCTCCGCGCTGGCTGCCCAGGAGCCGCCAGAGAATCGTACCAATGCCGAGATGTATCTACGCTATGACATTACGCGTACGTGGTACGTGACAGGCGGCTACATCTTCGCGCGCTCCAGAGATCTGGGCGAATCGAACCTCGCCTACAGCAACGGTGTTGTTCTGACGGTCGGGTACCGGGGATTAGAACCACCTCGGCCAGTGGGCAGATAGATGAGCCCCGCTGAAACCGGACGGACGCTCGCCGACTACCAGGGGGTGCTGCGCAGGCGTCGGCACTATCTCTTCACCATCATTCCCGCGAGCTTGTTGGTGGCAGTGTTCATTGCGTACGTTCTGCCGCCAAAATATCGCGCCTCGGGCACGATCATGCTGGAGGATTCATCGCTGCCGCAGAATGTGGTCGCCACTCAAGTTACGCAGGAAGACGACAGCGCCGAGCACGCCGCGCAGACCCTGGAGCTGTTGCGGCGCAAGGTCATGGATAAAGACAGTCTGTTACAGGTCGTCCAGCAGGTCGATCCCTACCCGAATCTTCCAAACATGACCGCCGCCCAAAAGGCCCACCAGATCCTGGAGGACAGTTCCGTAGAGCGTGTCGATCCGATCACACTCCAGCCCCTAGAGCAATCGAAGGCGTTTTCGATTCATTATCTCAATCCGGATCCGAAAATTGCCGCTGTCGTAGACCAAAAGCTCGTCGATCTGTTTGTCACGTTCAACCACCGCACGCGCACCGAAGCCTCACGAGATGCCTATCAATTCCTTGATGCGCAGGCAAAGCAGCTCGAGCAGGAGATGGCCGGTCAAGAGAAACAACTCGCGCAGTTCAAGGCAAAGTATGGCGATGCACTGCCTGAGGCCGAGGGACGCAACCTTGCCGGAGAGGACCGCGCGCGGCACGATCTCGACGCACTTCAGCACGACATCATTCAGGCCGAGCAGCAGGAGGCACAGTTCCAGGTCCAGCTCAGTAGCATCAGCCCTAGCCTCGTTGCAGCTGTCAGCGACTGGAGCAAGGAGCTTGCGAAAACGCGTGGGGAATTAGCCGAAGCCGAACAGAAATACACTCCCGAGCATCCGGACGTGAAACGTCTACGGCGCGCGGTGGCCGACTTGCTGGCGAAGGGCGCGGGCGGCGGTTCCACCAAAGGGGAGGCGCCGGACAACCCGGACTATTTGGCCGTTCAGAGTCAACTCACGGGAGTGCGTCGGCAGCTGGGCTCGCTGCGCGCGCAGGAAGCCAAAGCGCGCGCGGACCTCGGCGTATACGAGAAGAATCTGTCGACAGCGCCCAATGTGGAGCGCGAGTACATCTCGCTCTCCCGCGAGCACGAGAATGCGCAGAACAGCTACACGGATCTGCAGAACAAGATGAAGAACGCCGCGCTCGCTCAGAGTCTCGAAACCGAATCCCGCGGCGAACGCTTTACACTGCTGCGAGCTGCGGTTCCACCGACCAAGCCGTATTTTCCGAATCGCCTCGGAATCATTCTCCTCGGCGCGGTCCTCGGCTGCGGTATAGCATTCGGGATCGCGGCGGCCGTCGACGCCTCAGATCCGACGCTGCGAGGCAATAGTGACCTGCAGATGATCATGCAGACGAGCGCAATCGGCAGCATTCCGAATCTTCTGAATCCGAAGGATCTATGGCGGAAAAAACTAGTCTGGGCGTCGGCAATCGCCGGATTTACGGCGGCCGCGGCTTTCGTAGCCATGACCGTGCTGTCCCAGTTCTGACCCAAGCTACGCGCCACTATCCAACATTCCCTATCTGAGCGACGCATGGTCATCGAAAGAGCACTCGAGAAGCTGAAACAGGCGCAGGCGCAGAAGGCGACCCAGAACTACGCGCCCGCCGCACCTGCCGCGGCTGTGCCGCCCAGGCGCAGAAGCCAGCGTGCCGATGCGCCCGCGCCGCGTAAGCTTGCGTTCCCACAACTGCAAGTTGACCGGGCGCTCGCAGAGCGCAACCGGATCGCCCTGCCCGAGTCGCGACTTGCGGGAAACGCGCATGTCGGTGCGGCCTATCGCATGGTGCGAACGCGGCTATTGCACTCGGTGAATACCAACCATTGGACGACGCTTGCCATCACGAGTCCCGAGGCCGGTGAGGGCAAGTCCCTGACGGCGATCAATCTTGCGCTCAACGTCGCGCGGGACCGAACCACCAGCGTGTTTCTCGTCGACCTGGATATGCGCAACCCCAGCATCTGCCGCTATCTGGGCGTACAGCCGCCGCATGAGCTCACAGTGTTTTTCGCGGGCCAGGCTGCCGCAGAGGGCATGTTCTTCTCGATTGGGCCGGACAATCTGGCCATCGCGGGCAGTACCAGCACAACGGGCTTCGCCTCTGAGTTACTGTCGGGGCGGCGCCTCGAGGATCTCGTCGACTACATCAAGTCCATCGCGGACAACCCGATCGTGCTGATCGACTTGCCGCCGGTATTGCTCACCGATGAGGCGTTGCTGGTGGCACCGCGGGTAGACGCCACGCTCCTTGTCGTTTCTGAAGGCCGGACGCGGCGCGATTGCCTGGTGCGCGCGAAGGCGCTGCTTGCCGAATTTCCCAGCGCAGGCGTTATTTTGAATCGGTCCAGCGAGAACCTCGGTGCACGCGGCTACGATTACGCTTACGGCTACGGGAAGTCGAAGAGCTGATTCGAAAATGCCGGGACCCGCTCGGCGCGCGACAACTTCAGCAGAAACCCTAGCGATCTGGCTGCCGTGATGGCGCTCTATACCCCCGATAGGGCGCGTCGTTCGCTGTTCCACACCGTGACGTACCGTGGAGCCGCGCAGGCCGCGACTCTCCTCGGTTACGTCGTCCTGGTGCGCGGGCTGTCGAAGACTGACTTCGGCATTTTCAGTCTCCTCTACGCGTTCATCCCGCTCATCAGCACCGTGGCGTCGCTGGGTCTCGAGCAAACCTTGCGGCGCTTTCAGCCGGAGTTCCTGAAGGCCGGACATGCGGCCGCTGCGGCGTGGCTGGTGCGCGTCGTGGCGTGGAGTCGGCTCGGGATGAACATCGTGGTGCTCGGCGTCATACTCGTCGCCTGGAACCTTGCGGCGCCGCTTCTAAAGCTCACACCCTATCGGCCGGAATTCGCGCTATTCAGCATTCTGGTGCTGCTGCACTTCCAGCTGAACATACTGCAGTTGACCCTGGCGTCACACATGCTGCATCGATTCAGCGTTGGGTCGATCAGCGTACAGTCGAGCGCCAAGCTCTTGGCGTATCTTGCGCTCTTAGGGCTGCACGCGATGACGCTGCGCAATGTCATCCTTGCAGACACGTTTGCCTATGCGCTCGCATACGCATGCCTCAAGGCGGCTCAAATTCGTTATTGCCGTGTGCCCGCGGGGACTCCTGTCTTCCGGCCTAGTGCGCAGGAACGGCGCCGACTCTTGCGTTACGCGTTCTACAACAATTTCAATGATGCGGGCACGCTAATACTGTCCTCGCAAAGCGACAACTTCTTTATCGCTGCATTTCTTGACCCCATCGCCGTCGGCGCCTACTCCTTCTACGTCCGCCTGAACGAGATGGCAAGTCAGCTAATTCCCACACGGCTATTCGATACCGTCGTGCAGCCGATGTTCTTCGCAATTCCGCGCGATAAAGCCGACGCACGTATACCGCGCGATTTCTCCTTGCTTCTCAATGCGAATCTGCTCGTGCACTGGCCGATTCTGGCGTTTTCGCTCGCGTATCACGCACAAATCGTCGCTGCCATCTTTGGCGGCAAGTTCATTGAATATTCCTGGTTGCTGCCGTTGATTACCGGCTTCGCGATGATCAATGTGATCGCGAATCCGGTGTCACTGGTAGCCGAATATGAGGAGCGACCGGGGATCATTTTATTGAGCAAGATATTCGCCATCTACAACATCGTTGCGTTGCTGGCGCTGCTCCCGCTGGCGGGGCTTTACGGAGCCGCGTTTGCCAGCGGCTCGGCGCAAGCGTTAAAAAACATCTTTATATGGTGGCATGTCCGGCGCCGGGCTATTTGGACCAATGCCCGCGGCGCGCTGCTGAGCGGTTTACTGCTGTGGGGCGCGGCGGTGGGGCTATGCTGCCTGCTCAACGCGATCCTTGATGTTCCTGCATTCGTGCAGCTCGCCATCGGCGTTGCGATATGCGCCGCAACACTACTCCTTTATATCCGGACTCCCGCGATTTCCTCAACTGACCGTGCGCTTATGGCATCGGTTTTGGGGGGCAGAGAGGCTGGGATCCTGCGGCGGCTGGGGTTGCACATGCCGGTCGTTAAATAATGGTGCCTGGGCCGGAGGCAGTGACCGCGCCGAAGCGCTTTCGTATGCTCGGGATATCGTCGGA
>Ga0302326_10008349_pt1 | contig 22865 bp, 22 predicted proteins | sample Palsa_T0_3_FD_202264 | JGI IMG/M metagenome (GOLD analysis project Ga0302326, IMG submission 202264) | Peat permafrost microbial communities from Stordalen Mire near Abisko, Sweden - Palsa_T0_3 | ecosystem: Environmental > Terrestrial > Soil > Palsa > Peat permafrost | place: Sweden: Abisko... | reverse complement strand
GCGCTTCCACCATCGGGCGATTGCCCAAGAAGTTCGGCCACTCGTCATACACCAAATTCGTTGTAATGATTGTGGAATGCTGGCGGTAACGCTCCTCCATCAGCTTGAAAAAGATGTTGGACTGTTCTGGTTTCAGATTCAAATAACCCGAATTCGTCTATCAAAAGGACGTCCAGCCGCGCCAGCCGCTTCTGCAGCTGCCGCGAGGATCGATCCGCCAGCGAGGCATACATCTCGTCGAATAAGTCCTGGGCCTTGACGAATTGGCAGCGGTAACCATTCTCCAGCGCCTTCAGCAGCAGACTACAAGCCAATCCGGTCTTGCCCCTTCCGGTTTCCCCGACCAGGACGATATTTTCCGCCTTAGTGATGAACTCCAACTCTGCAAACCCACGAATCTGTTTGCGATTCACACCCGGTTGGCGGGCGAAGGGGAAGGTCTCCAGCGACCACCGCTCGGGCAGATTGGCACGGCGGATACGCCACTCCAGCGCGCCCTCCTGCCTGGCCTGATACTGCGCGCGCACCAGGCGCGTGACGAACTCCGAGTAACTGATATCGTCCTTGTCGGCGGCGCGCAACTGTTCGTCATAGATCTCCAGCATGCGCCGCAGCTTGAGATTCTTCAGCAGTTGTTCCAGTTCTTCAGTCATCGCCGGATTCCCATTCGAGCAGAAAGTATTCGCGCGTCACGCGGCGCAAGATCATCCGTTCCAGCCGGTCCAGATCGTAAAGACCATAACGGCCGGCCTCGCGCACGGCGCCCAACAGCGGTTCCCGTGGATACTCCCGCACCAGTCGCAACAGTTGCCGCAGGGCAAACGTGACTAGCTTGCGGCTCCGTTGTTTCAACCCCGCGACATAGTCGGCCAACTCAGGCGCTGCCGTGACAATGGCCTTCTCTTCCGGATGTGGATCGGGCCGCACGTCTCTCTGGCCGCGCGGAGGACGATGCTCGGCCAGCATCACTCGCTGGTGCTCGGCTTCGGCAATACGCCGGTGCGTCACCAGGCGGCGGGCATCGAGTTGAATCTCGATCTTGTCTTTGGTCTCGCGCACCTCCACGCGGCGGCCGATCCAGTCCACCGGGACCGAGTAGCGATTGCTGTTCAGCGCCACATACCCTTCGATATCGACCAGGCGCTGCTGCAACCGGTAGACTTCCGGAATCCACGTTGGCAGCGGTTTCAGATGTAGCCGCTCGACGGCGAATAGCTCACGGGGAATCGCGCGGATATGTTTCTTATAAGTCGCGTTAACCTTATCGAACCACTCCCGCACCCGCTGATTCAGATCCTCCCAACTGCTGAAGGTGCGCCCCGCCAGGAAGTTATGCTCCATAAAATGAAACGGTCGTTCGACGCGCCCCGAACGGTTCGCATTCCCAATCGCGTGCGCCACGAACTGAAAGCCGAAACGCTCTCCAAAGGCGGCCATCTCTGGCACCGGCACCATGTCGCGGCCGCTGCCCCGCAGCACTACCACGTGCGTGTTATCGATCATGACCCGAGTGGTCGAGCCACCCATGAAACGCAGCGCCTCGGTGAGAAACACCTTGCAGTCGAAACGCCGGAAGTTTGGATAACACTGGAAGAACAGCATCCGCGAATAGCAGAGCACCGCCGAGGCGGTCTGCACCTTGCGTTTCTTGCCGCCCAACTCAAGCTCGTGGGGAGACGTGTCGTGCTGAACCTCTTCGCCGGGCGCGAACGCATACTGGCCCGCCGGCGTTGGCGGCGCGTAGCCGATTCCATGCCGCCGGCAGAACGCCGTTAACGCGGTATACGATAACTGCGCGCCGCCCGCCACCAACTCCTCATGGACTCGCACGAGATTCCCCTTGCACTGGTCGAAAAGCTCCAGGATCTGTTGCCGGTGAGGTTTCTTAGCATTAAGATCATCAACTCGAAGCGACCACGTTGACAGTCGCTCATCAAAAATTCGCTCGGCGCTAAGCCTTCGCTCTGCGAGCCCCGGCTTGCCGGCATTCTGGAGGCCTAGTCCTGTCCCTCCGCATTCGCCGTTAGCATATCGAGCTATGAACTCTTCGGCGATGCTTCTGTCTCCAGCCGGAGCGAAGTTTCTAAAAGGCCTGGATTTTTGTGACGATCATTGTGACCTAACGCGTTTCTTCTGGGGGCCATGGCTTAACCTAATCCATTTGGAGGCGGAAAAGAGCGCGGCGTACTCCCCGTAGGTTCTGTTTATTGCCCCGCCATCATTGTGGATGCGTCCGGTGTCAGCGATTATCATTACAACTACTGAGTAACCGTAGCCGTTACCTCCGAGCTCGAACTGCTAAACCCTGGCGATGTAAGTTGCAGCAGGGTCTGCCCCGCGCCAATCGGCTGGAACGATGTAATTTGCTGATTCGGGTTGTCGTCGCCATTGAAGACCACCGGATTCACCGTGATCTGCCCCACTTTGCTTGGTCCGGACCCCTGGCTGGGCTGGTCCGTCAGATTGACCGTCACCTGTGTATTCGTCATGCCTGGACGGAGTTGCTGGACGGCCACAAGGCTAAGGTATTGCGGATCGAGCGCCGCAGGAACGATGTACAGGGTGGTGGGGGCGGCACTCAACGCGGTGGTGAAATTCTGATTTTGAAAAACGAACCCAGATGGATCGACGGTGATGGCGCCGGTCCCGCTGCCGCCGGAAGTGGAAACGTTGACGTTGTATGTTCCGGGGGCTCCCATGCCGTATATCCAAAACTGCGGTGTTTGCGTCTGGCCCTGGCTCAGATTAAAGGTGAGGCTGGAGGTTCCCAGGTCTGTGCCGGTAGCGGAGAGCAGGAGCTGAGTTGAGTCGGCAACGCTGATGGTAACGGCGTAGTTATCGGAAGGCGCACCCTGCAGAAGCTGACCATAAGTGGTTGTCATCAGGTTGTTGCCAACAGTAACAGGCGTTACTCCGATATTCGGCGCGGTGACCACAAATTGAGTCGACGTGCCCGAAAACGGTTTCGTGTATCCGGTGGGCGTGGTCGCGATGCTGATGTTGGAAGTGCCTGCGCTCACAGGATTGTAGTTCGTGGAGGCGTAAAAGTTCCCCGGAGCAATGGTGACGGTATTGCTGCTTAAAGTTCCCGCGCTGGTGTTGTCATTCGCCAAGCTGACGCTAACGGAGGGGGCGCCTGGGCGTAAAATTTGATATCCCGTGGAATTCAAGGAAACGGGATCGAGAGAAACGAAGTACACATTTACGCCTGTTGGTCCCGAGAAGGTTGTCGTCTGAGTTCCGCCGTTTATGATGAACCCGCTCGGAGTCAGCGTGACGGTGAAGGTCGCGGTATTGAAGCCGGGCGCGGAGGCAGTTATGGTAACGGTACCAGAGCCGGCAAGGGCCGCCAGGTAGAAGCCGTTATTGGACGGGGAAGTGTTTCCGGCAGCGTAGTTCAAGGTTATACTGCGCTGTCCCACGTTGGCTGGATTCACCGTCAGCGTCACTAGTGATGCGTTGCTGCTGCTGACAGTCATAGCTTCGCCGCCGGCTGGAGCTGGCGCCATTAAATTCGGAACACACGGCTGGTTTGGCTGATAGTAAAGCTGGGATGTGGTGTTCAGCCCAAGCGTACTGGGACAATTTCCGTAAAAGCTAATGTTGGGTGCAACCACAGTGAACTGGGTGGAGACACCGGAAAAGGGAGTAGTGTAGCCCGTGGGTGTCGCTGCAATACTAATGTTCGAAGTTCCCGTCTGTGCGGGTGTGTAATTGGTAGAAGCGTAGTAACTCCCTGGAGCGATGGTCACGGTATTGGAACTTAGAGTACCCGCAACGGTATTATCATTCGCCAAGTTCACGTTGACAGACGGTGCGCCGGGACGCAGGAGTTGAAACCCGGTGGGATTCAAGGACACTGGATCGAGAGAATTGAAGTATACAGTTACACCGGTGGGCCCTGAGAAGGTTGTGGTCTGTGTTCCACCGGTAATGGTAAATCCGCTAGGCGTCAGGGTGACGGTGAAGGTTGCGGTATTGAAGCCTGGCGCGGACGCCGTTATGGTCACGGTTCCGGCGCTGGCCAGAGCCGCCAGGTAGAAGCCGCCGTTGGAGGGAGTGGTGCTTCCAGCAGGATAATTCAGCGCGATGCCTCGCCGGCCTACGGTTGCCGGATTCAGCGTCAGGGTGACCAGTGACGCGTTGCTACTGGTGACGATCATGGATTCGCCGCCGGCCGGAGCTAACGCGCCTAGATTCGGAACACACGGCAGGTTTGGCTGATAGTAAATCTGGGATGTAGTATTTAGCCCTAATGAGCTTGGGCAACTACCGTACCAGGTGATACTGGGGGTAACGACGGTGAACTGCGTGGAAGTGCCGGATGACGGCGCAGCATAGCCTACGGGCGTGCTTGCGATGCTGATGTTGGAAGTTCCCACCTGCGCAGGTGTATAAGTTGTCGAAGCGTAATAGGTCCCCGGAGCGATTGCGACGGTATTCGATCCAAGCGTCCCGGCGCCGGGATTATCGTTCGCCAAGCTGACGTTAACGGTTGGAGCGCCAGGCCGCAACAGTTGATATCCGGTGGAGTTCAAGGAGGCCGGATCGAGTGAAACGAAGTAGACGCTCACGCTGCTGGGGCTTGCGAAAGTCGTGGTCTGCGTCCCACCGCTTATGGTGAACCCACTTGGGGTCAGGGTAACGGTGAAGTTTGATGTCTTGTAGCCGGTCGCAGTAGCGGTAATCGTGACGGTTCCTGAGCTTGCGAGAGCCGCCAAGTAAAAGCCGTTACTGGAGGGGGAGGTGCTTCCACCGCTGTAGTTCAGCGTTATACTTTTCGCACCGGTTGTGGTCGGGTCGAGGGTCAGCGTCACCAGCGATGCGTTGCTGCTGGTGACGGTCATGGCTGTGCCGCCGGCCGGAGCAGGCGCACCCAGGTACGGAACGCAGGCGAGGTTTTGATAATAAGGTTCCGATATCGCATTCATCGCCAGCGTGCTGGGGCAGTTTGAGTTAACGAAGCTGATGCCGGGAGGAACCACCGTAAACTGCGTGGAAGTCCCAGATGCGGCCATCGTATATGACTTGGGTATGGTCGAAATGCTGATGTTCGAGGTACCCGCCCGGACCGGCGTGTAGGTGGTGGTCGCGGAAAAGTTCCCTGGAGCAAGCGTGACATAGCCGGCGCCCAACTTGCCTGCCTTGCTGTTGTCATTCGCGAGCACCACGTTAGCGGATGCGGCGCCTGGGCGAAGTAGCTGATATCCGGTGGGATTCAATGTCACAGGATCCAGGGAATTGAAGTAGACGTTTACGTTGGAGGGACCGGAGTTGTTAGTGATTTGTGCGCCTCCGCTTATCGTGAACCCGCTGGGTGTCAAAGTGACCGTGAAGGATGAAGTCTTATACCCGGTGGCCGAAGCCGTGATGGTTACGGTTCCCGAGCTAGCAAGAGCGGCCAGGTAGAAGCCACCGCTGGCGGGAGTGGAGGGAGAGGTGCTTCCACCGGCATAGGTCAACGTCACGCTCTTGGTTCCAATTGTGGTCGGATCCAGGGTTAGCGTCACGAGCGATGCGTTGCTGCTGGTGACGGTTAGGGTTTCACCGCCAGTCGGTGCTGGAGCTCCCAGGTACGGAGTGCACGGATAGTTCTGACTGTAGGGCTCGGATATGGCGTTAATGCCTAAGGTGCTGGGGCAACCGGAAAAGCTGATTGCAGGAGGTACTACTGTGAACTGGGTGGTGGTTCCCGATGACGCCATGGCATAGCCTGTGGGCGCAGTCGGGATGCTAATGTTCGACGTGCCTGCCCGGATCGGCGTGTAGGTGGTCGTCGCTGAAAAGGTCCCCGCAGCGATCGTGACATTCGCTGCCCCCAGCTTGCCTACTTTTGTGTTGTCATTGGCGAGCGCCACAATCACCGATGCGGCACCTGGACGCATGAGCTGGTAACCAGTGGGAGCTAGGGACGCGGGATCGAGGGAAACGAAATAGACGTTTACGTTGGAGGGCCCCGCCAAAGTTGTGGTCTGCGTTCCGCCACTGATGTTGAATCCGCTAGGTGTCAGAGTGACCGTGAAAGTGGACGTATTGTATCCCGGCGCGGTGGCGGTTACGGTGACAGTTCCCGAGCTTGCCAGAGCCGCCAGGTAGAAGCCACCGCTAGCGGGAGTGGAGGGAGAGGTGCTTCCACCTGCATAGGTCAATGTCACGCTTTTTGCGCCCGTGGTTGTTGGGTCCGGCGTTAAAGTTACGAGCGTTGGGTTGCTGCTGGTGACGGTCACGGTTTCGCCGCCAGCGGGAGCTGGAGCCCCCAAGTACGGAGTGCACGGATAGTTCTGATTGTAGGGTTCGGATATGGCGTTCAGCCCTAACGTACCGGGGCAACCGGAGAAGCTGATCGGCGGCGCCTGGCTCACCTGGATGCTCGCCGTCGCGGCAACGTAGCCCGTTCCTCCGGCCGTCAAGGTAGTGGTGCCGGTAGCTTTGCCGGTGACATAGAATTTGACGGAACTGGCGCCGGCAGGGATGGTGACCGTCGCCGGCACGTGCGCCAAAGTGGGATCGGCGAGGGCAAGACTAACAACCAGCCCGCCAGCCGGGGCCCTGGACGAAGCGCTCAATGTCATCGTCGCCGGATTGGACGTCAGCACATTCACGGTGGAGGGCGAGAGTGTCAGCGTGACGGACACGCTCTCTGATTCGATATCGGGCGCATAGCCTGTCGCGCTTCCGCTGACAGTGACATTTCCCAGCGTCGCCCCGGTAATGGTCGGTTGCGGACTCGGGGATGTGCTTCCAGCCGGAATTGTCACTGAGGGGACCGAGAAGGTGACGTTTCCTGGACCACCGGTGACGGCGAGGTTCACGGTGACGGCCGAACTCGCCGCCGCGCCAATGCTAATGGGAAACGGTTGTATCTGGCCCGGACCGACTACTAGATTGTGCGGAATCGTGATGGTTAGCGCCGAAGACAGGACGGTGATGGTTTGCGAAGGCGCTAAGTATCCGGCTTGTTGCGCAGTTGCCGAGATGAGCGGCTGACCGGGAGCAAGTCCGTTGACTTGAAAAGTGGCATTGGTTTGGCCTGGCGCAATGGTCACCGACGACGGCGAAACGCTCGCAATGGCCGGGAGGCTGCTGGCGAGATTGATCGTCACTCCTGCGGCCGGCGCCTGACTGGAGAGCGTCAGGGTTCCATTTGCAACGCGTCCCTGACCGATTGTGGTTGTATCGAAAGACATAGAAATCTGCCGCGCGGTGACGCTAAAGCTGGCGGTGCCGGTTTGAAAATTCGGAGCGAAGCCCGTTACGGTGGTGCCGCCCGTGGTGCCATTCGAGGTCAAGGTGAAAGCCGCATCCTGGAGTCCAACAGGAATGCAGACACTGGTTGCAGGGTTGGCCGAGGATGTGGAAAGGACGCCGAGGTTGGCGCTATCCAGGGAGATTTGGACCACCTGCCCGTTGCAGCCCGTGCCGCCGCTGCTTATCGCGGGGTTGCTGATGTTCACGTCGCCGAGGGTGCTGGCGTAGGTTATTAAGCTGGAATTATTCAAACTTACGCTGATCGCCGACGGGAACTGGCCGTTGATGACTACTGTTACGGGCTGGCTGTTTTGTACTCCGTCGTTCACGATCAGTTGCGCGACGTAGATGCCTGGGAGATCGGCAATGAACTTAGGGCTGACCGCGATGGGATTACTGAGAACTGCGGTGCTATTGGCCGGGATGGTAACGAACGACCAGCTGTAAGTGAGCGGAAGACCCAGTGGATCGGTAGAACCCGTGCCGTTTAGGGTGACCAGGCCACCCGGAAGTGGAACTGTATCGCTAGACCCGGCATTGGCTATTGGCGGCAGATCAGTGGTTGTTATCAAAACCGTGGCCGGCGCGCTGCTATAGTTCGAGTCCGTAACTATGAGTTGGGCAACATAGTTCCCCGTCATATCCACTGTGAAGCTGGGGCTAGCCGTGTTCGCCCCTATTAGCGTGGCTGCGCTGCCCTGTGGGATGGATAGCAATGTCCAGGAATAGGACAGAGGCAGACCATTCGGATCCATGGACGAGGCGCCGTTCAGGGTTACCGCTGTCCCGGTAGTTACGAGCTGAGCGGGTCCTGCACTGGCAGTTGGGGGAATGGCTACAGTGCTCACCACCACTTGGGCCGGAGTGCTGGATTGCAGACTGTCGCTGACACTCAATTGAGCGATATATGTGCCCGGCAGATCGGCGGTGAATACCGGACGCACTGCCGCGACATTGTCGAGTGCCGCGAGGCTGCCTTGTGGAACGCTGACGAGGCTCCATTGAAAGTTAAGCATCAGTCCGTTTTCATCGGTGGAGGCGGAGCCATCCAGCTGGACCGCAGTGCCCGCGCCGATCAGTTGGTTTGGGCCGGGATTCGCGATGGGTGGCACAGATGAGGTGGATGTCATCACCGTCGACGGACGGCTAGCCAGGGTGCCGTTGTGTACCACCAGTTGCGCGACATAAGTTCCGGGTAAGTCGGCTATGAACGAAGGAGTCGCGGACGATGGATCCGATAGCGACGCGGTACTGCCGGACGGCACCGTGATGAGATCCCAGTGGTAGGTCAGCGGCAGCGATTGAGGGTCGGTCGATCCACTGCCGTTCAAGTGCACTAACCGGCCCGGTTCCAATTTCACGGCGCGTCCAGCATCGGCCTTAGGTTCGGCTACGGGATTTCGCACGGTGACTAGAGCCGGGCAACTCGATTCGTGGCCGTTATGGACGACGAGTTCGGCGACGTACTCGCCGGGCTGGTCTGGCAGAAGGCGAGGATTGACGATATCGGTGCGATCCAGTGCGGCGCGGCTGTCCGGCGGCGTAGAAAGCAGCTTCCAAGCATAGGTGAGCGGCAACCCGTTGGCGTCGCTACTGGACGCACCGCTGAGTTGGAAAGGCTTGCCTGGCTCGCTTGGCGGCCGCGACTCCGCCGAGGAACTGGGAGGTACTTTGGCGGAGGCACCGATGATAACGCTCGCCACTGCGCTGGCCGCGTCGCCATCGTGGACGATTAGTTGAGCGACATATCTTCCGGGGCGTTCCGGCACGAAACTAGTGTTTACTCCAAACGCTTCGCCAAGGGCCGCGCCGCTTCCTGGTGGCTGCGATGCCAGGTACCAGATATAGTGAAGGGGCTTTCCGGACGGGCTGTTGCTTTCGTTACCTGATAAAACAATGGGCGTGGTTTCTTTGGTGGTTTTATTGAGACCAGCGAAGGCAATGGGGATGGCGTTAGCGTTGGAAGTAAATCTGATTTTGAAGCTCGCCGGGTTCAGCGGCGCTAAGCTGGAAGTTCTATAAACAAACGTGTTGATGCTTTCGGAGGTGGCACCTGCAGCTACCGGACCAAAGTTCAGCCGCCCGGCCTCGATGACGATACCGGAGGAGCTTTCGAGGATCGCACTGAGTTCGGGAATAGCCGCTCCCGAGTTGTTCACCGTGGCTCGGGCAACAATTTCCACACTGAAGTTCACCGTTGGCTGCGAGTAGATTACACGGTAGCTGGTCAACCTGACTGTGCTCAAAGAATCCTGGGCAGGTAGAACGGCGCAGGTATATAGTACTACCGCCAAACCAATGACACACGCTTTCATGAAGCTTCCCTTCAGTCCCATAAGCGCAATAGCCGCACAAAAAGGGACATTCTCGGAAATGGATTTTCGATAAGTGTAACACCAGTGAAGGCGATTGAGATGTTTTTATTTCTGTAACGGCAATATGGAAACATTTCCTGACGGCAGACTGCAACTTTCTCTTCGGCTTTCTCGACGCGGTGTAGTTCCGGCACCGCGTTGGAGTTCGAGCGGAGGACTTTGCGTACCGCCACGCGGGAGATCCCCATCACCCGCGCGATCTCTCGTTTGCTCACTTGCCGCGCATTCAGTTCCAGAATCGTGGTGCGTTGCGCTTGACTCAACATGCGGTGTCTTCTCCGGTAGGATTTCTTCGTCGATGCCGTGGAGTTGCTTTTGAATGCGCTCGATCTGATGCCGCGCGGCTTTGCCTTGCTGGTCATCCAACTCCGTGGCCGCGGCGCCAGCCAGTCGCCGTTGCGCGCGGTTCACAATCGCCACTACCATTTCCAGATCGCGTAACAGCTCGGCGCCGGTCCCGGCCGGACCTTTCTCCTGCGCTTGCCGCTGCGTTTTAAAAAACAGCTCGGGATCATCCAGAATGCGTTTGCGGACGGCGGGCGAACCTTGGCGCACGCGCCATACAGTTGGCCGGCTTCACGCGTATCGCAATGATGTTGGGCGAAGATCGCCGCCATCCGCTGGCAATCCTCCAGACTCTGGCGGGCCACCGGCACCAGAAACTTCATCGCCACCTGCGCCAAGATCTTGCCATCGCGCACTTGTTGTTGGATCGCTTCCGGCAGTACCTCTGTCAGCGCCAGCCGTCGCGATACCCAACTCACACTGCGATCGAACCGCCGCGCCAACTCGTCCAACCCATAGCTAAAACGCTGCTCCAACTCCGCCAAGAGCCAGACCACCTCCAGCGCCGTCTCGTGTTCGGACAGTCGCAGGGAGCGGTCCAACAGCACCGCCGCAGCCTCGCTCATGGGCCACACCACCGCTTCCACCGTCTCCCGGCCCAGATGCCCCAACGCCGCGATTCGCTTAGAGCCGTCGATGACCACGAAACGATCCGCCTGGCCCTCGGCCGCTACCACCACGATCGGCGTTTGCTGGCCGGAGTCCGCCAAGGACGCCAACAACCGGCGTTGCCGCGCCGGATGGCGCACCCTAAGATGCTGCCAGCGCCGTTCGAGCTGATGAAACTCCAGTTGCATCGACAGGCTGAATGTAAGGTGAGTCTCGCTGGCGATCAATATGTCCGGATTAAATACGCGCCTGTTTCCACCGCCGCTCCCGTTGCTGGACCCGCTCCACCGCTCGGCGGCACGCCTGCGAACAGAAGCGCTGCAAGGGACTTCGCCGTTGCCGCGCGAATCGCTCGTAGCAGCCCGGTCGGTCACACGCGTGCTCGAAAAAAATGTTCTTGAGTGATTACCCTCGCAGGTTCAGTAACTGCCTCTGGCTCTGGCGGTTTCCGGCGTTTGACCCGTTGCCGGTAGCGTCGGCTTTGGTCATTGCGTTTCTCTTGGCCCGCCGTCGTTTCCCGGTAGCGTTGCTGAGCCTTCCACCGCGACCACTTCCGCGCTTTCTCCCGGCAGCGCTCGCTGCAATACCGCTGGCGCGCACTGGGAGTCGTCACCTCCCATGGGCCCTCCCGAAAGTCCTACACGCCATCGCGAAAATCAAGCGATTGGTCGGCGAATGCGTCCCATACGCCGGCCGCGGACGCGCCAGTGTCTACTCAAAGGGTGCGAGCAGCATTTTCAATCGCGACAGGCAAGCTCCGGCCCTGGAGAGGGATCAAACTCCTCTCCGGGGCGCAGCAGACCTCCGGCTACAGTGAAATCAACACTTTACCTCGAAGCCGCTGCTCAATGCGTCTGCGCTTTCGGTGGGCGGAGGGATTTACCGGACCGAAATAACGTTCAATCTGTTAGAAAGCTCCATGGGCAGCAACTACCTTAAATGTGCGCGGGCCAGAACCATACCGGCAGGTGACATGAACCAAGATTCCCTGTACGAACAAGCCGCGGACACCTACGGTTCATCACTCGACCGGCTCGCGCGAGCTTATGAGTTTGAAACCGAGGTGCGTCGTGACCTGCTCCAGGAGATTCACTTTCAGCTCTGGCGCAGCTTCGCGCATTTCGACGGCCGATGTTCGCTGAGAACCTGGGTGTACCGTGTCGCTCACAACGTAGCCACCGCGCACATGATTCGGCAGCGCCGGATCAGGGACAGACTGGCGAGCATCGAGACTATCGAAGCCATGCCCGATAGTAGTGATCACGGTGAACTCGCCGCTACCGAGGTCGAAGCGCTCGATCGTTTCTCGATGCTGATCCAGCGCCTGAAACCGCTCGATCGTCAAATCATCGTTTCCTATCTCGAAGGAATGGACGCGAGTTCGATCGGTGAACTCACCGGGTTATCGCCGGCCAACATCGCTATGAAAGTTCACCGGATTAAAAACATACTGAGGCGCTGGTTCGTCGAAGGAGGACTTCATGCCGAGTGATTTCCCCATGAAGGACCCGCAAAAAATCTGGCAAAGCCAGCCCACGGAGCGATTGAAAATGTCAGCAAGTGATTTGCGCCGTAAGGCGCTCGAGCGGCAGTCAAAAGCCCGTTTTGAAGCGCTCTCCACGATAATCATTGGGATCATCCTTTGCGTTGTCTTCGCGTGGTCCTTCGCCAGAGCCCACAACACGCTGGCGCGCATGGGCTGGGGCCTACTGAGTCTCTGCGGGATTTATATCGCATATCACGCGTATAAATGGATCTGGCCCGGAGACTTGCCGGAAGAGGCTCCGATCAGCACTTGCCTTGAGTTCTATCGGCGCGCACTCGAGCGGCGGCGCGACTATCAGCACCGCTGGTGGAGGTCGGGGCTGCCCTTCTTTTTGTTATTGGGCATGGCGATGGCTGGTTTGGGAACCGGGGCACGAAACGCTGCACTGCAGCACCCATTGCTGAATGCTCTTCCTTTCTTCCTGATTCTCGCCGTATGGGCTGTAGCTTTCTTCCTCATGAGGAAGAAGCTCGGGCGCGAGAATCTTCAAGGGGAGATCGAGGAACTGCGCGCGTTTGAAAGAGAGAACCGGTGATGACGGAAATCTTGCCTCTCCGTCAGCCTTTGGAGCCAGCCGCATCGCCTGGGTCACTGCTGTAAAGCAATCGTGGGTCAATTCTCGCTAGCGCTGAAGGCTATCGCGAAGAACCTCAATAGCCTCAGTTATTTATAACACAGTAATACTAGCGCCCTAGGGCCCTGGGGAAGTCTGTGGGTCAGTGACGAAGCCTGCTATCGTTTCGCCGCTCAAGGAAATTCCCAGTTCGATAACAGCCCGCGGCCTGGGCCGTTCGAAAGATGGGCGTGGCCAGGATAAAAGTAAGCCGGGAGGGAGGCCTACATCGGTACTCTAATTTCCATTTGCATCGTCGTTATAGCAGCTCTCGGGTACGGGCGGCTCGTGCTGAAACGTAAGAAGCACAGAACACGGCGCGACAACTTACACGAAGCTAAACAGCAGGAGCAGTCAGAACGATTGGTAGACCGGCTTCGGGACACATTTTTGTGGGAGAAGAAGTCAGGCAAGGGTTCAAAGTAGCCCACTGCCCGAAAATCCCTGCGACAACACTCCTGTTGCACGCATTCACGTTGAAAACGCTGTCTCCGTTTCATCATCCCCGACCGTTTCATCATCCCCGACCAAAATGGAGGACGAATGAGCACTTAGAAAGGAATGTATTGTTCAAACGGCGCTCGCGAACTCCAGGGTTTTGTATAGAGTTCACTTCAGGCTCCACGTCCCTCTGTTTTCGCATATACATTGCACTGGGGAGGATGTATACTCAAGCACCCGAAGGGAACAACAAAATGAAAAGAGTTTTGGGCATGATGTTCGCGATGCTCGCTATAGCCGCTATCGCGTTTGAGGCCGACAATACGCTTGGCACTTGGAAGTACAATACCGCGAAATCGAAACAAGCTTCCGGGATGTCGCCGATTACAAACTTTACAGCGACGTATGAGGCAGCCGACGAAGGGGTGAAGATTACCGGCAAGGGCGAAAGGGCGGACGGCTCGAAGATCGATGTCGTGACCACCGCTAAGTACGACGGCAAAGAGGTTCCGGTGACGGAAACGGGCCTCCCGTATGACACGGTCGCCTACAAGCAGGTCAACGCCAACACGCTTGTCGCAGAACGCTCAAAGAAGGGCGACAAGTATCATGCCACCGTCCGATTTGTGGTCTCCGCGGACGGCAAGACGCTGACCCAGACCGCGAAAGGGACCGGCGCCGATGGCAAGTCATTCACTACAGTAGCTGTTTTCGACAGGCAGTAAGACCAGTATTGCGTGAACGTCGGCTTGGTTTCGGCCAGAGGCATAAAGCCCGGTCGATGTCGGTGACGATAAACCTGGCCTCGGCGTTCGATGCACGCGAGGCTCCTCAATTCGACGCCAGCCTCCGCTATCTGATCCGAGGCGTCCGCGATCAAGGCCTAGAAGGACTCGTCGCAAAGCGGCGCGACAGTAGGTACGAGCGTGGCGAGCGCTCCGGTGCCTGGGCCAAGATGCGCGTTAACCGCGCGCAGGAATTAGTGATCGGTGGCTACACCGTAGGTGGCCGGCGTATTCTTTGCGGGCGAGTGCTGTCGAACTCACGACCGGCGAGCGGGTGAAACGGATGGATTATTCGAAACTTTTGCGATTCTATTCGACGAACGCGTGTAGTGCGACGCCGTTTCCAAGCACTTGAGGCTTTCCCGATTCGTCGGATTGAGTACCGAGAAGAAACACCTTTAGATTGGCGGCGCGAACGCTGCTGCGGCGGGCTCGCGACTGGCATTCAAGATGGGGAACTGACTCTAGTGACAACCGTGAATTGACGCCAGAATTTGGTCCTGAGCCAGAACAGACATCGCCTTGCAGGCTTCCGGTCGCCTAAAATCTGTTATCTGACACTGCAAGGTTGCGGACAGATTGGGTTTTCTACTGACCTCCGGTCCCCGCTACCAGAATCGGGGTGTAAGTTATCCCGGTTGCTCCGTTCGGCGCAAACCCCAGTTCTGCCACGAATGACCCTCCAGGCTTCAACCGCAAGGGCGCGCGAGATAGGTGAATGTAGGTATCCCCTGCGGGTGCGACACAAGAGGTTCTTCCGCTACTGCCTCCCAATTTCACTTGGGGCGAGAGCCCGCTCAATATCAACGTGAACGGTCCGCCGATCGCCTGGGTCCCCCCGTTCGAAATGGTTACCAGTTGCGTGTAATTGGAGGTGTCCGGTACCGCAGTGAGTGTCCCAGCGGTGATAGTGACTTCCGATCCCACGGGCTGTTGGCACAGGAGGCCATAAACCGGCAGTACGTTTGATTGGGTATTCACGTACACTTTCCCGTTCGCCACGACGGGGGTGGTCATTTTGACGAATGTGCCCATGGAGTCCCTGGTTGAGTTCTCGTCGGAGTTGTAAAGCTCTGTCGTAATATCATTGGCGTCGAACGCATGGATGGCGCCTGGCACGGCCGAAGAAACTGGATCCAGAAGTGCGGTTGTAGCCCAGACAATTCCCGTGCCACTCTCCGCTGCATTGGAGCTGACTGTCATCCCTCCAGCCCTGGATGGCAGGAAAGTTCCTACAGTGGCATAACTCGGCAGGAATCGCTGCGCAAGGAGATCGAATGGGTAAGCTCTCAGATAATCCCCGACATCCCAAACGTACAGGTACGGATTCGTCCGGTGGGGCCAAAATGCTGTCGGCAAGTGCTGAGCGCAATCTGTAATTCCACAACCATGAGAAGCTTGAAAGGTTTGCAAAGCCGAGGTTCCCGAAGCGGTTGCCAATCCCCCTAGATTAGTTTGATCCAATAAATAGATCACCCCGTTCTTTCCACCCGCAAAAGCCAGGTTCGTGTTGGGTATAAGTGTGACGCCATTCGCGCTTAGGTCCAAGTTGTTCGGGTAGAGGTAGGCCCACTGTTCGGGCGTAAACCAGCTTATGGGTGAAAGAGTTCCCGCGCTGAACTTGATTACGGAAACAGCAAGCGAGAGCACCGGATCGTAATCTCCGCTGTCCACTGCTACAAAAACATTGCCGGACGAATCGGCGGCAATGCCACGCCCGGCCTGCCAGAATCCACCGCCTTCTCCGTCGGGATTGGTTTCAAAACTGTCCATCTGTACGCTGAGATCGTCAGCCTGGAATGTTTGAATGAATCCTTCTTGACTATGCCAATCCAGAGGATTCTCCAAGACGTTCGCGGTCCCAACATACAACACATTATTAAAAAGCAGTAGACCGGCCCTTTGTAGCCAAGTACCGGCATTCGTCGCGGTCAGCCCGGAAGCAAAGGTGTACGTGATCATTTGCGGGGAATTGTACTTCATGGCGCCTGTCGCGAGATCCAGCGCGTAGACGTATAAATTCGGTTCCGTGGCATTTTGCACGATGGCTGTAAGATAGATGGTCTGGGTGGCTCGGTCGATGACTGGAGTGCTCAGAATTCCCTCAGTGGGGTTGGGGTAACCGGGACCCGTAGCCTGGGGCGTACCAAGATTAACGGACCAATACGGATTATTGACGTTTGGATCGTCAGCGTCGAAAGCATACACGCTATTTCCGAGCGTTGCTATGATCACCAGGTCGCGCTGGCCGATTCCAGGCACGTCGAAATTTGTGACGATTAATGGAAATGCATAGAAGGGCGCATCCACCGTTCTCGAAAATATCTTGCCAAACTGAGAACTGTTTACATTCGCTTGGGTGAGTATCGTTTCCCCAACGTTGCTGCTAGTCCTGTAGATGTTATATTGCGCCGTCAAAACATCTACCTGTGCGCGAACCGTGGTGGCTTCAAGAACAAATATTACTACGACGGTTGCAAGTCTCACGGTTGTGCCTCTCTTCCGAACACGCCAACAAACGAAAACACCTCTCCGCATCGGCGGTCTATGCCAAGCAGTATAAGCCACCGTCCTTCCGTTATCAAACTTTTATAAATGCTTTTGCCTGGATGCTAGTGCGTATTCCGGCGATGTGAATAGAGCGTTCCGACGATCTGAATAAGCTGTCGAAGCCAGCGACACTGGCACTTGCAATCATGCCTGAAAGTTATTCACATGGTCTAGAGGGAGAGAGAGGATTTTCCCTCGGGGCCGACCAGCGGAGGCGGCACTCGGCTGCAAGCGGAGAGTGGTCTGGCCTTTGCAGTTGCCCCCTTTCCCTTCTCTAAGGTGCGTGTTCGGAACGGCCCGGAGCGGTCCAGGGCGCGCGGGTTTTGCGCGGCGGAGCGGACCCTGGACGGCGAGGACCGTTCTGAAAGATGGCGAAGAAGGGAAAGGGGGCTGTTCGGGTGTTGTATGCCGGTGATCATTGTGGTTCGTCCTCTCCGGGCTTGCGCCGTTTTTTCCTCATCGATTCACCCTTCAACTCGATGCGATACGCGTTGTGAATCAGACGATCCAGGATGCTGTCGGCGATGCTGGGGTCTCCGATCTGCTCATGCCAATGCGCCACTGGCATCTGCGAAGTCAGGATGAGGGAGCGGCGCTGGTAGCGGTCGTCGCAGATCTCCAGGAAGTCGCGGCGCTCGGCGTCTTTCAAGGGAGCCATTGCGAAGTCGTCCAGCAGAAGGATATCGATGCGGGAGAGCCGGACCAGGAATCGGCCGATACTGCCATCGGCGTGCGCCACGGCCAGCTCGCGAAACAGTTCCGAGGTCCGTCGTGCAATATAGAGAAGCCATCGCGGCAGGCTTTCTGCGCCAGCGCACAAGCCAACCAACTTTTGCCGATGCCAGTGGGTCCGAGCAGGAGGATGCTCTGATGCTGGCGTACCCAATCGCTGGAACAGAGGGTGCGCACTAACTTCCGATCCAGGCCGCGGGGGTGTTGGTAATCGACATCTTCGATCACGCCCCGTTCCTTCAAGTGGGCGGCTCGTAGCCGCCGTGCCAAGGCGCGATTCTTCTTCCACAGCCACTGCTGATCGACCAGCAGCGCAAAGCGTTCTTCGAAGCTGAGCTGGCTGGCTTCGGTGGTTTCCAGTTGTGCACGGAAGGCGTCGGCGAGTCCGTGCAGTTTCATGCTGTGCAGTTTTTCGATGGTTTGTTGGTTCAGCATAGTGAGTCCTTTTTGAGATCTCAAGCCCGGCACACCAACCCACAGATACCGAGTCGATGTTGCCGGGAGCGAGGGTTCACGAGTGGAGAACATAGGTGCCGGCGCTACTGCACCAGCTTGGTGGGCGGATCGTAGTAAAGAGGTCCGCGCAAGTTTTCATGGCGAGGGCCGGGAGGAACGGCCTCCGAATCGAGCACCAGTTGGCGGTCGAGTGAGCGTTTCAGAATCGATTTCAGACTCTGATACGAGAAGGCCTGGAGTTGGACGGCGCGCTGGCTGGCAGCTTCCAGTCTTGTCTTGGTGTAGATCTTCTCCAGACTCAGAATGCCCAGGCAGGCGCGGTAACCCATCTCCGGGTGCGGCTTGCGTTCCAGGATGGTGCGGACCACTTCGGCGGTGGCCACGCCGACACCTTCGGCCCAATGGATCAACCGCGAGGGAGTCCATTCCAGATGCGCCTGGTGGCTTTTCGGCATGTGATCGGAGACGGTGGTATGGCGATGAGCGGCGCTGCCGCTTATATGCGAAGCGATCCGTTTTCCGCCATCGAAGATCTCCACGGTGGCGGCGGTCGAACGGGCCTCCAGCTTTTGGCCGGCTAGTTGGTAAGGGACGCTGTAATAATGACGGTCCACCTCGACGTGGTAATCGATGGAGGCGCGAACCGTTTTCCAGTGGGCCAGGATGTAGCGTTGGGTGGGCAACGATTGCAATGCCGGTCGATCCAGTTCAGCGAACAAGCTGGCGCGCGATCCTTCGCGCTTGCGGAAAGGGCGATGGTTGAGTTTTTCCAGTAACTCGGAGATGGCTTCATTCAGCTCCGCCAACGCATGAAACTTGTGGTGGCGCAGAGCGGCGATGATCCAACGCTCGGCCAACAGAACCGCATTTTCTACCTTGGCCTTATCGCAAGTCATCAAATGCAGATTGTGTGGGGAGCACGGTGTGCCGATTCCGGATCACCCATCCCTTCCATCCGCTCCGCGGTGCGGAGCACGTTTTGGTTACCCGAAAATTGACGTGGGGCGAGGACCGGGTTTTCTATTACGACCTAGACGGAAAGCTTAAGTCCTTAATGGCCAACGTGACGGACGTGGCGACGATAGATTCCTTCGAGCGAATCTCCGCTGGCAGATCAGCGTTTCGCGTGGATGATCTCTTGGAGCTTCGCTGCCTCATCGACAAGCGTAAAGTCTCCAAGAAAGGCGCACCGGATGTGTAAGGTATATATTGCCGCATCTGTCATAAGAATTTTGCCGCATCGTTCGGGCGGGCGAGCCCGGCTTTGCGTAGTCAGGAAAATGGGAAATGTCCAAGCTACCGCTGATATGCGTGATTAGTGGGACTGGCGACGGACCAACCATGGCAACTACAGCAAGCAACATTTCGCTTGACATGATCCTATTGTGAGGCATAATATTACTTACATTCATCATGCCGAAAGAGCGGAAGCCAAGACGGAAAGAGGCCGACCAGAAGACGTCGGAGTTGAGGCGAACTGGCACCCTCAACCCTCGCCCCAACGCTGTTTCCGACAGTCTGTTCAAAGAGAATCCATTCTTCGACCCCAAGGATCTTCTCCAGGTTCGCTACGAGATGCTTCGCCGACACAGCGTGGAAGGAGTCTCGATCGTCGATGTGGCGACCACGTTCGGCGTCTCGCGCCCCACCGTCTATCAGGCTCAGGCTGGATTCCAGAAAGGCGGCCTGAGTGGCCTGCTGTCCAAGCACCGTGGGCCCAAGGAAGGGCACAAGTTGTCCGCCGAGGTCGTCGAGTATGTGCGGACCTTGCGCGCCGCCGACTCTGGGCTGACGACCGTCGCTTGCATCCAAGCCATTCAGGACAACTTTGGGATCACGGTTCACCGCCGCAGCCTGGAACGGGCGTTGGCGAGCAAAAAAAAACCGCGCAATTCGGCGTAAGATCACTGATTCCGGAGGGAACCGTGGATGCCTACGAAGGACTCCGCCGACAAGTTGTCCAACCGGATGGCCGAGGAAAGCACATAGAAGAGCGCGGCGTTCTCATCCGCCGCGGCTTGGCGACATGGTCCCAGACCAGGCCCGTGGCCGGAGCACCATCCGAATCGCCTTTTCCATCTGGCGCTGCAGCGCCAGTCCTCGACTCGTTTGGGACCGAACTCGTCCTCCTGGTATAGCAAGTTTGATTCTCAGCACTCGAAAGGAAGATCTCTTGCATGCGTGACCCGAAAGTTACCCAGAAGCATCTCGAGCTCGATGCTTACCTCTACATTCGACAATCCACGCCGCGCCAGGTCGTGGAGAATACGGAGAGCACTCAACGCCAGTATGCTCTGCGCGATCGCGCCGTGTCACTGGGTTGGCCGCTCGAGCGCATCCACGTACTGGACTGCGACCTTGGCAAATCGGGCTCACAGTCGGCCGGCCGGGACGGGTTTCAGAAGCTGGTCAGCGAGGTCGCTCTCGGCAAGGCAGGGCTGGTGATGGGCTTGGAAGTCTCACGCCTGGCTCGAAACTCCGCTGACTGGCACCGGCTGCTCGAGTTGTGTTCGCTGGCCGGCGCGCTGATTCTCGACGAGGATGGAATCTACGATCCGTCGTGCTTCAATGACAGGCTCCTGCTCGGCCTGAAAGGGACTATGTCGGAGGCGGAGCTGCATTTCCTGAAGGCGAGAATGAGAGGCGGAGTGATCAACAAGGCGCGGCGGGGCGAGCTCGAGATACCACCGCCAATCGGCCTCGTCTATCGGGACGACGGCGTTCTGATTCTCGATCCGGACGCCGAGATACAAGCTGCGATGCGGCTGGTGTTCGAAACATTCGACAGAACCGGCTCAGCGATGCAGACTGCGAAGCTGTTCCGTGAGCAAGGGGTGCGGTTTCCACGACGCATCCGCAAGGGACTAAACAGGGGCGAGTTGCATTGGGTACGGGCTGCGCACTCTCGAATCCTTCAGGTGTTGCATAATCCCCGCTATGCCGGCGCATTCGTCTACGGTCGCGTCCGCACCCGCCTGCTCCCGGATGGCAAACACAGTACAACCAAAGTCCCGCAGTCGGAATGGCAGTTCGTGATTCTCGATGTTCATGTCGGCTACGTCACTTGGGGGCAGTTTGAGGCGAATCAGAAGCGGCTTGCCGAGAATGCGCTGGGGTTCGGAGGAGCGCGAAAAGGGGGACCGGCACGCGAAGGGCCAGCACTCCTGCAAGGCCGCGTCCTGTGCGGCATCTGCGGAGAGCGAATGAGCATTCGCTACAACATCGCCTACCAGCAACTGGTTCCCACTTATGTCTGCCAGGAAGCCTCCGTCCGGAGAGCCGAGAGGGTCTGCCAAAGCGTGCCCGGCGGGGTTGTCGACCAGGCGATCAGCGATCTCTTACTGGAGCTGATGCAGCCGATGACACTGCAGGTTGCCATTGCCGTTCAGCAGGAGGTTGAGGCGCGGGTTTCCGAGACCGATTCACTGCGACGGAAGCACGTTGAGCGGGCACAGTACGAGGCCGAACTCGCTCGCCGTCGTTTCATGAAGGTCGATCCCGAAAACCGTCTGGTTGCGGATACCCTGGAGGCGGAGTGGAACAACAAGCTTAGTGCGCTAGCCGAGGCGCAGGAACAGTACGAGCGCCAAACGCAGAAACAGCGCATGTTGATCGACGCTCAGGCAAGGGAGCAACTACTATCGTTGGCCGCCGACTTTCCTCGTGTCTGGAACGATCCGGCCGTCGAACCTCGCGAGCGGAAACGCATTCTCCGTCTTCTCATCGAAGATGTGACTCTAAGCAACGGTGAGATGATTCAAGTGCACGTGCGCCTCCGCGGGGGCGCCACTCGCAGCCTCACGTTGGCCAAACCCCTCCCGATCGCCCAGATCCGGAAGACGAAGCCGGAGGTGGTTGCCGAGATCGACGCTCTGTTGGATCGTTACTGTGATCGCGAAGTCGCGGATGTTCTGAATCGACAAGGAAGGCGGACTTGGCAGAATGAACCATTCAACCTGAAGAAGATCGCGCTATCCGCCAGGCATTCAATCTGAAGTGCCGCTACAGTCGGTTGCGCGCCAGGGGGCTGCTAACCGCCAAAGAGATGAGCGTCAGGCACGGCGTGACAACCACCACTATCAATCTTTGGGCGAGAGAGGGCCGACTGAAAAAGCACCGCTACGATAATGTTCGGCGCTGTCTGTACGAACCGCTGGAACAGGGAGCTATTCTAAAAGGCCAAGGCGGTCGCCGCGCCAAACAGCCGACTTTCACCTTCGCGCAGGCAGGATGAGGTGCAGTATGAAACGTAAGCTTTGTCCCTAGGTTTTCTCGGCCGCGCTGGCATAACGGCGACGCCATAATGCAATGCCATCTCGTGATAGGTGCGATTCAGGTCGGGCTCATAGCGACAGGCGCGATCCACACCGGTGCGAAGGTTGTCTGGAACCACCAGCCTCGGCGTGCCTTGGCAATATTCGAAGGCCGCCACGTGACATTCCACCCAGTGGCCCAGATCCTGACTGAGCGTGGCGCGCGCAAAGGTGTACGTGCTGGCACCCAGAACGGCGACGAACAACGAGGCCGACAGGATGTCGCCGGTGCGCGAGTCATGGAGGGGAATGGTGTCGCCAGCCCAGTCCACAAAGATCTTCTCTCCGGCGCGGTGCTCCTGGCGCAACACCACATCCTGATTGCGGCTCCAGCGCTCGTATCACTCGCAGAAGCTGCTGATATGTGCTGGCCAACATATTGCAGCCGATATGTTGCGGCCAAAGTTATGTTGCGACTCTGAGATTGGGCCAGTGAAAACGCGGTTTTTCGTGGCCCAATCACAACATAATTTCGTGCAGCTGTGAGTTTAGAGCGCCTTCAGAAACGCCAGCAGCGATGGTAGCGCTCGTCCCTGAGGTGGACCTTTGAGGTTGGTGATATCGACGCTGGCCAATGCCTTGGCTTTCATTTCCATGTCGACCTCAGCGTAGATATGCGTCGTATCCAACGACACGTGGCCGAGCCAAGCGCGGATGGTATTGATGTCGACGCCGGCCCGAAGAAGATGGACGGCTGTCGTGTGTCGACTATTCCGGGGCCGGAATAGCAGGCACACATATGCCAGTGAAATGGTTCGCGCCGGCGTAAGCCTGCCTGCGCTGATGACGCTCCTCGGCCATGTCAAGGCGGAGATGACGATGAAGTACGTCCTGGTCGCCGGCGAAGACCTG